>Ga0163144_10016323_pt1 | contig 15218 bp, 13 predicted proteins | sample OliLak19BULKMAT1_FD_123175 | JGI IMG/M metagenome (GOLD analysis project Ga0163144, IMG submission 123175) | Freshwater microbial mat bacterial communities from Lake Vanda, McMurdo Dry Valleys, Antarctica - Oligotrophic Lake LV.19.BULKMAT1 | ecosystem: Environmental > Aquatic > Freshwater >... | reverse complement strand
CGGCCTTCACGAACCGCGCGTCGAGACGGCTCTCGAGCCCCGCGATCGTGCGCGCTTCCACGCGGACGACTTCCGCCGCCCGGGCCAGCAAGATCTCGGTGCGATCGCTCGGTGTGGCCACGCGATTGCGGCCTCTCTCGAAAGACGCCGGAGCGCGCGACGCGGCCTGCCCGCAGCCGCGCGCGACGACTGCGGCGGATTCTAGAGACCGGGGGGTGCGGTGCAAGCGACGCGTGCGCGCCGACGCGTCATCCGACCGAGGTGCGCAGCCCGAACAGCTTGCCCATGATCCCGCGTGGGCGGTTGAACTCGGCCGTCGCGCGCTCGACCTCGGCCCAGAGCTCTCGCTCTTGCAAGTACATCTCCGCCAGGAGACTCGCGAGCTCGGGCCGCACTCCCGGCTACAGCTACTCCGGTGAAGGCCCCAGGTGAGGGGTTCTCGGCGATCCGTCGTCCGCGGGGGTAGTGGTGTGCGTTTCCATGTTTCAGCGCGGGGCGCCGGGGCTCAGGTAGGGAGAGCACGACATGGCGGTTCCCGCGCTGGCGGCTGCGCCGAAGGGGAAGCGCTGGCTGGCATCCAACGTCCGCTTGCGGCGCACGTTCCGGCCTAGGAGATCGACGGCGCCACGCGTGGTGAACTCGGTCGCGATCATGAACCCTTCACGCTCGTCGAGAACGACCACGCTCATCAGCCGTGGTGTGCCTCGCCAGCTGAGGAATGCGCTGGCGAAAAGGGGAGCGCCTCGATCCTGGGCGCCGAGTCCTCCTCGCATCCAGAGCACGAGCCCCAAGGCAACCAGCGCCAGGAGGACGCTGGCTACGAGCAGCCCGCGGGCGAACGCGTAGAGGACCGCAGGTTGGAGCTCCTGAGCATCCGGCCCGCGGAAGAGGTCCAGCCCGAGCAGCATCGCGATCACACCGAGGATCCCGTTCTCGCGGTTCGAGATGCGTCTGGCGTTCTCGACCTCGGCCTCCCAGCAGCGCACGGCGTGCGCGCGGACGGTCGCGGTCGTGGGGTCGTGCGCTGAGGTCATGAAGTGGGACGTGGAGCTCGAACAGGGCACCGAGGCAGCGCGCTCGCCCCCCAACCTCCGACGTTCGGTCCCCGCCGCGGTCGCACTTTGGCGGGGAAAAACCGCGCTAGGACGGCACAACCAGCGGCCTCGGAGCCATCCCGCCGTTCCCCGCGCCGCGCGGGCTGCGTACGATGACCAGACGAGGGGTACGGGCACGCGTGCGCGCGGGCCGCGGGCCCCGTTGCGAGGAACCGCCATCACCCCGTCCACGCTCGACCGACTGCGCCTCGCCCTGGGCGGAGCCCCCATCGCCATCGCGGCGCCGGTCGTCGTCCCGGTCGCGCCAGCGCTGCTCGATGGACAGTTCGGCGTCCTCTACATCGTGCTCTCGCTGGCGCTGCTCGTCCTGTCGCTCGGCATCCACGAGGCGGCGCACGCCTGGACGGCGCTGAAGTGCGGCGATCCGACGGCGCGCGACCTCGGGCGGCTCACGCTGAATCCGATCCCGCACATCGACCTGTGGTGGACCATCCTGATCCCGGGGATGTTCCTCTACGTCTCGAACGGCGCCTTCCTGTTCGGCGGCGCGAAGCCCGTGCCCGTCGACTTCCACCGGCTCAAGAACCCCTGGCGCGACATGTCCATCGTCGCGATCGCCGGGCCGCTCTCGAACCTGATCCTGGTCGGCGTCTTCTTCGCCCTGTGGAAGTTCTTCGTCGAGACGGGCTACTACAACGGCTCCTCCGAGAGCGCGTCGCTGCGCCGCTCCGACCTCCTGCCCTCGGTGCTGAACACGGCAATTTTCGCCAACGCGATCCTCTTCGTGTTCAACCTGATCCCCGTACCACCGCTCGACGGTTCGCGCATCCTGACCTGGTTGATGCCGTCGAGCCTGCGCGAGTCGTACAACGCCGTCGGCGTGTTCGGACTCATCATCGTCTTCCTGCTCATGCGCTGGGAACCGTTCAGGGACCAGGTCTATCGCCTCATGAGCATCGTCATCAGCGGGGCCGAACAGGTCGTCACCCTGGGAGGCCTGTGGTGAGCGAAAACGGCTACACCGTCCGTCTGGATCGCGTCTTTCAGGGTCCGATGGACCTGCTCTTGCACCTCGTGCGCGAGCAGGAGGTCGAGATCCACGAGGTCGAGATCTCGCGCGTGCTCAAGGGCTACCTCGAGTACCTGCACGCGATGAAGGAGCTCGACATCGAAGTCGCGGGCGACTTCCTCGTCATGGCGGCGACGCTCATGGCGATCAAGAGCCGCTCGCTGCTCCCGCGCGAAAACGTCGATCTCGACGAGGGCCTCGATCCGAAGGACGAGCTGATCCAGCGCCTGATCGAGTACCGCCGCTTCCGCGAAGCGTCCGAGGACCTCGGTACGCGCTTCGCCGTCCGCTCGCTGCAACATGCGCGCGGCGCGAGCCCGATCCCCGAGCCTGAAGCCGGCCCCGAGTTCGAGCTGGGCGAGGTCACGACGTGGGATCTCCTGGCGCAGTTCTCGCGCCTCATGCGCGAGACGCTCGCGAACCGGCCGCACCACATCATGCGCGATCGGCGACCGCTGCGCCACTTCGTCGAGGAGATGGCGCGCATCCTCCAAGAGCGACGCGGCAGTTCGCTCGAGGACCTCGTCTACGCCGTCGACGCCGAACCGACGCGCGAATCGCTCATCGGGTCGTTCTGCGCGCTGCTCGAGCTCGCGCGCTTGGGCCTCGTGCGCCTCACCCAGGACGGCCCCGCGAGCGAGATCTCGATCGACCTGCGCGACGACCTGCCCGCGCCCGTCAGCGAGATCCTGCGCGACACCGTCTTCGAGGACGAGGCGCAGGCCGAAGCGCCGATCGCCGCCTCGGAAACGAGTTCCACGCGAGAGCTCGCGCCCGCCGCCGAATCGACACAGGGCTCGATGTCCGCCGAATCCTGATCCACGCGCGGATCTGCGGGCACCGCGGGCACTGCGGGCACCGCGGGCACTGCGGGCACACCAGCGGGCACACCAGCGGCACACGAGCGGCACACGAGCGGCACCCGAGCGGCACCCGAGCGGCACCCGGGCGGCGCACCAGCGAGGCGAGGACCCGCACGCGCTCGCGCCGACCTTTCACCCCGCGCAACTAGACGCACGCGCGATCCGGGCCCATAGTCTGGTCCCGATCCGGCTCACGCCGCACTGCTCTCGCTTCGAGCGGCGCGTCCGATCAACGACCGCGAACTCCCAGCACGACCATGAGCAACGCCACCGACGTCACCGACACCACCTGGGAAGCCGCCGTGCTCCAGAGCCAGACTCCCGTCCTCGTGGACTTCTGGGCGAGCTGGTGCGGCCCGTGCAAGGCGATGTCGCCTTCGGTCGACAAGCTGGCGGCGGAGTTCCAGGGGCGCCTGAAGGTCGTGAAGCTGAACACCGAGGACAACACCGAGGTGCCTTCGCGCTACGGCATCAGCTCGATCCCGACCTTTCTCGTGATCAAGAAGGGCAACGTCGTCGAGCAGTTCGTCGGCGCGCGTCCGTACGACAAGCTCAAGGCCGCCGTCGAGCCGCACCTGTCGTGATCGGCGCGCGCGCGTAGCCGGCGAACCTCGCCAGCGCGCCGCGTCCATCGAATCACACTCCCGCTCCTTCCCCGCGAGGTCCGCGTGCTGCGCGTCGTCTTCCTGGGCTCGCCGCCGTTCGCGACGCCGGTTTTCTCGAGCCTCGTCGCGAGCACGCGACACTCCGCCGTCGCGCTCGTGACGAAGCCCGACAAGCCGCGCGGCCGCGGGATGCACGTCCAGGCCTCGCCGCTCGTCGAACTCGCGCGCGCGCACGCGATCCCGGTCCTCCAGCCCGAACGCGCGCGTGGACCGGAGTTCCTCGAGGCGCTGCGCGCGTTCGCGCCCGACGTCCTGCTCGTCGCGAGCTACGGCGAGATCCTGCGCCAGGACGTGCTCGACGTCGCGCCGCGAGGCGCGTTCAACGTGCACGCATCGCTCCTGCCGCGCCACCGCGGCGCGTCGCCGATCCAAGCCGCGATCCTGGCCGGCGACGAAGAGACGGGCGTCGCCGTGCAACGCATGGTGCTCGCGCTCGACGAAGGCGACGTCGTGTACGAGGAGCGCACGCGCATCGGCCCGCACGAAAACGCCGGCCAACTCCTGGCCCGACTCGCCGACCTCGGAGCCGTCGCCGCGTTGCGCGCGCTCGACGCGATCGAGGACGGCACGGCGCGCGAGCAACTGCAGGATCCCGCGCACGCCACCTATGCCCGGCGCATCAAGAAGGAGGAAGGCGCCGTCGACTGGACACTCGACGCGATCGCGATCGACCGTCACGTGCGAGCGCGCACGCCGTGGCCGGGCGCGCGCACGCACGCGCCCGGCGGCGCCGAGCTGGCCCTCACCGACGTGCGTCCGCTCGAGCGCGATCCGCGCGAACTCCCCGGCACCGTGCTCGAGACGCGCGGTGCGCTCGTCGTCGCGTGCGGTCGAGGCGCGCTCGAGATCCGCGCGCTCAAGCCGGCCGGCAAGGGCCCGATGGACGCGCTCGCCTGGCTGCGCGGCGCGCGCATCGAACTCGGCGCGCGCTTCGGCGCGACGACCGCCGGGACCGAAGGACCCGGAGCCGCGCCTTGAACGCGCGACTCGTCGCGTGGCACGTGCTGCGCGAGACGCGCGTGCTCACGCGCCGCGCCGTGATCCGCGCCGCGCGCGACGCCGAGCTCGCGCCGCTCGACCGCGCGCTGCTCGGTCGCATCCTCGGCGCAGAAGCGCGTCGACGCGCCGCGCTGCGCGCGATCGCCGAGCGCTTCGCCGAGCGCCGTTTGCGACCCGACGTCCTCTCGTTCGCGCACGTCGGGCTCGCCCAACTCCTCTTCCTCGACGACGTCCCCGATCACGCGGCGATCGGCGAAACGGTCGAAGCCGCCCGCACGCAACTCGGTGAACGCCCCTCGGCAGCCGTCAACGGACTCCTGCGCCGCGTCCAGCGCGAGATCCGCCGCGGCGCGAGCGGCGATTCGCGACGCGATGTGCCGCTCGCGGACATCCACTTCGAGCAGCCTATTTTCGCCGATCCGGGCGCGCACTGGCTCGTGTGGGCTGAGCAAGCGCTGTCGCTGCCCGTGTCGATCGGCCGGCGTTGGCGCAATCGCTACGGCAACGACCTGGCGGAGCAGCTCGCGCGCTCGTCGATCCTGCCGCCCGACGTCTCCCTGTTCGTGCCGGCAGAGGACCTCGACGCGATCCGCGCCGAGCTCGCGAGCGATGTCGCTCTGCGCGACTCGACGCATCCGCGCATCCTGCTCGCCCCGGCTTCCGCGCGCGCGAAGATCCTCGCGAGCGGAGCCGTCCGCCGCGGCGACGCCGTCCTCGCCGGAGAAACGGCCGTGCGCGCCGCCGAACTCCTGGCCGCGCGCCCGGGCGAACGCGTGCTCCACCTGCGCGCGAAGTCAGGCGCGCCGCAGGCGAGCCTCGCGCGAAGCGGCGCGACGATCGACACCCGCGCGCACGTCGCGGACCCAGCCGAAACGTACGACGCCGTGCTCGTGAACGCACCGAACAGCGCGACGGGCATCCTGGCCGCGAAGCCCGCCGCACGCTGGCGCTTCGATGCTGCGCGCACGGCCGCGCTCGCCGCCGCGCAGACCGCGCGCCTCGTCGAAGCCGCCGCCGCGGTGCGCGCCGGCGGACGACTCGTGTACGCGACGCGCAGCCTCGAGCCGGACGAGAACCAGCGTCGAGTCCGCGCGTTCTCCAGTGCTCATCCCGCCTGGTCGATCCAGGCCGAAATCGCATCTCTCCCGGCCGATCGTGGCGCGGACGGTCCGGTCGACGGCGGCTACGCGGCGTTGCTCCAGCGCGGCTGAAACCATCGGCAGCGGGCGACTCGCGCGCGAAATCGTCGGACCAGGCCCCGCTCTCGGCCCTCGTGCTCGACCCGACCTCGCTGCGTGATCCGCCCGTTCGCCCGCGACCTCCGCCCGTGTCGCGCCACGCTCAGGCCGCGCCGTGATCGGGCTGGCCGGTGTGCAGATCGAACTGAACCGCGGCATCGGCCGCGTCGAAGATGTTGCCCCACTCGGGGTTCGAGAGCATCGCACCAGCCTGCGCCGCCAACGTCGCCGCCGCGGGCAGCGTCGCGCGCAGCTTCGGCGTCAGATTCTTGTCGATCCAACGACGATTGCTGACCACGGAACCGACGACGGGCAACACGGTGAGCTCGCCGTCCGCGATCGGGATCCCGCTCAGCACCTCGGCGAGCACGAGACCCGGCATCGCGACCGTCAGCACCGTCCCGAAGCGACCCATCGGAACGAGCCCGTGCTGGGCCAGGTATCCGAGGTCGAGCCCATCGAGCGCGCGCGCGTCCGGGTTGCACAGTTCGACCGGCAAGAACGCCAGGTTGTAGATCTCCGCCACGACCCGGCCGACTTCCCAGTCGCCCACGAGGTTCGCGTTGACGATCGCCTCCACGAACGCGGGGTTCCCGTGCCCGCTCAACTGCAGCGCTTCGCGCAGCGCCTGCGATTCGCACAAGCCGCGATCGATGAGCGCGTCCGAGAGCCGTTGGTAGTCGAGCCGTTGGTGGAGCTTCACGGTGTGGGTTCGTTCGCCCGCGAGTCCGGACCAGGACCTGACGTGCGTGCTCAGGTATCGGCGTGTCGTCCGACCGACCCTGAGGTGGAACCGATTTCCGCCACGCAGCGAATCGGGGCGAACGGACCGGGCACTGCACGCGGCCAACTGCGTGCGTCCAGCGGACGGAGGCGCCAGGGCGGATCAGCAGGGGGGGGCCGAACCGCTGATCGGGTGACCGGCGCTCCGACAGGGCCCTCTCCGCACCTGCTACGCCTCGCGCAAGCGCGCAGCGCTCAGACGTCGAGGTTCGTGATCTCGAGCGCGTGCCGCTCGATGTACGCACGCCTCGGCTCCACGGCATCGCTCATGAGCAACGTGAAGATCGCGTCCGAGCCCATCGCGTCCTCCATCGTCACGAGGTAGAGCGTGCGACGCGACGGATCCATCGTCGACTCCCACAGTTGGTCGGCGTCCATCTCACCCAGGCCCTTGTAGCGCTGGATGTCGATGTCCGACTGCGCGCTCTTGCGCACCGCGAGCGCCAGCTCGAGCGGCGTCTTGCAGGCCACTTCGACCTTGCCGCCTTCGACGATCCAATCCGCGCCGCTGCGCAGCGCGATCCCGCGCTGCTCGATCGACGCCAGCGTCTTCGCCAAGTCCTCGACGTGCGCCAAGTGGCACACGAGCACGTCGGCGTCCTCGCGCGAGACCGGGCTGTCCGGCCCTTCGTACACCGTGAGCGGACTGCGGCGGCCGACCTTTTGGAGCTCGAGGAAGTCCTGCAGCTCCGAGAGCTTGTCGAACCAGTGATCGCGTCCGCCCGCCCGCGCCAAGTGCGCGCGCACGCGCGTTCCGTCCCACGTGCGCAGCACTTCGCTCGGCTCCACGCGCGCCCACGCGGGCGCGAGGCCGTTGCAGAGGTCCTCCAGCCGGCGCAAGTCCTCGCACAGCGCGCGCAACGCGGCACCGTCCCACGTCTTCCCGCTCTTCGAGTCGCGCACCGTGAGCGCTTCGACACCGCGGTCGATCAGGATCTGGCGCAGCTCCGCGTCCGACGTCACGTAGCGGCTCTCCTTCTTCGTCGTCAGCTTGTAGAGCGGCGGCTGAGCGATGTAGAGCCGTCCCGCTTCCACGAGCTCACGCATGTGCCGGAAGAAGAACGTCAGGAGCAACGTGCGGATGTGCGATCCGTCCACGTCGGCGTCCGTCATGATGATCGTCTTGCCGTAACGCAGCTTCGACAGATCGAACTCGTCCGCGATGCCCGTGCCCATCGCGGCGATGATCAGCTGGATTTCCGAGTGCGACAGCATCTTGTCGAGCCGCGCGCGCTCGACGTTCAGGATCTTGCCCTTCAGCGGCAGGATCGCCTGGAAGCGTCGGTCGCGGCCCATCTTGGCCGAGCCACCGGCGCTGTCACCTTCCACCAGGTAGAGCTCGCTCTCGGCGAGGTTGCTCGACTGGCAGTCGGCCAACTTCCCGGGCAAGTTGCCCGACGCCAGCGCGCTCTTGCGGCGCACCAAATCGCGCGCCTTTCGCGCCGCTTCCCGCGCCGCTTGCGCGCGCGAGGCCTTCAACACGAGCGTCTTCGCGACGGCCGGGTGCTCTTCCAGGTACGTGCCGAGCAGCTCGCTCACCACCGACTCGACGAGGCCCTGCGCTTCGCGGTTGCCGAGCTTGTCCTTCGTCTGTCCCTCGAACTGCGGCTCGGGGACCTTCAACGACAGGATCGCCGTCAGGCCTTCGCGGAAGTCGTCGCCGCTCGGCATCTCCTCCGAGTCCTTCACCAACTTCGCGCGCTTGGCGTAGTTCGTGAACGTGCGCGTCAGCGCCGCCTTCAGTCCCGCGAGGTGCGTGCCACCGCCGTGCGTGTTGATGTTGTTGACGAAGGTGTAGACCGTCTCCTGGTAAGCGTCCGTGTACTGCAGCGCGAGCTCGACCTCGTACTCGCGATCCGGCCACTCGGGGCTCGGGACGGTCTTCGTGAAGTGCACGATCTCCGCGTGTAGCGCCGTCTTGTTCTTGTTGACGCTCTGCACGAAGCCCACGAGTCCCTGCGGATACTCGAAGATCTCCTTGGCGCCGGTGCGCTCGTCGTTCAGCTCGATCGCGACGTTGCGCGTGCCCATCAAGTAGGCCAACTCGCGCAAGCGCTTCTCGACGATCTCGTACTGGATCTCCGTCGTGCTGAAGATCGTCGCGTCGGCCTTCCACGTGACTTGCGTCCCCGTGCCCGTCGCCTTGCCGATCACCTCGAGCGCCTTCTCGCGCGCACCGCGGTGGAAACGGATCCGGTGCATCTTCCCGCCGCGCGCCACCTCCACTTCGAGCCAGTCGCTCAGCGCGTTCACGCACGAAACGCCGACGCCGTGCAGTCCGCCCGAGACCTTGTACGAGCTCTTGTTGAACTTGCCGCCCGCGTGCAGCTTCGTCAGCGCCACCTCGACCGCCGGGATCCCCTCGGTCGGGTGCATGTCCACCGGGATGCCGCGCCCGTCGTCGCGCACCGACATGGAACCGTCCGCGCGAATCGTCACCCAGCAGTGGTGCGCGTAACCGGCCAACGCCTCGTCCATCGAGTTGTCGACCACCTCCCAGATCAGGTGGTGCAATCCGCGCACGTCCGTGTCGCCGATGTACATCGCCGGCCGAACGCGCACGGCCTCGAGCCCCTCGAGGACCGTGATCGACTGCGCGTCGTAGTTCTCGCTGATCGTTTCCTGTGCCATCCGTCAGTTCCTCGCTTTGAAGGCGATGCCGCGCACGTCCGCGCTGCCGAGCAATTGGTTCACGCGCAAACGCAGCTCTTCGCCGCGGAAGGACACGAGTTCGTGGTAGTGGCTCGACGAGTCGACCTCGACCGTCAGGACGCCCTTCGCGAAACGCACCGGTCGCGCGCGGCGGGCCAGATCCGGTCCCGCGGCCGTTTCGAACGCCGCGTAGACCGGCGACTCCGAACGGCGTCGCGCGAGACCCGTCTGCCGCAGATACGACGACAGCGAATCCTGCAGCGAGGACAGACCGTTGCGGCCGACACGCTCCACGCGATCGAACGCCGCGCGGAGTTCGCCGTCGTGCCGCGCCTGTTCGATGCCGACCGGTCGTTTCACACGTCCACCGTGATCGGCATCACGATGTACACGTAGTTCTCGCCGAGGGTGAACTTGCCCGGGCTCGTCTTCTCGTTGAACTCGAGCTTCACCATGCTGCCCTCGCACTGCTTCAAGCCCTCGAGCAAGTAGTCGGGGTTGAAGGAAATCTCGGCGGAGGGTGCGCCCTTGAACGCGCATTCCATGCGCGCACGCGCTTCACCGCGGCCGACCGATTGACCGGACAACGAGAGCTCGGTCTTCTCGACCTTGAGCTTCACCGCCCGCGCTTCCACGCCCGTCACGTTGGCGACCAGCCGCAGCTTGCGCGACAGCGTGTCGGCGTCCGCTTCGAGGAAATTGTGCGTTTCGCGCGGGATGACCGCTGAGTACTTCGGGAACTCCCCGTCGATCAAGCGCGCGAAGATCTCGGCGTTCTTCGTCTTCAGGCCGATCTGGTTCTCTCCCAGGAAGAGCTGCACCGACTCCAGCGGATCCAAAATCACGCGGCAGAAGAGCTGCATCCCCTTCGTGGGCACGATGGCCGGGCGAGCACGCTCCGTCGGACCGCGGCGCTCCGCCGCGATGCTGGCCATCGCCAGACGGCGTCCATCGGTCGCCACGAGACGCAACTGGCCGTCCTCGTACTCGGTCAGCACGCCGTGCATGGCGTAGCGGCCGGCCTCGCGCGCCGCCGCGAACGAGGTGCGCTGCACGACCCGCGTGAACGCCCCGCCCTGCACCGCCACGGTCGCTTGGTCGCCGAAGCTCGCGATCACCGGAAACTCGTCACGATCCACCGTGACGAGTTCGCAGCGGTCTTCACCGCCCTGGATCGTGAACGTGTTCTCGTGCGTCGAGAGCACGACCTCGTCCGCCGATAGGTCGCGCACGAAGTCGAGCGCCACGCGCGCAGGCACCACCGCGACACCTGGCTCGTCCACACGCACCACACCGCCGCGCAGCACCTTCTCGTCCTTCGAGTCGCCCTCGCGGGCTTCGCCGATCGGGATCCGGAACCGCACCGAACAGTCGAGGTCGGTGCCGAGGATCTCGAGCCCGTCGATCGTGGCCACGAGGCACACGTTCTCGAGCACGGGTTTGGGACTCTTCGAAGGGACGACGTTGTTCACGATCGCCAGACCTTCGCGCAGCTTCTCGCGATCGCACACGACCTTCATGGTTCTAGAACTCCGAACAGTCGACTGAGGCTCGAACGGGGGTTGGGGCGGACAGGCTTGGGGCGGACAGGCTTCGATGCAACGGAGACGCGACGCGTGGAGCGAGACCGATCCAGGTCCGAGGTTCGCGCGACGTCCGCGGATTTTGGTTGGGTGTCGGATTGGACATCGAAGAGATCCTTCTCTTTCTCCTTCATCATCATCTTCAGGGGCGCTGAAGCGTGTGGAGAAAGGCCGCGACCGAAGCTGCAAACACCGTAGTGCGCGCGAGTTGAACCGCACGACACCGACTTCACGGAGCGGGGATCGAGCGTGGAGGACGCGTGGAGGACATCGATTTCATCCACAGCGGTCCACACGAGCACGATCGGCGCGCGTGCGCGTGCGGAGAAGTGCCGTTCCTTCCACGAGGATCTCGGCGCGTCTCCGGAGCGAATGCAGGTGTTGCGCACAGAGTTTCCGCAGGCTGTTCCGTCAGGACGTCTCGAGTGGGCAGCGAAGCAGCGCAAAAAGGCCTGGAACCCAGCCGATTTCATGCGTCTTCCCGAGCTCGTCCAGGGTAGCCGATCGAGGGGTCCGAGTCGAGGCTCCCGAGCCATCCAGAGCCGCGACTAGCGCACCGCGTCGAGCGCCTTCCGAGCGGCCTGAACGGTCCCCCGAGATGGCGCAGTCCGCGTGGCGCACGCGGGCGCGTGTGAGCCCCGCGAGCGATCTAAACCGGGCCGCGCGCGCTCGCGAGGCGCCTCGGACGGCGCGCCCAATCGAGTCAACTCGGTCGAGCGAAGCCCGTCCCCGTCGAGCGAACCCGGACCCGGAACGCGCACGGGAGACCCCCGCGCGGCGCGCGTGACTCCGCGTGCCCGCGAGAGGTCCCGCTCGGACTTGTGGGGCGAACTCACCACGCTGGCCCGACCCCTCTCGGGACCGGTCGCCAGGCCGCCGCGCGGAACGCCGCTCCTCGTCACCGAATGCCGGCCGGTTCGCCGACTTGCGGACCCGTACGAGGTCGTGAGGGAGGCGGAGCTCCTCCCCCCCCAGTCCTGTCCGGAACCCGTCTGACGAAGTGCGAGCACGACGCGGAATCGTCGGTCCGACTCGGGGGACCGACACGCAGCCCGCGCACTTGCGGACAGGCCCGGCGGACATCCCCATCTCCCTACGCTCAGCCCGGGCGGACCTGCAGGCGCGCGAGGAAGTCCTCCACGAGCTCGCGGATCCCAGCGTCGCTCGCCATGAGCGTCTGTACCTTCTCGATGCCGTAGAGCACGGTCGAGTGGTCGCGACCACCGAAGTAGTTGCCGATGTCCTCGAGCGAGTGCCGCGTGATGCGGCGCGCCAGGTACATCGCGACCTGACGCGGGAGCACGATCGCCGCGGTGCGGCGCTTCGACTGCAGCTCGCTGAGCTTGACGGCGTAGTGCGCCGTGACGAGCGCCAGGATGTCCCCCATCGCGGGCTGAGCGCGGCGCGAGGTGAAGAGATCGCGCAAGACTTCGCGCGCGAAGTCGCACGAGAGCGGCGTGCCCGACACCGTCGAGAATCCGAGCAGCCGCGTGACGGCACCCTCGAGCTCGCGGATGTTGCTCTCGATGCGCTCGGCCAGGAGCGCCGCCACGTCGTCGGGCAGCTCGCACCCGCGCTCGCGACTCTTGCGCTTCAAGATCGCCATGCGCGTCTCGTAGCAGGGCGGCTCCATCTCGGTGACGAGCCCCCACTTGAAGCGCGAAACGAGCCGTTCCTGCAGCGTCGGGATGTCCTTCGGCGGACCGTCGGACGACAGCACGATCTGCTTACCCTGCTGGTGCAGCGTGTTGAACGTGTGGAAGAACTCTTCCTGCGTGCGCTCCTTGTTCGCGAGCACCTGGATGTCGTCCACGACGAGCACGTCGACGCTGCGGTACTTGTTGCGGAACTCCTGGATGTCGCCGTTCTCGAGCGCACTGATGAAGTGGTTCACGAACGTCTCGCAGGACAGATACAGGATCCGCGCCTTGGGGTTGCGCGTGAGGATCGCGAAGCACATCGACTGCAAGAGGTGCGTCTTGCCGAGCCCGACGGAGCCGTGCAGGAAGAACGGGTTGTAGGCCTTGCCCGGCTGTTCCGCGGCGCCCATGGCCGCGGCGTGCGCGAAGCGGTTGCAGGGACCGACGACGAAGTTGTCGAAGGTGTACTTGGGGTTCAGGCCGAGCTCGGCCGCGAGCCCGAGGCCACGCAACCCGTCGTGCGCGCGCGGTTCGCCGGGCCGATCGGAAACCGAGGCGTCGGATTGCGAGTCGCGCGTGCTCGCGGGCGTCGCGTTCGAAGCGGGCGCGCTGCCGCGGGCCCCGTCGTCGACCGAGCGGCGCGTGTTCGAGATCGCGAGCTCGGGCACCACCACGACCTCGATGCGGCGGGCCGAGCCGAACGTCTCGCGCGCGGCGAGCGCCAGCGGCTCGGCGTAGTAACGCTCGAGCCACTCACGCGAGAAGTCGTTCTGGACGCCGAAGCGCAGCACGTCGTCGTCGGCGTGGACCAAGGCGGCGCGCTGGAACCAGGTCGCGAACTGCGCCGGCTCCACACGGGCGCGGATCGCGTGCTGGAGCTCGCGCCACAGGACCTCGATCGAGCGGGGCGAGCTGCTGCCCGAGGCGAGCGCCAAGTTCGGCGCGGGGAGCGCCGGAACGCTCACGGCCGGGACCTCAGCCGCCGGCGAGGCAGCCAGCGCGAGCGCGCCCTCGGAGCCGTGGGCCACGCGGGTCGGCTCGGAGGGGCTCGCCGCCGCGTACAGAACGCTCGGCCCACGTGCAGGTGCACGGTCCACCGCGACGGGTGCACGGTCCACCGCGACGGGTTCGGCGGGCGCGAACGGCACCGCCTCGCCCGCGGCGCGCTCGAGCGTGTTGCGTGCGATGTCGACGCCGCGCTCGAGATGGCGGTCGGTCGGACGGTCTACTGGCACTGGGCGGCCGAAGTCCGCCGCCCGCGGTTCGGGCGTGCGGCGTTCGTCGGAACCGCGGCCCTCCACGGCCCGGCACTCCTCCTGGGAGCGATCGTGGGTGCGAGTGAATTCCGGGGCTCGATCGGCGCGAGCAGACTCACGTTCGTGCATGACTGCGGAGACGTGCGGAACGGCGCTGAGGGGGGGACGCGCGGTGAGTTCCAAGTTGGGACGGATCCCAAGCCGGAACCGCAGGGCGGTCGGATGCGATGCGGGGGGGGGGAAGGAAGAGACGAGGTGTTCGACCTCGTCTCCGGAGCGCGCGCGATCGGCCTCGGGGGGAAGAGGCTCTGCGCGCCGAGAGGCGGAAGCTGCGTGTCGGTGAGAGTCGCGGTCGGTGGGGAGAGTCGAGATCGGGGAGGGCCCGTCGCCGAGTGCGATCCGGGATCCGGAGCGAACTCGCGGGCCGTGGTGTGCGTGTGTCGTACGGGCTGGCGGTGTCGAGGCCTCGCGGTGGCGAGATCTCGCGTCGCCGCACCCGTTCGGTGAGGGAGGGACATTCCAGCGTGCGGCGGCGCGCTGTCAACGTGGGTGATGCGCTCTCTTCACGTTCCGTTCGCAAGCCTGCGTTCGAAGCCTGAGTTAGCGCGCCGACGAAAACGTTCTCCTCAAGATCTCCACCGCGTTGTGGACATCTTCTGCACCGCTCGTGCGCCCGAAGGAGAGCCTCAACGCTCCGCGCGCGCGCTCGGACGAGTGCCCGAGCGCGAGCAACACGTGCGAAGGCTCGAGTGATCCGCTGGCGCAAGCCGAGCCCGCGCTGACCTCCAGGCCCTCGAGGTCGAGGCGCGCGACGAGCGTGCGACTCTCGACCCCAGGTAGCGTGACGTTGAGGGTGTTCGGCAGTCGCTGTACATCGATCGCGGGACCGTTGAGCTGCACTCCTGGGATGGAGAGGGACAGTTGATCCCACAGAGAGCGGCACAAGCGCGCCGTGCGTGCCGCGTACTCGGCTTGCTCGCTCACGGCGAGTTCGATCGCGACGGCCGCGGCCGCGATCGCGGGCACGGACTCGGTCCCCGGACGCAAACCGTTTTCCTGCGTCCCCGTACCGAGGAGCGGCTCGAGCGCGAGGCCGGCACGCCGGACGAGGACGCCGACGCCGGGCGGACCGCCGACCTTGTGGGCCGAGAACGAGACGAGGTCGGCGCTCGTCCGGAGTGCCTGGATCGGTAGGCGCCCGAGCGCCTGGACCGCGTCCGTGTGCAGGATCGGGCGCCCGCGCCCGCGCCGGGCGAGCGCGGCGCCGATCTCGACGACCGGCTGGAGCGTGCCCAGCTCGTTGTTCGCGGTCTGGATGGAGACGAGCGCCGTGGCTGGGCCGAGTGCCGCCTCGACGGCCTCCACGGTGACCCGGCCGGTCGCGTCGACGGGCAGTCGCACGACCGGACGGCCCT
>Ga0163144_10016320_pt1 | contig 15220 bp, 12 predicted proteins | sample OliLak19BULKMAT1_FD_123175 | JGI IMG/M metagenome (GOLD analysis project Ga0163144, IMG submission 123175) | Freshwater microbial mat bacterial communities from Lake Vanda, McMurdo Dry Valleys, Antarctica - Oligotrophic Lake LV.19.BULKMAT1 | ecosystem: Environmental > Aquatic > Freshwater >... | reverse complement strand
TTCTGGATCCTATCCCTCATCGGGAACGTCCTTCTGCTGGCTTATGCGCTGCACCTTGGAAATCCGATCTACATCCTGGGCTTCGTGCCCGGCCCGATCGTGCAGGTGCGCAATCTGGTGCTCGAGCGCCGGGCGCGGCGCGTGATGCTTCACCCGGTCCGCGCGCCTGAGCACCGCGCGAGGGCACCCAGGGCCGTCGACCCCGCGCCGCGCCTCGAAGCAACCGCGCGGCCTGAACCAGACCCGCGGCACGCCCATCCCTGAAAGGTCGGCTGCGCCGCGCGCTTCACTCGCCGAACGCTTCCAATTCTTCGGGCGAAATCAGGCCACGGGGACGCGAGCGCGCACCGACCGCAGAGCGCCGCGCGCCAGAGGGTTGGTCCGCCGCGCGGGGCTCGGGGGCGAGGTCGACCGTGCGCAGCATCGGATCGTCGAGCCGCGCCAGGTACTCCGCGACCGTGTCGTCGAGGAAAAGGTCGAGGTCGCGCGGTGTACGCCAGCGGCGCGGAGGCCGCCCCGCGACCGTGAGCCGCACTCCGCCATCGCTGTCGACTTCCAGCGACGCGAGCGGGCGCTCGCCAATGCGCCAGCGCAGGCCGTGGCGCTCCTGCTCCACTGCGAGTCCTTCGTCGAGCCGCTCGAGCCGCGTGAGGAGCTCTTCGACCTGCTGGCGACGCTCCGGCGCGAGCGTGGTGAGCCACTCCTCGAGCGTCGGTGCGGCAACCTGCACCGCGGCGCCAAATCCACCCAGCGGCGCGAGGAACACGAGTTCTCCCGAATGGCTGCGCAATCGGCGCAGCTCGTACGCCTCCACGCCCGCGCCCACGAGGCCGTCGAGGCGGCGGCGCAGGCGTTCGTCGAACTCCGGCGCAACGAGGGCGATGCGCGGCTCGAGGTCGGCGCGGGCGCGGCTCGCCCCGAGGTGCTTGAGCAGCGGCGCGAGGTGCCGTCGCGCAAAATCCCGGGCGTCCAGTGCGCGCAGCACCGCCGTGTGGCCCTCGCCACGCACGCGGATGACCAGCGTCAATCGCCCTTCGCCGTCCAGGCCGACGTAGTGGATGCGATGGAGCCGCTCGAACTCGAGGTCCGAATCGAGCAGCTCGAAACCCGGAAAAACCTCCGCAAGCCCCGCGAGCAACGGCGCCTCGAGCGCGGGTTCGTCGAGCTCGTCCGCCGCGGAGCGGGAGCCGTCGGATTCATCGGGGGGCAAGGGAGCCATGGGGTGGGGAGCGGGCCGCCGTGTGGCCGGGAAGGCGAGTCTAGCGACCGCCCACGAATTGGGTTTTCCTTCGGACCCGGGTGGGCAGGTGGAGCGTGACAAATGACAGTGTGCACAGGAGCGCGCGCGGGGCGAGCGGCGGAAGTGCTTCGCGGGTGTGGGACGGGAGAAACCCGCAGGAGCCTTCAGCGCGGGCGGCGGCGCGATAGCACGAGGTTTGCTCCCTGCAGGCCAGCGGGCAGTCCCAGCGCGGCCACTCCTGGCGCCGGCAGCCCCGACGTGGACGCGAGCCGCGCGAGCAGCTCCCGGCCGAGGGTGGCGCGGGCCGTGCGCCGCGCCACGAGCGGGGTGGCGACACCCTGCTGCCATGCGAGGGCGAGGGCGAGGGCGTCGGTGGCGTCCAAGGGGGCTCCGTTGCGGGCAAGACCGAGCCGCAGCGCGACGAGGTCGGCCACACGCTCCTTCGTCGCTGCCCCGTGGCCGGCGATGGCGCGTTTGGCCTGCGCCGGCGAGAGTTCCTCGACCGCCGCGCCCGAACGCGAGGCGGCCGCCAGCACGATCCCCCGGCACTCGCCAAGCCGCAAGGCGCTCTGCAGGTTGCGGCCGGCAAACGCGCGCTCGACGACGACGGTGTGGGGGCGCAGTTCTTCGAGCAGCGCCGCGATCTCGTTCGCCATGCGCGCGAGGCGCTCGTGCACGGGGCGCCGCTCGTTGACACGCACGACCCCGGCTCCGACCAGCGCCGGAGCGCGCAGCGTGCCGCGGATCGCACCAAACCCGAGGACGCGCGTGCCCGGGTCGATGCCGAGGATGAGGGCCCCGTCGGGAGCGCTCACGCTGCCCCCCGGTCGCGCGATCGAAGGCGGTGCTGGAAGCCGTCCACGCGCTGAGCCTACGCTGGAGCCGGCCCCAGCGCCCCCCCTCCCGTGGCCACCTTGCCCCCCCACTCCCAGGATCAACCACCGCGCGGCCGCCCGCAGGCCGGCGCCATCCTCGTGGCCGCGGGCGCGTCGGTGCGGTTTGGCGGCGGCGAGCCCACGCGGGTGCGCAAACCTCTGTTGGAAGTGGCGGGACGGCTTTTGATCGAGCACACGGCCGAGGCCTTCCGCGCCGCTTCGTCGGTCGCGGAGATTGTCGTCGTGGCCCACCCGGGCGACGTCGAGCAGCTCGAGCGCCTCGCGGCGACGAGCCCGTCGATGGAAAAGGTGGTCGCTGTCGTCGCCGGCGGAGCGCAGCGCACGGACTCGGTTCGCATCGGCACCCGCTGGTGCCGTTTCGACCTCGATGTCCTGTGTGTGCACGACGCCGCGCGGCCCCTCGTGCGTCCCGACCTGATCGATCGGTGCATCGAGCGTGCGCACGCCACCGGCGCCGCCCTCGTCGCCCGCGCCGTGGTCGACACACTCCACCGCATCGCACCAAAGGGCCAGGGTCTGGAACGGGTGGAGCGCACCGGCCTGTGGGCCGCCCAAACCCCGCAGTGTTTCCGCGCGCGCCCGTTCCGCGAACTGCTCGCGCGCGCCCAAGCCGACGGCTTCACACCGACCGACGACGCCGCACTTTGGCAGCGCTACATCGGCATGCCCGAGTTCGTGGAAGGCGACGCGGCAAACCTCAAACTGACGACCCCCGGCGACCTCGAGCTGATCGAGGCTTTGCTCAGTTGGCGCGCCACGCGCGGCAAAATCCTTTGATGAACGATTTCCGCGTGGGCCTTGGCTTCGACGTGCACCGCCTCGTGCCGGGGCGGCCCTGCGTGCTGGGTGGCGTCCTGTTCGAGCATCCGAACGGCCCCGCGGGGCACTCCGACGGGGACGCGGTGCTGCACGCCCTGTGCGACGCGCTCCTTGGCGCAGCGGGGCTCGACGATCTGGGCACGCTGTATCCCGACACCGATCCGCGCTGGAAGGGAGTGGACAGCGCGGATCTCTTGCGCGACGTGGTGGCGCGTGTGACCGCGGACGGTTGGCGCATCGGCAACGTCGACCTGGTGATCGCGACCGAAGGCCCGCGGATCGCTCCGCGCCGCGCCGCCATGCGCACTCGTCTTGCAGAGCTGCTCGCGATCCCGCCGGAGCGTGTCAACGTGAAGGGCAAAACCCTCGAGGGTCTAGGCGCGCTCGCGGGCGGCGCGGGAGTCGCCGTGCAAGCGGTCTGCGCGATCTTGCGAGACGAGCCCGCACGCTGAATCCGCGCGGCGCAGCACCGCCGTTCACCCCGGCCCGGGGTGGCCCTGCAGCGAATGGAGCCGCGCGTACGTCCCCGCGCGTCCCATCAACTCGTCGTGCGTACCGAGCTCGACGATACGGCCACCCTCGAGCACCGCGATCCGATCGGCGTTGCGCACGGTGGACAGGCGGTGGGCGATGACGATCACCGTGCGGTTTTGCATCAGGCGATCGAGGGCGTCTTGCACGGCGCGCTCGGACTCCGAATCCAACGCGCTGGTTGCTTCGTCCAAAAGCAGGAGTGGCGCGCCCTTCAGCAGCGCGCGCGCGATCGCGATGCGTTGGCGCTGTCCGCCGGACAGGCGCGAGCCCGCGTCGGCGACGTCCGTGCGGTAACCGTCCGGCAGCGCGGCGATGAAATCGTGGATCGATGCCGTGCGCGCCGCGGCTTCGACCTCCGCATCGCTCGCATCGGGTTTGCCGTAGCGGATGTTGTCGGCGATCGACGCGTGGAACAGGAACGGCACCTGACCGACCATCGCGTACTGCGCGGTCCACTGGTCGAGGTCGAGTTGTTTCAAGTCCACCCCGTCCACCGTAAGGGCGCCGGCCGTCGGGTCGATGAAGCGCGCTACGAGGTCGATCAGCGTGCTCTTGCCGGAACCCGAGGGCCCGACGATCGCCAGTTTTTCGCCCGGACGAACGTGCAGGTCCACCGCATCGAGCGCCGCAGTGTCGCCACCGTCGTAGTTGAACGAAACCCCTTCGAGCCGGACCCCCGACCCAAGGCCCCCGATTGCAACGGGATGCTCGGCCAGCGGCAAATCGACCTTTTCGTCGAGCAGCGCCTGCAGCCGGTCCGACGCCCCCATCGACTCCTGGAGCCGCGTGAGGCCACTGGTCGCGCGGCGCAAGTGGTTGTAAGCCTGCGCAACGCCGATCACGAACATCGCGACCTTGTCGCCGGTCGGGAACTGGTCGGTCGTGATCGCGATGTAGCCGATGGCGAGCAACAGGGCCCCGAGCCCCAAGTTCGACACGAGTGTCGTCGACGCGCGGGTGGCGGCGATCGCGCGCACCATTTTCATCGACGTCTTCAGGTAGTGGTCGTTGAGGCGGCGGTAGCTCTCAAGTTCGCGCTCTTCGGCGCGGAACGCCTTGACGGTGCGGACTCCGGAGAACATCTGCGTCAGGGCCTGCACCGACGCGCCAAGACTGGTCAAGCTCGTGCGCGACCCCTTGCGCACCCGCCGTGAAAGAATGGCGACGGGCAGAGCAAGCACCAGGAGGGCCCCCACCAGCATGAGGGTCAATTGGGGGGCCGCGTAAACCGCGATGGCGAGTCCGGAAAGCGACTGGGCGGGCTCCTGGATCAGGTCCTTCAGCCCGACATCGATAGCGTTCAGCGTGTTCTGCACGTCCGCGCTGATGCGGGAAAGCAGGTCCCCGAAACGCCGCTGTCCGTGGTAGCGCACCGAAAGCCCCATCAGGTGGCGGGCGATGCGCTGGCGCAGGTCGATCACCATACGGTAAGCGACCCAGCGCGAGAGCATGACGAACAGGTACTGCGCAAACGCCCCGAAAAGGCCCGCGCCGACGAGCAGCGCAACGGTGGCGTACACCACTGCGAGGCGCGCTTCGTCGGCCGTCGGATCGACCGGCGCGAAGTTCGTGCTCAGGCCGTGGACGAAGTCGCTCACCCATTGCAGCCCGCCGGTGCCCGCCGGTTTTTCGTCGGGGTACATCGCGGGCCACAGGGGCTCGAGCAATGCGATCGGCAGGTTTTGGCTGATCGCCGCGGCGCTCCCAAGACCCGCCGCTAGCGCTAGCACACCGAGCCGCGGCATGATGTGCGGGCGCAGGAGGCGCCAGAAGGTTCGTGCGTTGCGGGTCACGGCGCCGGGGAGCATAGCGGCCCCCGCGTGGACTCCGAAATGCAGCGCGCCCGCCGCGGCAGAGGTTGCCGGGCGAGCCCTTTATTGCAGCATCAGGACTTGGGCAGGATGCCGGCGTTCTTAGCCATCGCTTGCGCAAACGCGTTGAACCGCACGGACAACAGGTCCTGGCGAATCAAGTCCTCATAGCGGTCGCCGTCCAGTGTGACCGCTTGCTTGGCCGGCGTGCGCGATTTCACGAGGCCGATGTAGTAGCCGAAGGGGCCGCGCCACGGCCCGCCCAAACCACCTGCTTCCACATCGAAGAAGAGCGCGTCGGCAACCGAGCTGCCCTCGACGAACATCAGGAACTCGCTTTCACCGAGGGCTTGGACGAGCTCGTTGCGGTTCTTCGAACCAAAGCGCCCCTTGTCCGGGCGCGTCGGCTGTTGCGGCTGCGCCGCATTGGTGGCGACCGGCGGGTCCCAAAAATCCGAGTGCTGCTCGAGCATCGCGGTCCAGTTCTCGCCGTCGGCCTCGGCGAGTTCACCCGCAACCGCTTTGGCGCGCTCGCGCGCCGCCTGCCAACCGTTTTCTTTCCAGCGGCCGGTGGGGAAGTCGTAGGCCGAAATCAGGATCACTTCAGCGTCGACCGTCTCGAGCCCAAGCAGGCGCTGGGCGCGCGGCAGGTGCGCCTCGAGCGCTTCGCGGTCGAGGGATTCGGCCGCCATACGCTCGAACGACGTCTGCAGACGGAAGTGCTCGCGGTAGTGGTCCATCGACGGGAAGCGCTTGAACTGCCGCACGACCATTTCGAGCGTCAACATCGACCCGGCGTAGGGTGCCTCGTGCTCGGCAAACGCCGCCGCGAACGCCTCGTCGTCGAGGTATGCACCGGCGGCTTCGAGCACTGCCTTCACCACCTCGCGCTTTGCGACCCACAGGCGCGCCTTACGCACATCGTCCGCCGTCAACCGCGGCGCGATCGACGCGAACACGTCGGCGGTCATGATGTCGATGCCGTCCACGCGCAACGCTACACCCGGCGGCAGTCCGGACGCGGTGGTCTTGATGTCGGAGCCCCCCGCGAGGGTCTGCACGATCGTGTCGCGCAGCAGCTTCTTGAAGAGGGCCTGGCCCTGCTGCGCGGCCGGATCGTTGACGGTGCCCTCCGCCACACGCGTTTCGTGGGCGGTTTGGAGCTGCTGCACGAACGGTTCGCCGAACTTCGTCAGGATCGCGTCCCGCGTCAAAACCGGCCAGTCGGCGGGGTTGTCCGGCAAAAAAACCTGCGTGAAGAGCTGGTTCTGCGCAGTGAGGCTGCGAAGAGTGCCGGGCATGATCCCGTTTTGACCAAGCACGAAGTCGACCTCGAGGGTCGGGTACTGCGCCTTCACTTGCTCGCGCAGGGTCGCAACCTGCTGGTCGAGCTCGGCTTCGTTGACCCCGTATTGCGCGGGGTCGGCGCCCTCGAGCACGCGGCGGTTGATCTCGCGTTCGATGAAGATGTCCACCTTGCGCGACTCGAGTTCGTTCGAGCCGAGCGACTGCACCAGTGCAAGCTGGATCGCCGACTCGGGGATCGTCAGGCCCTGCTCAGGGGCCGTGGCGCCGACGCTCGCGCTCGCCCGCGCCAGGGCCTCGCGGCTGACGTCGATAGGGCCGCCGAGGTCGAGAACCGCGACCGCCGGGCCGGCTTTTGCGGGCGCTAGAGCGGCGGTTTCCCCCTGGGGCGCAGGCTTCGCGGGCGGGGTATCGCTGGGGGCGGTGGCCGGGCTCCCTTCGGACTGGAGCGCCGCCGGGGTGGGGCGCCCCATCGCGGCACTGGACAGCACAAGGCCAAAGGCGAGGGCGCCCGCGAAGCGGGCGAGAGTGGGTGAAAAGCGCATAGGAGGTGGTTTAGGGGCGATCGCCGGAGCCGAGAAGCCGCGGGAAAGTCGGCGGCGCTCAACGCGCGCGTGCGAAGGTCAACCCCGCGAGCTACGCGAGACAGGCTGCGCCCGTTGGCGGGGGAAGCCGAGGAGTTTAGCAGCGCCGGCCTAGCCCAAGTTATTCATCAGCTTTTCGAGCAGGCGAGCCCGAATCGTTGCCTGGTGATGCTTTGGGGGCGCGGGGCCAGGAAGCGACCTTGAACAGGTCAACGAGGACGCCCGTGGTCGCAAAGTGCCGCCAGAGGGCGAAAGGCGGCCGAAGGCCGCCGGTTGGGCCGTCCGATCGCAAAGCTGGTGAATAACCCGGGCTAGACCGCTCCCCGGGGGCTGCGGTTGCGCAGATTCAGCCCAGGACCCGCGGGGACGGTCGGCCGATTCCCGGCCGGGGGCCGGCCGCGGCCACCGGCGGTGACCAGAGGGGGGCCAGCAGCGGCTGGCAGCGGTTGGGTGGAGCCCGCGGCGACCGCGGGCGTAGGATTCCCTCCGGGGTGCGCGCAACCGCCCGGCGAACTGCCGCTATTCCCTGCCCATGGCCATGCACTACCAGCCGCGGACCATCGCTTTCCACTGCGAGCTCCTGCACCCCGCGGTGCAGCCCGACGTCGCGGCGATCCAGCGCCTGCACAACCGCCTTTTCCAGTCCGGGGAGCCCGCCTACCGCAATTTCGCGGTCACCCACGAAGGCGCCGTGCTCTCCAACCCGGTCGCGCGTCCTGGGGCCGCCTCCCACGCTGCGTTCCTCGCCGACCGCTTCCGCTTCGCCGAAGAGCACACCGCGCTGACCGTCGAGGACTTCGCCGAACGCGTCCACGCCATCGCGTCGAACGTCGTCCAGGAGGTCGGAATCCAGGTGTTCACAGCCCAGGTCGTGACCGTGCGCACGCTCGTGAATCCGCGCCACTTCCGCGACGGCCGCGGATTCCTGCGCCAGGGTCTGTTGGGCCTCGATTCCGAACCGGAGGAATTTGGCCGCCCGGCCAACGGCCTCGGGCTGCGGCTCGTGTTCCCTCCGACGCCCCAACACCCCAACGCGTTCGCGGTGCGCGTAGAGTCGATTCCGCAGGATCCCCGCTCGCTGTTCCTCGAAAACATCGGCACGTTCCCACCGCTGCCGATCGCCCGGGGACTGGATGCGGTGCGCGAGCACGTCGCCCAGACCTACGCATTCGCGGTTTCAAACGTCCTGCGATTTCTCGCGCGCTTCGATGCGCCGGAGCCCGCGGAGGAAGCTTGAGCGCGGAACGCGTCGCACGCGCCGTTTTGTTGTCAGTCCTGGGCGTTGCGGTCGGCTGCGACTTGCGCAATGAGCAGGGTCCAGCACTGCCAAGGCCGATTGGCCATCCCCCGGGAACTGCGTTCACCATCGACGGCCGCCCGGTTTTGGCCGCGGACATCGATGCGATCGCGCGGCCCATCGCGCAGCGGCACCCGGAGTACACGACGTTTCAGCACCGCCGCATGGCGCTCGTCAGCCTGGTGATCGACCGCGAAGTGCTTGGCACCGCGTTCGCGCCGGGACGCGCCGCGGCGTGGGAGGCGGCCGAGCGCGAACGGGAGCAACTCGCCACAGGCGCGGGCGATTTCCAGCCCCGGACGGTTTTTGGCGGCGAGAACGAACTCGGCCTCGCGACCTGGGCCGGCTTGTTGGAGGCTCCGCCCGAGGTCTGGACCGGCCCGTTCGAGGAAGTGGGCTCGACGGTCATCGCCCGCCGCGTCTCCAACGCCGCCGCGCGCCGCGCGATCGGCGAACGTGTCCCCCTCGAGCCGGTTAGCAACGCTTTTGGCATCGAAGCCTGCGCGTGGAACTGGGCCCCGGGCCTCGACCGCGAACACGTCGAGCGCGCCCTCGATACGAGCCGCCTCGAAATCACCGATCCGACCTACCGCGACCTCATCCCGCTCCGCCTGCGCCAACGGCTCGGAGCGGAGGCCCCCTGACCCTTTTGCCCGCCATGTGGATTCCCCTCGCCCTCGTGCTGGTCGCCGCCGCGCACTCACCATCGACCCAGGAGCCGCTTCCGCAGTCCGCGCCCGTCGCGGAGACGGTCGAGAAGTTGGAAGCCTGGCCCGTGCTCGACGCGCCCGCGCGGCGCAAGATCGATGGCATCCTGGACCGGCTCGCCGGGGCCACGACGCCCACCATGGCGGACGACGCGGCGCGGGAAGTCGCAGAGCTCGGCGCCGCGGCGGTGCCGCGCCTCATGGACAAACTCGCGAGCACTCGGGCGCCCGCGGGCCGCGGGCGCATCGAACAGGCGCTGACGGAACTCGTCCACGCGCCCCACGCGCGCTTGCTGGCGGTGTATTTTGAACACGACCACACCGCCGTGCGCCGGTTCGCGCTGGGGCGCGCGGGGGCGCTTGGCGTGCGCGAACTTGGGCCTGCGGCGGAAGCCGCGCTTGAGCGCGCCCGAGTGGCGCTCGCAAAACCCACCGCAAAGGGCGCGCGTGCCGAGGAAGCCCTGTTCGCGGCGAACGCGGAACTGCAGGCCGCGGCGCTCGCCACCGCAGGTTCCGGTTCGATCGCTGGCATGGACGTCCTGCACGCGCTCGCCCAATCGGATTGGAAATCCCAAAGCACAGCGCTCCGCGCGGCACTCGCCGGCGCGCGCGGGCAGGCGGCGACCCGCGTCCTCGTCCCGCTGGTGCGCACAACCGACGGCCTGGCCCGCGTCGCCGCCCTGCGGCTCCTCGCCGCGGCCGGCGAAGGCCCGGACGCGACGGACGTCGCCCACGCCATGCTCGACATCGACGAAACACCGGTTCGTGTCGCAGCGATCAATGCGCTGCGCGCCCTCGTCGACGGCGAGGAACCCATCGACAACCTGTCCGTGTTCGAGAGCATCGAACTTGCCAAACGCTGGAGAGAGCGCCTTTGAACCGCCTTCCGCCCACGCGCGCAGCGCACAGCGCCGCGCAGCACAGCGCCGCGCTGTACCGCTCGCAAGCGCACCGCTCGCAAGCGCACCGCTCGCGGATCGCTGTCCGCTTGGCATTCCTCGCCGCATTCCTCGCCGTGTTCGTCGCCATCGTCCCCGATGCCGCGGCACAGCGCCGCCGCCCGAAAGACGGCCCGGCCAACGCCCCGAGCACGTGCCCCTACACGGCCGGTGAACCGGAGGCGCTCGCTGCCGCCGGAATCGTGTCCCTGGGCGGTTTCCCGTTCGCTACGACCGACACGGCCGCGATCGACAAGGCATATCCGCTGCTCGACATCCGCTGGATCGAAACCGCCCACATGCGGATTGGTTTTGGAATCGGCGAGTACTCCGTGCGCAACGACGAACGCGCGAAGATCGATGCCGAACTCGAGCAACTGCGCCGTGGGTTACCGACAGTGCCCAAGCGGCCGCGCACCCTTGAACCGTGGTTGCGCGCGCACCTCTTTGCCCAGCGTGCCGAACAGCACTACGCGCGCATTCTGGACGTCCTGCGCGTCGATCCGGCGGCATTCCCCGACGGCACGAAGCTGTGGGACACGACCGGCAAGTACATGGGCATGGGGCCCTACCTCGGCCAAAAGGGCAAGTTCGAGCTCCTGATCCTGCCGACAGGCGCAGCGGTCAAACAGTTCCTCTCTGACAACTTCGGCCTGCAGGTTGAAGGGACCCAACGCTGGAACGTGAAGGAGCGCGACGCGCTGCTGCTCGTCATTCCCGCCGAGGCGGGCAGCGCACGGCGCGACACGGGACTGCACTGCCACGTCGTGTTCAACCTGACGACGAACTTCATCGACGGTTACAAGCACTACTCCTACGAGCTTCCGGTGTGGCTGCGCGAGGGCCTCGCGCACGCGATGGAGCGCGAAATCGACCCGCGCTTCAACTCGTTCACGTACTCCGAGGGAGCCGCGGGAGAGCGGGTCACGAAAACCGACTGGCTCGCGGAGACACGCAAGCTGGTGCGCACGGCAGCGGCCCCGACGATGGCGGAGCTCGTCAACATCTCCGCCTACGGGGATCTCGAGGGACGCCACCACCTCGCGTCCTGGTCGATGACCGAGTTTCTCCTGCGCGCACATCCCGAGGCGTACGCGGCGATCCAGGACGCCCTCAACGGTCGGACGACCGCCGATGGGTTCACCGACGGCTCGAATTTGAAGGACGCGCACCGGGACGCCTTCCGCGAACATCTGGGAATGTCCTACGCGGCGTTCGATTCCGCCTGGCAAACCTGGGTGATGACCCCGGCGGCGGAGGGCCAGGGCGCGGGCACCGGCGGCGACGAACCCCCGCCCCTCGTGCCACCCTTTGGCGGCCCTCCGGTCGGCGATTGACGACCGCGGGGCGCGAGCCAGCCTCGGGCGCGGCCCCGGAGGCACGCGCGGGCGGATCCTGACCCCGGGCAACGCCGCGGGCCTCCACTTCGCGTAAAGTTAGGTCCGAAAGGGGTTTGGGTACGTCCTAGCCCCCCAAAACCACACCCCGCCCCCCCACGGCGCCCGGGATTCTGCATAATTGCGCCGTCGGTCGAGTGGAGGTAACTCTCTCCCTCACGCGAGACATCGATAACTTCGGCCAGGCGGGTCACCCGCCGAACCCTCGCCCCCCCTCCCCCCGCTCCTCTGCGACGACCGAATGCGCCCCGCGGGGCGCACCAGCACGCCCCCAGCGATGATCCAGGCCAAGCGCAAGCGCATCGTGCTCTTCCTCCCCCACCGGGCCGATCCGGAAGAAGGTGTGCGCGTCAGCGCAGACCTGCTGCCGCTCGAGCTGCTGCAGATCGCGTCGTTCCCCGCGGACGCGGGCTACGAAGTCGTGCTCGTCGACGCGATGGTGCACGACGACTACCTCGAGCGCCTGATGGAGCTGTGCGACGGCGCGCTGCTGCTTGCGAGCTCGTGCATCCTCGGTTTCCAAGTCACACACGGCGCGCAGATCGTGCGCCAAGTGCGCGCGCGCTATCCGAAGCTGCCCCTTGTGTGGGGCGGTTGGTTCCCGAGCGTTGTCCCTGAGCTGTACCTGCGCGAAGGCATCGCCGACGTCGTCGGGTTGGGCCAAGGCGAGGTCGCGTTCTGGGAGATCGTGCAAGCCATCGACAACGGCACCCCGCTGGACGATGTCGCCGGCCTCGCGCTCCTGCGCGACGGCAAGGTGCACTACACCGCAAACCGCGCGGTCGTCGGATTCGAAGGCTTCCCGCGTGTTCCCTGGGAACTGCTCGATTTCGAGCTCTACGTCGACCGCCAGAACAACCCGGGCCGCGCGAAAATCCGGCACCGCCTGCCGCTGCCCCACGCGCTGCGCGAAAGCCGCGAGCAGGTGCGCGGATTCAGCTTCTTCTCGAGCTTCGGCTGTCCCGAGCCGTGCACGTTCTGTTGCTCACCGCTTGTCACCGGCCGGCGCTGGAAGGCGATCCCCGGAAAGCAGCTCGCCGAAGACATTTTCGCGCTCCACGACCGCTACAAGTTCAACGTCCTGCGGACCCAGGACGCGAACTTCGGCGTCGCGGAAAAACGTTCCAACGAGTGGTGCGATGCGCTGATCGCCGCCGACGCCCCGTTCTATTGGAACGGCACGTACGAGATCGAGACCATCGCGCGCTACAAGGAAGAGAGCTGCAACAAGCTGCGCGACTCCAAGTGCCACCTGATCGTGCTTGGCGCTGAAGCCGGTTCCCAGGCCCAACAGGCCGAGATCAAGAAAAAGATCGACCTCGAGCACAACCTTGAGTTCGCGTTGCGCCGTATCTACGACCGGGAGATCCAAACGGGGACGACGTGGATCATCGGTTACCCCGGTGAGTCCAAGGACTCGATGCTCGACACCATCCGCCTCGCGGCGCAGATGAAAGAGCGTTTCCCGGGTTCCGCCTCCGACATCTTCCCGTTCCGCGCGATCCCCGGCAGCGAGGAGTTCGAGAAGGCCGTGGCCTACGGGTACAAGGCGCCGTCGACCCTCGAAGATTGGGGCTCCTGCCTCGAATACAAGTACCACTACGACGACATCGGGCTGCCGCTCGACGTGCTGACGGCCTGGAAGCGCTACGGCGCAACCGCGACGTTCTACGACGGCTACGTGCGCGAGGGCTCCGGCCTCGTGCGCAACGCCCTGCGCAAGATCTCGGGCTGGCGGTTGCGCAACGGCGTATACAGTCTGCCGATCGAGCAAAAAGCATTCGACCTCTACGTGCGCTACACGCGCCAGACCGAGGCGGACAAGATCCGCCTCGACCGCACCAGCGGTGTCACGCCGAACCCGTCGGCCTGACCCTCACGACGCCATCGTTTTCAGAGCCCGCCCGCGCCCCTCCAGCACCTTTGTTTCCATGATCCAGACCAAGCGCAAGAAGATCGTCCTGTTCCTGCCGCACCGCGCCGATCCGTCGCGGGGTGAGACGTTCAGCGCCGACCTGCTGCCGCTCGAGCTGCTGCAGATCGCATCGGGCCCGGTCGCGGACGGTTACGAGGTGATCATGGTCGACGCCATGATCGAGGACGACTACATCGCAAAGGTCCTCGAGGCCTGCGACGGCGCGCTGCTCTTCGCGAGCTCGTGCATCCTCGGGTACCAGGTGTACGACGGGTACGTGGTCGCCAAAGCGGTCCGCGAACGTTTCCCCAAGCTGCCCATCATCTGGGGCGGTTGGTTCCCGAGCGTCACGCCGGAGATGTACCTGCGCGAGGGCATCGCCGATGCGGTGGGCATTGGTCAGGGCGAGCTCACGTTCCGCGAAGTCGTGCGCGCCATCGACGCGGGCACGTCGCTCGAGGACGTCGCCGGCCTCGCGCTCTTGCGCGACAACAAGGTCCATTACACCGCTAATCGCTTGGTGGTCGGCTTCGACCAGTTCGAGCGTGTGCCATGGGAACTGCTCGAGTACGAGAAATACGCGATCAAGCAGACGACGCCGACGCGCATGAAGGTGCGCCACCGGTTCCCGCTGCCTGGCCATTGGACCGCCGAAAATCCGCCGCGCGGTTTCAGCTTCTTCTCGAGCTACGGCTGCCCTGAGCCGTGCACCTTCTGCTGCTCGCCGCTCGTCACCGGCCGACGCTGGAAAGCCATCCCCGGCGCTCAACTCGCCGAAGAAATCGCCGAACTGCAGCAGCGCTTCAAGTTCGACGTGCTGCGCTTCCAGGACGCAAACTTCGGCGTTGCCGAAAAGCGCACGCGCGAGTTCTGCGAAAAGCTGATCGAGCTCAAAGTGCCGATCCACTGGAACGGCACCGTCGAGATCGAAACCATCATGCGCTACGAGGAGGACTCCTGCGACCTCCTGCGCGACTCGAAGTGCCACCTGCTCTGGCTGGGCGCCGAAACCGGCGACCAGGACATGCAGACGAAGATCGGCAAGAAGATCAATCTCGGGCACATCCCCGAGGCGATCGGCCGACTGGCGAACCGCGGCATCATCCCCGGCACGTTCTGGATCATCGGTTATCCGAACGAGACCGAGGAAGCGATGGCGGCGACGCTGCGCTGGGCCGCGATGATCAAGCACCGCTTCCCCATCGCCGGCTCCGAGGTTTACCCGTTCCGCCCGATCCCCGGCACGGTGGATTACGAAACCGCGGTCAAGGGGGGTTATGAGCCCCCGAAGTCGTTCTACGAGTGGGGCATGTGCTTCGAATACAAGTACAACAGCCAGAACACGCCGCTGCCGGCGAGCATCCGTGAGACCTGGCGGCGCTACAACAACACCGCCGCGATCTACGACATGCACGTCCAAGAAGGCCCGGCGTGGATGCGCCGCGCGCTGTCGCGCATGGCGGGCTGGCGTTTGCAGAAGGGCAAGTACGACATGCCCGTCGAGCAGAAGCTGTTCGACCTCTACGTGCGCCTCACGGGACAGCGGCAAAAGGCCGCCGAGGACGTGTCCGAGGACTACCAGCAACTCCAGCCCGAGACCCACGCGCAGAAGCACGTGGCGCCCGTCGGCTGATCTGTTTGGGCATGGCGCGTGCGCGCGATCGTGCGCGCGCGCATCACGCGCCGCGGTGACTCGAGCGCCGCGCAACGCGCCGCGGTGACTCGAGCGCCGCGCAACGCGCCGCGGTGACTCGAGCGCCGCGCAACGCGCCGCGGT
>Ga0163144_10016318_pt1 | contig 15221 bp, 12 predicted proteins | sample OliLak19BULKMAT1_FD_123175 | JGI IMG/M metagenome (GOLD analysis project Ga0163144, IMG submission 123175) | Freshwater microbial mat bacterial communities from Lake Vanda, McMurdo Dry Valleys, Antarctica - Oligotrophic Lake LV.19.BULKMAT1 | ecosystem: Environmental > Aquatic > Freshwater >... | reverse complement strand
GATCAGCGAATATCTCCCCCGATTTTCGCAACTCCTGAACAATGCGGCAATCATCCGCAGCATGAGCACGGGCGAAGGCGCCCACGGCCGAGCCAAGTATTACCTGCACACGGGCTACCGCGAAGGCCAGGGCGGGCTCATTTATCCCAGCATCGGCTCCATCGCGGCCAAGGAACTCGGCAGCCAAGAATCTCCGCTGCCCAATTTCGTGTCCGTCGGCAACCGCAGCTATGGCTCGGGTTTCCTCGGCACCCGTCACCAACCCCTCGTCGTCGCCGACCCCGTCCGCGGCGTTGAAAACCTGCGGCCCTTCATCGCTCAGGAACAATTCGGCAACCGCGTGGGTCTGTTGGAGGAACTGGAAAACGGCTTCCATCGCACGCATCCCGCTCAGGTCAGCACCGCGCACCACACGACCTATCGCCGCGCCGTCGACCTCATGCAGGATCGCGGCGCCCAGGCCTTCGACATCACGCGCGAATCCGACGCTGTGCGCCGTTCCTACGGCGGCACCCGCTTCGGCGATAGTTGCTTGCTGGCCCGTCGCCTCATCGAAACCGGCGTCACCTTCGTCGAAGTTTCGTTGGGCGGTTGGGATACCCATCAAAACAACTTCGAGCGTGTCCGTCAACTCTCCGGCCAGGTCGACCCGGCCATGAGCCAACTCATCATCGATCTGCGCGAGCGCGGCTTGCTTGACAGCACGTTAGTGATTTGGATGGGTGATTTCGGCCGCACGCCGAACATCAACGCCCGCGGCGCCCAACCGGGCCGCGACCATTATCCCCGCGCCTGGTCCAGCGTGCTCGCCGGCGGCGGCATCCGCGGTGGCCAGGTCATTGGCCGCACCGACGCCAACGCGGCGACCGTCACCGACCGCCCCGTCAGCACACTCGATTTCATGTCGACCGTGTGCCGCGCCCTCGGCATCGACTACAACCGGCAGAACACGGCCGGCAACAGCCGACCCATCCGCATCGTCGACCGCGGCGCCAACCCCATCAATCAACTGTTCTCGTAACCGTTCTTGCGACGGATACGATCGTAACGCAAACGGCCTCTGGATTCGTCCAGAGGCCGTTTGCGTTCGTAGGACAGGCTTCCAGCCTGTCCCATCATGCGGTCACGGGAATATCACAGTATGCGTTGGATTCGGACAGGCTGGAAGCCTGTCCTACGACGGCAAACTCAAACCGCCGGGGAGAACCCCGGCGGTAGTTGCTTCACTTCATAATCTGCGGTTCGTGTTTACTTCACCGGTAGCGGCGGCGGCAGATCGATCACCGTATCCTTCCGCGCCATCGCGGCCGACGATCTCGCGGCGACGGCGTCGCCGGGCCGCAGATAGATTTGCGGATCCGCCTTCCTGCGCAATTCGTTGAACATCTCGGGAATCTTTTGCGCCAGTTTTTGGTTGAACAATTCTTTTTCCAAAGGCAAGCGCACCGATTCATAGGAACGCGACGCGTCGGCCGGAATGATCTTGTCGCACTTCATGACGATCCAGGTGCCGTCCTTTAGTTTCAGTCGTTCGCTCACTTCGCCTTCCTTAAGGCCAAAGGCGGTCCGTTCCAGGTCCGCGTCGGGGAAATGCTTGTGGATGGCGGGAACCTTGCCGCCGTTGAGCGCGAGGTGGTGAATGAACTGGTTGCGCGCGTAGTGGCTGAAGCGCTCCTCGCTTTTGCGCGCTTCCTCCCATACCTTGGCGATGTTGCGATCGTCCTTTTGGAAGCAAATGAGGCGGACTTCCACGCGCGGGCCGAACTTGATTTCGTAAGCCGTGCGCAAATCCGACTCGTCCACTTTGACCAGCGCCCGGCATAGCGCGGCGAGCGCCAGCTTGGGGCGGATCACGTCTTCCTTCCATTCATACAGCGTCTTTTTGAAACGCTTGAGGATATTGTTGGTGAACTCCTCGCGCGTCAACAATTGGCCTAGATCTTGAATGTCCCGATCAAGTTGGTCTTCGACTTGCTTGCTCGTGACCACGATGCCGTGTGCGGCGCATTCCTTCTCCACGATCCGGCGATTGACGAGAAACTCGATCCGCTCGGCGCCGAAGCGCTCGATGAGGTACTCCCCCAAATCCTCGCGCGTCACGGGTGTGGAACCGTAAATCTGGGCGACGACGCGTTTGGCATACGGACCGCCGGACGACCGAACGGGCGGCAAACCGTCATCCCTCTTGAGCAACGGCAGGATTGTCGTCGCCGCGGCCTGGGGAGCGCCCTGCCGGCCAAACCAAAAAGCGGCAGCGGTGCAACCGACAAAGCCGGCGACGAAACAGAGCCGTCCCAGCGTTTTTTTGCTCGGGCCGAAGCGGGCCAAACCTTGGAGGCCGCCCAGGATGGAATTCACGAATCGCATGATCGAAGTCTCCCCTGTTCGCATGGAGAATGCGGGACATTTCGACCGGCTTGTAACGATGCGCGAAAATCGGGACAAGGGGAATCGACGGAGCGGTATCCATTCGGCCCCCCCCATATTCTCCAATGTGCCTGGTTACCGAGCAATCGCGGCCAAGCTCCCCGCGGATACCGAGGGTTTTTCGCGAGGTCGGTGCATACGCCAAAATCGGACGACTTTGTCGTCGCCGCACGAGTAGGTGTGCTCATTATCGGCGGCAACGGCCAAGTCCCAGACTTTTCCTTCGTGACCGGTAAAGGTTCCGCAAGCATGGCCCGTGAAACTATCCCAAAGGCGGACTGTTCCATCCAGGCCGCCGGAAAGAACCCATCCCCCATCCGGAGAGAAGGCGACGCAGGTCACTCCCGCGCGGTGGCCTTGCAAAAGATGTAATTCCTGACCTGAAGCGCAATCCCAAATGCGTATGTCTCCATCAAGGCTGCCAGACAGGATGCGTCGGCCATCGGGAGAGATCGCTGCGCCGGGAACGGCATCGGTGTGCCGCACATAGCATTTCTCCTCCACGCCGGTTTCAAACTGCCAAACTCGGACGGAGCCGTCATCTCCGCTCGAGAGCATTTGGGTTCCGGAGGGAAAAAAGCGGATCTTGCGGACGGGTTTATTGTGGCCTCGGTAGATCCGCACGACTGAGCCGTCACGGGTTTTTCGAAGGCGGATCGTTCCGTCGGACTCTCCAGCAAGAAAACACTTCCCTTCGCGGGAAAAGGCCAAAGCACCCACAGATCCGCCGGGCGCATCTATTCGCCATTTCAGGAAACCGGTATGAACATCCCAAAGGCAGATTGTGCCACCGCCGGAGAGCAGGCTCGCGTTATTTGGAGAAAATGCAACGCATTCCGCCGGCATGCCATGTCCGTCCAACGTGTGGTGAAGACTTCCATCTGCTTTCCAAAGGTAAACGTGCCTGTCCCAACTCGCCCCGGCCAGGAAACGTCCGTCGGAAGAAAGGGCCAAACTACGGACAAAACCCGTGGGTCCGTCAAACACCTGCAGAAGGCTTGTGGCCGGCCTCTTCTTCACGGCCTCGATCGGTCCGGGTTGCAAAGCGGTCGGCCGACTTGGAGCGCTTGCCTTTTTGCGCGGCGTAAACTCCTTTATTGCCTGGACGAGTTCCCATGGGGTTTGGAACCGCTGAGCCGGATCCTTGGCCATCAACTTGCGAACGATCGCCGCGAGTTTGGCGGGGATGCCTTCCACTTGTCGTTCCAAAGGGGGAGGCTCCTCTTGGAGATGTTGCATGAGGAGACGACCCGGAGAGGCGCCATTAAAGGGAGGCTTGCCGGTAAGAAAGAAATGGAAGCAGCACCCCAGGCTGTAAAGATCCGCCCGTATGTCCACGCGGTGTGGATCCTGTCCTTGCTCGGGAGACATGTATTGAAACGTGCCCAATAGCATTCCCGTTTTCGTTAAGGGTTGGTCCGGCGGGACGGAAGTTTGCTCCGGCTCCAACAATAGCGCTAAACCGAAGTCCGCGACTTTGACCTGTCCTCCCCGGCAAGGCGTGGTAAGCAAAAGATTGGAGGGTTTGATATCCCGGTGGACAACGCCTTGCTCGTAGGCGTGGTGCAATCCCAGGGCAGCTTGCCCTATTATGGCGCATGCTTGCTCCGGCTTGATCGGGCTTTTTCCATTTACCCGTCGGGCCATGTCCAGGCCCTGTACGTATTCCATTACCAGGTATGGTCGCCCATTTACCTGGTCCGCATGCAGTGCTCGGACGATGTTCCTGTGGGACAGACGCGCCACGGCGCGAATCTCACGCAGGAATCTGTTCCGTTGATCTTCCCGAGCGGGACTGAAGAACTTGATGGCAACCTCATTCTCCATCAAGCGGTTGCGCGCTTTGAATACCTCTCCCATCGCCCCAGCGCCGATAGGGTTCAAGAGGATATACGAACCGCAGACCAATTCCCGAGACCGGCCGGCACGTATTTTTTCAATTTGATAAGGAGTGATCCAGCCTCGGCTCGTCAATTCCACGATGAGTCCGGCAAGCTCAGAAAAGCGAGGCTGCAATTCCTCTGCCAGGATTTCCACCTGCAGTGGTTCCAAAAGCTCGGCGGTACGGACAGTCTGGACAAAATCGACGACACTGCTCACGGTTGCGGGCGCCACAGGACAGTTCCTCGAATGGGAGAGTCGGAGCTAGGCGATCCCCATTTCACCAGAAAATAGCGCCGTGGTAAATGACCATTACGCCACGGAGGAAAATACTTGGATTTCCGGTAGGATTCCTGTATCGATTCGATCTGGCGTTTACGTCCGCTTCGCCCATCTCGACGCAAAAGACGAACTAATACAGATGGGAGCGATGCACCATTAACCTGAAACCGGATGGAGACTCGCTAGCCGAAAATCTCCGTCACCGCCGCGCCATTGCTCACCGGCAACGGTCTGCCCAGCGGATCGCGCACTTCGGTGGCCGGATCGATGCCGAGGGCGTGATACATCGTGGCGGCGATGTCGTCGGGGCGAACGGGGTTGGTCGCGGGATAGGCGCCGATGCGGTCGCTGCTGCCATAGTGGATGCCGCCGCGCACGCCGCCGCCGAAGAGCACGGCGGAATAGCACTGGGGCCAATGGTCGCGGCCGTCGGGGCCGAAGCGTTCGGAATTGGTGACGCGCGGCGTGCGGCCGAATTCGCCCATCCAGACGACGAGCGTTTCATCGAGCAAGCCGCGTTGGGCCAGGTCGCTGATGAGGGTCGGCACAGTCTGATCCGTCATAGGCAACAGGCGGTTGCGGAGGCGGTTGAAGTTGTCGCCGTGCGTATCCCAACCGCCGACGTTGCCGCCGCCGATGGATTGCGAAAAATAGACGTTTACGAAGCGAACGCCCGCCTCGACCAACCGCCGCGCGAGCAGACACGATTGGCCATACGTCGTCCGGCCATATTGATCGCGAATGCGATCTGGTTCCTCGCTCAGGTTGAAGGCCCGGCGCAGACGCGCGGAAGCGAGCATACCGAAAGCGCGTTGATAAAACGTATCGATGCCGCGCGCGGTCGCGGACGTTTCCATCGCGTCGGCCTGCGCGTCGATAAGCCGCAGCAGGTCGCGGCGATCGTCGAGACGTTCCAGACTCATGGTCCCGGGCAACGTGAGTTCCGGCAGTCGAAAGCCGGCGGCGTTGGGGTCGTCGCGAAAGAAGAGCGGATCGAAGTTCTTGCCCAAAAAGCTGGCGTGTTGGCCGGGAGTGACGCTGCCGTCGCGCAAGATGTGCGGATAGGCGATGAAACTTGGCATGTTGCCGTCGGCCGGCCGCAAACGCGAGACGGTCGAACCGAACGCGGGATACAGATCCAGCGTGTCGCGCAAGCGGATATCGTCCAGCGGCGGCGAAACGCCCGTGAGGCTGTAATAGGTCGCCGAGTTGTGATTCCGCATCCGATGGTGCATTGAGCGAATGACGCAGGCGTGGTGCATCACCTGCGCCATGCGTGGCAAATGCTCGGAAACGAACATGCCCGGCACCGACGAGGCGGTAGGCCGAAACTCGCCGCGGATGTTCTCCGGCGTATCCGGCTTCATGTCGAAAGTGTCGTGATGGCTGGGGCCGCCGAATTGATTGAGATAAATGATCGACTTCGCCCGCGGCCGAGAGGAACGCGAGGAAGTGCCGCTTGCCTCCGCTCGCATTAGCGTGGGCAGACTCAATCCCGCCACACCCAGCGCTCCTGCCTGCAACATCGCGCGGCGGGAAATCGAATGACGAAAATCGGAACATCCCGAAGGGGAAGGCATAGCGAACTCGCGTGCAAGAAGTAAAGCTCGGCGGGTATTCCCAACTGACCACTGACCACTGACCACTGACCACTGACCACTGACCACTGACCACTGACCACTGACCACTGACAAAATTCTACCACCCACTCGCCACATTGGAAAAGAGAAAACCGAACGCGAAGCCATTATCTGCCCCGCTTCTCCGCCTTCTCCCACCATGTCCGCATTGCCAGCGAAAAGCCGGGCAAAACGACTCCGCCGCTCAATGTCCCCTCCTCATCGACCACCTTGTGCCGATTAACGCTCGTATACACCTTCGCGATGCGCTTCCTCGGATCCACCTCCCAGTAAATCTTCGTCCCCGCCGCGAAATACTCGTGTCGTTTCCGTTCCATCTCCGCTTTGGTGTTGCCCCGGCTCAGTATCTCGACGGCCAGATCCGGCGACCGGTCCAAAATCGCTTCATCCGTCGGCAACGACTTTCCCGGAAAATGGTCCCAGGAAAAAAAGGACGCGTCGGGCAGCCGTACCTGTTCCGGATTGACCCGGCACATCCCGCTCCCATTGAGCGTGAAGCCAATTGGATTCTCGTCGAGGTAGAGTTCCATGTAAAAGTTCAATGTAACCGCCCAGCGCGATTCAAAAAACCCCATGGTCTTCTCCACGAGCACGCCGTCGATCAGCTCGCAAAGTCGCGGTTGATCCAGCAAATCCTCCTCCGTCGCCGTCCCCGGCCGCGGTTCCAGCAACACCCTCTCCGGCGGCGCCGCCAACCGTGCCAGCAATTCCGCCACCGTTCGCGGTTTCTCAAGCATCGTCGCCATTTTTATCCAATCGCCTCCCGCTGACTTCTGGTTTTTCGCCGTTTGGAAATAGCGCACCGGGGACGTTTGTCCCCGGTGCGTAGGGAGTGATTTTCTATGCCGGTAATCACGGCACGTTCAACTTGATCGTCCCCGGAAGTAGGCAGATGCCCTTCTCATTGCACGTCGAGACGCGAATCGCGAGATCCAGGCTCTTGGCGTCCGCGGGGCGGGTCACATGGGCCAAGATGGTCACTTTGCCATCGTAGATGGAGTACATGAAGTCGCCGGTTTTTTTGGCTTTGCCCTTGGGGTATTCGATCTTGGCCTCCACGGGTTTCTTGTCGGCGTAAACCGTGACGACGGTTTTGTTGCTGGCGAAGTCCTCGTTGTCGACGGGGTTGGCGTAGATGTACCAGCCTGGGTTGACATTGAGGGTGATCGTGATCGTCTGCTTGCCGGAAGCGTCCGTTTTGGAGGCTTCGGCCGACGCTTTTACTTCCGCGTCGGATTTCTTCAGGCCCGCCTCTGTGGACACGGTCGCGAAAACGAAAGCCGCAAGCAAGGAAGCGGCGGCGATCCAGCGGGCACAACTGCGAAATGGCATTGGTTTCTCCTTAACGAATTGCGAGGGGACATCCATCGGGTGTTATTATAGACGCTCGTCCCCGCAAAATTATCGGCGAAATGGATATAAAATCGCGCGGCGGAACAACACAATATCCCTTCGGATGTTGCAACGCGCCAGTTCACGCTTGGAGAACCGTCATGGCCTCCGCCCGCGTCCCTGTTCTCGGCATTTGCCTGGTTTGCCTCACCGTCGCGGTCAGCGGCGCGCGCTGAGTAGCGGCGTTCCCCGGCGCATTACCCGATTTCGCATCCCTCTTTCACGCCCAGAAATCGCTCGACAATCTCGCACAAGATTTCCGGATGCGTGTACTGTGGCATATGCCCGCATTCCTCGATCTCGGCCCGCGCGATATGCGGCAAGCCCGCGAGCAAGTCGGCTTCGCAGTCCTTGCCGATGATCGGGTCGTAGTCGCCGCAGATCGCCAGCACCGGCTGATGGATATTGGGCAGCAGGGGTCTTAAATCCAGTTTTTGCAGGATCATGGCACGCCGCGCCACGGCCGCCATCGGCGGATCGCCGCAACGCTCCAAAAAGAACTCCCAAAACTCCAGTGGTTGGCGCTCGAATCCGCGATAATGCGACAGGCGCAGCGTGTTCTTCCTGAGCGGCAGTTCCTTCATATCCCAAGGCCAATAGCGGGCAAACGCGGCCAGGGATTCCTCGCCCAAACTCAACGGCCTGCGCGCGAAGCCGCCTTGGAGCAGCAGACGATCAAAACGTTCCGGCCGACGATGCGCCGCCGCCAACGCGATGGTCGAGCCGAACGAACTGCCCAGGACAAAACAGCGGCGAATTCGCAGTGTATCCAGCAAGGCGAGGAGATCGGCCACCAGATCCGCATGCCGAATGCGTCCCAGTCGGGCCCCGTCGCCGCGTCCCGTGGGCAGGTCATACGCGATGCAGCAGAAATGCTGCGCGAGCCGGCTGCAAACGGTCGCGAAGGCAAGCCGATCGTCCGCCATACCGGGAATCACCACCAGGGCCGGCCCTTCGCCCCAAGCATAAAAGGGCATGCGGTATCGGCCCGTATCACAAAAGCCGTGTTGCGCCTCCCGCTCCAGACGAGCCAGCGCGTCGTCCAATCGCAACGTCGTCGCGCACGAGGGACCGGCCGCGGTCGGCGCGCCGTTGTTCGGCTGGAACAAGGTCGAAAGGGGAATGCGGACTTCCTGAGATGCCGTCGAGGGTAATGCGTTTTTCATGGGGTGCCGGTGTGGGCCTGGCGGGGGAAACGATTTTCCTATTATACAAGCGACCAGGAATGAAATGCAGTGCCGCCGCGTTACGGTTGTGGTTCAAACGGAGAGCTAAAATGGGTAAACCGAAATTCCGTTTGGAGGTTTCGTATCACGAGGCGACCGGGGAACCGGTGGCCGCGTATCTTCGTGTTCGCGAAGGCAAAGTAACGGAAACGAAGGAAGTAATCGCGGGAATCGCTTTTGCGGACTATGGCCTGGACGGCTTTTTGCTCGGAATCGAGTTGCTTGCGCCATGTCATGGGGAGCAATTGGTGAGCATTCTTTCCGAGCGGGAACCGGAATCGGTTCGGAACTTTCTCCGCATCGGTGTCCACCGCGAGATGGTATGCGCTTGATCTGAGCACGCGGGAAGCACACGTCGGCAAGGAATTCCGCTCACCGACGCGCACTACTTCCGTCACTGCCTACTTCCCCTTCTTCGTCGGCGTCACCACCGGCGCATCCGCGCGATTGCCCCACTCCGACCAACCGCGATAGTAGTTGGCGACCTGGTCCGCTCCCATCAGTTCCAAGGTAAACGCCATCACGGCGGCTCGGCCTCCGGATTGGCAATGGGTGACGCTGGGCTTGCCGACGTCGATGCCTGCGGCCTTGAACATGGCGGCGAGTTGGGCGGGGCTTTTGAACTTGCGCGATTCCTTGTCAATCGCGTCGGTCCACTCCAGGTGCATCGCGCCGGGAATAGCGCCGCCGCGTTTGTTCTTGAGCTTCTCGTCGCCGCAATGTTCCTTTTCGCTGCGAGTGTCGATGATTTGGACGTTTTTCTTTTTGAGTATGGCGAGAATGTCGTCGGCGCCGGCGAGCGTGTCGGTGCGCGGCGACTCGATACGATACTTCGCGGGCTTCAGCGTGACTGCTTCGGTGCTTGCCGGGAGTTTCGCGGCGGTCCAGGCCTGGATGCCGCCGTTCAACAGGCGTGCGTCTTTGTGTCCGAAATAGCGCAGGATCCACCAGATGCGGGCTGCGTCTTTTTGCATCGCGTCGTCGTAAATCAGAATCTTGTCGATGTTGCGTAGGCCCAAAGCGCCGATGCGATTTTCCCACTCCTTTGGATCCTGGCTTTTGGCGAAGGCTTTGCTCCACGCTTCATGATCGACCCAGACGGCGCCGGGGACATGGCCCTTGTCATATTTGTTCTTGGCGCGGGCATCGAGGATATCGAATTTCTTGGCCTCTTCGCGAGTTGTCAATTGCGACACGTCGACGAGTAATTCTTGGCGTGGATAATCCTTGGGCGCGCCGCCGAGGGGCGTTGAAAGGGCGAGCAGGAGCCAGCATGCGGATGCGGACATAGAGTATCCTTTCCAAAAGACAATTTCGGCACACTGGCCATCGTAGGCGAATCAGGCGTAGGCCGCCAGTGCGGACCTTCGGCGTTGCGTTAAGCACTCCGGGGGCTGACGCCGCCCGGCTCGCCTGATCGCAATGCGGGCGCGATATTTTTGGAGCAGGTTCTCATGCAGGCGGAAGCGAAAATCCATGTGATCGGCATCGGCAGCGATGGTCCGCGCGGGCTTACGGGACGGGCTCGGGAACTTTTGCAAAACGCCGATCTTGTCCTCGGCTCTGCGCGCACCCTGGCGCTCGTTCCCGAAACGCCTGGAGAGCGCCTCACAATCGGTTCCGATCTGGCCGACATCGTGCAGACGATCGAGAAGAACTTGGGGCAAAAACGCATGGTCGTGGTCGCGAGCGGCGACCCGCTATTCTACGGCGTGGCTCGATATCTGTGCGACCGCGTCGGCAAGGAGAAGTTCGAGGTGCTGCCGCACGTTTCCAGCATGCAGCTCGCCTTTGCCCGCGTGAAGGAAAGCTGGGAGGAAGCGTATCTGACCAACCTCGCGAGCCACGCGTTGGAGACCGTGCTCGACAAGATTCGCATCGCCGAGACGGTTGGGCTCTTCACCAGCCAAAAGGAAAACCCCGCGATCATCGCCAAGGAACTGCTGGTGCGAGGCATCGACTATTTTCGCGCCTACGTGTGCGAGAACCTGGGCGGGCCGGACGAACGCGTCACGCAGGGGGAACTCGCCGAGATCGCGGCGCAGGAGTTCGATTCGCTCAACGTGATGATCCTCCAGCGCAAGCCGGGCCGACCCGATCAGCAACGGAATACACAGCAGTTTCGCCGCTTCGCCAATCCGGACGACGTGTTCGCGCAAAGCCGGCCCAAGAGCGGCCTAATTACGCAGTCGGAAACCCGCGCCATCGCGCTGGCGCAACTCGACCTCGCCCCGGAATGCGTCATGTGGGACATCGGCGCCGGATCGGGGTCAGTCGCCATCGAAGCCGCCCAACTCGCGAGCCGCGGCATGGTCTACGCCATCGAGCAGGACGTGGCCGACTACCACCTCATCGTCGCCAACGCGGAAACGTTCGGCGTGCATAATCTGAAAGCGATCCACGGCACCGCCCCGGCCGTCTTCGCCGCCCTGCCCGCGCCGGACGCCATCTTCGTCGGCGGCACCAGCAAGGAAGTGGTTCGACTTTTGGAAGCGGCGTACAAGGCGTTGCGGCCGGGCGGACGGATGGTGGTGAACGTCGCCAGCCTGGAATCGCTGAACGCGGTGTACAGCACGCTGAAAGCGCTCGCCTCGCCCGTGCAGGCGTTATTGGTGAATCTCTCGCGCGGCACGGAGCAGATGGAAACGCTGCGGTTCGAGGCGGTGAACCCGACGTTTTTGTTCACGGTGACGAAAAGCGTCTGATCACGCCTGACCAGAAAAGCGGTGCAAGCCGCTTGCGTTTGAGTCTGTCGAATCAACCATTCTTCCGCGATTCTCGTCGTTTCTGCAATTCTTGCACGAATGCTTGATGCTCGGGAGAGGCGATGCCGCGGTTCAAGATTTCCATCAATCGTGGAAAATCTTCGCTCAACATCGCTTTCGCATCCAGCCAAAGACCGGGGAAGACATTACTTTTCACAATTCCCTCCATGTCGGGCGGAAGCGATTCGTACTGTCCGCCGCGTAGGCGGAACCAGTCGATGGCGCGGTCCTCGACGCGCCAGACAATGTATTCTTGAACTTTGTTGGCGCTATAGACCGTTTTCTTATTGTGGAGATCGTAACTCGCGGAAGAGTACGCCACTTCAGCAACCATCTCGGGTCCGCCGATGACATAGCCTGCCTCCGTCCGCGATTGGCCGCCGAATTCGGGAAGGATGCGCAGCAACAAATCCGGTTGCGGTTGATTTATTCCCCGGAGTCCTTTTAGCGTGCTGTTGTCTCCCGCGCGCACGCCGGGCGTCTTGTAACGGTAGTTCGCAAAAATGCCGGCAAGGTCCACATGCGGAGCACCATGATTGTCATCATTTACAGGCGAGGCCATATACACCACCCCTTCAATCAACTCCGCTTTCGTTTCCTCCGGCATCGCCCAGTAACGGCGCTCGAATTCCGCCACGCTGAGATGGTCGCCGGCGCGAAGTGGTGGGATTCTCTCCTCGCCGATGGGAGAAGACCAATCAGCCGGCGCACTTGTGAGGTCAGAAGGAAGTGAAGAAGGATGTGCCATGGTACGTTCCCACGGGGTATTCCAGGCGATGGCCCGTTTCGCGCTCGTGGTGTACCGACAGAGTAAATGCGGTTATCAAGCGAGCGCGAAACGGGGAAAATGGCGTCATGCTTTGATGATGTCGCGGACGGTCATGCCGCTGGGGATCATCGGCAGCACATGCTCTTGATAGGGCACCATCACGTCGAGGACGTAAGGTAACTTGCTGGCGAGCATTTCTTCCAGGGCGCCGTCGAGATCTTCCTTTTTCACGACGCGGCGGCTGCCGCATTTGAAGCCCTTGACCATGGTCGTGAAATCGGGGTAGGCCTCGTTCTCGAAACCGGCGCCCAGGTAAGTATGGCCGCGGTTGGATTCGTAGAAACGATCCTCCCATTGCACCACCATGCCGAGATGCTGATTGTTAAGGAGCAGCACCTTGACCGGAAGCTTTTCGGTGAAGGCGGTCGCAAGTTCCTGGACGTTCATAAGGAAGCTGCCGTCGCCGTCGATGTCGATGACGGTCTTCAGCGGATGCGCGGCTTGCGCGCCCAGCGCGCCCGGCAGGCCGAAGCCCATCGCGCCCAGGCCGCCGGAGGTGAACCAGGTTCGGGGGCTATTGAACTTCCAGTACTGGGCGGACCACATTTGATGCTGGCCAACCCCGGTGGTGACGATGGTGTCGTCGATCTGGCCGCGCGCCTTGATGATGTTGAACAGGCGTTCGATGGCGTATTGCGGGACGATGGCGTCGTCGCGGTCGCTGTAGCGATAGGGATCGGCGGAACGCCATTCGTCGATCTGGCGATGCCAATCGCTGAAATGGCCGGTGCTTGGGACGACGGCGGGATCCTTGTCGATCATCTCGACGAGGGTCTTCAAGGCGTGGGCGATATCGCCGACTACGGGAAGGGTGGCCGCCTTGATCTTGTTGATCTCGCTGGGGTCGATGTCGATGTGGACGATCTTGCCGTGCTTGGCGAACTCGCTCACCTTGCCCGTGACGCGGTCGTCGAAACGGACACCGACGGCGAGCAAGAGATCCGCCTCGTTGACCGCGTAGTTGGCATAGACGGCGCCGTGCATGCCAAGCATGTGCAGCGAAAGGAAATGCTCGCCCGGAAAGCCGCCCAAGCCATGCACGGTCGTCGCGACGGGGATGCCGGTCTTCTCCGCGAACTGCCTGAGGTATTCCGCCGCTCCGGACGTGATGATGCCGCCGCCCGCGTAGAGGACCGGCCTATGGCATTGACGGATGAGGGCGAGGACTTTTTCCAACTGTTCTCGCGTCGCAAGGCGCACGGGCTTGTAGCCGGGCAAGTTCATGGGGGGATCGTAGTCGGGGACGATCATGCGGTTTTGCAAGTCCTTGGGCACGTCGACGATGACGGGGCCGGGACGCCCGCTGGAGGCGATATAGAACGCCTCCTTCATGACGCGGGGGATGTCTTCGGTGCGCTGCACGAGGTAGTGATGCTTGGTGATGGCACGACATACTTCGACGATGGGAGTTTCCTGGAAGGCGTCGGTGCCGATGACGCTGGTGCCGACCTGGCCGGTGATGGCGATGATGGGCACGCTGTCCATCTTGGCGTCGGCGAGGCAGGTGACGAAGTTGGTGGCGCCCGGACCGCTGGTCGCCATGCAAACGCCGACCTTGCCCGTGGACCGCGCGTAGCCCTCGGCCATGAAGCCGCCGCCCTGCTCATGTCTGGGCAGAATGGTGCGGATTTGCTTCTGGAAGCGCGTCAGCGCCTGGTGGAGAGGCATGCTGGCGCCGCCTGGATACGCGAAGACGGTGTCGACGCCGTTACGCACCAGACACTCCACCAGAATATCGGCCCCGGACTGTGGCTTGGCGTGATGTTCCGCCATGATGAGAACCTCGAGGTTAAAAATCCATCGCGTGGGAGAGGCGTCGCGCCCTTCTAAGATCGCCGCCAGGTGAAGCGCAACCTCTTCCCCTCCATGAATCTATCATCATATTACCTAACGGCGCGCATTCAATGCGAGTCCGTTGACATCAAACCGGCGAGCCGGGCGGCGTTAGCCCCCGGAGTGTACGTTTCAAACGCGTGAATTCGCTCCGGGGGCTAACGCCGCCTCGGTTCGCCATTGTGAGTTTCGCTGTTGTTCGCTCGGGCGGCGGTGATACAATGCAATCATGATCACGACGTGGATGAAACGATTGTTCGGGGTATGGATCACCGTTGCCGCGCTGGGTGTGCCGATGACGGCGCACGCCTGTCCGTCTTGAAAGGACGCGATCGTCGCTTCCAGTTCGGAGGCGGACAATTCCGGCGAGACGTACACCAATCTGCCGTCGGCCATGAACAACAGCATTTACCTGATGCTGATCGTGCCGTACAGCACGGTGTTGATCGTGGGCTTTTTGATCTACCGCGGCATGAAGAAGAATCAAGAATATCAGCGCGCGCACGAGGCACGCGAAACGGCGGGGCAACCCGCTCAGGGATAGCGTTTCGTGCTGACTTCGCGCCGCGGTGTTCCCTTTGATCGTGTGTTGTCGCATCCTCAATTCCATCTCTCCTAGCGAAATGGGGCATCCAATGGCGAACCGGCGCGAGTTTCTTTCGACCGTGGGAGGCGCCGCGGGGCTGGCGGCCGCGGGCGATTTCGGTTTTCTTAGCACTCTTCCCGCTTTACATGGGGCGCAACTGGCGCCGGCGCGCGCGATGGCGGCCGTCGCCGGCGATGTGGAGCCGCTCGTCCGCATCATCGAAGATTCGGAGCGAAATCGGCTACTGGAAGTCGTCGCGCAGCGCGTGAAGAACGGCACGACGAGTTATCAACAACTGCTCGCGGCGCTGATGCTGGCCGGGGTGCGCGGCATACAACCGCGGCCGGTGGGCTTCAAGTT
>Ga0163144_10016316_pt1 | contig 15222 bp, 15 predicted proteins | sample OliLak19BULKMAT1_FD_123175 | JGI IMG/M metagenome (GOLD analysis project Ga0163144, IMG submission 123175) | Freshwater microbial mat bacterial communities from Lake Vanda, McMurdo Dry Valleys, Antarctica - Oligotrophic Lake LV.19.BULKMAT1 | ecosystem: Environmental > Aquatic > Freshwater >... | reverse complement strand
CGGCCCTGGCGTCGGCCCTGGCGTCGGCCATGGCGGCGGAGGCGGGCCGCCACCAAAGCGGGCGCGTTCGTAGGCGGCCAGCTCGCGCGACAGGTCGAGGCCGGTGCGGGTCGTGATCGCGGCACAGATGCTGGCGGCACTGTCGGCGGGACTGACGCGCACGCCCAGGCGGCGGGCCAATTCGACCAGCTCGATACCGCGCCGACGATGCACCGCCTGGAGGTCGCGACGCCGCAGCCGCCATCGCTGCACCAAGTGACGACCAATCGCGACCAGGCCGATCGCAGCCAGCACGCCGGCGATGAGAAACGCCGGCAGACCGCTGCGGGGGCGATCGTGCAGCGGCACCGCTTGGGTCAGTTGCGGCGGTGGCTGGTCGCCATGATCGAGCCGACTGATCATCGTATGCGCTGCCGCCGGTGTCGCGTCAATGCGCTGCCAGCGACCATTGGGCAGCAGGATCTCGGCCCAGGCATGGGCGTGCAGTTTGCGGAAGGTGATACCGCTGCCGTCCCATTCCGAGCTGGCGTAGCCTGCGACGCAGCGGGCGGGATGACCGGCCCGGCGTAGAAGCAGGGTGGAGGCGCCAGCAAAGTGCTCGCAGGTGCCGCGACGATCGCGGTCATTGCCGAACATGAATGTAGCGAGCGGTTCGCTGACCGCCTGCGGTGTGTCCAGATCATAGGCGCAGCGTTCGTGTAGCCGGGCGATGATCGCCCGGGCAGCTTGCTCCGCCGGGAGTCCGGCCCAGCGCGCGTCCTCGATGGTCGACCACGGCCATTCGGCGATCGCTGGCGGGAGTTCGCGGCAGATGGCTGCGGCGAGCGCGCGATCCGCTTCAGGCTCGAAGCGTGGCGGACCGTCGAGCGAGACGCGATACGAACGGATGGCCGAACCCAGTTCGGGCCGCCAGCGGTTCCCATCGCCGTCAGCCCACATGTCGCTGAGTCCGACCCAGCCACCGTTGTCGGGGGCCAAGACGCTGTCACCGACACCCCCGAGACTGACCAGGTCGGCGATCGTTGCACCAGCTGGCGGCGGCGTGTCGTCCAGTTCGACTTCGCCGGGCGCGGGCAGCCAACGCAGCCTGCCTGATTCTGCGTCGCGCTGCAACCGGCTGCACGCAGCGAGCCGCAAGTAGACCAACTGATCGGGATCTGTGGGCAGGAACAGCCGGGCTGCCGGGCTGGGGTCGCGCGGGGGCGGCCCGCCGGGATCAATGCCGATGCGTTCGGACGGTTTAATGCCTGTCGAGGTGCGCGGTGCCGCTTCGCCGCCCTTGCCATCAGTGCGCACCGGCGCGGGTCGCAAGGCGTGCGCCAACGATTGCGCCGGAGCGAAGGCCAGCGCACCCAGGCTGCCGGCGGCCAGGGCTGGCAGCAGGGCCCAGGCCAGCCACGCGCGCCCTGGCAGGTGGCTGTGGTGCAAGCCGGTGCGGCGTGCGCCGAGTCGCGCTTCCAGCCAGGCGTCGGTGGCGAGCGCCAGGCAGGCGAGCGGAGCCAGCACCACGGCGGCGATCCACGGCGGCGGACCGCTGCTGCCAGGCAGTCCGAGCACGACCAGCTCCATCACCGCGAGCGGCGCGACCAGACGCAGCACGCCGGGCCGGGCCGGGATCAGGACCAGGGCGGTGACCAGGGTGCCGAGCAGCGCATGCACGGTGGCGCGACTGCCGTCACCCAGGGCCCAGGCGATGACCGCGGCTGCCAGAGTCAGCGCCGGCGAACCCAGCTCGCGCCAGACCCCGCGCGGCAGCACCTCGCCAGCGGCGGCGATCAGCGCAACCAGGGTGGCCGGCAGCCAACCGCCGGGATGCGCCCACGATAACCAGCCGGCGATCGCGGCGAGTCCGGCGACGTGCGCGAGGCGCAGCTGGTCGGCGGGGTTCATGCGCGACCCAGCCGGCGCGGCAGGTGGATCAGGCGGGCCAGTTCGTCATCGCGGATGACCAGGGGCGGCGGCTGGTTGTCTGGGGGCCGCGTGCCTTCGGCGAGCAGGGCCAGGCAGGGCGCTCCACGAGGGACGATCTCCTCCAGTGGTGCACCGCCGGGGCGCGCTAGCGCTAGCGCTTCCAGGAGACGGTCGCGGGCACCGGTGGCTCCGCGCGGTACATGGCCGTGATGCACCATGAGTTCCCAGCCGCGCGCAGCGAGATCGTCGACCAGGGTCGCTGCAGCCGACACCAGGCGTTCGAACACCACGGCACTGGCCAGTGGATCGATGGCGATGGCGAGGCGGCGAGCAGCCGGGGCATGGCGTTCGGCGACCAGTAGCTGCTGATGCCGGGCGCTCGCCCGCCAGTGAATGCGCGAACGTGGATCGCCAGGGGCCCAGGCGCGTAGCCGTCCGAGATCGTCGCCACCCGGCTCGGGTGCGACGGCGACGCCGGCAAACCATTCGGCCAGACGGGCACGTAATCCCGCGCGGATGCGGCCGATCGGTGGCAGGACGATCACCGTGGACCCGTCGCCAGCGCTGCGGCGTGCCTCGATCAGGCCAAGCGGCTGCACGCCGGAAATCTGCAGTGCCGGAAGATGGACCGCACCGCGATTGGGAAAGCGCATGACCCAGCGCACGGTGCAACCGGCCTGATCGTTTACCGAAAGGCGAGCAACCTGGCGTTGCTCGCGCGCCCGCGGATCCCACGCCCACAGGGTACAGGGGGGCGCAGGTGTGTTGAAGCTCAGTTGCGCGGTCATCACCGCTTCGGCACCGGCGTGGATCGTGCGTGGCGGCACCCAGGTGGCCTGCACCATGGCCAGCCCGCGTGGGGCGAGCAGGCGGGCGGCACCCAAGGCGGCGAGCATCGCGATCCCGCCGACCGCGGCGAGCGGAGCGACCTGCCAGGCTGGTACCAGACACAATGCGACACCCTCGGCGCCGGTGATCCAGCCCAGCGGGGTGAGTCTGGTGCGCATGTTGTCAGCGCGGGACGGGAACGGCGGCGACCACGTCGCGCACCGCCTGTTCGGGATCACCTGCCCCACGTGGCACGACGCGATGGGCCAGGGCCTCGACGGCGATGCCCTGGACGTCGTCGGGCGTGGTGAAGGAACGACCGGCAAGCAGGGCGCGGGCCTGAGCCAGGCGTTGCAGTCCCAGTGCCGCCCGCGGGCTGGCACCCAAGGCCAAGCCCTTGCTGGCGCGGGTGGCGCGGATTACGGCGAGAGCGTAGCCGCGTACTTCGTCAGAGACGGCGATCGCAGCGGCGGCCTGGCGCAGGTGGGCCGCTCCGGCGGCATCGACCACCGCACCCAGCCGGGCGAGGTCGGCGCCAGCACCGTCACGTCGCATCAGTTCCAGTTCGGCGGACTGATCGGGATAGCCGAGAGCGAAGCGCAACAGGAAGCGGTCGCGCTGGCTGTCGGGTAACGGATAGGTGCCGGCGTGGTCGATCGGATTCTGCGTGGCGATGCAGCAGAAACGTTCGGCCAACGGACGGGCCTCGCCATCAGCGGTGACCTGGCCCTCGGCCAGCGCTTCAAGCAATGCGCTCTGCGTGCGAGGCGGAGTGCGGTTCAACTCGTCAGCCAACAGCACATCGCAGAACACCGGACCGGGGTGGAAGACGAAGCGGCGCTCATGTTCGTCCCACACCGAGGTGCCGGTGATGTCGGCCGGCATCAAGTCGGGGACGCACTGGATGCGTTTGAAGCTGCCACCGGTGGCGGCGGCAAGGGCGCGGGCGAGAGTGGTCTTGCCGACTCCCGGCACGTCTTCGACCAGCAGGTGGCCGCGAGCCAGCCAGCCCGTAATGGTGAGTTCAGCGGCGCGACGATGGCCACGAAACACCGTGGATATTCCATCGACGAGCGCGGTTGCGAGCGCAGCGTCTTGCATGCTGAGGATTTACATGATGCAGGATGGTTGCGCCATGGTTGCCTGGGTTGACCGACGGATCCGTCGCCCACACCGGAAGATCAGTCAGTCCAGCGACTTGCAGCGTGAAGACACTTGCCCGGAGCTCCCCCGTCCGCTATAACTCTATGCAGGACAACCATCGGAGACCGAGCTCATGTCAGAACAGACGATCGCCAAGCGGGTTCTCGCCGACCGTATCGCGGCCAAGCTCAACCTGCCCCAGGGTCAAACCCTGCAGGTCATCCAGGCCTTTCTCGACGACATCGTCGATGAGTTGGGTCGAGGCAACCGCCTGGAATTCCGTGATTTTGGTGTCTTCGAACTGGTCTCGCGCAAGCCGCGCACAGCGCTGAATCCGAAGACCCTCGAGAAGGTGCCAGTGCAGCGTCGGACGGTGGTGAAGTTCCGCGCTGGCCGACTGCTAAAGGCCAAGGTCAAGGACCTCTCGGTTGACGCCGACGGCAATCCGCTGCCGGGCACTGAAACCAAGGTCTGAGATGCGCCGGGCGGCGATGGTCATCCTGCTGGCGGCGTCTCTCGCCTGCGTGGAGAACGCCCAACCGGTGATGTCCTTTTCGTCCTCAGGGGCGATGAAGCTGAGCATGTCGCCTGACCAACCGAGCGAGGCAGCCGGTGGCGTGCGCATGCGCTACGAGCAGGTGCGCCTCGAGTGCGAACGTCTGACCTACCGCATGGCTGCGCTGGCGGGTACGCCCAAGCCGGTGCTCTCGACGGCCGACCTGATCGGCGGGCCGGATGGACGTGTGCTGTTTGATTCAACCAATTCGCAGATGCCGCAGATCGCCTTCCGCGGGCTGCTGCGGCCGCGGACGCTGGCCATCCGCCGGCTTGATGCGGATCCTGCAAAACCAACCGAAGTGCGCTTCCGCGGTGAAGCCAGCGATCTCGGCGACGTCGTCGGCGTGGTGAACACGGCCAAGGGGCTGCGCCAGCATGTCGCCTGGGCTGATCGCGCGGTGCTGGAATTCGTCGGCACGGTGCAGGCGGGTGGGCCGCTTGGCATCGACACCCCACGCATGACCGCGCTGCATCTCTATGGTCGTCCAGCCGACGGCACGACTCCGGCTAAGCCGGCGGTGGTGCTGCGTCTGGTCACTATGGTCCCCGTCGAACAGGCAGTGGTTGACACGTTGATCGCCGCCAACACCTACGGCATGCGCGCCAGTGGCATGACTATGTCGCTGTACTTCGGTGCAGACGGTGCACTCAGTGGCTACCAGAGCGACACCGGCGACTATGAGATGCGCGATGGCGACGATCTCATCCCCCATCTGGGCGGCAGTAAACCGACCCTGGGCAAGTGAACATCCTCAGATTCCTGCGCCCGCAGTGCATCAAACTGCGCCTCGACTTTGTCCCCGCCGAGGGCGAGCCGGACGAGAGCGAAGCAACCAAAGGCGCCCGTCACCGGCGCGAGAAGGAAGTGCTGATCAGCGAATTGGCTGAACTGCTGTCACGCAGCGGAGACATCGCCAACCTCGGCAAGCTGACCAAAGACCTGTCGCATCGCGAGCGCAAGGCGACCACCGCCATCGCACCCGGCATCGCCATTCCGCATGTCCGTACCTATCAGGCGAAGACGTTCATCATCGGACTGGCCCGGGCCGAGCCGCCCGGCCTCGACTTCGACAGCCTCGACGGCGATCCGACCCGGCTCTTCGTGTTGCTGACCAGCCCGCCGTGGGACGATCGCACCTACCTGCAGGTCTACCGCGAGTTCGCCCAGCTGGTCCAGGATGAGGACTCGCTCGCCGGTCTGATGGCCGCCGAGACCGAGCAGGATGTATTCAACACGCTGCGGGCATTCTTCCGATAATCCCCAGATGTACGACCTTTACGGTCTGATGGTCACCGCGGTCTGGGCGCGGTCTGGGTTGGCGATCAGCTGGAACAATTCCTCGGCGTCCTGGTTCTGCATGCGGATGCAGCCGTTGCTGACTTGAGCCTGCATCTTGCCATCGATCCCGGTATAGCCGTGGATGCCGATGCTGCTGGCACCCAGCAACTTCGCGTCGAAGGCCAACCAGATCGGGCCGAGGATGTTCTCGGGATCACCGTACGACAAAACCTTCTTGTTGGTCGGATGGGTCCACTGCGGATGCCACACCCGGTTGGTGATCTGGGTCGTGCCGATCGGAGTCGGCGATTCGGCAGCGCCGTGTGCGATGGTGTAGCGCTTGGCGAAGACCCCGCCGATGTAGAGATCGAGGGTGTAGTCGGACAGGTCAACTTCGATCAGATTTCCACCGGCATCCTTGATCTTGATCACCTTGATGGTCTCACCCGAACGCAGATCCGCCGAATTGACATCCTTGCCGCGTAGACGATTGAGCAATTCGCGGCTCATACCGTAGCTGCGCGCGATGGCGTCAGGATTCTCGCCGGGACTGACGCTGTGCACGCCCATTAGCCCACTGTCGTCGTTTGGCCACTTCGCCTTGGAGAAGAAGAGCGCCTCGCCCAGGGGAGTCAGGCGGTCGCGCAGCAGGGTCGCTTCGGCGTCATGGCCGCCAGGCAGGCCGTACATCGCCAGCAAAACCTGGCTGTAGAGCTTTGCCATGCGTGGCGCGTTTGGCGCGCGGGGGGCGTCTGCGCCGGCCTGCGACCACAGGGTGTCGGCCTCGTCCATCGCCTTCTTGGCGTCTGCCGGCAGATCGGCAGCAGGGGCGACGATCGGGTTGGTCGGATCGAAGGGGTTGTCCAGGGCAGATGCAGTCTGGTGGTGTTTCCACCAGTACCAGGCGCCTCCACCGGCGGCCGCGAGGAGGACAAGGAAGATGAGGACGCGCATGGCCAGACTCTGCCGACCATGGCCAGGGCTGCAATACGGTTGGCGTGCCGGCCCAGCGCTCTAACCTGCGCCCTTCCGTTGGAGCCCCCATGTCATCCATCTGCTATCCCGTTCCTGCCCTGCTCCTGCTCGCTGGTGCCCTGGCCGCCGCAGATACGCCGACCCAGGTGCCGCGTGGCGGCACGACGGCGCTGGACGGCGGCAACGGTCTCGCCCCGATCACCGATTTTGGGGCCGGACGCGCCGCTGCCGGAGCTGCCCGCCAAGTGGTCGTCCAGGGCCTGATCGACCTGGATGTGCTGCAGCGCAACAACTACACCGACTCGAACAAAGACGGGTCCGATCATCGCGGCTATGGCACGATGCGCGCCGAACTCGGCCTGAAAATCAAGATGGACGAGCGGGCGACCGCAGTCATCGGCTTCGGCTACAACGCCGACATGGGCGACTACGGCGTGACGAACACGCGTCCAGGCGTGGTCGCTCCGCCTTCGAACGAATCGCAAATCAACTCCGAGAAGTCGCAACTCGTCCTCAAGGATGCCTACGTCAACCTCAAGGAGTTCCTCGGCTTCGAGGAACTGGGCGTGATCGCCGGCCGCACGCCGGTCAGTTGGAACATGGTCGCTGACCGTGGTGCATTTATGTTCGATTCGCGAGCTGATGATCCGGCGATCGGTTCGTGGGACGGCGTCCGGGCCAGTTATAGCGGTTTTGATGTGATGGTGATCAGCCCGTGGATCTACCGCCTGCCGGATGCCTCCACCATTTTCGGCGCCACCCTCGACTGGAAGCCGGCGACGGCCGATGGCGATAAGGTCTTTGTGACCCTCAATGCCTCCGAGCAGGTTGAGCCAGTGGTCGGCGGCGTGCGCAAAGGCGACAACCTGCGCACCTATGGCGGCGGCATCGACTGGCGCAGTGGGGAAACCGGTCTGTGGTTAGAGGTCGGCTTCCAGCAAGGAGACGCCGGCAGTGATGCCAGCTTCGGCGGCTATGGTGGTGAGACCGGACTGGATTGGCAGTTCAGCCAGTATGGCAAGGGACGGCTCCAATTGATCGCTGGCTATATGACTGGCGATGATCCGGCCACCACGGATGTCGAGGGCTTCGTCAACGAGTGGGAGAGCATCAGCGACACCCTGATCGTCGAGAACGAGAAATACGGCGAGCTGTCCCGCCTGACCGTCGGCAACCTGGAGTCGTTGAAGTTCCGCATCGGTACCGGTTTCGACGAGCGTGACAAAGTGCGCATCGACAGCACGCTGGCCTACTACCGACTCAGCGAGGCGGTGGTTACCGACGGCAGCCGTTCGTTTGGCACCGAACTCAATCTCACCCTACGCTGGCAGTATACCTACAATGCGCAAATCCGCCTGTTCGGTGGCCTGCTCAAGCCTGGGGACGGCCTCGGCGACGCGCAGGAGATCGCCAAGCCCGGCACCATCACAGGCAACGACCTGATCTGGCTGGGCGGCGCGAACATCAACGTCGCGTTCTGAACGGCGGACGTCCGGCGGTACATGCCGGGCAGCCACAGTGGTGCTGCTGTTGATAAAAATTTATCAACAGCATGCTGCCGAGGCATGTTATTCCACACCGCTTGCCGGCCAGACGTGAAGCCATGATTGGCATGCGCGCGTCTGCCTGGCTGCGCTGTGCCTGGGGCCTGGGCTTCTGCGTGGCCGCGGTTGCACTGGTCTGGATCGTCGAACGCGAGGGCCAGGTGGCGGCCACGACCTTGGTCGTGACTGCTCCGGCAGCGCTCCTACGGTTGCCGTTGGAAGTCCAAAGCACCTATCCCGTGGTCCGCTGGCGTGTTTTGGTGCTAGGGGCCGAGCAGGCACCAACCGCCAGCGACCAGTGGACGTGGCATGGTCAGGTCAGCGTTCCATCGCACGAAGATGTGGTGGTGATAGCGACGGCGGAGTTGGCAACCGCAGCTCCGCATCGCGGTTTGCGCCTGCGTTTGGGCGACGCGCCTGAGCGGCTGGTCTGGGGGGCCGGTGACGTGGTCGCCACCGAGCCGGCACCATGAGCGGTCATCTGCATCACCACAACCACTTGGTGTTGGATGACATCACCATCTGCTACCGGCGTCGACCAGCGGTCCATCATCTCAGTTGCGCGTTGCCGTGCGGCGGTCTGGTCGGCGTTGTCGGTCCCAATGGCGCCGGGAAATCGACCTTGCTGCATGGCATCCTCGGTTGGCTGCCGCTGACCTCGGGTCGCATCGTGTGGAACGGCCACGACGTTCCGGGTCGTCCAGGTGTGGTGAGCTGGCTGGGCCAGCGGCGCAGCCAGGACGGTGGTTTTCCTGCTGATGTCGCCACCGTCGTTGCCACCGGGCGCTACGCCCGCCTGGGCATGCTGCGCGGTTTCCAGGCCGAGGACCACGCGGCGGTTACGACGGCCATGCAGGCGATGGGCGTAACGGCGTTGGCTCAGCGACCGTTCGCTGAATTGTCAGGCGGCCAGCAGCAGCGCACCCTGGTCGCGCGCGCCCTAGCCAGCGGCGCTGAAGTGTTGCTGCTTGATGAGCCGCTCACTGGTCTGGATGAGCCGAGCTGCCGCGACCTGTTGAAACGGCTGAAGGAATGGGCCCAGGGCGGACGCTTGGCGGTTGCAGTGATTCACGACCTAGCGGCCGTGCGCACTTGGTGCGACCATGTCCTGTTGATGCATCGCGGATTGATCGCCTGCGGGCCAACCGCAGAGACGCTCACTCCGGAACTGGTCGCTCGATGCTACGGCGCGGAGTCCACCCATGGGTGACGCCTTTGCCTGGTTGAGCGATCCGCTCGCCCACCGCTTCGTCGCCCGTGGTTTGGCCATGGCTTTTTTGCTTGGCGTCGCCGGTGGATTAGTCGGCTGTGTCCTGTTGCTGCGTCGCATCGTGCTGATCGCAGATTCGTTCGGTCACGCCCTGCTGCCTGGCATCGGCCTAGCGTATCTCTGGCTGGGTCCTGGCCACACTGGGCTCTATGCCGGCGCTGCGGTCGCCGGCCTGGGTACCGCCGTGATGAGCGGCCTAGTCAACCATCTGACCCGTTTGCCAGAAGACGCCGCGTTCGGTGCGTTGTTCGTCATTTGTTTTGCGGTCGGCATCGCCCTGATGAGTCAGGTCGCCGCGCCGATCGACCTGTTGCATTATCTCTTCGGCAACATCCTTGGCGTCACCGGTGGCGATCTGTGGCGGGTCTGTGCCACCACCTGTGCGACCGTCATGGTCCTCTGTCTGTGTTACCGCGCCATTCTGATGGAGGCGTTCGATGCGCCGTTCCTGCGCGTCAGCGGCGGTCGCAATCTGCTGATCCATCTCGGCGTGTTGGCGGCGGTCGTGGTCAACATCGTTGCCGCGCTGAATGCCGTTGGCCTGGTGCTTTCGCTGGGGCTATTCATCCTGCCCGCGGCCACGGCCTACCTGTGGTGCGAACGATTCGGCACCATGCTGCTGGTCGCGGCGCTGTACGGCGGCCTCGCCTCGTGTCTCGGACTGCTCGCCAGTTGGCATCTCGATCTGCCCAGCGGAGCCTGCATGGTTGCCGCGCTCGGCGTCGGATTCGTCCTGTCGGTGCTGCTCAGTCCGCGCCATGGCATGTTGGCCCGCTTGCGACCGCGCCGGCATTTCGCACATGACGAAGGCGGTGACGAGTGCTCCTCGGCGGGTACCGACACTCGCAGCAAAGAATCGTAGGAACTAGCGCCGCGTAACGGCGCCGGGCGGATACAATCTGCGAAGCCCCCGAACAGAATGCCGGATTCGATAGGTAAACCGCTCTTGCGGGGCATTTCGTCCGAGTACACTATGGAAGCGCTTCCATAGAACCCACCACGAAGCGTCTGAGGAACTTCCTATGCCCATCCGCGTCACAGTCTGGGGCGAGAACGTCCACGAACAAAAGCATCAGCTGGTGCGGGACATTTATCCCGACGGTATGCACGCCTGCATTGCGGCGGCCTTGAACCGCGACCCAGATATCATGGCGCGCACAGCGACGCTGCAGGAACCGGAACACGGTCTGACCGAGCAGATCCTTGATGAGACGGACGTGCTGACCTGGTGGGGTCACGCAGCTCATGGCCAAGTCGAAGACGCCATTGCCGCCCGTGTGCAGGATCGCGTGCTCAAGGGCATGGGCCTGATTGTGCTGCACAGCGGCCACCACTCCAAAGTGTTCAAGCGACTGATGGGCCACAACTGCGATCTGCACTGGCGTGAAGCAGGCGAGAAGGAACGACTGTGGGTCGCCAATCCCGGCCATCCGATCGCCGCTGGCATCGACCGCTACTTTGAGTTGCCGCATGAGGAAATGTACGGCGAGCCGTTCGGCGTGCCCGAGCCGCTTGAGACCGTCTTCATTTCATGGTTCCAGGGCGGCGAAGTATTCCGCTCTGGTTTGACCTATCGTCGTGGTGCCGGGAAGCTGTTCTACTTCCGGCCCGGCCACGAGACCTATCCGACCTACCACAACCCGACGGTGCAGCAGGTGCTGCGCAACGCCGTCAAATGGGCGATGCCCGATCAGCGCTTCGGCTGGGGCTGCCCACACGTGCCGGCCGATAAGGCGCCCGAGCCGCTGACCGTCACTGGTGGATCAGTCCACTAGCAGCGACGGGGACGGGCCGGGATTGGCGTTCGCGGTCTAGTTCCATACTGATCCGCATGAGCAACGCGTCCGACGGCATGAACTTCGCGCCCAAGGGCAAACCGGCTCCCGTGGTCACGGCGGGAGAGTTCCGCTTTGCCGCCATGCATCTCGATCACGGCCACATCAGCGGCCAGTGCAATGGCCTGATCGAAGCAGGCGGGACCCTGACGAAGGTCTATGATCCGGATCCGGCCAAGGTCGCCGGATTTGTGAAATCCTATCCGCAGGTGCAAGCGGTCGCCGATCCGCGCGAGATCCTTGAAGATCCGACGATTCGTCTAGTGGCAGCTGCAGCGGTGCCGTGCGATCGCGGCCCACTGGGATGCCGCGTGATGCGGCACGGCAAAGATTACTTCACTGACAAGACGCCGTTCACCAGTCTGGTGCAGTTGGCCGAGGCCAAGCGGGTGGTCGCTGAGACCGGCCGCAAGTACATGGTCTACTATTCCGAGCGCCTGCATGTCGAATGCGCCATCGCCGCTGGCGATCTGGTCGAGCAGGGCCGTATCGGTCGGGTCGTGCAAGTCATCGGTACCGGACCGCATCGCCATGGTCCCGCCGGCTGTCGTCCCGCCTGGTTCTATGAAAAGGCCAAATACGGCGGCATTCTCTGCGACATCGGCAGCCATCAGCTCGAACAGTTTCTGTTCTACACCGGCAACACCGAAGCCACCATCCAGGCCTCGAAGGTTGCCAACTACCGTTTCCCGCAGCATCCTGAGCTTGAGGACTTCGGCGACGTGACGGTGATCGGCGGCAATGGCGCCAGTGGTTACCACCGGGTCGATTGGCTCAATCCGAACGGTCTGCGCAGCTGGGGCGATGGCCGTCTCATCCTGCTGGGCACCGAAGGCTATATCGAGCTGCGCAAGTACATCGATGTCACCACCGACAACGGTGGCGAACAGCTCATCCTGGTCGACCAGCAGGGCGAACACCGGATGAACTGCGCGGGTAAGACAGGCTATCCCTACTTCGGTCGGCTGATCCGTGACTGCCTAGACCGCAGCGAGACGGCGATGACCCAGGCCCACGCGTTCAAGGCGGCGGAACTGTGCCTGCAGGCCCAGGCCGTGGCGGTGCGTCTAGCGTAGCCCGCAGGGTCGCAGATGGGCCTCACCCGGTTCGGCGGGCGGCGATGAAGCGTTCGACCTCGCTGCTGGCTGCCTCAAGCAGTCGTTGGTTCTGCTCGCTGGGGGCCAGGCATCGTTTGACCAGGGTACTAAAGGTGGCTGCACGCAGCGCCAAGTATTGACGATAGTCGCGCAGCACCTGATCGGGCAGATCCGTTGTCGATGACGAAGCGTCAAAGGTATCGACCAGGCCGCTCCAGGGATCGACGTACAGGGCCTGGAGTCTGCGTGCTTCGGCTAGGTCGGGCTGCGACGGCGCTGTGCGGATTTTGGTGAGATCAGCAGGCAGGTTGGCCGCGAGATGGCGCTCCATCGTCGCCAGGCGAGCCTGCCAAGATCCCCACAAGGTGGTCTTCGGGGGAGCCGACGGTCGCTGCAGCGGCTGTAACGCCGCCGATGGGGGCTGAGGGGCGTTCACGTGGGGAGCGTCAACGCCGCCTGAAGGCCGGATGACGCGTCTGGTCGTGACAGTCTTACTCATGACGATCATTCGACCGAGCTGCAATGGCCAGTCGAGCGGTAATACTGTCCGGATATCCGGACAGTGGAGGGTGGGCCTATAGGCAGTGCTGACGGTAGGCTGAAGCGATGCGGTCGACCAACGCTGACTGGTCGCCAGCCCACAATTCATCGCTGAATATCTCGACTTCGTCCCAACCGGTGAAGCCGGCCTTGCGCACCAGTTCGCGGATGCGTCGCAGCGGAATGCAGCCATCGCCCATGACCGAACGGTCGTTGAGCATGTCGCGCAGGGGGGCGCGCCAGTCGCACAGGTGGAAGCCGCAGGTCCACTTGCCGCTTTTGCTGATTTCCGCTTCCAGTTCTGGGTCCCACCAGACGTGAAACACATCCAGGGCGATGCCGACCGCCGAGCTGTTGATGCGCTCGCACAGACGTCGCGCTTCGCCCAAAGTGGTGATGCAGCTGCGGTCAGCGGCGTACATCGGATGCAGTGGTTCGATCGCCAGCTTCACCCCGGCAGCGCGGGCTTCTGGCTCGACCGCGCAGATGCCATCCTCGACCATCTTGCGGGCCTCGGCCAACGGCAACCCGGGCACCGCACCGCAGACCAGCACGACCATCGGCGCGCCGAGTTCCTGCGCATCGCGAATGGCGATGCGGTTGTCCTCGATCGCTGTGTTCCGCCCGGCCTGATCGACTGCTGGAAAGAAGCCGCCGCGGCACAGCGCCGTGCAGGTCAGTCCGTGGGTCTTGAGCAGTTCGCGTCCCTTGGCTGCGCCAGAGGGCGCGAGGTGCTGGCGCCACACCGTGACGCCCTGCACCCCGGCCTTGGCGTAATTGGCGCAGGCCTGTTCCAGCGACCACGGCTTCGTGGTCATGGTGTGGATGGATAATCCGCTCATAGCCCGGGCACGTCGATCCAGCGACGCTCCTTGCTCGACTGCAGCGACAGCTCGGCCAACTGCACGCCTTTGGCGCCTTCACGCAGGGTCCAGCGGAACGGCGCATCAAGCGCGACGTGCTTGAGGAACATCTCCCACTGGATCTTGAAGGCATTGTCATAGGGCAGGTTGTCCGGTACTTCCTGCCAACCTGCGTTGAAGTTGATCGGTTGGTCGATATCCGGGTTCCACACGGGCTTGGGCGTGCTGCCAGCGTGCTGGATCCAGCACTTGCGCAGGCCGACCACCGCCGAGCCCTTGGTCCCATCGACCTGCAGGGTGAGCAGGTCGTCGCGGCGCACGCGCACGTTCCAGCTGCTGTTGAAGTGGCAGACGACGCCGTTGTCGAGCAGGAACGTGGCGTAGGCCGAGTCGTCGGCGGTGCACGTGTACGTTTTGCCCGATTCGTCAACTCGCTCGCCGATGTGGGTGGCCGCGAGGCAGCTGACGCTCTTCACGTTGCCGAACAGATTGTCGATGACGTAGCGCCAGTGGCAGTGCATGTCGATGATCATGCCGCCCCCATCCTCGGCGCGGTAGTTCCAGCTCGGCCGCTGGGCGGGCAGGTCGAAGCCGGTGCCTTCGAAGACCCAGTAGCCGAACTCGCCGCGCACCGAGAGAATCTTACCGAAGAAACCCTGGTCCTTGAGCATCTGGAACTTGCGCAGGCCGGGCAGCCACAGCTTGTCCTGCACCACGCCGTTCTTCACCCCGCCCTTCTCGCATACGTCGGCGAGGCGCAGAGCCTCGCTGGTGGTGACGGCGGTGGGCTTCTCGCAGTAGATCGCCTTCTTCGCCTTGACCGCCTTCTCGATGAAGCCGGCCCGCTGCAGGGTGCCGCTGGCGTCGAAGAAGATCTCGTACGTGGGATCAGCCAGACAGGCGTCGAGGTCGGTGGAGATCGGCAGCTTGGCGCCGGCTTCGCCGCTGAAGCGGTCGGACAGGGCCTGTAGCTTGTTGGCGCTGCGGCCGGTCAGGATCGGATCCGGCATCAGCGTCAGGTCGTCCGAGACCTTCACCCCGCCCTGCTTCATGATCGCGACGATCGAGCGGTGGAGGTGCTGATTGGTCCCCATGCGGCCGGTGACGCCGTTGAGGATGATGCCGATGCGCTTGATCGCCATGTATGCGTGTCCTGGGGTGCTGGCATCATATATCATATATGATATATGAAATCAAGAGATGAGTACTAACCTAAGTGCCATGGATCAGTTGCGCCCGCCAGCCGGGACATTTCCGACCAAACAGGCCATGGTGCTGGCCGCCCTGCGCGATGCCATCCTCGGGGGCCGATTGCGCCCTGGCGAGCGTGTCGTGATCGACGAAGTGGCCCGTCGTTTCGGGGTGTCGATCATCCCGGT
>Ga0163144_10016313_pt1 | contig 15222 bp, 14 predicted proteins | sample OliLak19BULKMAT1_FD_123175 | JGI IMG/M metagenome (GOLD analysis project Ga0163144, IMG submission 123175) | Freshwater microbial mat bacterial communities from Lake Vanda, McMurdo Dry Valleys, Antarctica - Oligotrophic Lake LV.19.BULKMAT1 | ecosystem: Environmental > Aquatic > Freshwater >... | reverse complement strand
GAAGCATTAGACATGAAGATTGTTTCCAATTACTCTAAAAGAGATATGTCATAGGAACAAAAAAGCCCGTTTTTTGAGTATAAAGGGCTTTTTTTGTTTTCAACTGCTTTCTTTCTATTCTCCATTACACGAAGGCTACACAGTATGTGAGAGATGAGTTATGAGTTTGTAATAACTTAATAATGAGTAGTTTACTTAAACTAATTGTTTACTTTATTTTTAATTTATTACTATAACAGATTTTTCCAAAATGAGAGAAACAGACTTTGTCATTCTGGAAGAATCTAAAGACAAGAAAAAAGCCTGAAACTGTTATTTGATACTGCTATTTAAAACTGAAATATGATACTTGTTATTTGACACTGAAATATGACACTGCTATTTGACCTCACTAGGGGGCTAGTCTATTTATCATCCAATCTCCTCCTTCTTTTTGATATAATATTCTGTCATGCAAACGACTAGGGCGACCTTGCCAAAACTCAATCTGCTCAGGAATCAAACGATATCCCCCCCAGTGTGCTGGCTTAGGAACTTGACCCTCTTCATATTTTTCTTCTAATTCTTTGAAGTTATTTTCTAGTATTTCTCTGTTCTCAATAGTCTGACTTTGGGGAGAAGCCCAAGCCCCTAGCTGACTAGTGTGTGGACGAGAGTGGAAGTAAGTAGTAGATTCTTCCTCACTGACTTTCTCTACTTTACCTTCTATGCGTACTTGCCGCTCTAGCTCTGCCCAAAAGAAAGTCAAGGAGGCAAGTGGATTCTCAGCTAGGTTTTTACCTTTATGGCTCTCATAATTGGTGTAAAACACAAAACCTATTTCGTCTAAGCCCTTCAATAATACAATCCGCCCTGAGGGTTGCCCTTGTGCAGAAACCGTAGCTAAGTGCATTGCATTGGGTTCTGGTACTTCGGCTTGGCGAGCATCTTCAAACCACTTGCTAAACTGAGTAAGAGGATTCGAGTCTATATCACTAAAATCTAAGCCGTGTAGGGTATATTCTTTTCTGATTTGAGCAATTTCTTTTGATTGAGTCATTATCTATTTATTAAAGTTTGGATGTATAAATGTAAAATTAAGTATTCCTATTTCAAAACACTATGAGCAAAATCAATGTTTAGAAGAAATTTTAAACGCTTGTCTATTTTACAGTCTAAAAAACACGTCTAAATTCTATTTTTTCAAAAACAGCACTTTTACACAGTAAATAAATATTTTATAAAATTTAATTCTGCTAATAATCACTTTATTCTTTTTGAAACAAATAAATATATAGTTCACAAATCCCTATAAGTATTATTTAAGACTTTACACCCTCAAAAAGACCTTAAAATAGAAAACTTGATAGTTCTTTCAATAAAATAACTTAATAATAACATTTAGTGAGGTTTGATTACTTTTGACAAAACAAAAACGCATAATAAAATGACTGTGCAGTCATTTTATTATGCGTTTTATATATGACTGAGAAGTCATTTTATCTACTTACTTATAAACCTGCTATCTCTAAACTCATGTCCCAAAGTTTTTTAGCTTTATTATCATCACGAGCATCACGGCTTATTTTTTTGATTTGAGATTTAGAAAAGTATTCTCCAGTTACCTTACTCACTTCGGGGTTACTTGCCAAGAAGATGGAAGTCTCTGCACCTTGCTGGGGAGTCAATAAAAACATCTTTCCTAATTTAAGAAGCGTTTCAAAGAAAGGTCCACTATCTGTTCCAAAGTTAGTAGCTACTGCTCCAGGATGAACGCAGTTTACGGTTACATTTGTATCTTTAATCCGTCTAGCTAATTCACGAGTAAACCAAATATTACATAGTTTAGAAATACCATAAGCCTTGAGACTAGTATAGCCTCTGGTAAGCTGAAGGTTCGTCAAATCAACATTGCTCACAAAACGATGAGCTTCTGATGATACACTGATAATTCTTCCTTGTGGAGATGCCTTTACTGCATCAAGTAAAAAATGAGTAAAAATAAAATACCCCATGTGATTAACAGCAAAGGTTTTTTCTAAACCATCAGCCGTTACTTCCCGATAACCTTTTGCAATAAAACCTGCATTATTGATGAGTATATCTATCTTAGGATATTTGGCAGCTACTTCTTTACCAACACGCTTGCTTTCTTCCAGAGATGAAAAGTCAGCTAAAAAAATAGCAATTTTTTTATTTTGAGTTTTATCCATAATCTCTTGCTTGGCTGTTTCTGCCTTTTCAGCATTTCGGCAGACCATGACTATAGTTGCTCCTTTTCTGGCCAAAGCGAGTGCAGTATAAAAACCAATTCCTGAATTAGCTCCTGTGATGATACATATTTTGTCTTGCATAATTTTTATATAATATGTTTGTGAATGCTCTTATCAAATATAATCAATATAACAGGATTATTCAGTTATTAGTTATTGGGGCATTTTCTTGGTCATTGGGTTATTAGTTCTATAAAATAAAAATCCAACAATCTAACAATCCAACAATCCAACAATCCAACAATCTAACAATCCAACAATCTAACAATCTAACAATCCAACAATCTAACAATCTAACAATCCAACAATCCAACAATCCAACAATTACTCACTCCCTTATTTATTCTTCTTCTTTTCATTTCTCTCTTTGAGGATAGCTTCTATCTCTGAGAGTGAGGTATTTTTTTCTTCTAGCAAGATAAGCCAGTGATAGAGTAAATCAGCACATTCATTTTTAAATAAATCTGCATTATCATCTTTGGCTTCTATGACTACTTCTATAGCTTCTTCTCCTACTTTCTGGGCTATCTTATTGATGCCTCTTTTAAAAAGTGAACTAGTATAAGAGTCTTCTTTGGGAGAAATTTTATAATCGTGAATAATATCTTGCAATTCATCTAAAAATGAACCTTGATTGATTTCATTAAAACAAGTATCATTACCTGTGTGACAGACAGGCCCTGCGGGTTTTACTTTGATAAGCAATGTATCTTGGTCGCAATCAGCTTTAATTTCTACCCATTCCAAAAAATTCCCAGAAGTTTCACCCTTTGTCCAGAGACGTTGCTTACTACGGCTAAAAAAAGTAACTCGCTTTTCACTCAATGTTTTTTGATAGGCATCCTCATTCATGTAGCCTAGCATCAGCACTTTTTGAGTTTTTAAATCTTGGATAATGACTGGCACCAAACCTTGATTTTTATTGAAATCTATGTCCATTTCTTTAAATTTTCTTTTGTATATTATTTATTCTAAGGCTATCTATAAAAGCAAAAAATGTAGAAAAATTCTAGTTCTTTCTTTACAATAATAGAAAAACTAAAACAGAAAAAGTCAAAAATATTTTATCGCTTAAACTTTAACTTGTTGATAACTAGCGAATTGCTATTGATGAAATATTGCTTTTTTTTCTAAAAATCCTTGTTTTTTTCAAAATTTGAAATATTAATCTTCATAATTTAGTTATCAACAAGTTATCCACATTTTTAGGTTACTGATTTTTTACTCCTTTTATGAATTCTTTTATGTTATTTTTCATCTCTCCATCCTTAGCAAGTGTACGAATAAAAGCACTCCCTATGATAGCTCCATTTCCAAATTTGCAAGCCTGTAGATAGGTTGCATGGTCAGCTATCCCGAAACCAATCAAAATAGGATTGTTCAAGTTTAAAGTCTGTAATCTCTCAAAATAGGCTTCTTGTTCAGTACTGAATGCTCCAGTCTTGCCCGTAGTGCTTGAGCTTGAGACAGCATAAATAAATCCTTCTGACTCGGCATCTATGACTCTAATCCGTTCATCGGAAGTTTCAGGTGTTATCAAGAAAATATGAGAAAGTTGGTATCTTTGAAATAATTCCTTGTACTGGTTTTGATACTCAAACATAGGCAAATCAGGTAAGATAAGACCATCTACTCCTAACTCAGATGCTTTCTGGCAAAATTTTTCTATACCATATTGCATTACAGGATTAAGATAACCCATCAATAATACAGGAAGATGAATATTTTCACGAAATCCTTTTAACTGAGTAAAAAGTTTTTCTATAGTCATCCCTTGCTCAAGAGAAGTTTGATTACTTTCTTGAATGGTAGGCCCGTCTGCAATTGGATCAGAAAAAGGCATTCCTATTTCTACAATGTCTGCCCCTGCTTCGGCAAGGGTTTCTAATATAGGAAGAGTATCTTCTGAATGAGGATAGCCCGCAGTAAAATAGATAGTCAACAAATTTTTTTGTTGAGATTTTAATAATTCAGTCAAACGATTTTTTACAGGCATCGGTTTATGGATTTAATACGTGTGTTAATTTGGAAGTGCAAATCTAAGGAGAAGGGACTGGGCTTACAAGATTCTGATTAAAAATGATAAAATTTATGAAATATATCTTATTAATTATACTGATTTTTGGGGGCTTAGGCACTGTGCAGGGTCAAGATATAATATTGTCAGGTAAGATGATAGACCAAAATAGCAAAGAACCTATTGGTTTTGTGCATGTCAGCCTTTGTAGTAGAGCATTGGGTACTACTAGCAATGAAAATGGAGATTTTCGCTTGATTCTTCCCCCAACTGCCAAAACAGATTCACTCTGTATCTCTTGCATTGGGTATGTAAACAAAAAAATCTCTATTGCTCGTCTAATGTCTCAAAATACTCCTTTCATAGAATTGGAGGCAAATATCGAAGAGCTAGAAACCATCCAAGTAAGAAGTAAAAAACTTCCCCCTGCCAAAACTTTGGTAGAAAAAGCCATCAAAAGAATAGAAAAAAATTTTCCTGCTTCTCCTCACTTAATGGAAGGCTATTACCGTGATTTCTTAAGGGACTCTACAGGGCAAAACTTCTTACATCTAGTAGAATCAGCCATAGGAATCTATGACCCTGGCTACGAAGAAGCAGATGAATCTACTCGCATCAAAGTCTATCAATCACGTCATGCCAATGGATACCCACTCAATTACTCAGATTTTTATGAAAACAACTTGGGTGGAAGAAGTGGAAATATCAGCATTATGGGAGGAAATGAACTGTCTATATTAATGTATAATAACCCTATCAGAAATTATCGCCGCATCTCTGACCTCAAAACAGGTTATGAATTGGATGAGTCTTTTCTTAATAATCATCGATTTGAAATTGCCTATATCTCTGAAAGTAAAGGCGAAACTATCTATGGCATAGACATAGAAGCCAATGCCAATAATCCTTATCTTGCCAAATTTATAGGAACTCGCCAGCCCAACGAGAATTATCAGATGAAAGGGAAGATTTATATCCGTGAAAATGATTTGGCTATCATGAAGATGGAATATACTATTGTTCACCAAACTCCTACCAAGACAGAAGTACTCAATGAATTAAAATTAGATTTTAAGTCTTATCAAGGCAAGATGTATTTACATTATATCTCTTTCTCTAATTTTATAGTGATTAAGAGAAATTTTACTCAGGAACGCTACAGGCATTTTAGGGAGTTATTTATCCATCAAATACTGACCGAAAATTTACCTCCACCCGATACTTTTTATTTATTCAGTACCATTGGCAAGCTACATAACCAAAGCTATCTTAATAAACCTAATTTCTGGGAAAAATACAATATGGTTTTACAGTATATGCCTTAAAGTAGAAAGATTGAAGTGCTAATGAAACATGATACTATTATATGATATTGTCAATGCCTTTTCCGTGATTCGTGTCTTAAGAAACCACCACTGATTCGGTTCGTGAAGATGCGAACTGAGGGATTGAAGACACGAACTGAGGGGTTGAAACTGCTACTGTCAATGCACTCTATCACTTCTACACTCTAGGTTTTTAATAATTTCAGCTTCGGCTTCGAGCAAAAACTCTAGGCGAGCATCTACCTCACTTTCAGGGGCATACTCTTTGGCTAGTTTAATAAAATTAACATAATGAGTAGCCTCAGAAATCATCAAATCGTGGTAAAAGGATTTCAGCTCTTTGTCTGAGATATGTAGAGAGAGCAGTCTAAATCGCTCACAACTACGGGCTTCTATGAGTGCATTAGTGAGAAGTCTATCCATTAATCTTCGCTCTTGTGAACCCCCTTTTCGCTCTAACTGAGCAAGCTCAATCACATATTCATCTTTGCGAGCTTTGCCTAAAGTAATATTGCGTTTTTTCATCTCACGAAGCACCATTCTGAAGTGTCCCCATTCTTCTGACACTACGGGCGTAAGCGTTTCTACTAATTTCTCTCTATCATGGTATAATACAATCAAAGAAATGCAACTTGTCGCCGCCTTTTGCTCACAATAAGCATGGTCTATCAGTATCTCAGCAATATTTTTTTCGGCAATATTGACCCATCGAGGGTCAGTAGGTAGTTTAAGTCCTAGCATAGATTTAGGCGTAATTTATTTGAGTGAAATTATTTGTATAGAAACAAACAAATACAGGAGTATCACAATGATTTTATTTCACAAAAATAAGAATTTTATTCTTTGTCATCTACATAAAAGAGAGTAGATAATTCAAATTGATAAATATTCCTTCACTTTTTTCGTTATCAGCTACAAAAGTAAATTTCAAGAAAAGAAACAGTCCTCTGTATATAATTCTTTATTTTTGCTATATGTTCTTGGTAAGAAATAGATTCACATCACCTCTCATGATTTTAAGAATATTCATTTATTTACTTTGTGTATTGCCTAGCTTTGTGTGGGCTCAAGACCCTCATTTATCTCAATTTTTTAGTACCCCTACAGGCATCAACCCTGCTTTTACGGGTATTACACAGCAAACTAGGTTTAACTTTAATTTTCGCTCACAGTGGCCACAAATCCCAGGTGAATACCTTAGCTATCAAGTAGGGTACGACCAAGGCTTTGGTGAATCTCGCAATGGAGTAGGCTTACTGATGAGTCTAGACCAAGCAGGTTCGGCAGGTGTTCGGACTATACAAGCACAGGCTTTGTATGCTTACACGCTTCCCTTTGAAGATTTTGCTATCCGTGCTGGGCTGATGCTTGGCTATGGCAATAGAAGTTTAAATCATTATCAATTGCTCTTTGGAGACCAACTCAGCCAAATAGGACTTACTGGCTCACCTACCCAAGAAAATGACCTTACCAATATCAATGTCAATTACTGGGATGTGGGAACAGGATTTTTATTTTATGGAGAAAGTTTTTGGTTGGGGGTTTCAGGCTATCACCTCAATCGCCCTAATCAATCTCTGGTAGGCTCAGAAGATAGACTTCCGATGCAGATTTCTGTTCACGGAGGGTATAAGTTTGTATCTTATGGGCATAGTAGAAGCAAGCGAGATGGGTATTCTATGGCTCTGAGTCCAGGTTTTTATTACAGTCAGCAAGGAGATTTAAGACAATTAGATTTGGGAGCAAATGGCTTTATAGACCCCATAGTGGTAGGACTTTGGTATCGTGGTGTGCCTATCCAGCCTTCTTTTAACAGTGCTATAGTGGCTATGGCTGGCTTCCGTTACAAAGGCTATCAGTTTCTATATAGTTTTGATACTCCAGTAGGACGTTTTGCTTCTATGACTGGCGGAGCTCACGAAATATCTATGGCTTTAGACCTTGGCAACTTTCAAACTCGCAAACGCTTCAGAAGAAGAAGTGGCATCATAGAATTTCCTGATTTAGTGCATTAAGAGAATTTTCAAGAATTGTAGCACAACAATCTACCATAATTAAAGGTTTGTGTTTAGCTTTGTGAGCATTAACTTTAAAAATCAAATTATGTATTATTCATTTCTTTTTATACACTCTTGGCTTCGTTGGGCAGTACTTATCTTGGCAGTCATCGTGATTGTAAGATCATTAAGTGGATGGTTTGGCAAAAAGCCTTTCTCAGGTTCAGACAGCCGATTCTCTGTCTTTTTGGTAGCTTCTGTTCATTTACAATTAATACTCGGACTCATTTTATATTTTATATATAGCCCTAATGGTTATGCTGCTTTTCAGAGTGGAGCAAATGTCATGAAAGATAGTGCTGTAAGATACTGGGCAGTAGAGCATATTTCTACGATGATTCTAGCAGTAGTATTTATACAAGTAGGCAGAACTCTCTCTAAGAAAGCCAAAACGGCCATTGCTAAACATAAAAACTTGGCTATCTTTACTATCATAGGTTTACTCCTTGTATTGAGCCGTATTCCTTGGGATCAAGTAAGAATGTTTAGAGGTTTATAGTTTGGTGAGTTATGAATTCTTAATCATCTGATAATGAGTATTTTAATTACTAATAAATATTAGTCTATTTTTAGCATTTTACTTAAAAGATAATTTTTATCTAAAAAAAGCAATTTCTCTTTTTAGGAGAAATGGCTTTTTTATTTTAATTCTACTCCCAAAAAATCAATCTAAAGCGGGCAGTATTTTACCACTTACTTCTCCAAAACCTACTCTTATTCCGTCTTTCTCTGCAAAACCTCTTAGAGTTAATATATCATTATCTTGTATAAATTTACGTTCTGAGCCATCAGGCATCGTAATTGGTTTCGAGCCACGCCACGTAATCTCTAACATAGAACCGTAACTACTGGCATCTTTGCCACTAATCGTCCCTGAGGCACACATATCTCCTACATTAAAATTACAGCCATTGACGCTATGATGTGCTAATTGCTGGCACATATTCCAGTACATATATTTAAAATTACTTTTAGAGATAATTTTCTCTTCTATTTTTTCAGGTTTCAAGGCGACTTCTAGCTGAATATCATAGTTTTTTAAGCCCTCATATTTAAGATAATCCAATACTTCTGGCTCTTGTGGAGGACTAGCTACCCGAAAAGGCTCCAAGGCTTCCAAAGTTACTAACCACGGTGAGATAGAAGACGCAAAGCTTTTGGCAAGGAAAGGCCCTAGTGGCACATACTCCCATTTTTGAATATCTCTTGCCGACCAATCATTAAAAAGTACCATCCCAAAGATATGTTCTTCGGCTTGTGCAGTAGTTATTCTCTGCCCTAATCGGGTGCTTTTACTTACCACGAAAGCCATCTCTAACTCAAAATCTAGCAATCGACAAGGCTGAAAGGTAGGCATTTCAGCATCATCAGCTTTGGTCTGTCCCCAAGGACGGTGAATCTCCGTACCCGAAATCACAATAGAACTTGCTCGCCCGTGATAACCTACTGGAAGGTGTCGCCAATTGGGTAAAAGTGCATTATCAGGGTCTCTAAACATCGTCCCCACATTGGTAGCGTGTTCTATGCTTGAATAAAAATCTGTGTAATCTCCTATCTTGACAGGCAGGTACATCTGAGCATCTGACTGTGGCACAAGCACTTCAGAAGCATGAGCTTGAAGGGTAGGGGTATCTTTACTTAATAATTGAGTGATTTTTTGTCTAATGGTAGAGTTTACTGGTTTGCCTAATGAAATAAAATCATTTAGAAATTCTGCTTCAAAAAATCCTTTAGAAAGATTAAATTCATCCAAAAAACCCAATGATTGTACTTTTGCCAAATCAAGAATCTGTGTACCGATTGCTACTCCTACTCTTTTGCTGTGAGTAGGGCTAGAAAAAATACCATAAGGAAGGTTATAAATAGAAAAATCGCTGTGGGCAGGCATATCTACCCAAGATGTCAAAGATAAATCAGTCATTATTTTTTATTTTAGGTTTAAAAATATTTTTATGTTAAAAGTATTTAGTAGCAGTATCAAAAGAATTATTCGATTTATTTGAAATAAAGCACTCATTATCAGATTATTACAAACTCATAATTTATAACTCATCTCTCACCAGACAATTTAAACTTCAAAAATCACATTGTCCAATAACCTTACCTCTCCCAGATAAGCTACTAAACACAAAGCTACTTCTTTGGAATCTTTTATGTTTTGAATAGGAAGTAAGGTAAATCTATCTACAATTTCAAAATATTCTATCTTGAGACCACCATTTTCAAAGTTCTTGCGTACTAAGGCTTTCGCCGATGCAATATCACCTTTTTGGCTTTGAAGCATTTCTTTTGCTTCAAAAAGTGAATAAGGGATAACCCTTGCTTCTATTCTTTCAGAAGGAGAAAGACGGCGATTTCGTGATGACATGGCAAGTCCATCTTCTTCCCGAATCGTAGGGCAGACAATGAGTTCTAAGTCAAAAGAGAGGTCTTGTATCAGTTTATGTACTATGAGAGTCTGTTGTAAATCTTTTTGCCCAAAATACGCACGGTGTGGCTTCACAAGGTTAAATAACTTAGAAACAACCAAAGCCACTCCATTAAAATGCCCAGGGCGAAAATGACCTTCCATCACATGCTCAAGGTATCCAAAGTCAAACTTAAGCAAAGTAGGAGAAGGATACATCACTTGGTCATTGGGAAGAAAGACGTGTACACACTCAAATTTTTTGAGTTGTGCTATGTCATTCTCAAAATCTCGAGGATATTTCTGTAAGTCTCGAGAATTATTAAATTGAGTAGGATTTACATAAATACTACAGATTACTTGGTCATTTTCTTGAATAGCTTTTTCTATCAAAGCCAGATGACCCGAGTGCAAAGCCCCCATAGTAGGCACAAAGCCCAAAGATTGCCCTTTCTCAAGCAGAGATTGGCGAAAAGATTTGAGGGAAAGTTGGTTTTCAAAAATCTGTAACATTGATTTATAAATAAGTTTACAAATGCCTCAAAGCTAGTGATATATGACTAAAAATAGAAGTCTTATATTTTTTTTGTATTTTTGCAATCAATTTTAAATTGTGATTTAAATCTTATCGAGAATGCAAAAACTCCGAATACTGTATGTAGCCAGTGAAATAAAACCCTTTCTTAAGCTTTCCAAAGTGGCTCAATTGGTTCGCAGCTTGCCTCAGGCAATGCAGGAGAAAGGCATGGAAATTCGTATCCTAATCCCTCGTTTTGGCACTATCAATGAAAGAAAAAACCGACTACACGAGGTAGTGAGGCTTTCGGGCATCAATATTTCAGTAGGTGAAGAAGAACGACCACTTGTAATTAAAGTAGCTTCCATCCCTACCGCAAAACTTCAAGTCTATTTTATAGACAATGAAGATCTTTTTCACCGAAAGGCTGTCTTCAAAGACAAAGAAGGTAAATTTTTTGAAGATAATGACGACAGAGCTATCTTTTTTTGTAAAGGTGTGTTAGAAACCGTCAAAAAACTAGGCTGGCCGCCAGATGTGGTTCATTGCCATGACTGGATGAGTGCTTTGATTCCGATGTATCTTAAGACTGCTTATCTCAAAGAACCTACTTTCCAAAATACTAAATCTGTCTTTACGGTTTATAACAATGAGTTTGACCATCAATTCAGTGAAGATTTTTTTGATAAAGTAAGAATGACTGACATAGAACCTGAGACTATACCCTCTTTGGCTTCTAGAGATTTTGATGCTTTCCTCAAAACTGGTCTTGAGTATGCTGATGTGGTTACTAAGGCAGAAGACACTTATTCAGAAAAAATCCAAAGTTTATTATCTATATCTGAAACTAATCGTGAAATTAGTACACTCCATGAAACGACTGAATTCTCTGAACTCTATTATCAACTCTACAATGAATTGGCAAGTGTTAGCTAAGACAAATTTTAGAATTACATTTCTTCTATTAAGTTTATTAGGTGTATTTGCTTGTGAGCAATCAAGAGAAATTGGCTTTGGCTTAGTACCTCGTGATGAAGTAGGTGTATTTTTTACGGATACACTCTCCATAGAGACTTCTACGGTACTTGGTAAAGTTAATACCACCAATGCTTCTTTTTTACTCTCAGGAAGATATCAAGATCCTGATTTGGGAAACATTAAAGCTCAATCATACTTTCAGTTAGTACCTGATACTCTGTTGCTTAATCGTTTTGTAGAGACCAATGAGCTGACTTATGATTCTCTTGTAATGGTTCTTAGCTTTACGTATCTCTATGGAAATACAGAGGCTTCTCAGACATTTGCTCTGCATGAGCTCACACAAGACTTAGATACTGATACTGAATATACGAATCAAAGTAGCGTGAGTTATAATCCTACTCCTGCTTATACTTTTACGGTTACAGGTGAACAATTACGTGAAAGACCTGTTCGCCGTATTAAAATAAGTGATGTGCTAGGAACACAATTATTTGAGGATGCCAAAAATAATGTTACTCGTGCGAATTATCTGAATACCCATAAAGGCTATGCCTTAGTATCTCAGAGCAATCCAAGTGATGATGTATTTGTGATAGGAATGAATACAAATGGTCTCAGTTCAAATATGTTACTGTATTATACAGAAGCTACTTCTCCTGCAATTACACCTCGTGCACTAGGTTTTTTTATTAGTACTGGTGCTAGATTTAATCAAATCAGTAGTGATAGAAGTGGGACGGTTTTAGATAGTAAATTAGCTACTCTATATGATGAAGTAAGTATTTCAGAGACTGATAGTATTTCTTTTATACAATCAGGAGTAGGAATACAGAGTAAAATTTCATTTCCTACTTTACAAAACTTAGGCAATCAAGGCAATATTGCTATCAATCGTGCAGAGCTTGTCCTTAGAGTATCACCTGGTAGTACAGATGAGTTTGATGAACCCGCAGGAATCATCTTGTATGAATCTAATGAAACCAATCAAGTCTTGCAGACTATCATAAACGAAGAAAACATTGACCTCATCGTACAACAAGAAGGTACTAACCCATTTGGGTTTAGTGCTCCACTTGTCTTAAGATACAATGAGCGTAGTGAAGAATATAGAGCAGATATTACTACTCATTTGCAGTTAATATATACAGGACTCAAAGTAAATAAAAGTTTACTAATTTCTCCAACTGATTTTAGCACAAGGATAAATCGTCTTATGTTGAATGCTAAGAAAAGTAGCTCATTCTCTATGAAGTTGAGGGTGTTTTATACTGTTTTCAACTAATCACAAAGAATATTTTGAAAAATAAAAGAGTGTTCTAATAATTAATCTCTTTTACTTTTCATTCGTCTTTGGTGATTGTATAGTCTAAATACTTTTTTTGGACAAAATCCATTACGGAAATAGGTAAGTATTTAATGAACTTTCATTAAATGCTTACCTATTATTAAAAATACTATACAAAACTTATAATCTTTAAAAATATCTTTTTATGTGTGGAATTGTAGCTTATACAGGACATCGTGAAGCCTATCCTGTCATTTTAAAGGGACTAAAACGCCTTGAGTATCGTGGATATGATAGCTCAGGAGTAGCACTCCTTAATGGTTCTTTACAGGTTTACAAAAAACAAGGGAAAGTCAGTGACTTAGAAAAAAAACTTCAAAAGCATAGCCTTCATGCACACACAGGCATAGGACATACACGTTGGGCTACTCATGGCGAACCCAATGATGTAAATGCTCACCCTCATTTCTCAGCCAATAATAGCATCGTTTTAATACACAATGGCATCATCGAAAACTACTCTGTCATCAAAGAAGATTTGATGAATAGGGGGTATTTTTTTAGAAGTGAAACTGATTCGGAAGTACTAGCTACATTCATAGAAGACATCTATACACACACTAAGACTACGTTGGAGGAAGCTACTCGTTTGGCTCTTCAAAAAGTAGTTGGTGCGTATGCTATTGTAGTGATGGCAGTCAAAGAACCAGGCGTGCTAGTGGCTGCTCGCAAAGGTAGTCCTCTCGTAATCGGGATTGGAAAAGATGAGCATTTCGTGGCTTCTGATGCTACTCCTATCATAGAATATACCAATGAAGTAGTGTATCTAGATGACCACGAAATAGCCGTTATTACTGATAAAACCCTCACTATCAGAAACTTAGAATCTATTTCTAAAAGACCTTATATTCACAAACTTGACCTAGAGCTAGAAGCCATCGAAAAAGGTGGTTTTGAACACTTTATGCTCAAAGAAATCTTCGAGCAGCCCAAATCTGTAGCTGACAGCATGAGAGGGCGTATTAATGCCAGTGCTGGAACGCTCCAACTAGGAGGACTTACAGAATACTTTAATCGTTTGCTAAGTGCTGACCGCATTATGTTTGTAGCTTGCGGAACTTCTTGGCATGCAGGCTTAGTTGCTGAGTATTTATTTGAAGAACTAGCCAGAATCCCGGTAGAGGTAGAATATGCTTCTGAATTTAGATACCGTAACCCTATCATCAGAGAAAATGATGTAGTGATTGCCATTTCTCAATCAGGCGAAACAGCTGATACATTGGCGGCCATAGAGCTTGCCAAATCAAAAGGAGCAATTATTTTTGGTATCTGTAACTCAGTTGGTTCTTCTATCCCTAGAGCTACTCATGCAGGTGCTTATATCCATGCAGGCCCAGAGATTGGCGTAGCAAGTACAAAGGCGTTCACAGGTCAGATTACAGTCTTGACGATGATGGCTTTGCTAATTGCCTATCGCAAAGGCACTATCTCAGAGAGAAACTATAGAGAATTATTGGTAGAGTTAGAATTAATCCCCTCTAAAATAGAGAAAGCCCTTAAACTTAACAATCAGATTAAATACATTGCTGAGGAGTTTAAAGATGCTCGCAATTTCTTATATCTAGGGCGTGGTTATAATTTTCCAGTAGCACTTGAGGGTGCACTCAAACTCAAAGAAATTTCTTATATCCACGCCGAAGGCTATCCTGCTGCTGAGATGAAGCACGGACCCATTGCACTGATTGATGAAGAAATGCCCGTAGTTTTCATAGCTACCAATGATAGTAGCTATGAAAAAATAGTTTCTAATATCCAAGAAGTGAAAGCCCGCAAAGGAAAAGTAATTGCCATCGTAACAGAAGGAGATACATTGATTAAGAGTATGGCAGATTATATCATAGAGATACCCAAAACTCACGAGGCACTCGTTCCATTGATTTCTGTGATTCCACTTCAGTTACTTTCTTATCATATCGCAGTGCTGCGTGGTTGTAATGTAGATCAGCCCCGTAACCTTGCCAAATCTGTAACTGTAGAATAAATAATATTTGAGCATAGAAAAGCCCATAGTCCTTAGGATAATGGGCTTTTTTGTTCTCAACTGCTTTCTTTCCATTCTCACTCCTCAATTCTCCGAAGGCTAAGCAGTATGACAGATTTTTCCAAAATGACAGGGAAAACCCCTCACCCCTCACCAAATCAACCCTCATTCCTTCTTACTAAGGACGAATAATCGTGCTACGATTAATTTTAGATAAATTACTTGGTAAAGCTATTTGAATACGCCAGCTATTTCCAGTTTTGTTTTCGGCAGTAGCATCAGGGTGATGTTTAAAGTTACCCGCAGTAGCCTCTGCCGAAGGAGGTAAAAACCAAGAATT
>Ga0163144_10016312_pt1 | contig 15223 bp, 9 predicted proteins | sample OliLak19BULKMAT1_FD_123175 | JGI IMG/M metagenome (GOLD analysis project Ga0163144, IMG submission 123175) | Freshwater microbial mat bacterial communities from Lake Vanda, McMurdo Dry Valleys, Antarctica - Oligotrophic Lake LV.19.BULKMAT1 | ecosystem: Environmental > Aquatic > Freshwater > Lake... | reverse complement strand
TACCTGATCGGCAGCGACCCGAGTCAGTGGCACACGAACATCGCCAACTACGGCAAGGTCGAATATCAGAGCGTGTACGCGGGGATCAACCTGGTCTACTACGGCACAAACCAGGGACAACTCGAGTACGACTTCGTGGTCGCTCCGGGGGCCGATCCGGGCGTGATCAAGCTGTCGATCGAGGGAGCCCAGAGCATCATGCTCGATGCCCAGGGCAACCTGGTGCTGCACACGGCGGGCGGCGATCTGATGCAGCACGCGCCGGTGATCTATCAGGAGCTCGACGGCCAGCGTCAGTCGGTGGCGGGGGCGTTCGTGCTGGACGGCAACAATCAGTTCAGCTTCCAGATCGGGACTTATGACGCCAGTCTCTCGCTGACCATCGACCCGGTGCTGAGCTACTCCACCTACCTGGGCGGCAGCGACGATGACAGCGGCCAGGCCATCGCCGTAGACGCCGCCGGCAACGCCTACATCACCGGGAAAACATACTCCGCCAATTTCCCGACCGCCAATCCCCTGCAGCAGGTCAAGGGGGGCGATCCCGTCACCACGAGCGACGCCTTCGTGGCGAAGCTGAATGCGGCCGGCACCGCACTGATCTATTCCACCTACCTGGGCGGAACGTCGGATGAGGAAGGTTTCGGCATCGCCGTGGACGCCGGCGGCAACGCCTGCGTGACGGGGTATACCAGTTCGGGAAATTTCGCGACCACCGCCAACGCCTTCCAGGGTTCTGCTAACCCCTACAACTCTCCCATGGCGTTCATGGCGAAGCTGAATCCTACCGGTTCAGCACTTCTCTACTCCAGCTTGTTGGGCAGCATCACCGGCATCACCGGCGGCAATAGCATTGCCGTGGACGGCGCCGGCAATGCCTACGTGACCGGTCAAACCGCAGATACCGACTTCATCACGACGCCCGGCGCCTTCCAGGAGACCAGCCTCACCGGCAATCACGCCTTCGTAACCAAGTTCGACCCGTCCCAAGCGGGGGTGGCCTCCCTAGTCTACTCCACTTACCTCGGCGGCACCTATGGCTGGGACTACGGCAATGGTATCGCCGTGGACAGTGCAGGGAACGCCTATGTGACGGGTCTTACTGAATCAGCGGATTTTCCGACCACGCCGGGCGCCCTGCAAACGGCCTTCGGCGGGGGAGCCGATGACGCCTTCGTGACGAAGCTGAATGCCGCAGGCTCGGCGCTGGTGTACTCCACATTCCTGGGCGGGAGTCTTTCTGATTATGCCGCCGGCATCGCCGTGGACGCCGCCGGCAATGCCTATGTGACAGGTAGCACCAATTCGACGAACTTCCCGACGACCGCCAACTCCCTGCAGCCGTCAAAGTCCAGCGTGCTGGGAGACAGAGACGCCTTCGCGGTCAAGCTGAACGTCAGTGGTTCCACGCTGGCATACTCCACCTACCTCGGCGGCAGCGGCCAAGACTACGGCAGGAGCATTGCCGTGGACGCCGACGGCAACGCCTACCTGGTCGGCTACACCGACTCGGCCAACTTCCCGACGACCGCCGATGCCTTGCAACCGACGAAAGGCGGCGGTGATGACGCCTTCGTCGCGAAGCTGAATGGCTCGGGCACGGCGCTGGCCCATTCCACGTACTTGGGCGGCAGCGGGAATGACATTGGCTTCGGCATTGCGGTCGATTCCGCCCGCAACGCTTACGTGACGGGCGCTGCCCGTTCGGCCAACTTCCCTACGACTCCCGGCGCCTTACAACAGACGAACGGCGGCGGCTATGCCGACGCCTTTGTCGCCAGGATCGACCAGAGCGGTGTCACCCTCTCGATCGGCAATGTTGCAGTTACGGAGGGCAACACCGGCTCGCGGACGGCCTCCTTCACCGTGACCCTCTCCGCGGCCTCGGCCCAGACGGTGACGGTCGATTACGCCACGGCCAACGGCTCTGCGACGGCGGGGAGCGATTACATCGCGCCCAGCGGCACGCTCACGTTTGATCCGGGCGTGACGAGCCTCACGATCTCCGTCACCGTCAATGGCGATACCGTGATCGAGCCGGACGAGGTCTTCTACGTGAACCTCTCAAACGCCTCGCCAGGCGCAGGGCTTTCCGATGGTCAGGGCGTGGGGACGATCCTCGACGATGACACGCCCCCGACCAAGTTCTACGTCGTCAACGACGGCAGCCCCGATCGAACGTACGAATATGGCGCGACGGGTACGGCTCTGGAGAACTACTCGCTGAACACTGGCAACACCGCGCCCCGCGGCGTGGCGAGCAACGCGGTCGGGACGAGAATTTGGGTGGTGGACGCAAACAAGAATGTCTACGTCTATAACACCAGTGGCGGATTGCTGGGCTCCTGGACGGTCGGCAGCCTGGCCTCCAACGCCACGGTGGAGGGCATCGCCACGAACGGCAATGATGTCTGGATCGTCGATGCCAAGAGTGACAAGGTGTTCAAGTACACCAATGCCGCCGGCCGGCTGTCAGGCAGCCAGAACGCGGCCAGCAGCTTCAGCCTGAACAGCGGCAACACCAGTCCCAAGGACATCGTGACGGATGGCGCTTCGTTGTGGGTCACTAACGATGCGGCCACCAACAAGGTCTTCAAATACACGGTGGCCGGCAGCTTGTTGGGAAGCTGGACGATTGACGCCGCCAACTCCACTCCGACGGGTATCACACTCGACCCTTCAAATCCGGCCCATCTGTGGATCGTCGACAGCGGGACCGATCGCGTGTACGAGTACTCAAACTCTGTGAACCAGGCCAATGGCAGCAGCAGGTCGGCCAATGCCAGCTTTGCTCTGGCCGCCGGGAATACGAATCCTCAGGGCATTGCCGATCCGCCTCCGCAGGGCAGCCTGTTGGCGGCCCGGACAATCGCAGTCCCTGGTCCCGGCTCAGTCTCGTCCGCGTTCGTTCCACGCGGCGTCGCCAGCGTGTCCTGGTCGCAGCTCACGAAGGTCACTTATGAGCTATCTGTGCAGGACAATTCGCTCCGCGACGAATTGACTGGATCCCGAGAGTCTGTTGATCTCGACGGCCGAAGCTTTGAACTCGGTTTATCAAAGAAGCCAACCACGAAACGCCTCGGCGAAGTGCTCGGCCAAAGTGATCAGATCCTATCCAACGACGTCTCCGGGGGAGCTGACCTGGATGATCTGTTTGCCGACTGGAGTGCCGACCCGCTGCAGCTGCTGTTGAATGACCGCAGGTGATTGGACCGGGGCAACGCCAGTAAAGTGTCGTATGCAACGGAGACGCAGCTCGGGGCGACACAAATCATCGCTGATTCAGGTGTGTCGCCTCATCCGGGGCTTTGAACATTGTGATCAGCCTTTTCCGGGGCCTGACGACCCCGGCACTGGATGTGTCGGCCTTCCAGGCCTGAATCGCAGAAGCCCTTGTGCATGTCCAAGTCACGCAAAAACCACATGGCGAACTGCACCCACAATTTGCGAATACGCTCACCGGCCGGAGCACTCCGGCCGCCAAACCGATTCCTTACCCAGCCGCTCCAGTTGACTCAGTAGCCGATCTGACTTATTCGTACTGCGTAGTTCGACTGTCCCAAGTTCGATGGAACGCCCCAATCCAGGTCAGGAACCGACGCTTTAGTCATCATTCAACGTGGGGCAGGCTGCCAGCTTGCCAGCATAGTCACGAGATCGGCGTGTTCAGAACGTGAGTCGGCAAGCTGGCAGCTTGCCCCACGTTTAAAAGTCAGTCCCCAAGGCCGCTGGGGTCGAACCTGGGACAGTCAAAGTAGAGAGTATATTCCGCTCAACTCACCGCTTCGTCCGCGCGGCGAGCGAGGGCTTTGCCAATTTGTGGACTGTGAGATCTGGCATGTTTCGCACGTCCGGCCTGAAGACAGTCATGCGTTCCCTGACCGCTGTCATCGCGGTGCTTACCCTGGCGTGTCACAGCGCGGAGGCTCAGGTAAAACCATTCAAGATCACCGGCGAGGGAATCGCTCCCATGGGCCTTCCGCTCCCCGGCCAGGACGCACGGCCGCACTGGATCGCGGGCAACGCGACTCATCTTGGCAGACACTATGGTGAGGGGACTGTCCAGACTGACACGGCGACTTTCCATCTCGACGGACGCATCACCGGCGAGTTCGGCGGCGGCGAGCCCTTCGTGTTCACCGGTGCGAATGGCGACATCCTGTCCTGTGAATACGGCCGAACGGAATTCGGGGCAAGTACGCCGGGCACGTTCGAGCTGGTCCCGGTGGGTCCTCCCGGAATCTATGTGGCGGTTTTCATCGCCGAGTTCGTCCCGGTCCCCGCTGAGTGTACTGGAAAGTTCGCAGGCGTCACCGGCAGTTGGGTGATGTACGCCGTCACAGAACCATTCGTGTTAGGCTCTGCCGATCCCATCGATTACTCGTGGGAAGGACAAGGATCGCTCAAGTTTAAAAAAGGGAAATGACCGGGTGACGATGCCCGACAGGAATCAAGAATCTTTCGTTGTCCGTTATGGTTCGCTGTATTCCTCAGCGCAGCGTGCTTTCCGCCGCTGTGCAAACAGGACGCTTTGGCATGCCTGACTCAGCCAATCGCTTTCCAGTCTCGCTGGGTCTGCTGGGTCTGCTTTTTCTGCTGATGAGCTTGGCGACCGTTGGACTCAGGGCACAGGATTTCGATCCTGAAGCAGAGGAGGGGGGCAATTCTTCGGGAGTTCACTTCGACCTTGAGGCACTGTCGCATGTGCCGGAATTGTTTCCCGCCGAAGACATGCAGGTCGACGGCGTCAAGGCGTTTTTCTACGAAGGCCCGGTGTACAAGGGCAACCCGACGCGCGTGTTTGCCTACTACGGAGTTCCTCCTCTGGTTGAGGGAACCGAACGCGGCGATAAGAAGCTTCCGGCGATGGTCCTGATTCATGGAGGCGGAGGAACGGCGTTTGATGGGTGGGTGAAGCTCTGGAACTCGCGAGGATACGCGGCCATCGCGATGGACCTCTGTGGCTGTGTCCCCGTCGGAACCTACGGCAACTGGCAGCGACATGAAACGGGCGGTCCGCCAGGCTGGGATGCCAGCTTCGGTCAGCTGGCTGATCCGATCGAGGACCAGTGGACCTTTCACGCCGTCAGCGCGGTAGCTTTGGCTCATTCGCTGATTCGTTCGTATCCCGAAATCGATGCCGATCGCATTGGTGTTACGGGAATTTCATGGGGCGGCTATCTCACCTGCATCGTGGCCGGCGTCGACCAGCGGTTCAAGTTCGCAGCGCCGGTGTATGGATGCGGGTTTCTGGGAGAGAACTCTGCGTGGTTGCCGGCTTTCGAAACATTGGGCAAGGACAAATCGGAGCTGTGGCTGAAGCAATGGGATCCGTCCGCATGGCTTGGACGAGCAAAGATGCCGATGCTGTGGGTCAACGGGACGAACGATTTTGCGTATCCGATGGACTCATGGAAAAAGTCTGCACTTCTGCCTCAGGGCTCGCGAGCTCTGTGCCTGCGAATCCGGATGCCTCACGGACACGGGGCGGCGGGCGAGAATCCTGAAGAGATTCACGTCTTCGCAAACTCCCTGCTGAATCAGGGCAAGCCATTGACCATCATTACTGACCAAGCCTGCTTCGACGATGAGGTCCGGGCGACATTCAAATCCGAAACCTCGATCGTCAGAGCAGAGCTGTGTTTCACTCGTCAATCGGGTAAATGGCAGGACCGCGAATGGGAGACACTGCCCGCTGAAATCGATGCGAAAACCTCGACGGCCGACGCCAGGGTTCCTGCCGATGCAACCGTGTTCTATCTCAACCTGTTCGATGATCGCGACTGTGTTGTCAGCACAGAGCATGTGGAGCGATGACGCATCCTCGTGGTTGCAATGCAAAGCCGCGAAAAGTGCCCCGATGCTCCGCATCGGGGAATTGCGAAGCGGAGCGTCGCGGCGCACTGATTCGCGGGCTGAAACGAGATCCCGGCTGGACGAGCGTTGTCGTATCAGGCTGCGCCAGTGAATCAGAGCACCGAAAATCTGTCGTTTTGACTGACGGCGAGCCCTGGGCGGCCGTACACTGAGGCTCCGGATCCGTGATTGCCGAGCCTCAACTCATGTCTGACGTTACCCACATTCTGTCGCAGATCGAATCCGGGGATCCGTCAGCGGCGGATCAGTTGTTACCGCTGGTTTACGATGAATTGCGGAAGCTGGCCGCCGTGAGAATGCTGCGGGAGTCACCCGAGCAGACGCTGCAAGCGACGGCGCTGGTGCATGAGGCCTATTTACGTCTGGTGGATGTCGATCGAGTTCAGAACTGGAACAGCCGCGGGCACTTCTTTGCCGCGGCAGCAGAAGTGATGCGGCGCATCGTCGTGGAACGTGCTCGTCATTCCTCAAGTCGGAAGGCTGGCGGCGGATTTCGTCGCCATGAACTGCCGGACGTTGGAAGCGGACGCGAGTTTTCTGCGCTGGACCTGCTGGCGCTGAATGAAGCCATTGAAAAGCTGGAAGTCAGGCACGCCCGAAAGGCACAGCTCGTCAAGCTGAGATTTTTTGCCGGGTTGACGATGCAGCAGGCCGCTTCCGCTCTCGGGATTTCGTCGTCTACAGCCGACAATGACTGGGCGTACGCAAGATGCTGGCTCAAACTGGAGATGGCGGGCGAACCCGATCCTGTGCAACAGACTTCTGAGATTTCCTGAATCGCTCGATTTTCTGTTGGGTGATTTGAACTCGGATTTCGCACTGATTGAGTCCGGTTTCGCAGATATTCCCGGGAAACAGACCGCTCGTGCGTGGCCGCTGATATGCAATGTCCGGAAGACAGAACACATGAACACGGCTGAATGCGAGGAAGAAGCAATCTTCACTGCTGCGAGGCAAATCGCAAATGATGCGGCCCGGTGTGAATACCTGCAGCGGGCCTGTGGCGACGACTGCGCCTTGCGGAATCGTGTTTCAGCACTGCTCCGGATCCTGACCGAGGACACGGACTTTCTGGAATCCCCTTTTGTGGCATCGGAGGCAACTGCGGCACTGATGGCTCCGACGGAGGGTGTGGGTACCGTTCTCGGCCCGTACCGCCTGCTGGAGCAGATCGGTGTCGGCGGGATGGGACTGGTGTTTCTGGCGGAGCAGCAGCTACCGGTCCGACGCCTCGTGGCCATCAAGATTATCAAGCCCGGACTCGACACGCGCGAAGTTGTCGGCCGATTTGAAGTGGAGCGGCAGGCACTGTCGATGATGGATCATCCCAACATTGCCAGAATGCTGGACACTGGAACAACCAATACCGGACGTCCGTATTTTGTCATGGAGCTGATTCGCGGGATCCCGGTCACAGACTACTGCGACAAGTGCCGGCTTTCGATCAACGACCGGCTGAAATTGTTTGTTGCGGTCTGCGACGGAGTGCAGCACGCGCATCTGAAAGGCATCATCCATCGTGACATCAAGCCGTCCAACGTACTGATTCAGACGTCCTCGGACACTGCGGCAGCTCCGGTTCCGAAGGTGATCGATTTTGGCGTTGCCAAGGCCATGAATTGCGAACTGAGTGAATGGACGCTCCACACCAATGCCCTGCAGTTGATCGGCACTCCGTCCTACATGAGTCCCGAGCAGACTCGGTCGAACAATCTGGATATCGACATCCGCAGCGACGTTTACTCGTTGGGTGTGCTGCTGTATCAGCTTCTGACTGGTTCCTGTCCATTTGACCGCGACCGGCTTCGCAGCGTGGGCTACGACGAGATGTGCCGGATTATCCGCGACGAAGATCCGCCTCGTCCGAGCGGCCGGATCTCTCAGCGGGAGACCCTCCCGAATGACGCGACGTCGACGGCTTGGATTGTGAATGATCGTCAATTCAGCCGAACTCTGCGGAATGAACTCGATTGGATTGTGATGAAGGCGCTCGAAAAGGAACCCTCGCGACGCTATCAGACGGTGGGCGAGTTGGCGCATGACATCCGAAGATTCCTTGGGAATGAGCCGATCGAAGCTCGTCCGCCTTCCGCCATTTATCGGCTCCGGAAATTTGCGAAACGACGCAGATCCTTGTTTACCCTGCTTGCGATGAGTCTCGCATTCCTGCTGTTCTCGGGAATCCTGCTGGTCGTCGGGATTGAAGCGGTCACACATGAAAGAAACGAGGTCGTCCGCCAGCGTGACCTGGCTGAGGCTGCTCATCGGAAAGTGCTGGTGCGCGAAGAAACGATACGGGACTTTCTTTATGCCGCTGACTTGCAGTTGGCGTACCAAGCCTATTTTCGCGGGGACGTGCAGCAGGCCGCTCAGAAACTCAGGCGGCCGAATGCTGAGTCGGCGTTCGGCGACAATTGCGGATTCGAATGGCATTACCTTCAGCGATTGTGCGACAACACGACTCTGACCCTGAAAGGACACACTGGGAACGTGTTCGGGGTGGAGTATTCTCCGGACGAAAAATTACTGGCCTCCAGCGGCGGGGATGCCACTCTGAAGATCTGGAACACCGCCGACTGGACCTCGAAACTGACTCTGCGGGACTTCACGAGCGATGTCAATGCGACATCGTTCAGCCACGACTCGACGCTGCTCGCAACAGCCGAAGAAAGCGGAATCGCGCGGGTGTGGAATGTCAGCACCGGCGAGGAAGTCGCACGCTTCACTGATTTCAAACTGCCTGTCGGGCGAGTCTTCTTTACGGCGGATCAGAATATTCTGGCAGCCACGGAAGTCGATTGGAACGCGCTGGATGCCCGGACCTCGACATGGGATCTGACAACCAAGAAATTGATCAAACGGCTGGATCATTGCCGGATGCTGGCTGTCAATCATGACGGGTCGAAGATGGCCGCCGTCGATCAGGAAGGCCGGCCGTCGGTCTGGGGCCTGCCCGAGCTGAACCTCCTCGCGAGTTCTCCGGAACCGCAGCCGCAGGCCGGCTGTGCGCGGTTCTCCAGCGACGGCAGGTTTCTTGCATTCGGCACTCGGAAAGCGGACGTCAGAATCTGGGCTGCGGACTTGTCAGAATGGAAGTCATTACCGCAATTCACCGCTGATCCTGCGGGCGTGCGTGACGTCGCCTTTACACCAGATGGTCAGTTCCTTGTCTTCGGGACTAACCGCGGAACCGTCTGGACCTGGGAACTCAGCAGTCAGACGGTCCAAAAAGTGTTTGGTTATGCGTTTGGGCCGGTGTGGTCAGTTGCGGTCAGTCCCTCCGGCTCAACCGAAGTCTTCGGGTGTCATGGTGGTTCCATTGTTGTAAATCAACGAGAGAACCTGGCTGCGCATCGAAAAACACTGCTGAAACTTCAGGAACCATTGACCAGCTCGGCTGTGAATTCAACGCAAACCGTGGCGGGGTTGATTCGGCGCGAGTCCGGTGACGTGATCCTGGCGGAGATTTCCAGCGGTGAAGTGCTAACGACTCTGAAGTTGCCCGACGCAGCACAGCCGCGATCCGTCAGCTTCTCTTCGATTTCCGAGACAGTGTGGGTTGGCGACGATCGCGGCCGGATGCATGAGTTTGACCTCTCGACGGGGCAGTCTCTTCGCGAACTCAAAATCTGCGACAATGCCATTGATTGGATGGCACACTCGCCGTCTGGAGCAATCGTCGCCGTTCGAACCATGGAAGCACCGGACTACAGTGGCATCATCTGGGACCTCCAGGCGGGCAGACAGATTCGTTTAATACCGGGCAATGAATCACCCACCAGCCGCCAAAAACTCTTTGATTTCTTTGATGAGCAGCAGCTCCTTGCGACTCGCGCCCGCGAAGCGCTGATCCTGGAGGTGAACTCCGATGCTCTGCATCGGATTCCTCTGCCATCCGACAGTATGTGGACGACTTTTAACGCGGCATCCCCTGATGGTCGACGAATCGCGATCGGAACCGCCGACGCGCCGATCTACCTGGTCGATCGTGTGGATCTCAGCCGCACGACAATGCTGCTGGGGCATCGATCCGGGATTGTTTTCCTGGCATTTTCGGCAGACGGGCGAACTCTGGCATCTGCCGGTGAGAATGGCGAAGTGCGACTGTGGCATGTGCCGACAGCGGAGCCGATTTGCGAACTTCAGGGCCTGTCAGGCTACGTCCATGCACTGAAATTCACGGACGACGGTCGACGACTGATTGCCGTGGCAGACAACGCCACCGGCGGCAGCCAGATGCTCGTCTGGGACGCGAATGCTCCGGACTGAAACGCGACAGCATGTTCCTTCTCCCGCGAAATCGGGGGAGAAGGCGGCCGATCCCGGCGCGCCGGGAGATGCGGGGCCATTCGACGACAAATCAGCGAATTCCTGATTTTCTTCTGGGCCGCCGGCGCGCCGATTTCGCACTGATGACGGCAAAGGTCCTCCCGCGCGGATTTCCCTCAGACAGGTCTGGGAACAAAGGTCGTGAACATTGGCAGCAGTGGAGCGGCTTTCGGGGTCTCGAACAACACAAACATGACAATCATGTCGTTGCTCCTGGCGACGAACAGGCTGACCGGAGCCCATGCCAACGGTTACAGCAACGTCTATGACACCAACGGTGACGGTTTGCTGGACGACCACAAAAAGGCGTTGCGCGTCCTTGCCAATACGATCTTTTCCTCCATCAACGAGGGCGGGCATATCTGATGCTGAGAGCGTCACTGTTGTGACGCAACAGTCGTGAAGGATTCTTGAGAAGCCGAATCGCAAGAACCCCCTCATCTCCCGGCGCGCCGGGATCGGCCACCTTCTCCCCCTGCCAGCGTAATGAGCATTGAATGAAACCGTGATTGTGGCGCAAGGATTGTGTATCCTGCTGCGATCACGATCACCAGCGAACATCCGGGTGGAGTCCTGGAAATGAGTGTTGGGTCATCGCAGGTCCTTTCTGCCGGAAAGGACTTCGCGGTTCAACGCGACCAGAGTGCATGAAATCCCGCTGGATCGGCCTGCTTTGTTGATAGCACGTCGCACGGGTTCGCCTGCGACGAAAGTCCTTTCCGGCAGAAAGGACTTACTCTGACAATCCGACGAATACGCTCGACCATCCCGGAATCGAATGCCATGTCCGTTGCAGCCAAACTGATCACCGCCGAAGACCTGTTCGAGACGTCATCTCGAGTGGGTCGATCGGAGCTCATTGAAGGAGAACTGATTCACATGAGCCCAGCCAGTTTCGAGCATGGGAGCGTAACGATGCGACTTTCGTGGCGAATCGCGCAGTTCGTCGACGAGCATGATCTTGGCGAAGTGCTGGGGGCTGAGACAGGTTTCATTCTTCACCGCGATCCGGATACGGTCAGAGCACCCGACATTGCCTTCGTTACCAAAGTTCGAGTCCGGAAAGTCGGCACAGTGCGAGCGTTCTGGCCAGGCTGCCCGGACCTCGCCGTGGAAGTGGTTTCACCCTCCGATACCTACAGCGCAGTCGAAGCGAAAGCCCTGGCATGGATCGATGGAGGCTGTCAGGTTGTGTGGGTCGTCGACCCGAAGCAAAAGCATGTGACGGAGTACAGAAGCAGCACAGAGATCCGGATTTTCAAGGGCACCGATTGTCTCATGGCTCCGGCTCTTCTGAATGACTGGTCGGTGGCAGTCGCCAAGCTGTTTCCGTAACGTTCCGCGTGATCGCAACTCGTCCGCTTGCCTGGCTATTCCCTGTTCGCTCTTCCCTGGTCCTGTTTTCCTTCATGTCCGAACTTCGAACCTGCCGACTGGTAACGCTCGGCTGCAAAGTCAACCAGTACGAGACTCAGCTTGTCCGCGAAGCGCTGCTGCAGAGCGGCTATCGGGAAGCGGGCGACGGCGAGTCTGCGGACTTGTGCGTTGTGAACACCTGCACGGTGACGAACAGCGGCGATTCGAAGTCACGGCAGGCGATTCGCCAGCTGGCACGCAGCAACCCCGGCACTCGCACGATTGTGATGGGCTGTTATGCGACTCGTGATCCGCAGGCGGTTGCGGACCTGCCGGGAGTCATCGAAGTTGTCACCGACAAACGGGAATTACCGGATGTGCTCGGTCGGTTCGGTATCGTTGACATGCCTGCCGGGATCAGTGAGTTTGAGGGTCACAAGAGAGCGTTCGTGAAGATTCAGGACGGCTGTATTCTGAAGTGCTCGTACTGCATCATCCCGACAGTGCGGCCGGGGCTCCGCAGTCGTCGGCCCGTTGACATTGAAGACGAGATTCGAGCGCTGGTCGATCATGGATATCGCGAAATCGTGATCAGTGGCATTCATATGGGACACTTTGGTGTCGATACGAATAACCTCAAGCCCGGGGATCAGCCCGAGCGATTGTGGCACTTGCTTCGCCGACTGGATCGCATCCCTGGTGATTGGCGGATGCGGCTGTCGAGTATTGAATCCGTCGAGGTCAATGAGGACTTCATCAGGGCGGTTGGTGACTGCGAACACCTTTGCCCGCAGTTCCATCCGGCACTGCAGAGTGGCAGCGATACGGTGCTGACCAGAATGCGACGACGATATCGAGTCCAGCGTTTCCTGGACCGTCTGGATCAGATTCGCGTGACGCTCGGCAATGACCCGGCCTTCAGCACGGATGTGATCGTGGGATTTCCCGGTGAGACCGATGCGGAATTCGAGGAAACTCTCGCAACCTGCCGGCGAGCCCGTTTCATGAAGGTGCATGTGTTCCCGTTCAGCCGTCGTGACGGGACGCCAGCGGCTGAAATGCCCGATCAGGTGCGGCCGGAAGTGATTCGCGAACGAGTGCAGGTGTTGAGCAACCTGGAACGGCAGCTGGCGGAGCGGTTTTATCTCACGCGAGTTGCAGCCGGACAGGGGAGTTTGGGAGCTGAAGTGCTGGGGCGCAGCGGAGCTGCGGCAGATCTGAGTTTGCTGGAAGTGCTTGTGGAAGGCGTTTCCAGAACACGGTCCGGTTACGTATTCGGTTGGGATCGGTGGTACATGCCGGTTGAAGTTCCCGGCACGATCAATGATGTGCGTCAGTTTGTGCGTTGCCGCGCAGTGTCAGCGAATCGTGAAGGCGTGGTGGCGGAGCGCTGTGAACCCGAGACAGTCAACGCGGGCTGGCGGGTCGGTTCTGCTGCGGCAAATCAGCCTCATGGCGCTCGTCTTATCACCCGCAGCGTCAGCGAGGGCCACTCGGAGCCAGCGGACCTCGTGTTTCTCGGAATTCCACCGGCCAGGGCCATTGCGGACGGAGCCTTCGCATGGCCACTCTGATCGCGATCGAAGGCATTGACGGAGCGGGCAAGGGAACTCAGGCGAACCGCCTTGTGTCGTCTCTCCGCGAATCCGGTTTGCGCGTCGATTCAATGCAGTTCCCGCGCTACAGTGCGACGACGTTCGGAACGGCGATCGGAGATTTCCTGAACGGGCGCTTCGGCGCGTTGAACGAAGTCCATCCGCAGCTTGCGGCCGTGTTGTACGCCGGTGATCGTTTCGAGTCACGGCCGCTTCTGCTGAAGCTGCTGGCGGACAATGACGTCGTCGTGCTCGATCGTTTTGTCGGCTCGAACCTCGCTCATCAGGGTGCTAAACTTGACGGTGACGAACGAACGCGGCTCATCGAGTGGATCGAAAGCGTCGAGTTCGAAGTCTATGGGTTACCTCGCCCCGATCTCACGATCCTGATTGACATGTCGAGCCGGATGAGCCGCGAACTGGTTGCCCGCAAAGCTGTTCGGGACTACACCGATCAGGTAGCTGACCTGCAGGAATCGGACCTGCCATATCTGGAACGAGTCCGCCGCTGCTATCGCGCGCTGGCTGAAGTTCGCCCTGACTGGCAGATGGTTCACGGGCTGAATGAGGACGGCACACTGCGGACCATCGACGAAGTCGGCGATGAGATTTCGCGAATCGTCAGCAACCATATGGCATCATTGGCAGTGGGTTGAGCACCACCGTTTCTGCGGCAGGCGCACAGCGGAAAGTCGCGGACCAGCAGTTCCTGCACCGCGATTTTCGCCGGAAGACTTCCCAGGCGGAGCGTAAGGGCTGCTTTCTTCGACCGCTCGCTCAGGAGCATTCACGATAGATGTTCGGTGGATGGAGGTGTCGTCAGGGACCGACGGAACTCACGAACCAGTGCTGTTTCGCCCGACTCGAACCTCTTCTCCAGGATCGCATCGATCGTTTCAGCGGTCAGCCCTGGTAAGGCCAGACTGGAACTGATCGGTTGATATTGCCCACTCAGCAGGGAAACCATCTGCAGTCGTTCGCCGTCGTGCCGCCAGACTTCCGGTACACCCATCGCGGCAAACAGCTTCAGTTTGCGAATGGCTGACGACGTGATTTCGACTTCGATCACCAAATCCGGTGGCGGATCGATCGTTAAGTCAATCTCTTCTTTGGGGCGAATGAGTTCCGCATGTTCGATGTAGTACGACTCATCGGCTTCAAACGCTTTCTGCAGATCCTTACGCTTGAATGTCGTCGAGGCCACGCTCTGCACTTCGATCCCCAGAACTTCGGTGTAGGTTTCCACCAGTCGACCGATGAGACGGCCAATGTTCTCGTGTTGTCGTCTCGGACTCATCAGTTCCAGGACTCCTTCATCAAACGTCATCCTCGGGACACTGCCGCGCCGCTGTTCTGCGAGTTCGACGAACGTCTCCCAGCGAACGTTCTCCAGCACCGTGCGAGTTTCAGCGGACAGTAGAGTTTGCATCGGACAGTGATCCTTTGATGGCAGTGAGGTGGCTCAATTCTAAGAACCCGGAGTTAATGTAGCCACTTGTGTCCTGGATTTATGGCCGTGGATGTGGAATCCGGCAGGCAGACAACCACGACGCGCCAGCGAGTGGCAAAGCGATTGTCCTGATGCAATCCTCCGCAATGTCTCACGGCTCAATCCACACCACCATCGCAAGCAGGAATGCATTTGCGAGCAGACACCGCAGAAAGTGTTCGTCCGGTGGAGAGCTTAACAGTCCATCGATCGGCTCCAGGCCGAGCAGCACAAGGCACCACACCAGAATCAGAATTGGCACGACACGCAGACTCATCGCCGCCGACGTCGTAACGGTGTATTTCAGGATCACCAGAACCGCCGGTAAACTCAGCACAAAATAGTGATACCAGACAAGATGAGACGTCAGCAGATGGATCTGGCATCCAATCGCCAACCATCGAATATCCCTGTCCGCTCGCGTCGCTCGACGCACCGTCCCAATGTGCCCCGACCCTTCATGTCGGATTTCTCCAATGTGCCCCGACGCTCCGTGTCGGATTTCATCAATGTGCCCCGACGCTCCGTGTCGGATTTCATCAATGTGCCCCGACGCTCCGTGTCGGATTTCATCAAT
>Ga0163144_10016311_pt1 | contig 15223 bp, 14 predicted proteins | sample OliLak19BULKMAT1_FD_123175 | JGI IMG/M metagenome (GOLD analysis project Ga0163144, IMG submission 123175) | Freshwater microbial mat bacterial communities from Lake Vanda, McMurdo Dry Valleys, Antarctica - Oligotrophic Lake LV.19.BULKMAT1 | ecosystem: Environmental > Aquatic > Freshwater >... | reverse complement strand
GGCACGTAAAATATATTTTACTTTTTCTCCACATTAACAAAAACCACCATGCGGTGGTTTTTGTTAATGTGGAGAAGCCGGCATTGAAGCCGGGTGCAAATAAGTTTTGAAACAGTGTCTACATGGTTTAGTTTATTTTATTTTTTCAAACCTAATCCTCTAAATAAACAAAATAGAGTAAGTTCAATCTTTCTTTGTTTCAAAATTATCTCGAAGAAGAGAGAATTTCTAGTCCGATGATATATCAACCAATTCCCGTAACAGACTTAGGGGAGTGGCCGCCACTTAGGGTTAATGCAGTATTAAAACTGATTAAGCGTAAGCGAGAGCGAATCCATTCCCCATAAATGGAGAAGGGACTGCTTTTGCAAAGGTGTTTTTAGCATCTAAGCTTTGTGAAAGTTTAAAGAGTTATCACAGCTCTACCATGCGCTATTTCAAAGTACATACTTGTCTATACCTGTCATCCCCGAGGAATAGTAGTTAGGGTCTAGTGGCTAGTCTCTAGTGAACTACTGCTTTTCGGGAAGTTTTGGTTATCTGTCTACAAACTCTCTTCGAGTTTCTCTGTCAACCGTTTGTTTTTTCAAGGTTTCTCTTTTGTCGTGTTTCTTTTTTCCCTTACCGACACCTAGATCTATCTTCAAAACTCTCCCCTTATTATACACCGAAATAGGCACAATTGTCAATCCTTTGGTTTTCTCAATTTTTCCTATCTCTCGTATCTCTTTAGACGTAAGGAGAAGCTTTCTATTTCGACGGGGGTCAAAGTCCTTATGGGCATTTTTCTCTTGAATTGGGGGTATAAAAGCCCCTACAAGGAATGCTTCTGCACCACGAACAGTAACATAACTACCTTCTAGTGAACCCTGACTTTTGCGAAGAGACTTTACTTCAAAACCAAAAAGCTCCATTCCTGCAGAATAGTTCTCAGTAATTTCGTAATCAAAATGGGCTTTTTTATTGTTTATCAGACTCATAATTTGGAATTGTATCATATTTTTTAAGCTTTCGTTTTCCTTTTAATTAATTGGTTTATATGTATAATAGGTCTACTATGGAAAATCCAAAATTACCTGACAAAATACAGGAAAAAACAAAGACAGTTATTAAAAGAACAAAAGGCGGTGGCTCTGGAGACGGTAGTCCTTTTTTGAGCTATGTTTTTACAGTCATTACCGTTTTTGTAATTTTGTCTCTAGCTTACTCTTTGTTTTCTAGTTTTACTTCTAAAAAGCCTATTTCAATTCCGATTTCTGAACTTTCAACAGATATAAAATCTGGGTTAGTAAAGTCTATTTTAGTTAAGGGCGATGCTCTTGAACTTGAATATAAAAATGGAGATAAAAAAGTTTCTAAAAAAGAAGAAGGTGAGGCATTGCTTCAAACGCTCACAAACTACGGAGCTACAAAACAAGAAGTATCAGCGATTAAAATTGAAATTAAAAATGAAACAGGAATCGGGTACTGGTTGCTGAATCTCTCGCCAATTCTTTTCCCGATTATCTTTATCGCAATATTTATTTGGTTTCTAACAAGACAAATGAAAGGCGCTGGTATGCAGGCTATGACTTTTGGGCAATCAAAAGCCAGAATGATAGATCCTAATGATAAAAGTCAGAGAGTAACTTTTAAAGATGTGGCAGGTGCAAAAGAAGCAAAAGAAGAACTATCAGAAATTGTAGATTTCCTAAAAAATCCTAGAAAGTTTTTAGAAATTGGTGCAAGGATACCAAAAGGAATACTTCTAATGGGCTCTCCGGGAACTGGCAAAACTTTACTTGCGCGAGCTGTAGCCGGAGAGGCTGGCGTAGCTTTCTTTTCTATTTCAGGATCGGAGTTCGTAGAAATGTTCGTTGGGGTCGGGGCATCGCGTGTAAGAGACTTATTTTTGATGGCGAAGAAAAATGCACCAGCTATTATTTTCGTAGACGAGATAGATGCAGTGGGACGTGTTCGAGGTGTAGGAGCTGGTGGAGGAAATGACGAAAGAGAACAAACTCTAAACCAAATTCTAGTTGAAATGGATGGTTTCGAACCGAATGAAAAAGTTATTGTGATGGCGGCAACAAACAGACCAGATGTTCTCGACCCCGCGCTACTTCGACCTGGACGTTTTGATAGGCGAGTTACATTAGATCTCCCTGATAGAAAAGACAGAGAAGAAATTCTAACTGTCCACAGCACAAAAAAACCTTTTGCAGAAGATGTGGACCTAAAAGTTATTGCAGAAAGAACTCCAGGATTTTCTGGTGCAGATTTGTATTCGCTTATGAATGAGGGAGCTATTTTAGCAGCAAGAGAAAACAGAACAAAAATTTCTCAATATGACCTAATACGTTCTATTGAAAAAGTAATGTTGGGTCCTGAAAGAAAAAGTCACGTATTATCTAAAAAAGAAAAAGAAATCACTGCATATCACGAAGCAGGTCATGCAGTTTTGGCATCTATATTGCCTTACGCTGATCCTGTACATAAAATATCCATTATTGCTCGAGGTAGAGCACTTGGCTACGTATTCAAACTTTCTTTGGAAGATAAAAAATTGCAATCTAAAAAAGAATTTTTAGATGATATTGCAGTTTCTCTTGGGGGATATGTAACAGAGAAAATGATTTTTAATGATTTAACAACAGGTCCATCGAATGACCTACAAGTTTCTACTGCTCTTGCTAGAGATATGGTCACCAAATATGGAATGTCAGATACTTTGGGTTCTATTGCATTAGAAGGGCAGGGCGGAAAAGTTTTGTTTGGTAGAGGTGTAGAAGAAAAAGGTTTCTCAGAAAAAGTAGCAGGGGAGATTGATTTTGAGGTTTCAAAAATAATGCGTGAAGCTCACGACAAAGCAACAAATGTTATAACTGAAAACAAAAAACTATTAGAGGCAATCGCAAAAAGACTTATGGAAACAGAAACAATAGAGCGAGCAGAATTCGAAGCGATACTTGTTGCAAATGGAGTTACTCCAAAAAAGAAAATGGACATTGAACACCATGTGTAGTTGACATTTGTCTGTAAAAGCGTATGGTTTTGTCAGAGAGAGGTGATTCACATGGAGAGAGAAACTGCGATTATCACAGTTCGTACGGCCTGGCAAACGCTCGCTAGCCTCGGCAAGGAGGCTGACAGAGAGGCATCCAAAGCAAAGGATGTTCTCGACTTACTCAGTGACAGAAGCCTCGAGCTCAAGGGGCACGAAGTCAGTGGCATGGTCGATGAGGTCATGGGGATGATGAGGGCAAGCCAAGACAACGATAGCGCCCAGAGGACGCCTGCAAGCAAGCAGTACACTACCTCACCACGGCACACGATTCACTAGGTTTTTGGGGCCGGTATACAAAACCGGCCCCACTACCTAAAACAAAAAAGCCAGCATGACGCTGGCATTTTTAGTGTTCGAAGATTTGGCGTGAGGGATAATTTTTTCGTTAACACTCAAAAATTTTCACGACCCTGCCTCGCTTGTTTTACTTATTAGTAAAACATAGCTCCGGCTCGTACAAGTCCTAAAAAATCTCCAGAAGTGGAGATTTTTTGCTTGTCCGCCCTCATGGACTCGAACCATGGACCCCAGAGGTATAAGCTCTGTGCTCTAACCAACTGAGCTAAGGGCGGATATCTGATACAATATAACTATAACAAATTAGCACATTTTATGAAAAATAAAAAATTGTGGTTCAAAGCAAAAATGTATGGGTGGGGTTGGCAGCCAATATCTTGGGAAGGCTGGGCTATTTTGGCGTTGTACACAGTTGCTGTTGTTCTTCACTTTAAAAATATTGATAAGTTTTCACATAGTGCGAGTGATACTCTAATAAATTTTGCAATTCCATTTATCATCACCACAACATTTCTTTTAATAATTTGTTACACTAAAGGAGAAAGACCACGATGGAGGTGGGGTTGAAATTAGTTTGCAATTTAATAGATAATTTTTTAAAAAATGAAAAACTCAAATTATTCCAGTTTAATATTAAAAGTTTTAATTTTTCTAGTTATTGTCTCATTGTTATTTTTAGAATACAAAAAACATTATTTACGACAAAATGTTATTTATCCTTACGTATTTAATGAAGGAATAATTTATGGCGGAGAGGAAGATTGTCCTTACATAAATCCTTGTTCGTTTATTAGAGGAGTGATAGTTGTAGACTTTAAGGATGATATTACAAAAGAAGAGGCTATGATGTTAATTAAAAAATTTGGTTATGAAGTCAAAATGAGAAGAGCTATACTATCTGATTGTCAGATAGAAGAAGGTAGAAGTGAGACATCTCAATATTTCTGTGGAGATCCGAATGATAAATACTGGGAAGGAGGAGTTGTTGTTGCTGTTCCAAATGGAAAAGAAAAAGAAGCTATAAACAATTTTAGAAACAGCGGTTTAGTTTTTACAGCATCCAATAAGTTCCATAATAGAGGAACAATTAACGGAGGTTATTTAGAGTAGAAAGTTTTTACTCAAAATGTATTTTTTCTTTTTGTTGTTCGAAGTACTTTTTTATAAGAGGATATTTTTTGAATTCTAAATCTTCTTCTACAAGTCTCACGGCTTCAGTTCGACTTGCTTCTACCATTTTTATATTTTTGATTGCTTCCATAGCGATGTCCGAAATGCCCCATTGTTTTCTTCCGTACAACTCTCCACTACCTCTTTGTGACAGGTCGAACTCAGCAAGTTCAAAACCATTTTTAGCAGTTGTTAGAGCTTTCATTCGGTCTTTTGTCTTCTGGCCTTTACTTTCTGTAAACACAAAACAATATGCTTGGTGGTTGGATCTAATAACTCTTCCACGTAGTTGGTGTAGTTGTGAAAGTCCAAATCTTTCTGCTCCCTCAATAATAATCATTGTTGCATTAGGAACGTTTACCCCAACTTCTACAACAGAAGTTGCAACTAGAATTTTTGTTTTTCCTTTTGAGAAATCAGCCATAGTATCTTCTTTTTCTTTTGGAGTCATTTTGCTATGCAAAATATCTATAGTGTATTCTTTGAAAACTTCTTTGCCGAGCCTTTCTGCTTCTAGCGTTACAGACTTCGCAATAACTGCCATTTCTTTTGTCGGATCTGGTTCGTCTATTCGGGGGCATATTACGTAAAGCTGTCTTCCATCTTTTAATTCTCTACGAATTTCTTCGTAATTTCTTTCTCTTTCTTGAGGCAGGATAACTTTGGTAATGATAGGTTTTCTGCCGACAGGCATTCCTTCTAAAACTGTTAAATCCAAATCACCATAAATAGTAAGTGACAGTGTTCTAGGTATTGGAGTAGCCGTCATTGATAGTAGATGAGGTATTGTATCAGTTTTTGTTGTCAGTTTTTGTCTTTGTAGAGTTCCAAAACGGTGTTGTTCGTCAATCACAACATACGCCAAGTGTTTAAAGGCAACAGTTTTTTGTATCAGTGAGTGAGTTCCGATAACTATAGGAACAACACCCTCTGCTATCCATTTTAAAAGCTGGGCTCTGGAAATTTTTGTGGGTTTAGTAGGGTCACTTTTTGAAGGAAATATTTTACATTCACTACCAGTAATCAGGCCGATTTTAATAGGCAGGTGATTGAAGTACCCGATAAAGTTTTCATACTGTTGTTTAGCTAAAATTTCAGTCGGAACCATATATGCAGTCTGTAGGTTTCCAGTTATTTTTTCTCCAGTTTTTCCAACAGGTCGTGACATTGTGATTGCATATATGGTCGTAGCAGCAACAGCTGTTTTTCCAGAACCCACGTCGCCCTCAAGAAGGCGAGACATAGGGTAGCCTCTTTTAAAATCATTTGTTATAGATTCAATAGCTTGTTTTTGTGAGGCTGTTGCTTCAAAGGGGAATCTTTTTACAAAATCTTCTATATCCTTTTTACTGGTCTCTATTTCAAAACTACTTTTTCGAGTCCAGAGTTTTCTTTCTTTCTGTTTCTCAAGTTGGATAAAAAATATTTCTTGGAAGGCAAATCTTTTTCTGGCAGATAGGGCATCGTCTTCATTTTTAGGTGCGTGTATCCAGATAAGCGCGGTTTTAATTGTAGGCAGGTTATACTTTTTTAAAATATCTTGAGGTATTGGATCTTCTATTGTGGTAAGAGTGCCCCTTGCCATGATTTTTTGTATTGTGTGGTAAATCCAATATGAAGTTATACCTCGACTCTCTGAGTAAACAGGATACATAGAATGTTCCTCGCCAATTTTTTTACCAAATAGGGAATCACCAACAGCATTTGGTAGTTCTTTCACCATTTCTATTTTTGGATTACTCATATAGTTTTCACCCCTTCTTTCAGAAATTTTTCCCTCGACTCTAACTAAGGCTCCTTCGCGCATCATTTTTGCTATGTATGGTTGGTTAAACCAAACAAGCTTTATCTTCCCTGTGTCATCAGTAAGTGTGGCTTCTGACATCGGGATTTTTTTAATAAAAGCCTTGCTTGTTTTGAGCCCAGATATTGTTCCAAAAACAACAGAAGAATCTCCCTTGGATAAATTTTCAACATAATTTATTTCTGCTGTGTCTCCATAACGTACAGGGAAGTAGTAGAGCAAATCTTGTACAGTCGAAATGCCTAACTTTTTTAAAGCAGTTTTGTGTGGTGGTGTTAATCTAAACTCTTTTTCGAGTGGGGACTGTAGATTCATATACTTAATTATACCGTAAAACAAAAACAACCCCGAAGGGTTGTTTTTGACGAGGATTTGAATTATCTAGTTACGCATATTGCTGGACTTCCAGGTATGCTTGTTTCTCCAGTAGCCAAAGGCGCTCTAACACTAACTCTTCCAGGGTTGGCATTTCCTGCACAGTCTAGTCCGACTGCAACTTCATATAGCGTGTTTACTCCCGCTGTCCATGTTGGATCAGTTGGTAAAGATGAAATATAAGTTGGGACCAAGCATCCTAATTCTCCAGAGTTTGTCCCATTTACAGTAGATATAACTGTAAATGTCGCAGGTAATGCACCACAGTTGTACGCTGTTCCTACCGGTATTTCAAATGTTCCAGCGTATATTCCCTTGTTATCTGCTATTCTTTGTCCAACTGCGTTTAGAACTGCGTTCACTCCAGCTTGTCTCTGAGTATTTCTAGCTTGGGCAAACTGCTTTGCTGGGTTTATTGCAATGATAACAATAGCTGCCAAAATAGCGATAATTCCGATAACAACTAGGATTTCAATAAGTGTAAAACCTGCTGATTTCTTAGTGTTTTTAACCATTTTGTTCTTCATAAAAATAACTTAAAATTTATTAAATTCTTTAATAATGACACTACTCTACTCCTCTTTAGTCATTGTACAAGTTGACGCAAGTTTTTGATGTGTTCTCTTGAAATAGACAAAACTAGTTTGACGTAGGTACTTCTTCCCAAGAATTTACTGAAATTGTATTTGGATCAACACTTATTTTTAATAAAGTAAAATAATTTGAAGTGCTGGCTTGAGTATAAAAAATTCTAGGATTGCCAGACGATGGTATTGGGCCGAGAGAACAGCTATCAATAGCATTAAATACTTTAGTTGTTGTAGCCAAATTATTTATACCATTTACAATTAATAATAATCCTTCATCTACACATGCTTCAGCATTGGCCATACTTCTTTCTTTCATTTCTGAAGCTAAAATATCATATCTCTCATAAAAATTTGAAGTAGAAAGTGTTACTGCAATGATTAAAATAATTGTAGAAATAATAATAACTGATATCAAAGCAGCGAAACCTTTTTTTGTTTTTTTATGAGCGTACATATTTTGTAATTACAAAATCAATTCCATTTATAGTTGTAGTAGATACTATTCCAGATGGAGTTCCAGATATTACTCCAAATTTAAGACATGTTGTGGATGCATTTATAGTTGTTATTGGATAATAGTTTATTCCATCATCTTGAATTTCAACATAATTTTTTCCACCTATAGAAGACATTCTTATTCTTATAGGGTTTAATTGATCTGTTTTATGTGAAGTTAATGTTTGGTAACATCCGTAGCCACTAACTGTCGGAGGATTTAGAGGATTAAGCCCAGTTAGAGTCCAACTGATTTTCCTTAGTACAAAGTTTCCTTCTTTTTGAATTCTAATTTTTGTATTTAGAGAGTCTGTACCAGAAATTAATTGATATACAGAAACAAAACCACTTGTAATAAGAAGAGTAAAAAGTGCGATGTATATTATTGTTTCTATGAGGGTAAATCCTTTGTTCATATTTATGGGCTATGTATTATTTGAAAATTTGGAGTTGATTGTCCGGTTGAGTATATAAAGTCGGGACTATAATCTATACCTCTATTAACTACATTACCGAAATTATATAAAGTGATATTGGTGATATTCGATGGATTTTCTATATTCCAAACTTGAAATTCTCTGTTTACTCTCGGGGTTGCTATGAAAGCAAATTTACCGGCTACTCTTATGGCGAGTACTCCTGTTCCTATATCTACAGACCCAAGCAGTGTTAATCCTGTATTTGGATTGCTTGTGTCGTATACATAAAAGTCCGGTCCAGAAGGAGTTGATTGTCTTCCAAAATATAATTTGTTACCTATAGAAAATAAACTCATTCCATTTTGTGCCCCAGGTAAATTTTGATTTGCCGAAGTTATCTCTACAATAGATAAGGGATTTGTTACATCAAACACCCTAAGTTCTTTATCTAACTCATCTGTAGCCATATACATATATCTTTTTGTGACACCCCCGATAATTTGGTCTTGAACCACCATATCATTTACACTATTTCCTAGTTCTAAACCTCTACAGCCACTACTTCCGATGGCGTATTCACTAGGATTTAATGGGTTGGTTACATCAAAAATATGAAATTCAGGTCCAGCTGTATACAGGGTGGTTAGGTATAAAGTATTTTTATAATATAAAACTAAATATCCTTGAGGGGCTGAACCCGTAACACAAGATGATAATCCTCGGTATGTAATAGTTGGCTGTTTTGGATTTGTGACATCAATTATGGCTAGTTGTTTTGTTGACGAAGCAATAGCTGAAAAGATATAAGTTTTGTTTAAAGACGGATATCTTACAGCATCTAGAGAGTTTATGGTTTGTTTAACATCAAATCCATTTGTGAAAACTTCAAATAGACCAGAGTTTTGTCCTAATCTGGCATACGTTGTGCTCGCAATATACAAAAAAGGAGTTCTATCACTACCCAAATAAACCATTCTATTTAATTCATCTAAAGCAGTTGGTCTACCAGGGTTCATAGTATCTGATGCAAAACGTCTCGGGCTATTCCAGTTTGACGTTGGTATATCATTTATACAATCTCCACCAAGAGCAAGGGCTGTGGTCGTATCTGTAAGTAATGTTCCGAGTTCAATTTTTTGTGGTTTAAATCCTCCTATACTCCACTGTGTTGTTGTAGTTGCTCGTTTTTTACATTGAGTTAGATCAGTTATGGTAATTTTTTTGATGTAAGATACAGATCCAGATATTTCTGTGGTTGAAGTTGAGACAACAGAAAGGAAATTTTGTCTTGACTGTGCTCTAGCTTTTTCCAACATTTTTCCAGTTTTGTATATTGCTTCATGGCTTGTTTCCGTGTCTACAGATACAGACTGATTCCCAAATATAACCATTATTACCGCTGACATAGAAAGAGTAAGAATGGCAAAGGCCATTAGAATTTCTAATGTACTGAATCCATTTTTATTTTTTGAATTTTTTGTTTTCATATTTACCAGTCTATTCTTCCTGCAATATTTGTTGAAATATTGGAAGTTCTACTTTCTTCTGTAATAGTTATATCTACAACATTTGTTTTTCCACTAAGTTGTGAAAAAACTACTCCTCCGTTTGTGCAAGAAAAAACATTTCCAGTTGATGTGATCGTTACAGCAGGGTTTTCATCCAAATATTCATTGGAGGAATTTGAAGATGAGTAAGGGGATTGGAAAATTATATATTTTGGCTTGACAGGTACAGAAGTATCCAAACAAGCTCCATGAGACTTTCCAAAATAGCTTGTCATAGATCTACTTCGGGCTCTTTCTAATGCGCTCAGTATGTTGTATCTCTCTGATCTAAATATAGTTCCTTTCAATGAGTCGAATGTAGATATCAATCCAAAACTTAGAATTATTGTTATTATAGCTATAACAACCATTATTTCTATTAGACTAAAGCCACCGTTTTGTTTTCTGCTGTTCATAGTCATTGGATTTAATATCCGGAATACTATACCTAAATTACACCAACACAAGTTGACAATATTATAAAAGGTTTTATAAAGAAAACCGTCTCATCTCGAGCCGGTTTTCTGCATTAAAAAATATCTTTTGGACATCCGATGTCCAAAATTGGGTGAGATTATTATTTTTCAGAGACTCTCGGAAACAATTAGAAATTTACGACGAGCGAAAAGAAGTCTGAAGAAACTGTTTGATCGACCTAAATTTCTTGAGCTTTGCTCTTAGAAATTGGAAGTACTCTTGTGGTGCACTTGTATTCAAGTTGAGTTCGCGAGAAGACTCTGGAGCGAGGAAGATTAATTTCTCGATTGTTGAGAGTGAAGAATTTTTCAGCAGAAAAATATCTGTGCTCTGAAAAATATTAATCGAACGATTTTTATTCCTCGGAACTCGAAGACTCGCTTTCGTTTGATGCAACTACAGACCCACCGTTTTTATCTAGACCTGCTCGGATTTCTTTTAATATACTTTCTGCGATTTTTTTATTGGCTTTGTCTTTCAGGAATTGTCGTGTGGCATCGTAACCTCGTCCTAGTTTTTCTTCGCCGTAACTATAAGATGTTCCGGATTTTGTTATGACTCCCATTTTTTCTCCGAGTGCAATAAGTTCACCCTCACGACTTATACCTTCGTTATACATCAAATCAAACTCTGTTTGTTTGAAAGGAGCTGCAACTTTGTTTTTAACCACCTTAACTCGAATTCTTCCTCCCATAATTTCTTCTCCTTTTTTAATTTGAGCAATTCTACGAATGTCGATACGAACAGAAGTGTAAAACTTTAGAGCTTTTCCTCCCGGAGTTGTTTCAGGGTTACCGAACATAACACCTATCTGCATCCTGATTTGGTTTATAAAAATAACCATAGTTTTAGACTTGGCTACAATAGCCGTAAGTTTTCGGAGTGCTTGTGACATTAGACGAGCTTGTTTACCAACATGGTGTGCTCCCATATCTCCCTCGATTTCGTCTCTTGGAGTAAGTGCTGCAACAGAGTCGATAACAATAACATCTATTTTTCCAGAACGAACAAGAGACTCTACGATTTCAAGAGCTTGTTCACCGTTGTCTGGTTGAGAAATAAGGAGTTGGTTTATGTTTACACCGAGACGCTGGGCGTATTCAGGGTCCATGGCGTGTTCTGCATCGATGAATGCACAAATGCCACCTTTTTTCTGAGCTTCTGCAACTACGTGAAGAGAGAGCGTAGTTTTTCCAGATGATTCTGGTCCAAAAATTTCGATGATTCTTCCTCTAGGAAGTCCACCAACACCAAGAGCCGCGTCGAGCCCAATAGAACCAGTTGAGATTGCGTTTACATCTACGTGTGGTTTGTCACCAAGCATCATTATAGAGTCCTCACCAAATTTTGTTCTGATTTCACGTAATGTGTTTTCAACATTTACCCCACCTTCATCCATATTCATTTTTTTAGGCTCTTTCGCTACTTTTTTCTTCATAGTGTTTTGGTTAGTTTAATATGTGTGTATTTTATACCTAGTAATAAATTATACAATTGACTATCTGCCTCACTTGTTGGTGAACTAATATTCTTTAAGGATTAACTCCAGTCTCTCCTCCGTATATTTTTTAAATTTGTCCTTAGCGTCGAGTTTAATGACGTTATATCCAGGAGAGAGTAGGAATTTTTCTTTAAAATAGCCAGTTTTGTCTGTGAATATAGCCTTATCGTTCATATTTAGATAGGAGACATTTTTTACTCGACCCTCGACATCTATGAGAGTTTGGCTGTAGGTAGAACCATTTTTAGGGCTGTATATCTCTATTTGAGGGCCACTAATTAATTTTTGAGCTTGGAATAGGGAATAAAGTACTATTATTACAAATAGTAAAAATAGCATAGACCTTCTGGCTATGTTGGCGTTTCTCATACCGGATGCTGTGAATCCTCAGAAGTTCCCGTAGTGCTAGACGCTCCGAAGACTTCTCTAGGTTTCGCACCAGATCCTGGACCTACAACACCTCGTTCTTCTAGAATATCGATAAGTCTTGCTGCACGAGCGTATCCGATTCCTAGTTTTCTTTGTAGGTATGATGTGGACGCTTTGCCCGCTTCGATGACTGTTTGTTTGGCTTCTTCATACAATTCATCTTCGTCATTACTTCTTTCGTCATCTAAAGTTGCTTCAAATATACTATTTTTCGACCCACTACCACTGTTTGGATCAAGATTTATATCATTTGGAACTTCATCCTCATAACCTTGAGCTAGGAATTTAACAATATCCTTAACTTCATTTTCTGAAATAAAAGCAGACTGTATTCTCTGTGGCTGTGACATTTCTCCTGAAAGGTAAAGCATATCTCCAGCACCCAAAAGTTTTTCAGCTCCGGGCATATCTAGGATAGTTCTAGAGTCTATTTGGGAAGCAACTTGGAGTGCAATTCTAGAAGGGATGTTTGCTTTAATAAGACCTGTAATGACGTTAACAGACGGCCTTTGTGTAGAAACAATAAGGTGAATACCGACAGCACGAGACATTTGCGCAAGACGCACGATAGCTGACTCCAGTTCTCGTGGGTATGCCTGCATAATATCAGCCAGTTCATCGATGACTATAACTATATAAGGCATAGTTTCTATAGGTTTATCATCCTCAGACTTGCGACCGTTTCTTTTTTTAAGTTCGGGTTCCAAAACGTTTTTATGATATGAAGAAATATTTTGCAAACTGTTTGCTTGAAGTATCTCGTATCTTCTATCCATTTCTTTTGCTGCCCATTTAAGTGCAAGAATGGTTTTCTTGGCATCAGTAATAACAGGTGTAAGAAGATGTGGGATTTTGTTATACAAAGTTAGCTCCACTCTCTTTGGATCCACCATAATAAACTTCATATTTTCTGGAGAATTTCTATACAGAAGGGAAGTAATAAGTGCATGGATGGTGATAGATTTTCCCGAACCAGTTGTTCCAGCAATGAGCAAGTGAGGAGACTTAGCTAAATTTGCATAGAAAGATAGACCAGAAGTTCCCTTTCCGAGACTCATCAGAAGAGGTTTGTCAGAATTTTGGAATTCATTTGATGCAAGAAGTGGTCCAAGTCCAACAGTTGTTTTTGTACTGTTCGGGATTTCAATACCCACAAGAGATTTACCAGGGATAGGAGCTTCGATACGAATCGGGTGAGCAGCAAGAGCAAGAGCTAAATCGTTTTGAAGTCCGAGAATTCTAGAAAGTTTTACACCTTCAGCAGGTTTGAGAGCATATCTAGTTATAGATGGTCCGATAGATATTTCATCCATCTCCACGTTTATGCCAAAGTTCTGCAGTGTTCTTTTTATTATATTTGAGTTCGATTTTATATCTCCCACACCAGGCTTACCTTTGTCTTGTGAAAGTAGCGATAGTGGTGGAGGGGTAAATTCTTTTCCATTCCAAAGAAGAGGACTAATTCCAAACTCGTCCTTTTTGGGTTCGTCTTCTTTTTTAGGAGTAACGGATACTTCTCTTGGGATAGAATCCATTGCCTTCAAATCTTTAGGAGTTATTCCGAGTTGATCTGCATTTGCGATTATAAGTTCTGGCTCGGTGTCCTCACCTTCTATTGGTTCTTTCTTTTTAAATAGAGCACGGATGAAGTTGAACCGTAGAGGTGCATCAAAAATAACAATGAGTGATATAACTGAAAATGCAACAAGTATCACAACGCTTGCGTATTTGTCAAACAAATTAAGCAGAGGATTAGAAATCAGTATTCCGACGATTCCTCCATTTTCAGGCATACTTATATTTATAAGTGACAGTGTGGATGCAAAAAATAACAATCCTCCGACAGAGTGAGTCAGGGCAAGTTTTTTGTGCAGAGTTCTAAAGAAAGAAACTGAGAGGATTATAAAGAGTATTGGTAGTATATAGAATCCTACTCCAAAAAGGAAAGACAGATTTTCAAAAGCTTTTACTCCTACCCATCCAGCTTTGTCAAAAGCAGAAAGCATTAGGAATATAGAAACTACAAAAAACATTACAGCTACTATAGCCCTAACAGTTTCCTCTTTCAGCAACCTTCCAGAATCCCCCTCATCATCAAATTTATCCTTATTTCTTTTGTCTTTCTTACTTTGGCGTGACATCACTTTTATTTATCAGATTAATAATATACATCTTTCATTATATCAGTATTTTGTTCAAATAATCACTAAAATGTTGTGAACAGTTATTCTGGGTTTGAACTGTTACACAGGTACATTTTTTGAAGTGGATACTTCACTTGCACAACAGTGTCCGTTATTGATATAGTATATGAGACACTTGACTTTATAAAGGACAATATGTTATAATATAGGACAAATAAAAGACACTATAATTTTTGTAAAAGACCAATAAAAGTCATACAGAATAATCAAATGGATAATTTAAATTTAGAAAACAATAATACATCTCCAATTACTGCAAAAAACTTAGACTCTGAGTCGTTTTTCGATGAACAGAACGATTTCGTTTTTGTGGCTAAAAAGACAGAAAAACTAGCTTCAGCCTTGTACTTGATAACCAACCTTCTGTCCGATAACGAGCCAATGAAATGGACACTTAGACGAAAAGTCTCTGAGCTCTTGTCCTTTATAATTACCTATAAAGATATAAGACAATCGAATCTTCCTAGTTTTACTATTACTGCAAAAACAAAAGTTTTGGAGCTAGTCTCTTTTCTTGAAGTCTCACTTCAAAGTGGTCTTGTCTCCCAAATGAATTTTTCCATCATAAAACAAGAGTTTTCTAATTTATTGACTGCACTTAAAAATGATCAAAAGTTCGACTCCTCAAATGCAATTTTCTCCACAAATTTTTTCGAAACTTCAAGTCATAATTTTGCATTTTCACGCCCAGATGTTAATACTTCTTTAAAAGACAGCATTTCAATAAAAGACAACAATGCTTTTAAAAGCAACAATAGACAAAATATTATCCTAGGTTTACTTAAAAAGAAAAAAGAACTGAGTATCAAAGATATCGCTATGATTATAAAAGATGTTAGTGAGAAAACCATACAAAGAGAACTTATATC
>Ga0163144_10016309_pt1 | contig 15224 bp, 10 predicted proteins | sample OliLak19BULKMAT1_FD_123175 | JGI IMG/M metagenome (GOLD analysis project Ga0163144, IMG submission 123175) | Freshwater microbial mat bacterial communities from Lake Vanda, McMurdo Dry Valleys, Antarctica - Oligotrophic Lake LV.19.BULKMAT1 | ecosystem: Environmental > Aquatic > Freshwater >... | reverse complement strand
GTTTGCGGATGAGGCTCGATGGAGAACACTCGACCGGAGTCGCCGACTGCCAACGAACCAGCGGCCGTCACGCAGCCGATGTTGGCTCCGACATCGATCAGTGTGTCGCCGCTCTTCAGAAAGTCGTACACGAACTCTTCCGCCCGGTCGATGACATCCGGGTTCACAAACAGCGTGAGAGCCATGTTGCTCTTCGCATAGAACGGGACTGTGTATTGCGACCGCTTCAGATGAATGCGATCCGACAGGCCGCTGCCCTGAAGCAGATAACCCGCAAAAGCTTTCAGTGGCTTTTCCAGTTTCGGGCTGTCCGAACCGATGATTCTCTGCAACAGATTCATGTGCCTGCTTCCCTGAGCACGTTGACTAAGCCGGCTGCGTCCGCAGCGCATGGAACGCCGATCGTCCATCCCGATGTGACCGGAGCGCAGTATCCGTCAGTTGCGGCAAATGAGTCAATACGGCTGTCAGCACGGCCACGCGGCACACGATTGAAGCTTCTCCGCGCTGCGGAGAATGCCTCAAACGCCGAAGTCACGCCTGCCATGGTGAAATCGCTGTCGTTTCAATGCTCGGTTTGTTGTTTCCCGCGCCAGGGATATTTCCCTGATTCTCAATTCGCGCCCTGCCTGTCACCTGGGTAAACTGCGACACCTCCCGCGGCTTGGCTGCCGTGGCTGAGCAGCAGGATTTCCCCGATTGCTGAAAGGTAGGACGCTGATGAAATGCTTGCTTCATGTTGGGCATCGAGCCAGTCTGCCCGGAATTGCTCTCGCGATGTTCCTGGTCTCTGCGGTTGCTGAGGAGACGCCAAAATCTGATTCCGCCGATGCCGCTTCGGTTGTCGCAAAGGATTTCACGTCCACGCATAAGCAGGCTCGAATCATCAAGCCGCTGTATGACGGTCAACCGATTGTACTCAACACCTATTGCCTCGACCAGGACGGCAATATTCTGGCCTGTGTTGGGAGTGACACGTTGAACTATGTGGCAAACGCCGACGGGACTCAACAGGCGCAGAAGCTGCAGCCTCCCAAGTTGCTGCAGGTCTATTCTCCGGACGGCGACCTGCTGCGAACGACGGAACTGACATTCGAACCAACGGCCATCAATCAGGCTCCGGACGGCAGTATTTTCGTCGCGGGTGCCGGCAAAGTGGCGCATGTCAGCATCGACGGAAAGGTCCTGACGACAGTCGACTCACCGCACATCGGCGACATGGACTCCTTCAAAGAGCGCATCGAAGTGGGCGCGAAGAAGCAGATTGAAGAGATGACGACGACATACCGCGAACAGGTCTCTCGCATCGAAGAACGCATCGCCAAACTGAAGGAGAAGCCGGTAGCGGAAATCACAGAGCGTGACACAAAGCGAATCGAAACCTACGAACAGCAGAAATCGATGTATCAGGATCAGCTCACGTCGATGGAAGCGTCGTACACGCAGGCGTTTTCGGGCGAGCAGATGCTCGGCCGCAAGCTGGGAATTACAGCACTCGCCGTGACCAGCAGGGATCTGTTCCTGTGCTGCAACGCGATCGAAGGCTATGGCTATGAAGTCTGGCGAATGACGCACGAGTTTTCCGAGCCGACGAAAGTTGTCGATCAGCTCGGAGGCTGCTGTGGTCAGTGCGACATTCAGGCCACCGAAGAGAATCTGGTGCTCGCCGAAAACACGAAGTTCCAGGTCGGACTGCTGGATCGCGACGGGACTCGTCTGACTGGATTCGGTAAGGGCGACCGCAAGGCTGTGGACGGTTTCGGAAGCTGCTGCAATCCGATGAACGTCCGTTGCTGTGACAACGGCGACATCCTGACCGCCGAATCCAGCATCGGAACGATCAAGAGATTCAGCAAGGACGGCGAACTCCTGGGAGTCGTCGGCAAGGCGAAGATCGGCGGAGGCTGCAAGCATGTGGCCCTGGACTTCGATGCGAAACGTAACCGTTACTACATGATGAACGTGGACAAGTCGCACATCTGTGTGCTTGTACCGAACGCAGAAGCACCCGAGATCACGCCGGATGAACTGCTGGCCAAAGCCGCCCGCGAAGGACTGGGTCAGAAACTGATTGGGGAGTGGTCGCTGAACGGCACGAAGCGGTCTGCGAAGACCGCAGAAGCGGGAACAGCGGAACTGAGCGTCATTGGGGCGATCGCACTGGCATTGAGTGGCGGAAGTGATGCTTCCGCCGAACCTCTCGCCGAATCTGTTGCGGTTCGGAACGATCCGTACGCCACGTCGCACTTCCAGTTCCATGCGGACGGAAAACTGACGATGACCGGCGGTCAGTTTGCAGGCGGCGACAATGCCTGGGAAGCGGTGCGTCAGGACGGCAACACGCTGATTGTGGCTCAGATCCAGGACACCATTCAGTACTACGACTACAAGATCGAATTCGTCAGCGATGACGAAGCCACGATCTCCATGATGTTCAACGAACGGGTGATGACGAGCAATCGTTTTAAGCGCGTCCGGGAAGAATCGGTTGCACCGGCTGCAGAAAAGCCCGCCGTCGAACCTGCTGCGGCAGTTGAGAGTGATCCAGCCGAGTCCGTTTCCGTGCCAGCGACGGGAGACCAGAAATGAGAGTGTTCTGCTCATTGTGCAGTTGCCTGATTTTGCTGTGCAGCAGCCTGCCCGGCGCTGCAGTCGCCGAAGAGAAGCTGTCAGCTCTGACGCTGGTGGTGATGGACCCGATGGCGGCACCACTGGCCTGCGACTGTGTCAAAGGCTACGCTCAGCGAAAGTACGAGGTCCTTGGTCAGTTTCTCGCCAGCAGGCTCAGTCGCGAAGTCAACGTCGTCTGGGCCGAGTCACTGGAAGTCGCGCTGGAGAAGTCTGACGGCAAGGCCGACCTGATCATCGGCAAACACTCTGTCGTGCTCGCCGATGCGAAAGAGGCAAAGCTGGAAGTGAAACCGCTGGCGCGCCTGACAGATCTGAAGGATCAGGTCATCCAGACGGGACTGTTCGTGGTCCGCAGCGGCGATCCGGCGAAATCGGTCGACGACCTCAAGGGCTATCGGATTCTCTTCGGACCCAGGGACTGCGACGAGAAATCAGCCGCTCCGATGGGCCTGCTGAAGGAGCACGGAGTTGCACTTCCGAACCCGATTGAGACTTCCCCTTCGTGCAGTAATGCCGCTGTGATGCTGATGGAGTTGCCCGCTGACGCAAAGGTCGCGGCGGTGATTTCGAGCTATGCGGGGCCTCTTCTGGAAGGTTGCGGCAAGGTGAAAAAGGGTGACCTGCGAGTCATCGGCGAAAGCGGTCCGGTACCGTTCATCACAGCGTTCGCGGCGACATCGCTGTCGGAATCGGAAACAACAGCGATCACGACAGCTTTGGATGAAGTGGGGCTCGATGCAAAGTTGCTGATCGATCTGGAAACGGCTTCGGGTTTCCAACTCTGGCAGGACCCTGAAACCTCGACTGCTGCCGCCGAAACAAAAAAAAAGCCCTGATTGTTTGTCCCTTCTCCCCTTGGGAGGGGGAGTTGTTTTCGCTGCGTCGGCATGTTGAGATGCCGACGCGGGCCGACAGGCCGGATGAGGGGATCTTCGTTTCGCACGGCCGATCGGTAACCGACGAATCACCTTCTGTCCCCGCCGATGGTGCAAACCGTTCTTCGGCCTCGAATGGCGACTGGACCGGCTGGCGTGGAGCCAATCGCGACGCGCGAGTCGCCTGGTTACCGGACACGCTGCCGGTATCAGCGATTTTCGAATGGACCGCAGAACTCGCGGGCGAAGGGCTGGGCGGCATCGCTGTCGGAAGTGGATTCGTCGTGCTTGGCAGTCGTGATGCGCTTGACCGCAGCGACGTGTTTCAGTGTTTCGACGCAGACGATGGAACCGTTGTCTGGCAGCATGCCTATCCGGCACAGGGCAAGCTGGACTACGGAAACTCGCCCCGCGCGACGCCGCTGATTCATGGCGACTACGTTTACACGCTGGGAGCATTCGGCCATCTGTGCTGCCTGGAACTTGAGACCGGGATCATGGTCTGGCAGCTGAACATCTCTAAGCAATTCGGATCGCCGAAAATGATCTGGGGGCATTCCGGATCACCCTTGATCGCTGACAACAAGATCATTCTCCAGCCAGGCGGACTCAAAGCGTCGCTGGTGGCGCTCGACTGTGAGACCGGCGATGCTGTCTGGACAACCCCCGGCATTGAGCCCTCGTATTCCTCGTTTCTGACGAAGCACGTCGGTGGACAAACGCAGGTGATCGGCTACGACGCAAAATCCCTGGGCGGCTGGGATGTTGAAACCGGCCGAAGGTTGTGGAGCCTGGTTCCTCCCGAACCGGGTGACTTCAACGTTCCGACCGTTGTGGCATTCGATGATCGTCTGGTTGTGTCATCAGAGAACAATGGAACTCGAATCTATCATTTCAACCAGGACGGCACACTGCATCCGGAACCGGACTCTGTGAACAATGACCTGCAGCCGGATTCGCAGACACCTGTGGTCTCCGGGAGTCGACTCTTCGGCATCTGGAGCGAACTGTACGGATTGGATCCGCAACGGAATCTGGCCACGGTCAGCACACTCAGCGACGACGCATTCGCCGGTTACGGCAGCCTGATCGCCAGCGACTCGCGACTGCTTGCCCTGACGTCGGAAGGCGAACTGCTGCTGATCGACACGTCCTCCCCAGACCCCATGATCCTTTCGCGACTGTCTCTCACGAATGAACGAAAGCAGGTCCTGTCCCATCCGGCGGTGGCCGGTGATTCGCTCTATCTCCGGCTGGGCACCTCACTGTGTCGTCTGAAACTGAGAGCAAACTGACGCAACCACAAAACTGCAGACCCGCCGATCTGCCCGACAGGGATTTCTACTGTTGCCCCGCCGCCCCGTCGGCGGGGTTTGCACTCCTGCAGAGTGGAAGAAATTGAATCCTGGCCGGCGGAGTCCCGGCGAACCGGGAGCCAACAATGGACGCCGTCGGCTGGTTGTTTGCCGATCGGTGCGAATTCGTCCACACTCCCGGTGATTCTGTCGGTGGCATTGATCCGCACCGTCCACAAGTCTCATCGTCATAGAACGCTTCGCGATGGCTCGGGTGACATTGTCAGTTCTGGAAGGCTTGGAAAGAGGCCATGTCTTTCGCAATCTGCAGACGCCGATTACGATCGGGCGAGAAGAAATCAATGACGTTCAGCTGAATGACGAACGGATCAGCCGGCTTCACGCGAAACTGCAGGAAGACAGCGGCTCTGTGATTTTTACCGACCTGAACAGCACGAACGGCAGCCGCGTCAACGGACACCCGGTGCAGCTGCGAATTCTTCGCGCGGGTGATCATCTGCAGGTCGGTCGGTGTACCCTGTTGTTCGGTAGTGAAGAAGAAATTGCACAGCGAGCAACAGACCTGGAAGTCACAGTCGCGGCACTCTTGCCGCTGACCGGGCCTCCAGGACGGTCGATCCCGGCGGGCGGATTGCCGGACGCGGAGTTCAGCCTCGCCGACAACCTCAACAGCGATCACATGATGTCGCCGCTGTTCTTCGGAGAGCGTCCGCCTCTGCCAGCAGACCTTTCGACCCTTCAGCGGGCGCGACTGTCGGATGTGCTGACGTGCATCCATGAACAACTGCACAACGTTGTGCTCGATGCGACGGAACGCGATGAATCGGGGGACGGTAAAATGGAGGTCTCGTGGGAGCGGTTTCAGAATCTGCTGCTGTTACATCGGGATCTGGCGACATGGCTGCAACAGGCGGCCAACCCGGATTAGGAACCCATGCAGCCGAACGGAGACATTCCGATTGCAGCACAGGTTTCCGGCCCCGGGTTGCTTGCTGTGCCCGTCGGGCTTGTCCCGGTCGAGGCGGATTTCGCGATCATTGCTGCCTCGTTCTGAAAACGACCGCCTGACAATCCAGCCCACATGCTGCTGTCCAACGCTGCACCGACAATCATTCGGACAACGGCGATGGACATAACTGCGTCGCGGATGCGTCCAGAACTTCCCGAACGGCAACGGCCAGTTCATCCGGAGTAAATGGCTTCAGGAGAATCCTGGCTCCCGCATGCACCATACCGCGGCGGGCAACATCGTCCGCTGTGAACCCGGAGATGTACAATACCCGCATCTGCGGTCGCTTCCCGAGAAGAATCTCCGACAAATTCTTGCCGTTCATCCCGGGCATCACCACGTCTGTGACGAGCAGCTGAATCGTCTGTGCATCGGATTCAGCAATCCGCAGGGCTTCGGCTGGTGACTTCGCGACGATCATCTGATATCCGAGTCGCTGCAGCACCGATGCGCTCAGCGACAGCACCATCGGCTCATCTTCCACAAGCAGAATTGTCTCCTGCCCGGTGCGGGAGATTTCCTGAATGGGGACGACATCGGGTATTGCGGGGACGTCTGCGGATTTCGGAAAGTACATCGCCAGGGAGGTTCCCCGTCCGGGTTCGCTCTGCACATGAATTGTCCCGCCGTTCTGGGTGACGATCCCGTAGACCGTGGCGAGGCCGAGTCCACTGCCTGTGCCGGGCTCCCTGGTGGTGAAAAACGGTTCAAAAATTCGAGATTGGACGGCTTCCTCCATGCCACAACCGTTGTCGGTGACCTCGAGCACCACGGAATCCCTGAAAATGCCGGCCGTCGGCCCGGAGGCTGTCCCGGCAGGAACATTGCGGGCAGACAATACAATTTTGCCAGGCCCGGCGATCGCGTCGCGGGCGTTTACCAGAACGTTGGCAAGGATTTGATCGAGTTGCAGTGGATCAATCAGCATTGTCCAGAGCGGCTCTTTGGGTTCCCAGGTCAGCCGGATATCTTCACCGACGACGCGCCGCATCAGTCTCAGCATGCGTGGTACGGCTCTGCTGAGATTCACAGCGACCGCAGTGATGGTCTGCTGCCGGGCGAAGGCCAGCAGCTGATACGTGAGATCTGCCGACCGTTTCGCCGCCTTTTTGATCGCGATGAGGTTTTCTTTCAATGCCGGCTGCGTCGCGGCAAGCACCAGTGAGATGTCGCTGTAGCCGAGAATCACCTGCAGCATGTTATTGAAATCGTGTGCGATCCCACCGGCCAGTGTTCCGACGGCTTCCATCTTCTGTGCATGCATCAGATGTCGTTCGAATTCGTCTCGTTTGAGTTCAGCCCGTCGCCGCGCTGTCGTGTCGGTTTCGAGCGAGTAGAATCCGGGAATGAACCCATCTGTCAGCTTGTGCGGCGCAAAGATGAAATTTCGGCTGCGGCCAGCGGGGTCGGTCAGATCGTCAGTCAGCGTGAACTCGACAGTTTCGCCGCAGAGGACTTTGTGAATCCAGGGACGGATCGCTTCGTATCGTGCGGCCGGAAATACCTCCGCCAGCAGTCTCCCGGTCATTGTTTGAACGGCCGCATCCGCTGGCTGGACAAACGCTCTCTCCGCAGAAACATTGGCATACTGTATTCGTTCGTCCCGGTTGGCGTACAGCAATTGACCGGGCAGCGTATCGGCAAGAATCCTCATGCGTTCCTGCTGATCACGCAATGCAAAGTCGGCCTGGCGCCTGGCCGTCAGATCCCGAAAAACTGTCAGGCAGTTTTCGTGATCGAGCCCGCGGGCCGATAGTTCGACGGAAACTTTACGACCATCCTTTTTCACCAGCAACAGCTCTTCACGAACGGTCTCTCCGTGCATCAGCCTGCTGCGGACGCGAGCCAGGCGGATTCCTGGATGATGCTCCGGTGCGATCAGGTCGAGCACTTGCCGGCCCGGAAGTTCGTTTGTCGCGTAGCCGACGATTTCGGCGGCCATGCTGTTCGCTGCCTGAATAGTGCCTCCGACATCGACGACGACAAAGCCGTCACCGGCCTGTTCAAACAGTCTGCGGAATCGCGATTCGCTGCCACGCAGAGCCTCCTCCGCTGCCGAGCGCAGCCGGATGTCCTGCGCGAGGATCGCATTGGTGACCAGCAGCTCTCTCCGGTTTTCCGTCAAAGAATTCGCCAGAAACTGATGTCGAAACGAAATGACATAGGTTGTCGCTGCTGCCACAGCCAGCAACACGGCACCGTAGGAGCCATAAAACAACATGTGCGACCTGTACGCAATTCCCCAGCCGTCCTGAGGAACCGCACCAATCTCCCAGTTGCCTTCGGGGACAGCCACCTGTCGTCGCACGGGCTGATCATGGAACACCGCCACCTGCCCGAAAAACGCAGTGGATGCGTTCTTTCGGATGGAAATCTTCAACCCGTTTGCGACACTGGCCGACAAGCCGGCTTCCGCCAGCAGAGGCTGAAGCCGGACGACGATCGCGACCGATCGGGCCGGATCGAAGGCGCCGCTGAGCTGACGACGAAGCACGATCCCTGTCCCGCCCTGCATCAACTCAATCGGACCGGTCAAAGTCGTCGCGTCGGTTCCTTCCGTTCGTCCAAACCCCTGCACAACCTCAGCATTAGATGACGCACGCAGATCGGCTCCGAGTGCTGCTGCGTTGCCTTCAAGCGGGAAAGACAGCGCGATCCGGCTGCCTTCGACGATCTGATAGGCCTGCACCCATTTTGAATCCGCGTGAAGGCCCATGGCCAGCACAGCGAACGACGCTGCGAACTCCGAAATGGAGCCCGAACCCAGCGCCTGTGTACTCGATTCCAACTGATGCAGTTCGGACTCAATGTGTCTGAACGAATGCTCCAGTGCCCGGCCATGCAGTTCGAGCAGCTGTCGACACCGCTCTTTGTCCTGCTGCAACGCCTGATACGCCTGCTGCAGCGTCACGAAAAGCCACACCGGCATCAGGACCAGCATGACAAATGCTGCAGTCCGGATGGCCCCGCGGCGCGGTGATGACGATGTCAGCATAATTCACTCGGGAGCACCGGCCCGACTGCTGCCTGTGAGGCAATTCCTGCACGTGCCGACAAATGAACCTTATCCGGACTTGCCGTCGGCGTGAAAGCGTGCCCAGTTTTTTTTACCAACCCATCGTGCGTCAGGCCACACTGCCGGCAGGACTGGGTCAGCGCTGCCTGCAGATCGATCATCACGGCGGGAGAAATCGGCACGAACCGACTGTACCGCCGACCATGAATGAAAAAAGCCTGTTGTTCTGATGAACAACAGGCTCTAAAGCGAGGTCGACGGGACTCGAACCCGCGGCCTCCAACGTGACAGGCTGGCGCTCTAACCGACTGAGCTACGACCCCTCGCTAGTGTGAACCGGCGGAAGACTACCGCCTTGGCCCGGCGTTTTCAACAATCCCACGCGACAATTCCGACAGACCTGGCGACTTGCCTGCAGCAGAAGACCCGGATTTTCAGAGCTGGGTTCTCCCCTGGACGACCGAATCATGAACAATCCCGCCTGTCCTGGGATGTGAGTTCCTACCGTTGGCCCGCCGCTCCGTCGGCGGGAGTTTCCACGCATGGCAAGGAGTGGGGTACAACTGCGGATCCCGTTCAATCAACGTCGAATCTGCGCCGACGGAGTCCCGGCGTGCCCGGAGCCGACAGTAAATCACAGCCGCTGAATTAGCGTGCCGGCAGCAGTCCCTGCGAGGCTGCGATGACATGCAGCAGCGACTTGCTGTCGAGGAAAGGTTCCTTGCCACGCACGGCCCAGATGACAAGACCGTTTCGGTCGACGACGAATGTCCCGTGGTCTCGGTTCTCATCGCGTTCGTCCGTTTCAGGCTCGTAGACGCTCCAAATTTCAGCGACTTTGTTGCCAGCATCAGACAGCACAGGGAAACTGAACCGTCCGTATTCTTTGTATCGCTCGGATGTGTGTTCAGGCGAGTCCTGACTGATGGCAACGATGTCAGCGTCCAGCTCACGGAAGTAGTGCAGGTCTTTCTCCAGCGCCAGCAGCTGAGCCACACAGTGACTACATCCGTAGCCGAGATAAAACACCACCACCAGCGGTCGGTTACGTCCCAGCTCTTTCAGTGACTGAGTTGTCCCGGTATCATCGGGCAACGAAAACTCCGGAGCTGCCTTTCGTCGCAATGGGTGTGACTGCGATTCGACGACGCGGAAATTCGAATCCGCCAGAACTTCGGCCAGCCCTTCGGTGAGTCGCTGCGTCTGAACGACGTTCAGATACGATTCCGCATCCTTTCGCACGTTGCCCGTCGACACAAGGCCATATTGCAGACAAATCTGTCGGCACTGTTCCAGCAATCCGTCGTCAGCCTGCACTGTTCCGGGCGGCTTCGAGATGTGATAAATCAGCACAATCGCGTACAGGCAGCTGATCACTCCAAGAAACCCGAGAAACAATTTCGTGCTCCACTCGCGTTTTCGCAGCGGTGCATCAGTTCCGGGATTTGGTGCGGTTTCGGACATCGGACCTAAATTGAGAAATCGGAAATCGAATTTCAACAGACGCCCATGCAGGCTGTGACCGGGTGATGTCCGGCATTGGGAGTGTAGATGCTGCTTCCGGCGCCGGACAGCCCTTGAGTTGTCTTCAGCGTACCAGGTGAACTGGATTCGCGTTCTCGGGAGTGCAGATCGCTGATATTCTGCGCATCCGCACACGTGACAGCTGGCAAGGAATCGGGCGGAGTGCCACTTTGGAGAATCAGTGCATGACTTTTGTTCAGCAGTGTGCGTTGCGCAATGTGCGGAAGAGACTCCGGATCCTTCTGGTTCTGCTCGTTGCAGCATTGATCTCTTGCGCCGGCGTAAGAGCTGACGAAGACGCGACTCGGGATCGTCGACACCGGCAGATCCTTGAGAAGCGTCAACTGGTCCTCGATGGGCTTCAGAAAGATGTTGCGTCGGTCCAGGCATGGTGTCGGGAACACCAGCTTCCAGAAGCAGAAACGGTGGTTCAGCAGATCGCGGAAACTCTGCGGAATCCGGCCGCGGACGCTGAGCCGCCGGTGATGGTGACTCCTCCGGTCGCAAAGGACCTTCCCATCGAGGAACAGCAGTGGCAGCTGCAGCTTCGGCATCATCGCGAGGCACGGGCGAAGGAACTTTACACACTGGCCCGATCCGCACTGCGGGCCGGTTTTCCATCGCTCGCATTTATGATGATCGGGGACGTTGTCCGCATCGATCCGGATCACAAGTATTCGCGATCCGTGCTCGGGCAGCAGCTGTTTGCCGATCCGGACCGAAAACAACAGGCAGACTACGCCGGCGAATGGGTTTCTTCCTTCGAAAAGCAGATGCGCAGCGGCAGCAAGCCGCAGATCTTTCACGCACAGTACGGCTGGATTCCGGCAGGCAATGTGGCCCGCTACGACGAAGGTCTCCGACCATGGAAAGGCGACTGGATCAGCGCGGACAAAGAATCTGAACTGCGGCGAGACTTTCGCAATGCGTGGGAGATCCCCAGTGAACACTTTCTGGTCAGGACGAACGTCAGTCTCCAAGCCGGACTGGAGCTGTCTCAGAATCTTGAACTCTTCCATCGCTGGCTGGAGCAGAACTTCGCCGCATTCTTCGAGACTCCTCAGGCTCTGCAGGACCGGTTCGAAGTCGCCGTTCAGCGCACGACCGCCCGCACAGAGAAGCCGATGGAGGTCCACTACTATGCGACTCGTGAGGAATATCAGAAACAGGTGAGAGGCAAAGTGCCGCCGACGGTGGAAACGAACGGACTTTACTGGCAGCCGGATCGCACGTCGTATTTTTTTGCCAACCCGGATCGCAAAGACTTCTCGACGCTTTATCACGAGGCGACTCATCAGATCCTGGACGTCGCGACCTCGGACGATCGCCGGACCGCCGCCCGGGCACGAGCCGTAAAGACGAAACAGAAGCGTCCTGCAGAATGGGTTCTTTGCGAACACTCCAACTTCTGGATCATTGAGGGTCTGGCATGCTACTTCGAATCGTTCGAAGTCGTCGATGGAAACGTCTCGGTGGGGCGACCGGACTATGTACGGTTCGACACGGCTCGCCAAAGAATGCTCGACCCGGTCTTTCTGTTTTATCTGCCGACGCAGCAGTTTTTCGCACTTGGCAAAGATGAGTTTCAGGGACATCCGGACGTCAGCCCGCTCTACACGCAGGCGTCCGGCTTTACACATTTCCTGATGCACTATGAAGACGGCCTGTACCGCGATGACCTGATCGCCCTGCTGGCCGCGATTTATCGTCCCGATCCGACCAGCATTCTGGAGGAGCCCTCCCTGACAGGAATTGCGGGTGTGGCCTTCGACGACTTTGATCATCAATACCGGACTCATATGCAGAACATCAGCGACGCGATTGAGGCAAATGCTGTCGCGCCATAGTCGCCATTCGCTCGGCGAACAGAACGGTCCGCGCAACAGCACCGCGGATTCGCGGAAATACGTCGGACTCTACGAATGCGAATGTGCCGCATCCGGGAATTCGCCACTCTTCACTTCGCCGATATATCCGCGTACAGCGTCCATCGCACGTGTTCGCAAGTCACCGAATTGTTTCAGGAACCTGGGTTGGAAGCCGGCGTTCAGGCCGAGCATGTCCGGGCCGACCAGTACCTGACCGCTGCACTTGGCACCGGCACCGATGCCGATGGTCGGGATGCTGAGTGCTTCAGTGATGCGACCGGCAATGTCCTCCGGCACCAGCTCCAGCAGGACGCCGAATGCGCCAGCGTCTTCCGCGGCACGCGCATCGTCCAGCAGTTGTTGTTCATTGCGCTGAATCTTCCCCATGCCGCCGAGTTGCCGCACGGCCTGAGGTCTCATGCCGACGTGAGCCATCACGGGCACGTCCGCCCGGCCGATGGCACGAATCGTGTCCGCCTGAATGGCTCCGCCTTCCAGCTTGACAGCGTCGGCCCCGGTTTCCTTGATAATGCGACCGGCATTCCGAACGGCCTGCTTCGGACTGACCTGATACGACATGAACGGCATGTCGACAATCACAAGAGCTCGCTGGACAGCCCGCACGACGACTTCTCCGTGATAGATCATCTGGTCGAGCGTCACCGGCAGCGTCGTCGAATGCCCCTGCACAATCATCGCCAGGCTGTCCCCGACCAGAATACTGTCGACGCCTGCTTCGTCCAGAATCCCAGCCCACAAATAATCATAAGCCGTCAGCATTGTCAGCTTCTGGCCGCGCGATGCCGCTTCGCGAAAGGCAGGAACGGTCATCTTGCGGGGTGGGTTTTGCATGGCGGGGCGAGACCAGCGATTAGGGATTTGGGAATAGCCGGAGTTCTCGTTCCGAGGCTCTGCCTCGGAACGCGCTGCACTGAGGCTCCGCCTCCTCTACTGCAGGCAGAGCCTGCCGGGCAGTGCGTTCCAGGGCAGAGCCCTGGAACGAGTACTGCCTACTGCCTACTGCCTACTGCCCTTCACGATCGGATTCGACAATGTACCGATGCCAGTGATCGAGATGGAAACCTCATCGCCCTGTTCCAGGGAAAAGCTGTCATCCGGGACGACGCCTGTGCCAGTCATGAGGAACGAACCGTTCGGCAGTTCATTTTCGCGGTACAGCCAGCCGGCCAGTTCTTCCGGCGTTCGCTTCATCTGGCTGAGTTTTGTCGCGCCCGTGAACACAGATTTCCCTCCACGGCGAATCGTCAACTGGATGTCAATCGCATCCGGTTCCAGTGGCTTCTCCGCCAGGAGCACGCAGGGTCCGAGTCCCGCACAGTGCGCATAGAGTTTTGCCTGAGGCAGATAGAGCGGATTCTCGCCTTCAATGTCGCGGGCCGACATGTCGTTGCCGATCGTGTAACCCACGATGCGTCCGGTCGGATTCATCACCAGCGTGAATTCCGGTTCCGGGACGCTCCATGTGCTGTCATACCGGACTCGCAGCGGCTGTCCCGGTCCGGAAACCCGATGAGGCGTTGCCTTGAAGAAAAGTTCCGGTCGGTCGGCTGTGTAGACTTTGTCGTAATTTGACGCTGCTGACTCGGACTCTTCCATCCGTGCCACCTGACTGCGTTTGTAGGTCACTCCCGCAGCCCAGACTTCCTGCTGATCAATTGGCGCAAGAAACGTCAGTTCCGCAAACTCCACTGGTTTCGTATCCGGTTTCACTAGAAATCTCGCCAGCCCTGCCGGGTCAGCGGCGTTCAGAATGTCCATCAGCGAATGGCACTCATCAATCTGAGTCAGATCCAGCGGCTGCACAGTTTTCTCGTGGACCACAACAACTCTCAGGGAGCCGTCATTGATCCGAACCCGGGCAAGTTTCACGAGTCTGTTCCTGTTCAGAAATCCACGCTGAGGAAAGTCGAAGGGCCGGAAGTCTAGAGAATCGCTGGCGGAAAATGAACAATGCGTCTCCCTCGTTCCCAGGCTGGAGCCTGGGAACGAGAACGTGCGCACATCAGTTTCAGTTGAGAAACCCCGAATGACACTCCTCTACATGGACGATCGTTTCAAACTCCACGACACCGGACAGCATCCCGAATGCGCGCTTCGGCTGACGACGATCGAGACAAAGTTGAAGAAGTCGGGAATGCTCGATCGGCTCACTCGGATTCCCGTCACTGCCGCAGACGATGCTGACGTGCTGCGCGTGCATTCTGCGGAGCACATTGATTCCGTGCGCGCCTTTGCGAAAAACGGCGGCGGGCGGATTGAGACGGACACAGTCATGAGTCCCGAATCCGCTGATGTCGCCTGGCTGGCGTGCGGAGCAGCCGTGGACGCTGTCACGCGAGTCTTAGCCGCGGAAGACAAATCCGCATTTTGCCTCGTGAGACCTCCCGGACATCATGCCTTACCTGACAGCCCGATGGGATTTTGCCTGATTGGAAATGCCGCCATTGCTGCCCGGACTGCCGTGCAGCGGCTGGGGCTGAGTCGAGTGCTCATCGTCGACTGGGACGTCCATCACGGCAACGGAACTCAGGATGTGTTTTACGACGACGGACAGGTCGGCTTTTTTTCAGCGCATCGTTTTCCGTTTTATCCAGGCACAGGCCGCAAGTCTGAAACTGGACGCGGCGCGGGACTGGGTGCGACGTTCAATCTGCCGCTGAAATTCGGGATCGGACGCCGGGAGTACCTGTCAGCTTTTGAATCCATGCTGACTGATGCCGCTGATCGCATCCGCCCGGAACTGGTCATCATCAGTGCCGGATTTGATGCACATGCCGAGGATCCGGTCGGCTCGCTGGGCCTGGAGACGGAGGACTTTGAACCGCTCTCGAAGCTGGTGCAGCAAGTGGCCGATACGCATGCGAACGGTCGATTGGTGAGCCTTCTCGAAGGTGGCTATAATGTCGACCGGCTGGCCGACTGCGTCGAGCTGCATCTGCGGACGATGATCCAGGCCACAAATTC
>Ga0163144_10016308_pt1 | contig 15225 bp, 12 predicted proteins | sample OliLak19BULKMAT1_FD_123175 | JGI IMG/M metagenome (GOLD analysis project Ga0163144, IMG submission 123175) | Freshwater microbial mat bacterial communities from Lake Vanda, McMurdo Dry Valleys, Antarctica - Oligotrophic Lake LV.19.BULKMAT1 | ecosystem: Environmental > Aquatic > Freshwater >... | reverse complement strand
GTGCCTGCGCGCCACCGCGACATCCTGAAGGCCGTGGCCGACGACAAGCTCACCGTCACCAAGCACCCCAAACGCTGTTTGCTGATCTTCCCGCGGCCGGCCTGGGAGCAGTTCCGCGCCAAGTTGCTCACGTTGCCGATGTCGGCGGAGGACTGGCGTCGCGTCTTCATCGGCAGTGCGATGGACGTCGAGATCGACAGCGCCTCGCGCCTGCTGATCGCGCCCGAGTTGCGCGAGTGGGCTGGCCTCGAACGCGACGTGCTGCTGGTCGGGATGGGCTCGCGCTTCGAGCTGTGGGACCGCGTGCGCCACGATGCGCACGAAGCCACCGTGCTGGCCGCCGGCATGCCCGAAGTGCTGCGCGACCATGTGATGTGAGGGCGGCGTGAGCGAAGCGACCGCATCCCTACCCGCGAAGGCAGCGCAGCATACCGCGGTGTTCCTGCACGAAGCCGTCGATGCGCTGGTGACCGACCCTGCAGGCACCTACGTCGACGGCACGTTCGGCCGCGGCGGGCACTCGCGCCTGTTGCTCCAACGCCTGGCGCCGGCCGGTCGGTTGCTGGCGCTCGACCGTGACCCCGAAGCGGTGTCGGCGGCCGCCGAGGTGAAGGACGCACGCTTCTCGATCCACCACGCCAACTTCGCCGAACTGCCGGGCGTTCTGGCCGAGATGGGCATTGCCCAGGTGGACGGGGTGCTGCTCGACCTGGGTGTCAGCTCGCCGCAGATCGACACGCCCGCGCGCGGTTTCAGCTTCCGCTTCGACGGCCCGCTGGACATGCGCATGGACACGAGCAGCGGCGAGAGCGCCGCGGAATTCCTGGCCCGCGCCGACCAACGTGCCATTGCCGAGGTGATCCGTGACTATGGTGAAGAACGGTTTGCTGTGTCGATATCGAAGGCGCTTGTTGCTCGGCGCGAAAGCGGCCAGCCGGTGCGAACCACCGCGCAGCTGGCCCAGCTCGTGGCTGGTGCGGTCCGCACCCGCGAAGCGGGGCAGGACCCGGCCACACGGACCTTTCAAGCTCTTCGGATTTTCGTCAATGCCGAGCTCAAAGCGCTCGAACAGGTTCTGAACGATTCGATTGCGCTGCTCAAGCCCGGCGGCCGCCTGGCCGTGATCGCCTTCCATTCGCTGGAAGACCGCATCGTCAAGACCTTCATCGCTCGAGAGAGCAAGAGCGCGTTCGATCGCCGTGCGCCCTTCGCCGAGCCCAAGCCGCTGCGCCTGGCCGCCCTGGGCCGCGCCAAACCGAGCGCAGCCGAGATCGCCGCCAATCCGCGCGCCCGCTCTGCCGTGCTGCGCGTGGCCGAACGCACCGCAGTGCCCGCGCCCACATGACGCGCGTGAATCTGCTCATCGTGGTGGCGCTCGTGTTGAGCTGCCTGTACCTGGTGCGCACGGCCTACGACTCACGGCGCCTGTTCACCGAGCTCGACCGTGCCAAGAATGAGACCGCGCGCCTGGAGACCGAGCGCGTGCGGCTGGAGGCCGAGCGTGAAGGGCAGGCCACCAGCCTGCGCGTGGAGCGCACCGCACGCGAGAAGCTGGCGATGCGCACCGCCACGCCGGCAGTGACGGTGTACGTGAAAGACCGCCCAGGCGCGGCAAGTGGCGCTCGGCCGGCGGCGAGCGCCCCATGACGCTGCGCGACACCTTGCTCAACCCCCTGCGCGCCGCCCGCGGAGTCAAAGGCGTGAAGACCGCGAAGGCGGGCCAGAGCGGCGCGGTGGCGCGCAGCGTCAGCTATTCGTCGAGCCCGCTGCTGGCCTCGAAGACGCCGCCCTGGCGCAGCAAGTTCCTGGTCGCGCTGGTGGGGCTGGGCTCGCTGGTGCTGCTCGGCCGCGCGGTGCACATCCAGATCGTCGGCAACCAGTTCTACCTCGACCAGGGCGAGAAGCGCTACGCGCACGAGCTCGACCTGCCGGCCAGCCGCGGACGCATCATCGACCGCCACGGCGCGCTGTTGGCCACCAGTGTCGCGGTGCCCTCGGTGTGGGCGATCCCGAAAGACGTGCAGGCCTCGATTGCGCAAAAGCGCCAGCTCGCCAAGTTGCTCGGCGTGCCCGCGGCCGAGCTCGAGAAAAAGCTCGGCGATCCGAGCGCGCGCTTCGCCTGGCTCAAGCGCCAGATCGACGACCCGCTGTGGCAGCAGGTGCAGGCCCTGGGTATCAAGGGCGTGTACCAGACGCGTGAGTACCGGCGCAAGTACCCGGAGGGCGAGTCCTCCGCGCACCTGGTGGGCTTCACCGACGTCGAAGACCGTGGCCAGGAAGGCATCGAGCTGGCTTTCCAGAAAGAACTGCAAGGGCGCAACGGTTCGCGCATGGTCGTGAAAGACCGGCTGGGCCGCGTGGTGGAAGACATCGGTGACCAGGTGGCGCCCAGCCACGGCCAGGACATCGGCCTCGCCGTCGACGCCAAGGTGCAGTTCTTCGCCTACCAGCGCGTGCGCGATGCGGTGGCCGAGCACAAGGCCAAGGCCGGCAGCGTGGTGGTGCTCGATGCGCAGACGGGCGAAGTGCTGGCACTCGCGAACTACCCGAGCTTCGACCCGGCCGAGCGGCGCAACCTCTCGGGCGCGCAGTTGCGCAACCGCGCGCTGACCGACACCTTCGAGCCCGGCTCGACGATGAAGCCGTTCATTGCCGCGTGGGCGCTGGAAAGCGGCCGCGTGAAGCCGACCACGCCGATCCAGACGGCCCCCGGCTACATCTCGATCACCGGCAGCACGATCCGCGACGCGCATCCCTACGGCGTGCTGAGCGTGGCCCAGGTGATCCAGAAGTCCAGCAACGTCGGCACCGTGAAGATGGCGATGCAGATGGACCGCAAGGAGATGTGGGAGCTGTATTCGCAGGTCGGCTTCGGCCAGAAGCCGCAGCTGCAGTTCCCAGGCGCCGTGACCGGCCGGCTGCGCCCCTGGAAGACCTGGCGCCCGATCGAGCAGGCCACGATGAGCTACGGCTACGGCCTTTCGACGAGCCTGTTCCAGTTGGCGCGCGCCTACACCGTGTTCGCGCGCGACGGCGATGTGATCCCGGCCTCGATGCTCGAACAGGCGACGCCGCTGCAGCCGGGCGCCGGGGTGCGCGTGCTCAAACCCGAAACCGCGCGTGCGGTGCGCGAGATGCTGCGCCTGGCTGCAGGCCCCGGCGGCACGGCGCCCAAGGCGCAGACCATCGGCTATTCGGTGGGCGGCAAGACCGGCACCGCGCACAAGCAGGAAGGCAAGCAGTACGTCACCAACAAGTACCGCGCCTGGTTCGTCGGCATCGCACCGATCGATAACCCGCGCATCGTCGTCGCGGTGATGGTCGACGAGCCGAGCAACGGCAAGCACTACGGCGGCGATGTGGCCGCCCCGGTGTTCAGCCAGGTGGTGCAGCAGACGCTGCGCACGATGGGTGTGGCGCCCGACCTGGCCGTCAAGCCGCAGATCGTCACGACCGCTGTGCCGGAGAGCTTCTGATGACCGAAGCGGGGAGCGCGCGTTGACCGTCACCGCCCTCAAATCGGCCGACGCTGCGGCGCGCTGGCTGCGCTCGTGGGTCAGCGGCACGGTGACCACCGACAGCCGCAAGGTGCGCGCCGGCGACGGCTTCATCGCCTGGCCGGGCGCGGCCACCGACGGCCGTCGCTTCGTCGCTGCGGCGCTGAAGGCCGGTGCCACGACCTGCCTGGTCGAACGCGAAGGCATGGAGGCCTACGGCTTCGACGATGCACGCATCGCCTCGCTGCCGGGCCTGAAGGCGGCCACCGGGCCGATCGCCGATGCCTTCTTCGAACAGCCGAGCGCCACGGTCGAAGTGATTGCGACCACCGGCACCAACGGCAAGACGTCGACCGCCTGGTGGACGGCGCAGGCGCTGACGCTTCTGGGCCGGCGCTGCGCGGTCGTCGGCACGCTGGGCATCGGCGTGCCGCCTTTGCCGGGACGGCCGGCGCAGATCGAATTCACCGGGCTGACGACGCCCGACCCGGTGATGCTGCATGCCGCGCTGCGCCAGTTCGCCGACGCCAGCTTTCGGGCCTGCGCCATCGAGGCCTCGTCGATCGGCCTCGTCGAACACCGCGTGGCGGGCCTGCGCATCGCGGTGGCCCTGTTCACGAATTTCACGCGCGACCACCTCGACTACCACGGCACGATGGACGTGTACTGGGCCGCCAAGCGACGGCTCTTCGAGTGGCCCGGGCTGCGTGCGGCAGTGGTCAATGTCGACGATGCGCAAGGGGCTGCGTTGGCGGCGGAGCTGGGCGGTGCCGCCGCGCTCGACGTGTGGACTTATTCGGTGCACTCGACCGCGCGGCTTTGCGCCGCCGATCTGCGCTACGTCGACGGCGGGCTGGCCTTCGCGTTGCAGGAGGGCGCCGAGGTGGCCGAGGTGCGCAGCCGCCTGATCGGCGACTACAACGCCAGCAACCTGCTGGCGGTGATCGGCGGGCTGCGCGCGCTCGGCGTGTCGCTGGCCGATGCGGTTTCGGTCGTGCCGCAACTCACGCCGGTGCCGGGGCGCATGCAGCGCGTCGGCGACGGCGCTGCCACGCCCGAGGTCGTGGTCGACTACGCCCACACGCCTGATGCGCTGGAGAAGGTGCTCGAGGCGTTGCGCCCGCTCGCCACGGCGCGCGGCGGCAAGCTGTGGTGCGTCTTCGGCTGCGGCGGCAACCGCGATGCGAGCAAGCGGCCGCTGATGGGAGCGATCGCCGCGCGCGCGGCCGATCACGTCATCGTCACCTCCGACAACCCGCGAGGCGAATCGCCGGCTACGATCGTGCACGAAATCGTCGCCGGCATCCAGGCGCCGAACAGCGCGCGCGTGGTCGAAGACCGCCGTGCAGCAATCGCGCTGGCACTCGCCGAAGCCGCGACCCACGATGTGGTGCTGGTCGCGGGCAAGGGCCACGAGGACTACCAGGAGATCGCCGGCGTCAAGCAGCCGTTCTCCGACGTGGCCGAAGCCCGGGCCGGCCTGGCCAAACGGACCACCAGGGCCACGGCATGATGACGCTGGCCCAGGCGCATGCGCTGCTGCCCGGATCGACGGTGGTCGGTGACGCTGCGCTGCGTTTCGAGCGCGTGCACAGCGACACGCGCACGCTGCGCGCGGGCGACTTGTTCGTCGCGTTGAAGGGCGAGCGCTTCGATGCGCACACGATGCTGGCCGATGCGAAGGCGCGCGGCGCGGTCGCGGCACTGGCCCAGCGCGGTCTGGCGCAGGCGGCCTTGCCCGGCCTGCAGGTGCCCGACACGCAAGCCGCGCTCGAACAGCTCGCCGGCGCCTGGCGCGCGCGTTTTCATTTGCCCTTGATCGCGGTCACCGGCAGCAACGGCAAGACGACGGTGACGCAGATGATCGCGGCCATCCTGCGCGCCGCGCACGGCGACGGCGCCTTCGCCACCGAAGGCAACTACAACAACCACATCGGCCTGCCGCTGACCTTGCTGCGTTTGCGCCAGGACGATACGTGCTGGCACCGCGCCGGTGTGGTCGAGCTGGGCATGAACCACCCGGGCGAGATCGCGCGGCTGGCGGCGATCGCGCAGCCGACGATCGCGCTGGTCAACAACGCGCAGCGCGAGCACCTGGAGTTCATGGCCAGCGTCGAGGCCGTGGCGCGCGAGAACGGTGCCGTGATCCAGGCGCTGGGCGCGGCCGGCACGGCGGTCTACCCGGCCGACGACGAGCACGCGGCGCTGTGGCACACGCTGGCCGGCACGCGGCCGCAGTTGACGTTCGCGTTGCAGGGCCCGGCCGATGTCACTGCCGAGGCGCTGTGGATCGATGACCATTGGGCGCTGGTGCTGCACACACCGGCCGGCGCGGTGTCGCTGGCGCTGCGGCTGGCGGGGCGGCACAACCTCAAGAACGCGCTGGCCGCGGCCGGGTGCGCGCTGGCGGCCGGCGCATCGCTCGAGGCGATCCGCCGCGGGCTCGAAGCCTTCGAGCCGGTCCAGGGCCGCTCGCAGCTCGAGTCTGCTTCGCTGCACGGCCAGACGATCGCTCTCGTCGACGACAGCTACAACGCCAACCCTGATTCGGTGCGCGCGGCCATCGAGGTGCTGGCCGCGATGCGCGCGCCGCGGCTGCTGGTGCTCGGCGACATGGGCGAGGTCGGCGACCGCGGGCCCGAGTTCCATGCCGAGGTCGGCGCGCATGCGCGCGACCAGGGCATCGAGCACCTGTGGTGCGTGGGCGCCATGAGCGCCGCAGCCGCAAGCGCGTTCGGCGCCTCCGCACGCCACTTCGCCGACGTGCCGGCCCTCGTCGACGCCCGCGGCGAGCTGCCCGCCGCGGCCTCGGTGCTGGTCAAGGGCTCGCGCTTCATGCAGATGGAGCGCGTGGTCCAGGCCCTGCAAGAAGATTCGAAAGCGACACCCTGATGCTGCTCAGCCTGAGCCAATGGTTGCAGACGCTGTACCCCGAGCAGTTGGGTTTCCTGCGCGTGTTCCAGTACCTCACGTTCCGCGCGGTGCTGGCCGCGATGACGGCGCTCTTGATCGGCCTGGCCTTCGGGCCGTGGGTGATTCGGCGCCTCACCGAGATGAAGATCGGCCAGCCGATCCGCGAGTACGGTGTGGTGGCGCACATCGCCAAGAGCGGCACGCCCACGATGGGCGGCGTGCTGGTGCTGATCGGCATCGGCGTGTCCACCTTGCTGTGGTTCGACTGGAGCAACCGCTTCGTCTGGATCGTGATGCTGGTGACCTTCGGCTTCGGCGCGATCGGCTGGGTCGACGACTGGCGCAAGGTGGTCAAGAATAACCCCGAGGGCATGCGCTCGCGCGAAAAGTACTTCTGGCAGTCGGTGATCGGCATCGTCGCGGCCTTCTACCTGTGCTTCGCCATCTCGGAGAGCTCGAACCTGCGCGTGCTCGAACTCTTCATGCGCTGGGTGAGGAGCGGCTTCTCGACCCCGCTGCCGCCCAACGCCGACCTGCTGGTGCCGTTCTTCAAGACCATCAGCTACCCGCTCGGCGTGTGGGGCTTCATCATCCTGACCTACCTGGTGATCGTCGGTGCCAGCAACGCGGTGAACCTCACCGACGGGCTGGACGGCCTGGCCATCATGCCGGTGGTGATGGTCGGCTCGGCGTTGGGCGTATTCGCTTACGTGGTCGGCAGTTCGGTCTACAGCCGCTACCTGCTGTTCCCGTACATCCCCGGCGCCGGCGAGCTGCTGATCTTTTGCTCGGCGATGGCCGGCGCGGGGCTGGCCTTCCTGTGGTTCAACGCGCACCCGGCGCAGGTGTTCATGGGCGACGTGGGCGCGCTCTCGCTCGGCGGCGCGCTCGGCACCATTGCGGTGATCACACGCCAGGAGATCGTGCTGGCGATCATGGGCGGCATCTTTGTCGTCGAGGCGCTCTCGGTGATGCTGCAGGTGGGCTGGTTCAAGTGGACCAAGCGCCGCACCGGCACCGGCGAGCGGTTCTTCAAGATGGCGCCGTTGCACCACCACTTCGAGAAAAGCGGCTGGAACGAAACGCAGGTCGTCATCCGCTTCTGGATCATCACGATGCTGCTGTGCCTGATCGGCCTGGCGAGCTTGAAACTCCGATGAAGCATTTGCACAGCCTCGACGTGTTGGTGCTCGGCCTGGGCGATTCGGGCCTGGCGATGGCGCGCTGGTGCGCGCGCCACGGTGCGAAGTTGCGCGTGTGGGATTCGCGCGAAGCGCCCCCGCAGGCGTCTGCGCTGGCGTTGGCGGTGCCGGGCGCGGTGCTGTTCAGCGGGCCCCTGGATGCCCAGGCGCTCGAGTCAGCCAAGCTTGTCTTGAAGAGCCCAGGTCTGGCGCCGCACGACGCGCGAATCGCGCCGCTGCTGGGCGCTGCGCGGGCGCAGGGCCTGGCGGTGCAGGGCGAGCTGGATCTGTTCGCCCGCGCGCTGAAGGATCTGGCAGAAGAACGCGCCTATTCGCCGCGTCTGCTGGCCATCACCGGTACCAACGGCAAGACGACGACCGCGGCCCTGACGGCGCTGCTGGTCGAGCGCAGCGGTCTCCGCGTAGCGCTGGCCGGCAACATCGGCCCGACGCTGCTCGACACGCTCGCCGCGGCGCTCGACGCGCTGGACGATGACGGCGCGCCCGCAGCGTTGCCCGAGGCTTGGGTGCTCGAGCTGTCGAGCTTCCAGCTCGAGGGTGGCGGCGACGGCGTGCGCGGCTTCGAAGCCAGTGCGGCGGCGCTGCTGAACCTCACGCAGGACCACCTCGACTGGCACGGCTCGATGCCCGCCTATGCGGCGGCCAAGGCGCGCATCTTCGGCGAGCAGGCGGTGCGGGTGATCAACCGCGACGATGCGCAGGTCCAGGCGCTGGTTGCGGTGCCGGCGGCGCCAGCGGTTAGCACGGCCACGCCCAAAGGCAAGCTCGAGCCCGCACCAGCCCGCACCACCGTGCGCTTCGGCCTCGGTGCACCGCAAGAGGCCGGTGACTTCGGCCTGGTGGTCGAACACGGCATGGCCTGGCTGGTGCGCGCGCAGGCCGACGAAGCGGGGCCGCGCAAGCGCGGTGCCGTGGCCGAGACCCCGCCGTTCCAGCTGCAGCGCCTGATGCCGGCCGACGCACTGCGCATCCGTGGGCGGCACAACGCCGCCAATGCGCTGGCCGCCCTGGCGCTGGCCAGCGCCATCGGCTGCCCGCTGGCGCCGATGCTGCATGCGCTGCGCGAGTACCGGGGCGAGCCGCACCGCGTCGCCTTCGTCGCGCGCATCGGCGAGGTCGACGCCTACGACGACAGCAAGGGCACCAACGTCGGCGCCACCGTGGCCGCGTTGTTGGGCCTGGGCGCTGATCAGGCGCCGGGCAAGCTGGTGGTCATCCTCGGCGGCGACGGCAAGGGCCAGGACTTCGCGCCGCTCGCAGCCCCCGTCGCGCAGCATGCACGCGCCGTCGCGTTGATCGGCAAGGACGCGGGCGTCATCGAGGGCGCCCTGGCGGACTGCACGGTGCCGCTGCAGCGCCATGCCACGCTCGAAGCCGCCACCGCCTGGTGCTTCGAGCAGGCACGCGCCGGTGATGCCGTGCTGTTGAGTCCTGCCTGCGCCAGCCTCGACATGTTCCGCAACTACGGCCACCGCGCCGACGTGTTCGTGGCCGCGGTGCAAGCCCATGCGGCCGAGCAGGGGGTGCCGGCATGAGCGCGCCGGACCGCGCCAGCGCGCCCGGCGGGCTGGCTAGGCTGACACAAGCCTGGGACCGGCTGCGCGAGCGCCGGGCCGAACGGCGCGAGGGCTCGACCGTGCTGCCGATCCGCGACTGGGCTGGCCCCACACCGTCGCAGCCCAGCCGCGCGCACGGCTTCGACCAGATGCTGGTCTGGGTGGTGCTGGGCCTGCTGCTGCTCGGGCTGGTGATGGTCTATTCGGCCTCGGTGGCACTGCCCGACAACCCGAAGTTCGCGCGCTACTCGCCCACGTTCTTCCTGTCGCGCCATGCGCTGTCGCTGGCCATCGCCTTCGTCGCGGCGCTGGCCGTGGTGCAGTTGCCGATCTCGCTGTGGGAGAAGTACGCGGGCTGGGTCTTCGTGGCCGCGCTGGTGTTGCTGGTGCTGGTGTTGATCCCGGCGATCGGCAAGGGCGTCAACGGCGCTCGGCGCTGGATCCCGCTGGGCATGATGAACTTCCAGCCCAGCGAGATGGCCAAGCTCGGCATCGCGCTCTATGCAGCCAGCTACATGGTGCGCAAGATGGACACGCGGGAGAACTTCCTGAAGGCGGTCACGCCAATGGCCATCGCGCTCGGTTTCATCGGCGTGCTGCTGCTGGCCGAGCCCGACATGGGTGCCTTCATGGTCATCGCGGCCATCGCGCTGGGCATCCTGTTCCTGGGCGGCGTGAACGGGCGCATGTTCGCTCTGGCCACCGCTGTGCTGATCGGTGCTTTCGTGTTGATGATCGCGCTCAGCCCCTGGCGCGCGCAGCGCATCTTCGCGTACCTCGATCCGTGGAACCCGCTCTATGCGCAGGGCAAGGCCTACCAGCTCACGCACTCGCTGATCGCCTTCGGCCGCGGTGAGATCTTCGGCCAGGGCCTGGGCTCTTCGATCGAGAAGCTGCACTACCTGCCCGAGGCGCACACCGACTTCCTCCTCGCGGTGGTGGGCGAGGAACTGGGCTTCGTCGGCGTGTTCGCGGTGGTCGCGGCCTTTTTCTGGCTGACGCGGCGCATCTTCCACATCGGCCGCCAGGCCGTTGCGCTCGACCGCGTTTTCGCCGGCCTGCTGGCGCAGGGCATCGGCATCTGGGTCGGCGGCCAGGCCTTCATCAACATGGGCGTGAACCTGGGCGTGCTGCCGACCAAGGGCCTCACGCTGCCGCTGATGAGCTACGGCGGCTCGGCGATCCTGATGATCCTGATCTCGCTGGCCATCGTCGTGCGCATCGATGTGGAGAATCGGGCGCTCATGCGCGGGGGGCGCTCGTGATGCCGCATCTGGTGATCATGGCGGCGGGCACCGGCGGGCACATCATTCCCGGCCTGGCCGTCGGCCAGGAGATGCAGTCGCGCGGCTGGACCATCAGCTGGCTCGGCACGCGCGAGGGCATGGAGAACCGCCTCGTGCCGGCGGCCGGCATCGCCTTCGACGCGATCGGTTTCAGCGGCCTGCGCGGCAAGGGCGCCGTCCACATGCTGACCGGCGGCATGCGCCTGCTGAAAGCGTTCTGGGAGTGTCTGACGCTGTTGCGCCGGCGCGGCGCCGATGCAGTGCTCGGCATGGGCGGCTACGTCTGCTTTCCCGGCGGCATGATGGCTGCGGCGCTGGGCAAGCCGCTGCTGCTGGTAAACGCCGACGCATCGCTGCTGTTGTCGAACAAGGCGCTGCTGCCGGTGGCCGACCGCATCGCCTTCGGCTTCGACGGCGCGGCCGCCACGCGACACAAGCGCGCGGTCGTCACCGGCAACCCGGTGCGCGCCGAGATCGAGGCGCTGGACGAACCGGCCGTGCGCTACGCCGGGCGCACCGGGCCGTTGAAGCTGCTGGTGGTCGGTGGCAGCCTGGGTGCCAAGGCGCTGAACGAGGCGGTGCCCAAGGCGCTGGCGCTGATCGGCGCTGACCAGCGGCCGCTGGTGGTGCACCAGACAGGCGCCCTGCAGCGCGACGGCGTGCGCGAATCGTATGCCGCCGCAGGACTTTCGCTCGGCGACGACGCCCAGATCGAAGTGCTGGCCTTCATCGACAACATGGCCGAGCGCCTGGCCGAGTGCGACCTGATGATCTGCCGCGCCGGTGCGGTGACGGTGAGCGAACTGTGCGCCGCCGGGACGCCGGCGGTGCTGGTGCCACTGGTCGTCAGCACCACCGCGCACCAGCGCGACAACGCCCTCTTCATGGCGCAGCATGGCGCCGCAGTCCACCTGCCGCAGGCCGAGATGACGCCCGAGAAGCTGGCCGAACTGCTGCAGGGCCTGGACCGCGTCGCCCTGCAAGCCATGGCCAGCAAGGCCCGCGCCCTGGCCCGCCCCCGCGCCGCAGCGCGCGTGGCCGACGAGATCGAAAGGCTGGTCAAGCGATGAAACACGCCATCAAGCACATCCACTTCGTCGGCGTCGGCGGTGCGGGCATGAGTGGCATTGCCGAGATCCTGCACAACCTGGGCTACACCGTTTCGGGCAGCGACCAGAGCGACAGCCCCACGTTGAAGCGGCTGGGGCGGCTGGGCGTGCGTGTCTTCGTCGGGCACGATGCGCGGCACATCAAGGGCGCGGGCGCGGTGGTCACGTCCACCGCGGTCACCGGCGGCAACCCGGAGGTGATCGCCGCGCGTGCGGCGCGCGTGCCGGTGGTGCCGCGCGCGGCGATGCTGGCCGAGTTGATGCGGCTCAAGCGCGGCATCGCGATCGCCGGCACGCACGGCAAGACGACGACCACGTCGCTGGTGGCCAGCGTGCTGGCCGAAGCCGGCCTGGACCCGACCTTCGTGATCGGCGGCCTGCTCAACAGCGCCGGCGCCAATTCGCGCTTGGGCGCAGGCGAGTACATCGTCGTCGAGGCCGACGAGAGCGACGCCTCGTTCCTGAACCTGAGCCCGGTCCTTTCGGTCGTCACCAACATCGACGCCGACCACATGGACACCTATGGCCACGACTATGCGCGGCTGAAGGCGGCCTTCGTCGACTTCCTGCACCGCATGCCGTTCTACGGCGCGGCCATCGTCTGCGGCGACGACCCGGGCGTGCGTTCGATCTTGCCGATGGTCTCGCGGCCGGTCGTGGCCTACGGCTTGAATTCCGACAACCAGGTGCGCGGCACCGAGGTGCAGGCCCTGCCCGGCGGGCAGATGCGCTTCGTCTGCCAGCGCCGCAACGGCAGCGCCCTGCCGCCGCTGGCGGTGACGTTGAACCTGCCCGGCGAGCACAACGTGCTGAACGCGCTGGCCGCGATCGCGGTGGCGACCGAGCTCGAGCTGCCGGACGCCGCCATCGCCGCCGCGCTCGAGAAGTTCGCCGGCGTCGGCCGCCGATTCGAGCGCTGCGGCGAAGTGCCGGCGCGTGACGGTTCGGGCAACTTCACGGTGATCGACGACTACGGTCACCACCCGGTCGAGATGGCCGCGGTGATCGCCGCCGCGCGCGGCGCCTTCCCGGGCCAGCGCCTGGTGCTGGCCTTCCAGCCGCACCGCTACACCCGCACGCGCGACTGTTTCGAAGACTTCGTCAAGGTGCTCGGCAGCGCTGATGCGGTGGTGCTGACCGAGGTGTACTCGGCCGGCGAGGCGCCGATCGTCGCGGCCGACGGGCGCACGCTGGCGCGCGCCTTGCGTGTGGCCGGCAAGGTCGACCCGGTGTTCGTCGACAGCGTCGACGAATTGCCCGAAGCGGCCATGGGCCAGGCCCGCGGAGGGGACGTCGTCATCGTGATGGGCGCCGGTTCGATCGGCAACGTGGCCTCGGGCATCGTGGCCTTGGGTGGAGGCGCTGTGCCATGAGTTTCGGCAAGGGAGCGATGCCCGAATTCGGCAAGGTCGCTGTGCTCATGGGCGGCAGCAGCGCCGAGCGCGAGATCTCGCTGATGAGTGGCAGCGGCGTGCTGACCGCGCTGCAAAGCCAGGGCGTCGACGCACATGCGTTCGATCCGGCCGAGCGCGATCTGTCGGAGTTGAAGCGCGAGGGCTTCGCGCGTTGCTTCATCGCGCTGCACGGCCGCCACGGCGAAGACGGCACGGTGCAGGGTGCGCTCGAATTGCTCGGCATTCCGTACACCGGCTCGGGCGTGATGGCCAGCGCCATCGCGATGGACAAGGTGACGACCAAGCGGCTGTGGCTGGCCGACGGCCTGCCCACGCCGCGCTCGGTGGTGCTGGGCCCGCAAGCGCGCACGCGCGAGCGGCTGCAACGCATTCCCGACGAGCTGGGCTTGCCGCTCATCGTGAAGGCACCGCACGAGGGCTCGTCGATCGGCGTCACCAAGGTGCGCGGCTATTCCGACATGCAGGGCGCCGTCGACGAGGCAGCACGCTACGACCGCCTGGTGCTGGTCGAAGAATTCATCGAAGGCGACGAGGTGACCTGCCCGGTGATCGGCGAGGGCGACTCGGCGCGCGCGCTGCCGGTGGTCAAAATCGTCGCCCCCGAAGGCGCGTACGACTACCAGAACAAGTACTTCACCGACGACGTGAAGTACCTGGTGCCCTGTGGCTTGCCGGCGGCCGAAGAGGCCGCGATCCAGGCCCTGGTGCTGCAGGCCTTTCATTCGCTCGGTTGCCGCGGCTGGGCTCGCGCCGACCTGATGATCCGTGCCACCGACCGGCGGGCCTACCTGCTCGAGATCAACACCTCGCCGGGAATGACCGGCCATTCGCTGGTGCCCAAGTCGGCTGCCGCCGCCGGCATCGGCTACGAGCAGCTGTGCCTGCAGTTGCTGGCGCTGGCTCGCCTGGACGGCGACAAGGCGCCGCAAGGCAACGCCGCCTGAACATGGCTCCACGCACCCGCAACCCCGCCAACGCGCGCGCCCGCCCGGCCGCGCCGCTGCCGCTCGACGTGCGGCTGATGCAAGCCACAGCCACGACGGTGTTCGCGCTGGCCGCTGCGGTGCTGGTCGCGGCCGGGTTGGCCTGGCTGGCGCGTTCGCCGGTGTTCACGCTGCGCGCGATCCAGCTCGATGGCGACCTGCAGCGCAGCCATCTGGCCGCGCTGCGCGCCAATGCGCTGCCGCAACTGGTGGGCAATTTCTTCAGCATCGACCTGGACCGCGGCCGCGCGGCGTTCGAGTCGGTGCCCTGGGTGCGGCATGCGGTGGTGCGCCGCGTGTGGCCGAACCGGCTGGCCGTGACGCTGGAAGAACATCGTGTCGCCGCGCTGTGGCAACCGCAGGGCGAGCGCGACGCCGGCAACGAGCGCCTGGTGAACCTGCAGGGCGAGGTGTTCGAGGCCAACCTCGGCGATGTGGAAGACGAGAACCTGGTGGCGCTGGCAGGGCCGGACGGCACCTCGGCCCAGATGCTGGCGATGCGGCAGCGGCTGGATGCCGCGTTGGCGCCGATGGCCACGCAACTGACGCTCTTGAAGCTGTCGAGCCGCGGCTCCTGGCATGCCGAGCTGGAAAGCGGCGCCGAGCTCGCACTGGGCCGCGGCAGCGAAGACGAGGTGGTCGCGCGCACCGAGCGGTTCGTTCGCACCGTCGCAGACGCGAGCCAGCGTTTCGCCGACGCGCAAGGGCGCGGCCGCGAACTGTTGACGGCCGACCTGCGCCACCCCGACGGCTACGCACTGCGCCTGCGCGGCGTGTCGACGGCCGTGTCCGCCACACCCAAGAAATGAACGAGGACTAAAGCGTGGCCGCAAAAGAATACAAGGACCTGGTCGTCGGCCTGGACATCGGTACGGCCAAGGTGATGGCGGTGGTGGCGGAGGTGATGCCCGACGGCAGCCTGCGCGTGGCGGGCCTGGGCACGGCGCCTTCGCACGGCCTGAAGCGCGGCGTGGTGGTGAACATCGACGCCACGGTGCAGTCGATCCAGCTGGCGTTGAAGGAGGCCGAGCTGATGGCCGACTGCAAGATCACGCGCGTCTACACCGGCATCACCGGCAGCCACATCCGCGGCCAGAACTCCACCGGCATGGTGATCGTGCGCGACAAGGAAGTGACCACCGTCGACGTGGCCCGTGTTGTGGAAACGGCCAAGGCCATCAACATCCCGAACGACCAGCGCCTGTTGCTCGTCGAACCGCAGGAATTCGTGATCGATGGCCACGAGGTGAAAGAGCCGATCGGC
>Ga0163144_10016307_pt1 | contig 15225 bp, 7 predicted proteins | sample OliLak19BULKMAT1_FD_123175 | JGI IMG/M metagenome (GOLD analysis project Ga0163144, IMG submission 123175) | Freshwater microbial mat bacterial communities from Lake Vanda, McMurdo Dry Valleys, Antarctica - Oligotrophic Lake LV.19.BULKMAT1 | ecosystem: Environmental > Aquatic > Freshwater > Lake... | reverse complement strand
TGGTGAACTGCCGCCCCAGCGACGTAAAGCCGGGAATGATCTGGTAGCTGATGCCACCCGTATACCGCGGATCGGTGGGCAGGCCCGGTATGCCGAACAGCTCCTGCATGGACGGCCCACCGGAGAGCACCGGAGTCTTGCCCGCCCGCGAACGCGAGAATCCAAATCGCGGCTCGAGGATCGAGGTTGAGCTCAAAGCCCACGTGAGGCCGCCGGAAAGTTGCAGCATCGGAACGCGCGAATTGCCGTTACCATCACCGCCTGCCAGACCCGGAATCGTGCCCGGATCGAACGCATCGGCCCGGCTCTGGTCATACCGGAAGAAGCCCCGAACGCGGTTGGAAAACACATGGTCGATCTTCGCGTCACCTTTGTCGCGGAAATCCTGAACGCGGCGAAGCGCCTGGTAGTTATTCGCCAGCGCCCTCTCGTTCGTCACCGGAGGCAGCGCGTTCAGCACTGCGCGCGCAAACGGCTGGATCGCGCTCGCCGGCACGACGCCGTTTAAATAAGGCGTCTGCGTCAGAATATTTACCACAGGCACACCCAGCTGCCCGTTGCGAAGCGCTGTGTTCGGCAGCGTCGCAAACGACAGCGTTGAACTCACCTGGCGGAAGCCCTCATAATCGACAAACCAGAATGTGCGGTTCTTCCACACCGGTCCGCCGAGCGTGACCCCAAACTGATTCCGGTTCAGGCGCGGCTTAATGCCACTCTCCGACCGAAAGAATCCCACGGCATTTAAGTCTGTATTACGGAAAAACTCCCACGCGCTTCCATGAATCTGATTCGTTCCCGACCGCATCGCGGCATTCACAGTCGCGCCGCCCGAGCGCCCGTACTCGGCCGACATGTTGTTCGTCACCACCCGGAACTCCGCAACCGCATCCGGAGGCAGTTGCGTCGACTGGTTCGAAAATCCCTGGTTCGAAGTCCCGTAGTAATTGTTGTCGAGCCCGTCGAGTATGAAATTGTTGAACGTACTCCGCAACCCGTTCGCAATAAACGAGCCTTCCCGCGAATCCGCGCTCTGTCCCGCCGAAGGGCTTGGGACAATGCCCGCCGACAGGTAGACCAGTTCCGAGTACGCGCGCCCGTTCAGCGGGAGCTCGGTGATCTGCGCTGTGCGGACCACCTGGCCACGGTCCGACGAGTCCGCTTCCACCAGTCCCACACTGGCCACCACATCGACACTGGTCGACTGCGCGGTTGCTGTCACCAGATCGAAATCCACCCGCTGTCTGGCCCCGACGGTCAGCGTGAACGGCTCCGACTGTGCCGGACGCATGGTCGCAACCTCCACGTCCAGCCTGTAAGAGCCGATCGGCACGTTGACAAAGACATACTCGCCTGCGCTGGACGAATCAGCCGTCAGCGTAAGCCCGGTCGATGCATTCCGCAGCGTCACCCTGGCCCGCACGACCGAGGCGCCCGAAGCATCGCGAACGGTTCCAAGTACAGTGGCGGCCTCGAACTGAGCGAGGCACGGAGTCATGCACACCAGGACCAGCGTGAATAGAAGGGATAGTATTCGACTCATATCGGGTAAGCACCTTGCGGCGTCCTTTCAGTAACACCAATAGCGCCACGGTTCCATTGTCGCAGTCACCTCGTCACGGTGTTTACGTCCATTTTCATTACAAAAGGCGTACACTTTCGTAATCGGATCGAAATCCGTGGGGGGGACCATTATGTATTACCTGAGGTATCTCGCTCTTACAGCGCTCATCCTGGCGACGTCAGTTACTCTTCGAGCCCAGGGAAGCGATCTTGGCGCGTCACTTTGGACCAGCCGAACTTAAATTCATTCACGGCACGTGTTCCCACCGGCGCCGTCCAGGTCAGCATCAGGTTGCGCGATCCGCTGTACTGCGTCGAGGCAGGGCCTGGCGTGCCCAGGCCCCAGGGCTGGTGCAGGTTCCCGTCCGTGTAGATCAGTCTGCCTGAGATGGAATGATTCTTTGGCAGTAACTGGTCTATTCGGGCCGTAACCTGATCGCCGTTGTTCGTTTCTTCCGGGAAACGAGCGGCATTATTGACGTATCCCGGACGGTCGGGCGATCCGAAGAGCGGCTGAAGCTTCAGCGCCGTCGCATTGATGCGCGAGCCGCCCATATAGGTATCCAGCCGGTTTTCCGGAATGGGTGGGCGGCCGGCAATCAGCGGGTCCCGGAGCTGGATATTGCGGGAGAGGAGCGCCGAAAATCCGCCCTTCCAGAACTCGGGCCGTGGCACGCTCACCACGCGGGTTGCATTGGATTTCAGGCGGCCAGCCTCATAATTTGTGAAAAAGAACGTTCGGTTTGTTCCGTTATAGCGGGGTAGCCGAACCGGTCCGCCCAGTGAGCCGCCAGCCCTGTGCTCCGCGTAGGGCTGCGTCCCCACCGTGTTGAACGGATCTCGCGGCTGCATGACAGTTCCCCGGAAATACTCGTACACATTTCCGTGGTAGCGGTTGGTACCACTGCGAGTCACCACGCTGACCGCCGCCGCCGCCTGGCCGTACTCGGCTGGGGGAACACCTGAAATTACCTTAAACTCGCGGATCGCATCGATGGAAACTGCGGCTGCCGCCTGAGGCTGAAAGACGTTGTTGTTGGAAACGCCGTCCACCAGAAAGTTATTTCCGTAGCTGCGATTCCCGTTCACCGAGTACGGTCCGGGATCGTTGCCGCCACCAGCGAGGCGGTTGTCGACCGCGCCCGCGGTCAGCAGCACCAGATCGTCGAAACTGCGCCCGTTCAGAGGCAGGCTGGCAGTCTGCTGCTCGCTGATCGTCCCTTCCACCGAAGGCGACTGGCTGATAATCGGCACGCTCGAGGCTGATACGGTCACCTCCTGCTGCGAGGTTCCGATCTCCAGCGTCAGGCTATGAATCAGATTGGCACCCACTTCAAGGCGGATGCCGTCAATTGCCAGTTCCCGGAACCCGGCCATTGCTGCCGTAAGACGGTAAGTTTCGGCTTGCAGAGGGTAGAAGACGAACTGACCGGAGCCATTTGTCGTCATCGACAGCCGCTGGCTGGTGGCAACGCTTTGCACCGTCACCTCGGCCCCGGGGATCAGGGCGCCCGTGGAATCCTGCACGGACCCGCTGATGCGCCCTCCGGTACTTTGGGCGATGCACGGCAGCCAGACAAGGGCCAGTGCAAAGACGGAACGCAGCAATGTGTGGTTCACCGATCATGAGTCTATCGGAATAGTGGGCCCGGGGCCGCCTGCACGATTGCGTAGTCGACCTGCCGGTCCGGCCCGCCACCCCGCGGATCGCACTACTTGTACTAATTGCGCTACACCATTGTGTAGTTTCCATGTCTCCCGGGCAGCGATAAACTCATCAGCACCGAACGTGTCAGACGTTGCGCTGGAGTTGTGGCGCCTGAACGTTAAATGGCCTCACGGGGGATATGGAAATGCCAGGTCGCAGAAATATCGTTGCCAGACTCGCTTTCGCGGGTGCGCTGCTTGCCTCATCGTTGCTGTGGTCCCAGGAGTCCCGCGGGACTGTCGGCGGACGGCTCACCGACTCTTCCGGCGCTGTGATTCCCGCCGTCTCAGTACAGGTCACCAACCTTGCAACAGGTGTATCGCAGACCGCGGTCACCAACGAGCAGGGCAACTATGTTGCGACGTTTCTGATCCCCGGCAACTACCGAATCACAGCCGCCAGAGAGGGATTCCGCCGTGTGGTGCGGGAAGGCATTGAGGTTCGCGTCAATGACCGGCTTGAGATCAATCTGGTGCTGGAACCCGGTCAGATTGCCGACTCCGTTACGGTGCAGTCGGAGGCTCCGCTGCTCGACACCGTCGGCGCATCTCTCGGCCTGGTGGTGGATTCCCGGCGAGTGGCCGAACTGCCCATCAATCATGGCGACCCGTACCTTCTGATGCGCCTCGCCGGAGGAGTGACGTTCACACGTAATTTCAAGCAGGACAGCCCGTGGGAGCCGCTGGGGAACACCGGGTACGCAATGGCCGGATCGCGCTCCAGCCGGGCTGAGTTCACCCTGGATGGCGCGTCCAACACGACCACGGATCAGGCCCGGTTCCTTGTAACCCCCGCCTATACCCCGCCAGCCGACGCTGTGGCTGAGTTCAAGATCCAAACTGCCGCCTTTGACGCGACTACAGGACAGACGGAAGGCGGGGTGGTGAACGTCAGCCTCAAGTCGGGCACGAACAGTTTGCACGGGTCCGCGTACTGGGCCAAGCAGGATCCGTCAATGAACGCGAATTTGTGGTTCTCCAATCGCGCCGGTCTGCCTCGCAATGACCTGAACTACAACCGCTGGGGAGGAACGCTTGGCGGGCCCGTAATGCTGGGCAAACTTTACAATGGCCGAAACAAGACGTTCTTCATGTTCGCGTACGAGAAGATCAATCAGGTGACGCCGTCCGGTTTGGTGGCCACAGTCCCGCCGGCCGAACAGCGCGCCGGCGACTTCTCGGCGTTGTTGAAACTGGGCAGCAACTACCAGATTTACGACCCGTTCACACGAGCCCCCGCCGCCGGCGGGAGGTTCTCGGTGCAGCCGATCCCCGGCAACATTATTCCTCCTTCCAGGATCAGTCCCATCGCCAAATCCATTCTCAGCTTCTATCCGCTGCCGTCGGAGAGTGGAACGGCGGACGGAGCAAACAACTATCCACAGCCTTCGTGGCCGGGCCGGGTAAAATACTACAACCATCTGTACAAATTCGATCACAATTTCAGCGAGAAGAACAGGGCGTTCTTCCGGATGAATTACTTCAACCGGAGAAGTACCGACGCAGATCAGTTCGGGTTCGACAACCCCGCTCTTGGCGCTATCTTCTGGCAGGAATCGCAGGGCTATGCGTTCGACGACGTCCACGTCTTCACCCCGTCATTCGTCATGAACGTGCGTGCCAGCGACAGCTTCTTTGTCCGGGCGCAGGATACGACGCTGCCAGGGCGGCAGTTCGACATGACCAAACTGGGCCTTCCGGCTTCGATCCGGGATCAGATTACAGATGAGTTTCGGCGCTTCCCGCAGATTAACATCCAGGGATACACCAGCCTTGGCGCACGGCCGCCTCTGTACAAACCCACGGAGACGCGCAGTGCCGCCACCACGTTCGACTGGATTCGAGGCGCGCACGCGTTCAAATTTGGAGCTGAATTCCGGGATTATCGCGAAAATCAGCGTGCAGGCAGCACCAGTACGCCGCTGCAGCTCGACTTCAACCCGCAGTTCGCCGTCGGGCCACTGGATAATTCCCCCGCATCGCCCCGGGGACAAGGGCTCGCGTCGCTGTTGCTGGGCGTTCCCACGGGCGGTACGCTGACGCTTCCCGCCGATTATGCGCAAAGGTCGACAATGTGGGCGGGGCTGGTGCAGGACGAATGGAAATTATTCCGCAAACTGACTCTCACCCTGGGACTGCGGTATGAACTCGAGGGTCCGCTGACTGAGCGGTTCAACCGTTCCGTGCGCGGCTTCGACCCGAATGCCACCCTTCCGATTGACGCTCAGGTCCGCGCGAATTATGCGAGGAACCCGACGCCGGAGATTCCGCCGTCGCAGTTCTCCGCCCGTGGCGGGCTCACCTTCGCGGGCGTGAACGGCGAGCCTTCCACTCTGTTCGCTCGCGATACAAATAACCTGATGCCGCGTATCGGCGTCGCTTTTGCCATGACAAGGAAGACCGTGTTCCGTGGCGGCTACGGTGTCTATTACGGAGCGCTGGGAGGCCGCCGCGGCGATGTCATTCAAACCGGATTCAGTCAGGATTCGAACGTCGTGCCGAGCCTCGACGGTGGTCTGACCTTCAACGGCACCCTCGGCAATCCTTTTCCCAACGGGGTCATGAGGCCGCTCGGCGCGGCGGCCGGTCCCATGACCTTCGTCGGCAACGGAGTGAGCTTTTTCAATAGCAGCCCCAACGCCAACCAGATGCAGAAGTGGCAGTTCGGCTTTCAACAGGAGCTGCCGGGGCGGTGGGTCCTGGACACGAACTATCAGGGTAGCCGTGGATCGGATCTGGAAGTGACGCGAGCGCTCTCCGCCCTGCCAAACCAGTACCTCAGCACCAGCCCTGTGCGGGACAACACCGTAATCAACTACCTCAGCGCCAACCTCCCCAGTCCCTTTGCCGGCCTTCTTCCGGGGACCGGTCGCGCAGGTAATGTAATCCAGAGGGCAGCATTGCTGACACCCTTTCCTCAGTTCACTGGCGTCAGCACCACCACCAACGACGGCAGCAGCTCATACCACGCGTTGAACGCGAAAATTGAGCGGCGCTTTTATCAGGGCTTTACCGTCCAGACCTCCTACACCTGGTCAAAATTTCTGGAAGCGACCACGCTGCTGAACGCGGCCGATTTCCTTCCCTCCCGTGTCATATCGGATGAGGATTCCCCTCACCGCGTCACATTCAGCTGGGTTTATGAAATGCCGTTTGGCAGGGGCAGATCTTTGCTGTCGAAGCTGCCGCGAGTGCCTTCGCTGTTGGTGAGCGGCTGGCAGCTGTCAGGCATCTACACTTACCAGGCGGGCACGCCGCTCGGTTTCGGCAATGCTATTCTGCTGGGCGACATTCGCGATGTGCCTCTCCCGGCCGGTCAGCGCACGGTAGACCACTGGTTCAATACCGATAAGTTCGACACCAACTCCGCCCGCCAACTTGCGCGCAATGTGCGAACCATGTCGCTCCGATTTAGTGGAATTCGTGGCGATGCTTATAATTACTGGGACTTGTCGCTGCTGAAAAACGTGAACATTACTGAAAAAGTAAAACTCGAATTCCGCGGGGAAGCGCTAAACCTGCTGAACCACGTGGCTTTTGCCGACCCGGATGTCAACCCGGTGAGCACGTCGTTTGGGCGGGTTACATCTGAGAAGGGAATGCCGCGGCGCATCCAGCTGACGCTTCGGCTGAAATTCTGACATGCCGGTATTGAGAAGGCGGGAACTGTTCGGGGTGCTCACCGCTCCCTTTCTGTTGAGAGCGCAAGCACCCCGGAAGCCGCTGAACGTGGTGTTTTTTCTAACCGACGACCACGGAGCATGGGCTCTCAATCATGCCGGCTGCAGTGAGATGCTGACGCCGAACATCGACCGGCTGGCAGCCACGGGAGCGCGGTTCACGAACGCATTCGCGGCGACGCCGGTCTGCTCGCCCAGCCGGGCCACATGGCTGACAGGCAGGCTGCCGTCCGCGCATGGCATTCAGGACTACGTGATGTCGGGTGGCCTGGGCTCTCAGAACGACACCGTCGGCCCCACTGCGAAGCGCTTCCTCGCGGGTCAGCCGACCTTTTCCGAGAGCCTTGCCGGCGCCGGTTACAAGGTTGGACTGGTGGGCAAGTGGCACATGGGCGACGACGTGAATCCTCAGGCTGGATTCACAAGCTGGACAACGGTCCCGGGAGCGGCTGGAACCTACCGCGATGCGGTCTTCTCGCGGAACGGCAAGACAGAAAAGACCACAGGGATGAAGTCAGACCGGCTCGGAGATTTCGCCATCGAGTTTCTCGATCAGGCGAAGGCAGAGCCTTTCTGTCTCTACATGCCGTTCTACGCTCCGCACACACCGTACGATTACCAGTCCGAGGAATATCGCAGGCCGTACGAGAACTCGCCGTTTTCCTGCTTTCCCCGCGTGCCGGTACACCCGCTGCGGATGACCACTCTGCTCGGAAAGCCAACCGCCACGCTGAAAGACCATGACAATCCGCAGAGTATGCTGGCTTATTCCGCACTTGTCACTGCCGCCGACCAAAATATTGGCAGAGTTTTGAAGCACCTCGACAAACTCGGTCTCCGGGAAAATACGCTGGTGGTTTTCGCGTCCGATCAGGGGCACAATTCGGGGCACCATGGTTTGTGGGGTAAGGGAAATGCCACAATTCCATTCAATATGTACGAGGAATCAATCCGTGTCCCTTTAATCTGGAATCTTCCCGGGCGGATTCCGGAAGGCAGGGTGTTTCCACAGCTTGTTTCGTCTTACGATTTCATGCCGACGCTGCTGGACTACCTTGGCGTGACCGCTCCAAATGACCCGCGCCGCGTTGGCCAGAGTTACGCACCGTTACTGCGCGGCCAGCCTTACCGCCAACGCGATCAGGTCTTCTTCGAGTATGAGTACGTCCGGTCGGTCCGCACAAATCGCTGGAAATATGTCGAGCGTGCCGATGGATGGCCGAGTGAACTATTTGATCTTTCGCAGGATCCTGGCGAAGCAAAGGATGTGCTCGGGACAACAGAAGGCGCCAGAATTGCTGCGAAGCTTAAGAAGAGCCTGCACGCTTTTTTCCGGAAGTCCGGTGCACCGGCGGCGGACCAGTGGCGCACCACCACGCGTCAACTATTGCCAACCTATGGGACCGACAGGTAGAACGCTTACCTTTGCTACGATCTGAATACTGTTGAAACTCCCGCTTTTCACCTGCGTTTGGCTCGTTCTGTCGGCCGTTCCGACACCTGCCCAGGTGAGACTGCTTCGGGTAATTGACCCCGGAATCGCGGGTATGGACGCACGGATTCGTGCCGTTGGTGAGGAACTCACGCGGCTTCCTCCACTCTTAGCGGGCGGTTTTACCCCCGAGTACGGGTATCACAGCTCCAACTTGCCGTGTCGCGACTGCCCTGTCTCGGTTACCGTCGACCTTGGCGGCGCTACATCATTTGACACGATCGCGCTGTTCCCCGCGCGTTCGCTGGCGGATGGAGAGACAGTCAATGGTTATGGGTTTCCCCTCCGATTTCGGGTGGATGCAGCCATGGATCTGAGCTTTCGTGGGTCTGTGGTTTTGGTTGACGAAACCTCGGCTGACCGGCCTAACCCCGGCCCTTACCCGTGGCTTATCCGATTCCCGGCGAAAACAGCCCGCTTTGTTCGGCTCACCTCTGTTCGGAACTGGGAGCGGGCCCCGGGGCTATACATCCTTGCGCTGGCGGAAATCGCAATCCTCAGCGGAGGCGGGAACCGCGCTTTGGGCCGTCCGGTAACTGCTGCGGGCTTCACTCCGCCGTCTTTTCGATGGGCACCAGAGTACCTGACAGACGGACGGACCTCGCTTCGTACTTTCGAAGGCAGGGAAATCAGTCCGTCCAGCGGCTATCACTCGTTGATTGAAACTCGTGAGGACCTGGTCAAGTGGGTTCAGGTGGACCTCGGCGAGGTTCGGCTGCTTGATTCAGTGGTCCTTGTACCGGCGCATCCCGGGGACTGGATGGATGCTTCCGGGTTTGGCTTTCCGGTGCGCTTTCGCGTGGAGGGTTCCCGCTTTTCCGATATGAGCAACCCGGTAATGCTCGCTGATTTTACCACCTCCGACTATCAGAACCCGGGGGATAATCCGGTAGAGATTCGAATGCTGGCAAAGCACGCTCGGTTTGTGCGGCTCACCGGGACGCGCCTTTACGCGGCACGGAACAGGGCTCTGCTGGCGATGTCGGAGATGCAGGTGTTTTCCGGTCCTTACAATGTCGCGCTGCATAAGCCGGTAACTTCTCTCGATTCCTTTCATTTCCCGGCGCGCCCGCTGTGGAATCCGGCATTCCTCACCGATGGCTTTTCCAGTAATCGTCGGCTGATTCCCATGGCGGAATGGCTGCAGGCCATGGACCGGAGGCGGGTGCTGGAGGCGGAACTCACCGCACTGAAGACTCGCAGAAGCGAAGCCGCGGAACTTGCCCTGACACGTCTGGCCGGGATCTCGGGCGGAGCCGTGCTGCTGACTGGGCTGATTTCCGGCGCTCTGGTGGCCAGGTCCTGGAGGTTGCGGCGGCAGCAGATACTGGCGGTGCGTGCGGAGATCGCGCGCGACCTGCACGATGAGATAGGCAGCAATCTGGCCAGCATTTCCCTGCTTGCACGTGTGTCCTCCTCCGCTCCGGCCGATGCCGGTGAGATTCATCGGATTGCGTCGGAAACTAATGAGGCTCTGCGCGAGATCGTATGGCTGCTCCACATGGACCGCACGACGCCAGTGGATCTGGCAGAGCGAATGCGGCTTGCGGCCGAGCGGCTGCTTCGGTCGGTTCCATACACGTTGACGGTGCAGCCAGCCCCCGGTGCGGCGCCCTTGCCTTTGATGATGCGAAAGAATACCCTGTTTGCCTTCAAGGAAGCGTTGACCAACGCTGTCCGGCACTCCGGTTCGAGCCATATTCATATCGACATTAACCCGGAATCCACCCGATTTTTATTTCGCATCACCGATAATGGATCCGGCTTTGAACGCTCCGCGATTTCTGAGGGCGAAGGTCTGCGGAATATTGCGTCGAGAGCCGTGAGTCTTCGCGGACATGCCCGCATCGTAAGCAGCCCGGGCGCGGGAACGGTTGTGGAATTCGATGTCCCTCTCGCCGAGGCGGGACGGCGCAGGAGGATGGCGTGACCCCCATTCGGCTGTGGCTGATAGAAGACAATGCGAACTACAGGAAGAGCCTGCAACAGGCGCTTCAGGGAATCGAAGACATTAGTCCTCCAAAGGTGTTTTCGTCACTGGAGGCGGCACTCGAAGGGGTCCCGGCGCCCGACGGTGAGCCCGATGTGATTCTTCTCGACGTGGGTCTGCCAGGACTCGACGGCATTACAGGTCTTTCGGACCTGCGTAAAGCCTGCCCTGGCGCACGCATCGTCATTTTAACTGTGTTTGAGGATGAAGACAAGATATTCCGCGCCATTACCGCGGGAGCATCTGGGTATTTACTGAAATCATTCGATTTACCGGATATTGTCAGCGCCATCCGCCAGGCGCATCAGGGGGGCGCTCCCATGCACCCCAGGGTGGCGCGGCGGGTGCTCGATCTGTTGAGCGGGCGCAACGCTGGCCCGGGCGAGAATGATTGTGCGCTTACCGCTCAGGAGCGCAGAATCCTCGAGCTTTGCGCTGAGGGGCTCGGCAAGAAAGAGATCGCGCACAAAATCGGCGTGAGTGTACACACGGTGAGCTTCCATCTTCGCCGCATTTATGAAAAGCTCCATGTGAACACCAACACAGGAGCGGTCGCAAAAGCGATTCGTCGCAAGCTGATCTGAACGCCGCCTGCATGATCGTGCAGTTGCCTGGCGCAGGAGCGCTGTATATGATTCAGCAATCCCATGCCGGATCTCAAAATTCCTGTGCTCAATCGCCGCGGCTTCGTTGCCCTCGCCGCCTGTGCGTCGATGCTTCCCGCCGCCACCGACACCAAATTCCGCCCGCTGTTTGACGGCCGCACGCTGAAAGGCTGGAAAGCCATGCCACGCGTGGCGATGCCGCGCTTCCCCGGGGCACCCGAGCCCAATAAAGAGAGCGAGATGTACAAGCGCATGGCCGCAAACGTGGGGGAATGGACGGTAGTAGACGGCGCCATCGTGGGCGGTCAGAGTCCCGCGGGCTCGGGGCTGGGCGCCTACCTGGTAAGTGAGGAAAAATTCGACGATTTCGAGCTGAAACTCGAAGCCCGCCCGGATTATCCCGTCGATACCGGCATTATGATTCGGACCGTTCCCGAAGGCAATGTAGGAATCCAGGTCCTCCTCGATCACCGGCCAAAGGGCGCGATTGCAGGCTATTACGGCAATGGTCTGGCGGGATTTCACGCCTATGAGTACGCTTTCGCCGGCGAGCGGAACGAAGCGGGACGGCTGGTGAAGCTGACGCCGGAAAAGCCGACCGAGCAATCGGCCCGGGTGCCGCTGGATTTCATGGCTTCGCCGGAAGTGTTCCTCAAAGTCTGGAAGATCGATGGCTGGAATGAGTTCCGCATTCGTTCGGTGGGCGCGCTGCCGCGGGTCACCACGTGGATCAACGGTGAGAAGATCAGCGAACTGGACGTGGCGAAAGTCTCACTGCCGGCATTCGATCCCGCCGCGGCGCTGAAACGGATTGGCCGGTCGGGGCATATTGCCTTTGAAGTCCACAACAACGACCCTAAGATTGGCAAAGACCGCTGGTGGCCGGGCGCTGTTTGCCGGTGGCGGAAGATCTCCATTCGCCGCATCACTGCATGATCGTGCGGCTTACTCCGGACCGCCCGGCCCACTTACACTTAGCTCGATGCCGATGCGTCCTGTTTGTCTTCTTGGCCTGATGCTGGTGACGGTGGCCGGCGCGGCTGAACCGCCTCTGGACTACAATCGCGACATCCGCCCGATTCTGTCGGAGAAGTGCGTTGCCTGTCATGGACCCGACGACAAGAAGCGCTATGCGGGGCTGCGGCTGGATGAGCGGGACAGCGCTGTTGCCGTGCGTTCGGGAAAGGCCAGTATCGTAGCTGGAAATCCGGATGCCAGCGAGCTGATTCGCCGTGTGATCATGCCTGGAAAAGCAGGCAGGATGCCAATGGGTTCCGATCCACTTACCCCGGCGCAGATCGCCAAACTGCGGCAGTGGATTACCGAAGGCGCCCGCTTCGATGAGCACTGGTCGTACGTGGCGCCCAAACGCCCGCCGGTGCCCGCCGCCACGAAGGCTTCCTGGGGCAGAAACGCCGTCGACAACTTCATCCTCGCCCGGCTTGAAGCCGCCAAACTAGCGCCTTCACAGATCGAGAGCCCCTCGGTTCTGCTTCGCCGTGTGTACCTTGACCTCACAGGTCTGCCTCCTTCCGTTGCCGACGTGGAGACGTTCGAGCGCGATCCTTCCTGGGCTGCCTGGCAGAAGACAGTGGATCGGCTGCTGGCTTCTCCGCGATTCGGTGAGCGTTGGGCGCGGCACTGGCTGGACCTCGCTCGTTACGCCGATTCGGCCGGCTACCAGCACGATGATCTTCGGACCCTGTGGCCCTATCGCGACTGGGTGATCCGCGCATTCAACAGCGACATGCCGTTCGACCGGTTCACGGTCGAGCAGCTTGCGGGGGACCTGGTGCCCAACGCGGGCGTGGACCAGCGCGTCGCCACCGGGTTTCACCGCGCGAGCCCGACCAATCTGGGCGGCGACATTACGCTGGAGCAGAGCCGCCACGAAGAGCGCGTCGACCGCGTGAACACTACCGCTGTGGTCTGGATGGCCACAACGGCCGGGTGCGCGCAATGCCACACGCACAAGTACGATCCAGTCACCATCACCGATTACTACCGTCTGTACGCCTTTTTCAATCAGGCCGACGACGATATCGAACTGGCAGGCGACGGCAGCCTTCGGAAGCGCTACCGTGGCGCGACGGTCGAGTTACCGGTCGATGCAGCCCGATACGCAAAGTACGAGGATCGCAAGGCGCGCCATGACGTCATCGGGAAAGAACTGGAGTCAGCCGAATCGGCGGCCCTGGCCGTCCCGGCGTGGCAGGAGATATTGCGCGGCAAACCGAAGCTCCCGCCGGATATTCCGGCCATCCTTGCAAAGCCGGCCTCCGCCAGGACCGAAGTGGACAACGAAAAACTACAGAAGGCGTATCTGGCATCGCACCCCCAGGTCGCCGCTCTTCGAACGAAGGAAATCGCCGCAAAGCGGGAGCTCGAGGAGGTGGCGCCCCCGGTGTCGCTGGCTCTGAGCGAGAGGAAGAAACCGGTTGACTCGTTCGTGCTTTTGCGAGGTAACATGGCCACTCCCGGCGAAGCGGTGACGGCGATTCCCCCCGGTCTTCCCGGCATGACCCGTGAGGGGTTTGAGGCAAACCGGCTGGGTCTGGCGAAGTGGATTGTAGACCGTCGAAATCCACTGACTGCGCGGGTGGTGGTGAACCGGCTCTGGGCGGAGATCTTCGGAATCGCACTGGTGGCCAGCACAGAGGATTTCGGTCATCAGGGCGATGCCCCGAGCCATCCGGAACTTCTCGACTGGCTGGCAGTGGAGTTCATGGACAACGGCTGGTCCGTGAAGCACATGATCCGTCTGATGGTGACGTCGGAAACGTATCGCCAAAGTGCGGCGGCGACGCCGGAGTTGCTGGCTGCCGATCCGCAGAACCGTCTGTTGGGACATGGTCCCCGGTTCCGTCTGGATGCTGAATCGATTCGCGACGTGCTGCTGTCCACAGCGGGGCTGCTTTCGCTGCAGGACGGCGGTCCGCCGGCCTATCCGCCACAGCCCGCTGGGTTGTGGAAGGAGATCGCAGGCGCCGATGTCAGTGAGTATGCGCCATCCGGCGGAGCCCAGCGGTACCGCCGCGGGATCTACACCGTCTGGCGCCGTGGCAACCCCTACCCGAGCTTTCTTGCCTTCGATGCCCCGACGCGTTCGGAATGCACGGCGCGCCGAGCCCGTACCAACACACCCGGGCAGGCTCTGACACTGCTCAACGATCCCGTTTATGTCGAGGCCGCCGACGCGCTCGCAAAGCGGCTGCAACGCGAAAAACCGGATGCGCCCGTAAGGGAGCGAATCGCGCATGCATTTCGACTCTGCGTGGCCCGGGCTGCCACGGCTGCCGAAACAGATCTGTTGACCGAACTTTTTGAACGGGAATCGAAAAGAGCTGGAAATACAGATCGTGCCTGGCATGCGCTGGCACGCGTGTTGCTGAATCTGGACGAGACCATCACAAAGGGATAGCCATGATAAACGAATCCAGCTCTTACACGGGTCGGCGCGCGTTTCTGCGCACGGGAATGGCGGGAATCGGGTCATGGGCTCTTTCCAGTTTGCTGGCCGGAGAGACCGCGGCAACTACCCTGGGCACGCACTTTCCGCCGAAGGCAAAGCGGGTAATTTTCCTGTACATGATGGGCGCGCCATCGCAGGTGGATCTCTTCGACCACAAGCCGGAATTGCTGAAGAACAGCGGCAAGCCGATTCCGGAAACCCTGCTGAAGGAGAGCATGTTCGCCTTCATCACCGGCCGTCCGGATCTGCTTGGATCTCCTTATCCATTTCAAAAAGCCGGCGATTCGGGAATTATGATCTCGGATTTGCTGCCGAAAATCAGAGAAATTGCAGGTGAATTGACGTTCATTCGGACCATGCATACCGACGAGGTAGGGCATGCGGCCGCGGAGTTATTCCTGCAGTCGGGATTCGCGCGGGTCGGCAGGCCCAGCTTCGGCTCCTGGGTCTCCTACGGTCTCGGCACGATGAACAAGGACCTGCCTGCCTACGTGGTGCTCTCTGCCTCCCCGACCTACAACGGCAGCAACACGTGGACCAGCGGCTTTCTTCCGGCAGCACATCAGGGCGTGCGGCTCCGAAGCGGGCCAGAGCCCCTGTTCTACCTGTCGAACCCCCCGGGTATCACTCAGGAGGAACAGGCAAGCGTCATTGGCGCCGTCTCAAAGCTGAACAAGATCCAGTCGGAAAAGCTGGCCGATCCCGAGACCGAGGCGCGC
>Ga0163144_10016306_pt1 | contig 15227 bp, 19 predicted proteins | sample OliLak19BULKMAT1_FD_123175 | JGI IMG/M metagenome (GOLD analysis project Ga0163144, IMG submission 123175) | Freshwater microbial mat bacterial communities from Lake Vanda, McMurdo Dry Valleys, Antarctica - Oligotrophic Lake LV.19.BULKMAT1 | ecosystem: Environmental > Aquatic > Freshwater >... | reverse complement strand
TCAACGGTGACGAGGTTGAGTAATGTTTTATTGAGTTGCGTATATTGTTTTAGAGTTGAAATCATGATGTAATCCCCCTGCCTTTTTAAGGGGGGATTTGTACTAAGGATGTTTCGAGGTTAAATAAATTAGAATTTCTTTTATGTGTGTTGGTTCAAACCATTTTATTTCTTCATCTCTCCTAAACCAAGTCAGTTGTCGCTTTGCAAACTTGCGGGTGTTTTGTTTTATTGAATCCACTGCTGTGTTCAGATCGGTTTTATTTTCAAGAAAATCAAATAATTCATTGTAGCCAACAGTTTGTAATGCGTTCAGGTGTTTTTGCGGATGTAGATTTTTTACTTCTTCCAGCAATCCTTGTTGCATCATTTCATCCACACGTTTGTTGATGCGTTCGTACAAGATCTCACGTGAAGTGTTCAATCCTATTTTGTTGATATTGAAATTTCGTTTTTTTATTTTTCCTTTTCGCAGAACAGTGTAGGGCTCACCAGTGGTTAAACAAACCTCAAGCGCACGACTTATTCTTTGTGGGTTTTGCAGATCCACTTTTGCATAATAATCGGGGTCCAGTTCTTTTAACAGTTCCTGCAAGGCTTCGATGCCTTTTTCTTCTAAAAGTGTATTGATTTGTTTTCTTACTTCGGCATCTGCTTCAGGTAATTCATCAAATCCTTTGCAAATGGCCTCAATGTATAATCCTGAGCCGCCAACAAGAATTACTGTATTATTCGTTAGGAACAATTTATCCAAAAGTGAAATCACTTCTGTTTCATATTTTCCAACATTGTAATCATCATTGATGGAATGTGAATCAATAAAGTAATGTGGAACACTTTGCATTTCTTCTGCACTAGGTTTTGCAGTACCAATGCTCATCTCTTTATAAAATTGTCGGGAATCTGCAGAAACTATTGGACAATTAAATGCTCGGGCAATTTGAATACTCGTAGCCGTTTTGCCAATGGCTGTGGGACCAACAAGTACAATTAGAGTATTACTTGACATATTAACGGAGTTCGTCATTGCGAGTGCAGCGAAGCAATCTCGTTATTAAAGCATGCATTCTATTAGAACTTAATCTTCGTCCCCAGCAATTTCTTCGTGCGCATCATCCTCATGTGCTTCATCATCGTGTGCATCTTCTTCTGTTTCTTGCTCTTCACCTTCTTCTCCTTCTAATAAAGATGTTTCGTCTTCGCTATGCGCATTTACATAAGCATCATCATCGTGTGCGGGTTCATCTTCATCAAACTCTTCATCTTCAACTGCTGGAATAACAAGAGCATCTTTGTGTTGTTTCGGAGATTCTCCAGCGCTCTTAATGCATTTCGGAAATGTTCCTTTTGGATCATCTAATAATATTTTTACCAATTCAACCATGAATGTCCATTGTGCTTTTGGATCATACATGTAAACAAATTTTTGATGCGGGTCATCAATTAAGGATGCCATTTTGCATTTATTCATTTGTTTTTTTACAGGCAGATCTCTTCTTTTTAATTTCTCCGCTTCATCCTCACCCAAAGGACGCAAACCTATTTCATCACCTTTTCTCCAAAGATCATCACTGATAAAAAAAGATGCATCATGCAGGTTGTCGAATCCAATGGATTGAACAATGCAATTGTGGAAATCCTCGAAATTCTGAACGGATTTTATTTCTATCTCGCGATAAACTTCTTCGTTATCTTCAAATGTTACTCGAAAGCGGTAAACGGCCATGCTAATTTAATTATGTTTATGAATTATGAGTAGACCTATATTTAGAACATAAAAATACAAAATATTGTTTTATCATAGTTTAAAGTTGGAACTATTTAGCATTCAAGCCCTAATTTCTTCCCTTCCTCAATCATGAATTGAGTCGCTTCTGCAATGTCGTTTCGGATCAACCCATCCAAAATTGCTTCACGTATAGCTAATTTAATTATTCCAACTTCTTTTCCTGCAGGGATATTGAATGTTTTCATAATATCTTCTCCGCTTATGGGTGGTTGCCAATCTCGGACATTGTCTTTTTCTTCTACTTCTTTTAATTTCTGGCGGACCAATTCGAAGTTTTTTAAATACTTCTGAACTTTGTATTCGTTTTTGGAAGTAATATCCGCTTCACACAATTTCATTAAATCGTCAATATCATCACCTGCTTCAAAAAGTAATCTTCTTACAGCGCTATCGGTAATATCACTTTTTGCTAATACGATTGGGCGCAAATGAAGCAAGACTAATTTTTGTACATACTTCATCTTTTCATTCAAAGGCAATTTCAGATGTTCGAAAATCTTAGGAACCATGCGTGAACCTTTGTCTTCATGTCCGTGAAATGTCCAGCCGTGATCAGGTTCAAAACGTTTTGTAGGAGGTTTTGCTATGTCGTGCAAAATGGCAGCCCAGCGTAACCATAAGTCGTCTGTTGTTTTGCAGATATTATCTAATACTTCTAATGTGTGGTAGAAATTATCCTTGTGCGATTTTCCATTTCTTACTTCAACGCCATATAAAGCAACCATTTCGGGGAAAATAGAATGCAATAATCCGGTATCAAATAAAAGTTTAAATCCTATAGAAGGAGTTTTTGCAAGAATGATTTTGTTCATTTCGTCTGTAATTCTTTCTTTCGAAATGATTTTGATTCGTTCTTTATTTTTTGAAATACTTTCTAAAGATTTTTCTTCGATTGTATAATTTAACTGAGTTGCAAAACGGATTGCACGCATCATGCGCAAAGGATCGTCTGAATAAGTAATGTCAGGATTTAAGGGCGTTCGAATGATTTTCGCTTCCATGTCTTTCAATCCATCAAATGGGTCTAAAAGTTCACCGTATGTTTTTGAATTCAAGGAAATCGCCAATGCATTTATGGTAAAGTCTCTACGATTCTGATCATCTTCAAGGGTCCCGTTTTCTACAATCGGATTGCGACTTTCGGAGCGGTAGGATTCTTTTCTGGCCCCAACAAATTCAATATCATAATCTTCATAAACAAGCTGTGCCGTACCAAAATTTTTATAAACGTTTACATGAAATTTATTTCCAAGTTTTTTTGCAACCGCTTTAGCTAATTCAATTCCAATTTTACGTTCTTCGCTTTCCTTTCCAATAGCAACCACATCAATATCCTTGCAAGGTCTGTTCAAATGCAAATCACGCACCCATCCACCAATTACATAGGCAGAAAGATTCATTTCATCAGCAGCTTCCGAAATGATTTTAAATATGGGGTGAGTTAATTTTGTTTTCACGGTTTTTTTTGACAAACGGACTAAGTTTTTTTCTTGTCTGTTTTTTTTTGTCTATTTTTCTGTTTGTCTACTGCCAACTATCTATTCTTGTCTCCCAACTCCGCTCTCCCTACTTTCGTATTATCTTAAACTCCCCATTCATAGCAATTTTAATAATCGTAGAAGGTTTTGTATTATTTATTTCTTTTTGACGCAGATTCACAATGTAATCTACCTTGTTCATGATGTCAAGTTTTATGTCGTTGAAAGAGTTTGGAGATGCTTCACCGCTTACATTTGCCGAAGTCGCTACAATTGGCTTTCCGAATTTGTGAATCAGATTTTTACAGAATTCATCTTTTACAATCCGGATTCCAACACTTCCATCGGCAGCAATGATATTTTCAGCAAGCATTCTTCCATCAGGATAAATGAGTGTTAAAGGTTCTTCGGCAGTAGCAATTAAATCCCAAGCAGGAGCAGGGACTTCTTTTACATAACGGTTCACCATTTTTTCGTCACACACCAATACCACCATACTTTTGTATTCGGCACGTTGCTTTATCTTGAAGATTTTATTTACAGCTTCTTTGTTGCGTGCATCACAACCAATTCCCCAAACAGTATCCGTAGGATACAATATAGTTCCTCCTTTTTGTAATACAGCTAATGCGTTTTTTATTTCTTCCTCCATGGTAGGTACGGATAACGAATTTTTACGAATATACGAATTAGGCTTGAAAAATGGATGAGAAATTCGATGCTTGTTACGAAGCGTCATTGCGAAATAATAAATCACTGCATGTTAGAACGTCATTGCGAGGAACGAAGCAATCTCTCACGATGAGGAGAATAGTTGCCATTCGACAAGATTGCTTCTTTCCTCGCAATGATGTTAAATTGATGTTAGGAAAGCACTTTAAGCAATTCGCTGGTTTCAATAGAAAACCCGCATTTGAAGTGGCCCTTCGGACATTCTTTGTGTCCGTGCAAACCACAAGGTCGGCACTCCAATGTTAATTTAGTTTCAACAATTTGAGCTGAATCAGATAGCGGTCCGAACCCAAAGGTAGGAACAGTAGAACAATAAATAGCCGTTGTTTTAGCATTCATGGCTGAAGCAATGTGCATAGGAGCAGAGTCGTTCACATAATTCATGGTTGCATCTTTCATCAATGCGGCCGATTCTAGAAAATTAAGTTTTCCAGCAAGATTGATTATGTCTTTTGACTTTTCACTTATTACTTTTGACTTTATCTCATCACATGCAGAAGCATCTGACGGAGCTCCGAGTAAATAAATCGTTAAGTTGGTGGGTAATTGATCACACAGTTCTATCCATTTTTCTTTCGGATATTGTTTGGTGAACCAAACCGAAGTAGGAGCAAGGCACACGTAAGGGTTGTTTTTATATTTTTTTACAAATTCAAAATTTTCTAGAGTTGGATAAAGTTTTGGCTTCGCAGCTTTACTATCTGTTAAATGTTCAATCAGTTGTTGATTGCGCTCCACTTCATGTTTTCCATTGCCAATTTCATGCTTTATTTTTTTTGTAAATAAAAAGGAAAGCGGATTTTTATCAAAACCAATTTTTTCTTTAGCACCTGAAAATCCAGCAATAAAGCCAGAACTAGCAAAACGATGTAAATCAATTACACTATCATATTTATTTGCTTTCACTTGTTTTTTTATGGCAAAAAGATTTTTGATCTTCCCTTGCTTTTTATCCCAAACAAAAACAGTTTTAATAAACGGATGATTTTGTAACAGCCCTTCATTTCCTTTTCTCAAAACAAAATCAATTTGAGCATCAGGAAACTGCAGATGTAATTTTTCAGCAACTGCAGTAGCTAAAATAACATCACCAATAAAGGCAGTTTGTATAATGAGAAATTTTTGCAATTATTTATTTTAAATTTAGAATAAGCTTAGTCCCCTCTCCATTTGGAGAGGGGATTAAGGGGTGAGGCCTATACAGCAACATCATATTCTCTCAATGCATTATTAAGAGAGGTTTTTAGATCTGTACTTTCTTTACGTGTTCCAATAATTATTGCACAAGGAACTTGAAAATCACCCGCAGGAAATTTTTTGGTATATGAACCGGGAATAACAACCGAACGGCTAGGCACAAATCCTTTGTATTCTTTTGGCTCAGTTCCGGTAACATCAATAATTTTTGTCGATTTAGTTAACACAACGTTTGCACCAAGAACTGCTTCTTTTTGAACATGAACACCTTCTACAACAATACAGCGGGAACCAATAAAACATCCGTCTTCGATAATTACAGGAGCAGCTTGAACGGGCTCAAGAACTCCGCCAATACCAACACCACCACTCAAATGCACATCTTTTCCTATTTGAGCACAAGAACCAACCGTAGCCCACGTATCTACCATTGTTCCGCTATCCACGTATGCGCCAATGTTTACATAACTCGGCATCATAATCACTCCTTTTGCAAGATATGCTCCATAACGGGCAACAGCATTGGGAACAACACGAATACCCAATTCGGCATAATTGGTTTTTAATTTCATTTTATCGTGATACTCAAAAATACCCACTTCAATGGTTTCCATTTTTTGTATCGGAAAATACATAATCACAGCCTTTTTGATCCATTCATTCACTTGCCACTCACTTCCTTTTGGCTCTGCAACGCGCAATTTGCCTTTGTCAAGCATTTCAATCACTTCACGAATGGTATTTTGAGTTTTCTCTTCTTTCAACAATTCTCGGTTCTCCCAAGCGGCTTCAATAATGTTTTGCATATAATTTAGTTCATTGGTTCGTTAGTTCACTAGTTCATTGGTCGCGAGGGTTGATCGCGCTTTTTGTTTTGCAAATATATCCTTTTTTTAAGTTCAACCTTCTCCCTAAAGGGGAGAGGATTAAGGAGAGGGGCTTTTGTTTTTTTTATTACTTTTGCATTATGGCTAGGTTAATGGCAATTGATTATGGAAGTAAGAGGGTAGGGATTGCAGTTACTGATCCTTTACAGATTATTGCTACCGGGTTAACAACTGTTCATTCGAAAGATTTGATTGAATTTTTGAAAACCTATATCAGTAAAGAAGAAGTGGAATGCATTGTTGTGGGCGAACCAAAACGTTTAAACAATGAGCCATCAGATTCGGCACGCTTTATTGAGCCTTTTGTAGTTCATTTAAAACGTACGTTTCCTGCAATTAAAGTGGAACGCATGGATGAAAGATTTACATCCAAAATGGCTTTTCAAACGATGATTGATAGTGGACTAAAAAAGAAAGCAAGGCAGAATAAAGAGTTGGTTGACGAAATAAGTGCTACTATTATTTTGCAGAGCTATATGAATAAGATATAGGTAACTAGGTGATTAAGTTATACAATTTTAAATTTTTCAATTTTGATTTCATGATTTTACCAATTATAGCATATGGCGATCCGGTTTTAAGGAAAGTAGGAGTGGAGATAGCAAAAGATTATCCCGGACTGGAGCAATTGATCAAAGACATGTTTGAAACCATGCGTGCTTCTTCTGGAGTTGGAATTGCTGCTCCGCAAGTAGGAAAAGCAATACGATTGTTTATTGTGGACACAACTCCCTTTGTAAATGGTGAGCGTGATGAAGACGAAGAAGATGAATATTCAGCAACAGAACGTGAGCAATTGGGGAAACTTTCTAAAGCATTTATTAATGCAACTATTACAGATGAAGAAGGTGAAATTTGGTCGTTCAACGAAGGCTGCTTGAGCATACCCAAAATTAGAGAAGATGTTTATCGCAAACCTAAAATTCATATTGAATATTATGATGAACAATTTAATTTCATCAAAGAAACGTATGAAGGTGTAGCTGCTCGAGTTATTCAGCATGAATACGATCATATTGAAGGTAAATTATTTACAGACAGAATTAGCCCTTTAAGAAGACGATTGTTAAAAGGAAAATTAAATGATATCTCCAAAGGAAAAGTAAGTGTAACTTATAAAATGCGTTTTCCAAACAAATAAATTATGCAAAAAATCAACTATTTTATTTTCACATTACTTATAATGTTTTTTGTTTCTTGTGGTAATGAGGAAAAGCCAGTAGAAGCAATTATTAAAGTTGATCCCAAAATTGAAATTCTGAACAAGATAAAAAGCCTAGAAGATAAAATGCATAAGTCGATGCAGGTTGATAATGTTATAGCTGGACAAGCACTTCAAGTTTATTATGAATATACAATAACATATCCCAACGATTCAATTACACCTGATTTTTTGTTCAAGTCGGGAGAAATTGCAACTGCAATTCAGCAGTATCCTCAGGCATACAGCCATTATAAAACCGTGTGCGAAAAATATCCTAAGTATAAATTGATTGAGGAGAGTTATTTTTTGCAAGCATCCATCCTTGATAATTATTTAAATGAAGATGAAAAGGCAAAAGCGGTGTATGAACAATTGATTTTACTCTTCCCCAATAGTAAATATGCCAATGATGCAAAAGCTGCTATTTCTAATCTTGGTAAATCAGATGCTGATTTGATAAAAGAATTTCAGAAGAAGAATGGACAAAAATAGAGCAGTGCTCAGTTGATAGCTATTAACTAAATTCTTTCTCCAATAGTTCTCTCAAGCGCTCGTGTGAAACAGCATGTTTTAATTCCCCAGCAATAGAATAAGATATTTCTCCTGTTTGTTCAGAAACAACAATTGCAATAGCATCTGTGCTTTCTGTTATTCCAACTGCTGCTCTATGGCGCATTCCTAAATGAGCAGGAAAATCGGCATGTTCTGTAACGGGTAAAACGCAACGGGCTGCAACAATACTGTTGTTGGAAATAATGATTGCCCCATCGTGTAAAGGAGAATTTTTATAAAAAACACTCTCAATCATTCTTACCGAAACTTTTGCATCTATTGAATCACCTGTATTTGCATAAAATTTCAAATCGTTCTCCTTTGTTAGAATTATAATAGCTCCGGTTTTATTTTCGCTCATATTTTTACAAGCTTTTACTATGGAATTGATGTCTAAGATTTGTGCTGGACTAACATTCCATTTGAAATCAAACAATCCTTTCCCTATTTTACCTTTTGTGAAAATATCGGAGGTGCCTATGAATAATAAGAATCTTCTGAGTTCGGGTTGAAACACAATCAATAGAGCAATAAATCCAACATCTATAAATTTACTGAGGATACTGCCAAACAATTGCATGTTAGCCGCTCTAACAATAATCCATAAAGTATAAATAAGCATTATCCCAACAAAGATGTTGATTGCAACTGTGCCTTTTACGAGATAATACAATTGATAAATTAGTACAGCAACCAATACAATGTCTAACACATCAATCCAGCGGACAGTAATAAAAGCGGGTATGAATAGTTGAATCATGTTGCAAGTATAAGGATTTTTTGAAATTCTTTGACCAATTACTTCCTAGCGCAACAACGTAAAGTCTTCGACTCCGCTCAGACTGACGGCTCCGATGTCACACTGAGCGGAGTCGAAGTGTATTAACTTTTTTGATAAATGAATAATTAACATTTTTTTTGAAAATAATGCTTGGCGTATTCAAATTTAGTTTAACTTTGCACCACAAAGTACTTTTAATCTATTCCAAAATGACAGAACAAAAAGAGCATTTGCAAGCATTAACAGACATTCGTTCCATGATGGAACGTTCATCTCGTTGTATTTCATTAAGCGGTTTATCGGGAGTATTCGCAGGAATATTTGCTTTGATAGGAGCTTATTTTGCTTATGAAAAAATTTATTCACTTTCTGACGATTATAGAGCATTAAGTTCTGAGCGTGTTGTTGAAATGACCATTTACTTTTTACAAATTGCAGGTGCTGTATTAATTGCTTCTTTGGCTGTCGGTACACTTTTAACAATTCGAAATTCAAAACGAAAAGGAATTGCAATTTGGGATAACTCAGCAAAACGTTTATTGATTAACCTTGGAATTCCATTAGTAGCAGGTGGTTTGTTTTGTTTAGTCTTATTGTTTCATGGAATTATTGGACTGGTTGCTCCGGCAACTTTAATATTTTATGGATTGGCATTGTTGAATGCTAGTAAATATACTTTCAATGACATTCGTTATTTAGGTATTTGTGAAATTATTTTAGGACTGGCAGGTTCTTTATATATTGGATACGGCTTAATATTTTGGGCATTTGGCTTTGGTGTATTGCACATTGTTTATGGTGCAGTTATGTATTTTAAATACGAGAGGAAATAAATTTGAAAAATTATATACAAGATTTAAATAAAGCTTTTGAAAACCGAATTCGTTTGGGCATCATGTCGGTGCTCATGGTAAACGATTGGGTAGAGTTTAGTACGCTCAAAGAAATGTTGGATATTACCGATGGAAATTTAGCTTCACATATTTCTGCTTTAGAAAAAATCGAATACGTAGAAGTGAAGAAACAATTTATCGGTAAGAAACCAAATACGACTTATGCTGTTACTAAACTTGGAAAGAAAGCTTTTAATGAGCATCTAGATGTGCTCGAAAAGCTGTTGAAGAACAGAGATTGATATTTTTTTGCTTAGTAACTTTGAAATTCAAAGTACTTTTAATTAACTAAATTATGATCATGCTAGTATTCTTATTGTTTGGAATTCTTTATGTAGCGTATGGAATCTTTTTTTTGATTACACATTTTCGAACAATAAAAGCAGGTGAGAGAAGGCCATCGGATTCGTTTTCGGAAATAGTAATGGTCTTTACTGAAGTAGTCTATACCATCATTGGTCCAATTATCGGTTTTCTTCGTTACGATGCTTACGGTCCAGAGATTCCTTTTGCAAAACAACATGTACTCACCATCATTTTATTTGTAATGGTTTCGTCTCTTTCTTTTTGGATAGCACGCTTTACTTCAAAAACGCCAAATCCTGTTCTAAGAATACTTGTTTCTGTTGGCTTACTTCAAGGAATTGTTTTGTGCTTCATTACTAGCATACATTTCTTAACATTTATTCATCTAGGACTTATATATCCAATATTGGGATTTGAATTATTATCGCCAGTGTTTGCTTTATTTATCCTTATAAGAGAATTTTACTTTTATAATAAAACAGAATTCAATTACGATGATGCCCTTCCATATCGTAAAGAACTAGGACTTGTTCCTATTCCATTTAAAATTATTCAAGCTCCTGTTGTTACACGCTTAGTTGTTTACGGAGCGATGCTCATTCCTTTAATTATTATTCAAATGCTTTTTGCTTATGGTTGTGGACAAGATATTGATGCTATTGTGAAAGCATTTACACATTCAGTTGGATTTGTTTTTTCTCGTTAAAAAGAGTAACATGATAAAAAAAATAAAATATCTCCGCTCCAAATTATTAGAGTTTTTGACTCATAAAATCGCATTGCCGTTGATTGGTAATTTTCGTAAAAAACCAAAATTCAATTTTTCAATGAACGATTTACTGTCATTTGAAGATGGAACACTAGGAAAAGATCTTGCAATTTATTTAAACAAGATGAATTTTAAACTGCTGCCAAATTATGAACAACACGATTGCAAACACATTATCCTGCAATACGAAATGGACGAAGAAGGGGAGGCGAGAATGCAGTTTTATTTTTTAGGAAATAAACATTATTCTGTTCCTGTTATTGCTACCTGCATTATTTGCTTTGTGCTGATGCCAGAATATTGGAAACAATTTAAGGCGGAGTATCAAAAAGGAAAATCAGGAAAGCCTTTTGAAGAGATTGATTATAACCAATTAGTCCTTTTAAAAACAAACGATTTAAGAAAAATCTATCAGCCATGTTAACAAACAGTCAACTAAAAAAACGAATTAGAACATGGATTGTATTGTTCATCGTGCTTTTGATTTTAAGCGGTGTAACTGCATTTCCAATTGAAACAGAACTTGCTTTTCTGATTCAGCATGTTTCAAGTTTTCCTGAGTTTATGCAAACTTGGCTAAGAACCATTTATGATGAAGTGAAAACGGTAAACATAAACTATCCACATCTTTCATACGGGACAGATTGGTTGGCATTCGCACACATTGTCATAGCAACTGTTTTTATTGGTCCGCTCATTAATCCCGTAAAAAATATCTGGGTCATTCAATTTGGAATGATTGCTTGTATAATGGTCTTCCCATTGGCCTTAATTGCTGGTCCAATCCGACAAATTCCTTTTTTTTGGCAGTTGATCGATTGTTCTTTTGGAGTGTTTGGACTTATTCCATTGTACATCACTCATAAAAACATTAGGTTACTCGAACTACAAAATAAATATGCTTAAGAAGCGTTTGAATCTGGCACTAATATTAAACTAAACAAAAACAAAAAAATGAAAAAAAATGACTGGGCAATTCTGATTTCTGTATTTGTATATGGCGCATTATTTTACGACCAAACAGCGGGAATAAATTTTTTACTTTTCAATCTATTGATAACTGGACTGCTTGTTCTAAGGCAACCCGATTTAATTAAAAATAAAGTTTGGCTTTCGGTCGCATTGGGAACAATAGCCTCTTCGCTTTTTATTTTTATGTACGGAAGCGCATTGGCAATATGGGCGAATTTGTTTTCACTTCTTATTTTATCTGCTTTAAGTATAAATCCCAAAACATCATTTCTTACAAGTATTTTCTTAACCATTTGTTCGATTAGTACATCCTGCGTTTTTATGTTTATTGATTGGGCTAATCGTAAAAAAAACCAAATAGTAGGTACTTACCAGCGTCCATTTTATGTTAAACTATTTTTGTTTCTTATTCCTTTCTTGATTGCCATTTTGTTTTTCTTCTTTTATCAAACCTCTAATCCATTGTTTTATGAGTTTACGAAAGAGATTAATCTGGATTTTATTTCAATTGGATGGATTCTTTTTACAATAGGCGGATTGTTTTTGTTATATGGCTTTTTTCATAATAAAATTATGCCAGGCGTTTATGAATTAGATGAAAAAGTATCCTTAAGTCTGACTCCTGAAATTGCAAGCAGAAAGAATTTTTTAAATGGGATGATGCGAATTGATAACGAAAATTTATCTGGAATTATATTGTTCGCAATGCTTAATATGTTGCTATTGATATTAAATATTCTTGATATTAACTATTTCTTATTTGATGGAACTTTGCCGGAAGGAGTAAATCACAAAGGTTTTGTGCATGACGGAATAGGTACGCTTATCACTTCTATCATTATTGCCATTTGTATCATTTTATTTTATTTCAGAGGAGACTTGAATTTTTATAAGCAAAACAAGTGGTTGAAAATTATGGCTTTGCTGTGGATATTACAAAATGCCTTTATGATATTCTCAACTGCATATCGCAACAATTTGTATATAGAGGAATCAGGAATTTCATATAAAAAAATTGGGGTATATGTTTATTTAATACTTGCATTCATTGGTTTGGCTACAACCTTAATTAAAGTTGTTAAACTTAAAACCAATTGGTATCTTTTTAAAGTAAACGCAGCTGTGTATTACTATGTTTTAGTAGTTTCTTGTTTTTTTAACTGGGATACAATTATTACCAATTTCAATATTAAAAAATACACAGATGAGCATAAAAAATTAGAAAAATATTTTTTACTCGACTTGAGTTATAAAAATCTACCACAACTTATAACATTGCCAGATTCAGTTGCACAAAGTGATGATTACGAAGCACGTGATTACTACAATTTTTCAAGAAACACTTATTATTACGACTATAAAACAGGCTTAGCTACCAAGCTCTATGCATTTATGAAAGAGTACGATGAAATGGAATGGCAATCATATTGTTATGAAAAGAGAAGAACCTATAATGATATAGTTGCTATTAAAGAAAAGGTTGACTCACTTGAATTTCGTTATGATTATATCTCTTCATTAAAGCCATTGACTATATTCGATAATCTTCGTTCGCTTTTAATTCTGAATGGAAATATGAGAGACTTATCTGAATTAAAACGTTTTCCAAAATTGGAAAGACTAAGCCTGATTTCAGCTGGAATTGATACACTCGATAAAATGCCAGAATTTAAATCATTAAAAGAATTGGATTTAAGTGGGAATTCTATCACGAATTTGTATCCAATTTCTAAGTTAAGAAACATCGAAGTCTTAAATATTTCCGGAGAGTATAATCGTCCAAATGCATATTCACCACTATTGGCTTTAAAAAATTTGAAAAAACTGACAATCGGAAGAATAACTCTAGAGGGATTAGATTCATTGAAGAAAACATTTCCTAATGTAATAATACAAGCAAACGTAGTAAATGTGTATCAAGAAAGATGAAACCAATAACAAAAACAATTTTATGGCTTACTATTTTTAGTATTTCCATGGGTTTTTTAGAAACTTCAGTAGTGGTTTATCTCAGAAAACTCTATTATCCTGAAGGCTTCAAGTTTCCGCTTATTCCTGTTACAAGGGATATTGCTACAACTGAATTCTTTCGAGAAATAGCAACCATTATCATGTTAATTGGAGCAGGAGTGATGGCAGGAAAAAATTCAATTCAACGCTTTGTATTCTTTCTGTACAGCTTTGCCATCTGGGATATTTTTTACTATGTGTTTTTAAAAGTATTGCTGAACTGGCCTGAATCAGTATTTACCTGGGATATTTTATTCCTTGTGCCTGTTCCTTGGGTTGGGCCTGTGATTGCTCCTTGCATTATTTCTGTGTCGATGATTGTTCTCACTTTTGTTGTAGTTTATTTTCAGGAAAAAGGCAGACAAGTCCGTATCACTTTTTTAGAATGGATACTTTTTATTTTCGGTAGCATCACGGCAATTGTTTCTTTCATGTGGGATTACATCATCTATATTTCAAATTATGGTGAGGAGAAAGGTGTGTGGACTTTATCCAGTAATAAGAACATGTTTGATGAAGTAAAAAATTATGTTCCTCAGCATTTTAACTGGCCGCTGTTTTGGGTAGGACAAGGGCTAATATGTTTAGCACTACTGATGATTTATAAACGAATAAAAAAAGCGTAATCAAATGAGCAAACGACTAATTAAAGTAATGGCAGTTTCATCTGTAATGAGTATTGTCTTATTGTACTTCCGAATTCAATGGAGTGGAAACTTAATGTTTGTGTTTCTTACATGGAATTTATTTTTAGCCTGGATTCCTTTTCTTTTAGCATTTGCACTTTCTGAAATGAACAAAACAAATGCTTCCCGATTAAAGAAAGTAGGAGTGTTTGCTACCTGGCTCATCTTCTTTCCGAATTCACCATATATCCTAACCGACTTATTTCACCTTCGTTTACGCTCCGAAATTCCACTTTGGTTTGATTTAGTACTTATTCTTTCATTCGCTTGGAATGGTTTGTTATTGGGATATTCTTCTTTGATGGAAATTCAAAAAGTATTACGAACTCGCTTGTCGACCGGGATTGTCAATTTTTTTATTGGAGGATTGTTAGTGCTTTGCAGCTTTGGAATCTATTTAGGTCGTTATCCTAGATACAATAGTTGGGATATTGTAACCAATCCAATTAGGCTGTTCTCCGATATTTTTAATATGATCATCGATCCAATGAACAATACCAGAATGGTTGGCGTTACCTTTTTCTTTTCCGTATTTTTGATGGTAAGTTACTGGACATTAAATACAATGATAAATCACAAACAAAATGAAGTCAAATAAATCATTTAGCATAGGTGATAGAATCCTTAGTTTCGGATTCGCCTTTCAAGGTTTAATTACCTTTTTTAAAACACAGCACAATGCCTGGATTCATTTATTATCGGCAATTGCTGTAGTTGTATTAGGGTTTGTTTATAAAGTAAGTAATTCAGAATGGTGTTGGTTGGTTGTAGCAATAGGATTCGTTTTTGTTGCAGAGATGATCAATACCGCCATTGAATTTTTAACCGACCTGGTTTCACCACAATTTCATCCAACGGCAAAAAAGGTAAAAGATGTTGCTGCTGGAGCTGTTTTCATTGCTGCATTATCTGCAATAATAATAGGATTAATTGTGTTTTTGCCCAAATTGTTTTAATTTCTTATATTTGATA
>Ga0163144_10016304_pt1 | contig 15228 bp, 12 predicted proteins | sample OliLak19BULKMAT1_FD_123175 | JGI IMG/M metagenome (GOLD analysis project Ga0163144, IMG submission 123175) | Freshwater microbial mat bacterial communities from Lake Vanda, McMurdo Dry Valleys, Antarctica - Oligotrophic Lake LV.19.BULKMAT1 | ecosystem: Environmental > Aquatic > Freshwater >... | reverse complement strand
TTCCCGCCCGCCTTGAGCAGGGAATAGGCTTCCGCCACGGGAAGATCAAACACCCGCACTTTGCGCGCCGCCGTAATGTCGCCGGTCGTACCTCTTTGCCGGGGAACCGGGGGTGGTGTGGTGAAACGGATCGGCGCGGGATTTTCAAAGGTCAGCCGGCAGCCAGCCAGGTCGGGATGGCAGTCGCCGCGCAGGGTGAGTTCAAGCGGTTTGTCCACGCCTGAGAGCCAAACCCGACCGGTGACGCGCCCTCGGAGGCGGTTGTCGATCTCGCCGCGCAGAACATATTCGTGAAGCCGCCAAGCCATGGCTGGAGAATGGGAAATTACCGCTCAGGAAAAAGGGATTTCATCCTGCGGTTCAGGGCAGCCAGCCGATCTTGATTTCTTTTTCCAGCGGTTTGAACTCCAAATCCCCCGTGCAAAGTTCAGCCTTGCGCTCCCTGGCCAGGGCGGCGGCAAAGGCATCGGCGAGACTGAGCTTGTGGCGGGCTTTGAAATCTGCGGCCGCATCGGCGAGGGAGCGGGTGGCGGGATGGAAGGCTATGGGCAGGGCGGGAAGCTTGCCGGCCACTTCGTTCCAACGCTCCGCTCCATCCTTGCGAATGACGATGTATTTCACCTCGGCGTAATTGACCTCTGTCATATGTACAGGCTCATCGCGAATGCTGGCGCGCTCCAGGAGGGCGGTGACCTTCTCGTCGCCGGACTCTCCGCGAAGAAAGGCCAGCAGGGCGAAGCTATCGAGAACGATCCGGGCGGCGCTCATGTTTCGCTTCCTCAAGGGCGGTTTCCCCCGCTTTGTGTTCGGCCCATTCTTCCACAAAAGATTTGCCACCGGGCTTGCGCTTAAGAATTCCCCGCAGGCGAGAGATCGCGTGCTTCGTCACCGGCTTGAGCAGGATGCCCTCCGGCGTAGCCTGAACGATGGCTCGCGTCCCATCTTCGATATGGAATTCGCGGCGCAAGCGGGCCGGGATGACCACCTGCCCCCTCGTTGTAAAACAGACCGATTCCGATTTCCCATTCATGGAAATAGTCTGACTTTATATAAAAGTCCGTCAACAAGGGATTTATCGGAACTCCATTCTAGGAGTCGTGTTCCTTCTAGCGTAATCACTTCCCCTATTTTATCCGTGTTCATCCGCGCCATCCGCAGTTAATGAACCCAAATGAACTCCTCCCAGGATCTCGAACGCAACATTGAATTTGAATTTGTCCGCGCCACCGAAAATGCCGCGCTGAACAGCATCCACTGGCTCGGACGTGGTAACAAGGAGGCGGCGGATGAGGCCGCTTGCGACGCCATCAACGGCGTCTTCGATCTGGTGGACATCCGCGGCGAAGTCGTTATCGGCGAAGGCATCAAGGACAACGCACCCGGGATTTTTCTTGGCGACAAACTTGGCACCTGGAAGGAGGGCGCGCCGCGTTTTGACATCGCCCTCGATCCCATTGACGGCACGAGCAATATTTCCAAGGGCCTGCCCAATTCGATTTCGGTGATGGCCGGCGCGCATGTTCCCAATGGCAACTCACATGGACTGGTGCATATCCCGAGTTTTTATTCCGAGAAGCTCGCTTTCGGACCCGCCGTTTGCGAAGCCATCGCCGCGACGAGGATTCCTCCGCTCACGCTGGAGATGAATTTCGGCGAAGTCATGACGTATGCCGCCGCCGCGTTGAAGAAACGCATTGGCGACCTGGTGATCGTGATGCTCGACCGTCCCCGTAACCAAAAGTATCTCGAGACCGTGCGGCAGCAAGGCGCGGCCCTCCGCTTGATTTCTGACGGTGACATTGCGGCTGCGGTCGCGCCTTCCATGCCGGACTCGGGCGTTGATCTTTACATCGGGATTGGTGGAGCGCCCGAAGGCATCCTGACCGCCGCTGCCCTCAAGGCTTTGGGGGGCGAGATTCTCCTGCGCATGTGGCCGCGTGATGACGAGGAACGCAGCGAGTTGCTCAAAACTGTCACCGAGGCCGACCTCCAGCGTACATATTGCACAGACGAGTTGGTGATCGGCGAAAGCGCAATTTTTTGTGCCACCGGCATCAGCGACAGTCCGCTTCTGCCCGGCGTCAAACTGGTCGGCAATACGGCCACGACCTACTCGCTCCTCATGCGTGCCAGGAGTCAAACCCTGCGGTACATCCGCGCGGTCCATAATCTCGGCTCCAAAACGATTCACCTGCGCAGCACCAAACGCGAGGCAAAGGTATAATCCGGGTGGCTAAGCCTCCGGCTCGGAGAATTGCTCGTCTTGCGATACGAGCTTCTGCCAGTGAGTTTTATATTCGGGATCGTAGCGCTGATCCTGTAAGTCATTCATTCGCTCGCGCAGGGCGATCATCTCGCGGATGCGGGGTTGCAACTCCAGCCAGGCTTCGCGCAGAAGCCTCAGCGCGCCGGGTTCGCGGTCCCACAAGATCGCATAGGAATCCAGAAACTCCGAGGCATAGTTCGGTTCGGCACGGTCGTTGGGAAGCCAGAGACCGCGTGGAGGCTCCGGCTCTTCCAGCAGCAGTGGCCCGATGTAGATATTTTTGAGAATGGCCCGCCGGTATTTTTCGCGGGCCTCGGTTTCATTTCCATCCATCGAAAAACACAAGGCCCACCCGAAGAGCAGCGAAGGCTCGGCGTAGTCTCCGGGGAACTCGGCTTCATAGCGGGCAAAAAAATCCACGGCCTCCTCTTGATTCTCCGCCAGGAGATGCAGGAGCGGGATGAAAAAGCGGACGCCCTGGTTGTCCCGTGCATTCAGATCGAGCAGTTGCTCAAATTGGTCTGCCGCATCGGCATGGTGTCCCTGATGCCAGAGCGTCATGGCCCGGCCGTAGAGCGAGCGCAGCAGGGGGCGGGTTTCACGGGACGTCCACCAGTCGGGATGCCGCGTCTCCCAGTACGGAAGTTCGCGGGCAATCACCTCATCGTAGGCGGCCAGACAGGACTTCCAGTTGCCGTTCTGAAACTCCACATCGGCGAGTTCCACCCGGGCGGTCGAACAATCCGCATCGCGATTGAGCGCGGTGCGCAGCAGGGCGAGTTTCTTGCGGGGTGAACGCACCCGCAGGGCGGTGTTGACTAGGCCGAGTGCCACATCTTTGGAGCGCGGTGCAGCGGTGCCTTCCCGGGCAAAACTCAGCACGACCGTGCGCGCCAGCACGCGGAGTTCATCCGGCCCGCTTTGGTCAAACCGCTGGAAACGGATGTCCACGCGATGTTCTTTCGAGAAAATTTTCCAGTCCTCGTCCTCCCATTCCTCGCTGGCGCAAATGGTGACGCGGTCGGGCGCGCCGAGCTTCTCAAAAAGTTTGATCAGAAAATTCTCCACCCGGAATTGATCCAGCTCTTCCAGAATATCCGGCGCGGAGAGTGGTGCTCCAGCCGCGTCGCAGACGATGAGCAAAGTCGGCAGAAAATAATCGCCGCCGGTGGGGATCGGTTCCTCGAGGTCCACCCAGTAAACGAACCACGTTGTTTTGGACGATCTGAGCGGCTGGATCATGGGTTCCCGATTTTCCAGCTAATTTCCAAACGTTGCTTGCGGTCGAAGCGATCGGGGTAAAAAAGTTCGCCGTGTTGCGCGCCGTATTCGTGCACGAGTTTGGTCACCTTCACGTCGAAGCAGCAGTATTCCGCGATTTTCATTACTTTCCCTTCGCGCCACCAGCGGATGGCGTCAAGGCCCTCAGCCACTTTGCCCACGCCCAGCGTGCCTTGGGCCAGGCTCTCCAGTTTGAGACGGTGCCCGGCCACTTTTTCGATCTCGATCAACATGTCGAGCGTCGGCAGGTGATGGGGCAGATCGAGAATCGTGTAGGCCATGAGCACCTCGTAATCGAAACTCAAAATATTGAAACCCACCACGAGGTCAGCCCGCTGCAAACGCGAAACCAGATCGCCCGCCCGACTCTCGGGAAAGATCTCATAGGCCTGATCCGCCGTGCTGTACGTCACACCCACGGACATGCCCATCTCGTGCTTTTTGTCCCAGCCGCCCACATCATTCGCGGTGCGCTGGGTCTCAAGGTCGAAATACACAATATCCATCGGAATCTTTCAGCATGAGGAAATTTTTCCGCCATGCAAGCGAGCAGCCTACTTGTCCACAAAGTCCCAAACGCCGTCCCAGCCCGTTTCGGGCAGCACACGGAAAAATCCCTCACAGCGGGTCACGAAACGCGCCGCCAGGCCGGGAGCCAATCCGCCTTGGGCGAGCTTTCCAAAGGCATCGCGGGCGGCCGCAAAATCTCCGGCCAGATACTTTTCGCGCGCGGCGGTGAAGGACTCCGTCCAGGCGGTGTCTTTTTCGCGGTGGGCAAAAAAGAGCCGCTCGGTTTTGCGCCGCCCTTTCACGCGGACTTCATCCACCAGCAGGAATTCGCACTCGCCCCGCGCATTGGCTGCGATGCGCTCGTCCACCAGGATGCCGCAATCGTACATGCGCGTCAGTCCCTCGAAACGCGAGGCGAGGTTCACGGTGTCGCCGATCACGGTGGGTTCCATTTTTTGCTGCGACCCGATGTTGCCGAAAACTGCCGGCCCCTGGCAGATGCCGAAGCCGGAACTCCACAAGGTCGCGCCGCGCTTCTGTCGGGAAACATTCATGGCGGCCAGCCGGTCCTTCATGTCCAGCGCGGCGGCGATGGCATTGCGGGCATCCTCCTGCGGACTGGCCTCGCGAATGCAGCCCCAGGTGGCCATGAACGCGTCGCCCATGAATTTGTCGAGCGTGCCCTTGCGCTCAAAAACCACGCCCACCATCTCGCCAAAATATTCATTGAGCAACGCGACCAGCTCGGTGGGATCCAGCTTCTCGGAGTCCGACGTGAAGCCCTTGAGGTCGGAAAACATCGCGATGATTTTTTTGCGCTGGCCGCCCAGCGTTTGCAGAAACGAATCCGGGTTGTCCACAATTTCCTTCACAACATCCTTGGAAACGTAACGTTCCAGGGTTCCACGCAGACGGCCACGCTCGCGGCGTTCGAGCGAAACATCACAGGCCAGACCGGCGAAGCCGCAGACGAGCCAGGTGAGGAGCGGATGGGCAAAGGGCAGGAAGCAGGAGGCCGCTGCCAGAACCGCCGCGGAAACAAGCACCCAGGCAACCGCCCCAAAAACAAGCCCCGCGATAAACCACTTCGGGCTGCGGCGAAACATGGCCAGCAGGAAAACGGCCAACCCCGCCAGCGGAATGCTGGCAAGGCTCAGGATCGTTCCGCTCCCGCCCAACCATTGGCCTCGCAACGTGGCGGCAAGGGTGTGCAGCTGAATCTCAGGACCCGAAAGCCGGCCAAAGGGTGTGACAAAATAATCCTTCATTCCTTCAGCGGTGGCCCCGATAAGAACGATGCGATCCTTGAAGACCGCGCCATCCCGGTGGTTTTGCTTCCAGATGGCCGGCACGAGCAACTCGTATAAGGGAAAGACCTGAACCGATTTGGGCTCGGAATAGCGAAACCGCTTGGGTTGAAAATCCTCGGCGATGTCCTTGCCTAACAACTGTGCGGACACCGTCGCAAGCGAGGGCTCGGCTTTTTCGTCCGGACGCGGTGCATTGCCCAAAAGCGAATCCGTCGTGGCAAAGGGCAGCAGATAACGAATGATGGATTGCCGGGGGAAAGTGGCGAATCCGAAGTGATTGGCTGCGGCGGCGGCCAGTTGGGGGTTGGGAGGATAAAAGTACGCAATGGAGGGTTTGCCCGTGGCTTCCACGACCTCAAAGTTCGAGGCGAGGACAATCTGGCCGGGATATTCCCCGAGCACGGCAGCGAACTCCGCGTCACCCTCACGCGGACTGGGAAAAAGCATGTCGAAAATCACAAGCCTGGCCCCGGCCTGCAAAAGCTGCCGGGCCAGAATGGCATAGACCTCGCGCGACCAGGGAAATCCCCCCTTCATGAGTTGCAAGGCCCGGCTTTCCGCCACTTCCTCGGGTCCGACGGCATCAAGTTGAATGGAAGGTTCGTCGAGTGCCACCAGGGCAAAATTCTCCGGCAAGGCTTCGCGGGTGGTCTGCCGCAGCAGCCAATCCTGTAATTGGTTATTCCAATTGTCCGGCAGCGGGGTGAGCACTGCCACCATTAGGACACCAACCACACCGAGCAAAATCGAGGCCGCCTGCCAGCGAAGTCTTGCAGTGGAGGTTCGGGCCATGGACATCCCTCCAGAGGAACCCGCCCGCCGTAGGATTGCAAGATTGCAAGGGGCGCATGCCTGAAAGTTGCAAAAACAAACCACGGGGGCTGTGAGCCATGAAAAACAGGGCGTTGAGAACGCCTGCGTTGTAGTCGCCCCACTCTGTTGGGGCGTCTTCTTTCCCCAGAACACGGCAACAGAGTGCCGTGGCTACAACTTGCAACTTTCGGGCATGCGCCCAATTGCAAGCCGCAGCGAACTGCCCGCTTGACTTTCCTCCCGGGTTCAGTGCGCTATCAGTCAGTGATCAGATGCCTGCCGTTTTGCGCTGTTGTTCTCCTGATGGGGGCGCCCGGTGCCCGCGCCCAAAGCAACCGGGCGGATACGGCCTCGCGCACGGCCTCCAATCTTTCCCTCACGCGAGCCGCGCAAAGCACCGTCAACACCTCGGAATATCTGTCGGACGCGGAATCCGATTTCGGCGAACAGCAGGCGGTCAGTATTCGGGCGGGCGGACTGGGTGCGTATTTGATCGGTGGCAGCGGTCTCAATTATACTTCCAACCCCACCCTCTCGAGCGGCGGGGGCAAGGGGGACATGTATTACTTTGCCCGCGGTGGGGCAGGCATTCATCCGAACCTCACGGGAGGTCTCTATCTGGACGGCCATATTTCCGAGGAAGTCTTTTTGTATTCGCGGAACACGGCCTTGAACTTTTCTCACCTGAATGCGGGCGGCGGGTTGGATTATGTTTTCGAGGATCTTGGCCAGCTCAATCTCTGGGTGCGTTATGAATACGACCGCTATCTGGGCGGCAACCTCGCCGAGTTTTTCGTCAACAACTCTCTCGTCACCGGGTTAGGCAAGGAGTTTCTCATCGGCGACACCATGGCCATTCAGACGGGTGCCCAGGCCGCCATCTCCCTGACCGCAAATCCGTCATCGGCGAGGCGCAATGAATACGATTTCTGGCTGGGCTGGCGCTGGCGCATCGTGGAGCCTCTTGAGCTGCAAACCTATTACGTGGTCTCGCTTTTTTACTACCCCGAAGGCTCGCGCGTTGATGTCACCCAGAACGTCGGGGGTTCGCTGAATCTGTCCCTCACCCGCTGGGCCAAGCTCTCGGCCTCGGTTGGTTTTGGTACGAACAGTTCGACAGATTCCTTTTATAATTATACGGTGGTCAATGTCGGTGGAACGCTCGGTCTGGACATCCGCTTTTAACCCATGAAAAAAACCGCCCTTGCTTTCCTTCTTGCGGTCGCCATTCCCCAGGCCGCCCATGCGGAGCCGTTCCAACAGGCGGAGGTCACCAAAACGGTCAACCGCGTTTCCCTTCTCCATTCCAAACAAGCCGCCAAGCCGGCGGCGGTCGGCGATGTCGTGCGGGGCGAGACGGCGGTGAAAACCGGCGGCGATTCCCGCGCGGAGTTGAAATTTCCCGACGCCACCATCACCCGCATCGGCTCGAACGCTCTCTTCCGTTTTCGCGAGGGCGGGCGCGACATGACGCTGGATGGCGGCACCATGCTTTTCTCCGCGCCCAAGGGCGTGGGCGGCGGCCAGGTGCAGGCCGGGGCCATCACCGCGGCGGTGACTGGCACGAGTTTTCTTTTGTATTATCTCGTCGGGGGCGAGGTGAAAGTGGTGGTGCTGGAGGGCAAAGTTCTCATCTATTTTACGGCGAATCCCAAAATCCGCCAGATGCTGCGGGCCGGTCAGATCGGCTCTCTTCCGGCGGGAGCCACGGCCTTCAATCCCACGTATTCGATTGATTTAAAACACCTGATTGGCACCAGTCGCTTGTTGGAAGCGGGCGGCTTCGGGCCTCTGCCCGGACAGGCGCTTTTGCTGCGCATTGCCGAAGGCCAGCAGGGTAAAATTGGCAAGCTTCCCGACAGCCGGATTCAGGATGCCCAGGCAGCCCAAACCGCCCGCCGCACCATTCAGGGCAACACCCCCGCACCTCCGCAGCCCATGATGACGCCATCGCCAAGGCCCGGCGCCACTCCGATTGTTCCGCCAAGACCCCAGCCCGTCGTGACGCCACCGCCTCGCCCCACGCCGCCACCCAAGCCGACGCCACCGCCAACCCCAAGAACGGGACCTTAGGTCTCAAAGATGTGGTGAAAATGTTGGAAGGGGGAACTCCGCCTTCTGCCCTGATCCGGGTTTCTTTTTCCCGCGACCTGCGCGGCGGTTGATTTCCACGCAAAATTCTGTTTGCTTAAATAAAAACATATCTATATATATGAATATGTTAATTTATCAATCTGGCTCTCGTCAGCCCGAATAAAGGATAATGATGCAAAACAACATTCCCTTTAAAAAACTAGGAGCGGCTTTTGCCGGCGTCCTCCTTTTCCACAGCATCGCAGCAGCTGCCGTTGTCACGGATTACAGCGATATTGACTACTGGGTTGGCACGGGAAGCAAACAGGCTGCGTTGGTCATAGCCTGGAACGACGGAGTTGCGCCGGTTTCGCTGGCGTGGGGTTTTCGCTGGGACGGAATTGCCACCGGTCAGGACATGTTCCTCGCGATTGCAGGAACGACACTCGGTGATATCACGGCGTCCGGCGCGGATGCGCGTCTCACGATTTACATCACGTCGTTCAGTTTCGGAAACGCCATTGATCGGATCGCGTACGCCGGGCCGGGATACGACCACGACAGTGCGGGGTTTCTGAGCGGGGGATATTGGGAATACTACAACGTAGGGGGAACATTCGATACGCCGCCTAACGGCGATCCCAATACTTTTGCCGGTTCGTCGTCTTATCCCAACACGGGAGGTGCACCGGATTGGGCCAGTTCATTCACGGGATTCACCGACCGGGTTCTCAGCGATGGTTCGTGGGATGCGTGGAGCTTTGCCCCCGGTTTTGTTTCCCAAGGCGTGCTGGTTCCCGTGGCCGCGGTTCCCGAACCCCATGCCCTGCTCCTGATTTTCCTGGCGGGAGGAATTCTGCTGTTTTTCCGCTCCCGACATGAAAAATCGCGGCTTTAGTCTGATCGAACTGACCGTCGTCACGGGCATCGTCCTGACGCTGGGAGCCTGTCTCACGGGAGCGGGTTGGAGGGTTTATCAGAATTCCTCGCTCGCGGTCTCGGCCAACAACATCCGGCAGCTCGCGGCCGGGGCGGCGGCCTACCTTGGCGATAACAACTACATCTTTTGGCCTTACAAAAGCGTGGACCCGGAGAGAAACGCCACCTGGTGGTTCGGCTTCGAGACATTTGCCAGCACCAAGGCGGCCGAGGGCCTGCGGAGTTTCGATCCCGCCAAGGGTCCGTTGGGCGAGTATGTTCCCAAGAGCATCAGGCCGGATCCGAGTTTCGCGCTGGCAGGAAAAACCTTCAAACCGAAGTATCGCAACGGGTATCTAGGTATAGGCTACAACGTGCTGCTCGGCGGCAAATGGTTCTTGGATGAAACGCGAGTCCCTCTCCGACGGTATTGGGAACTCAGCAACCCGGCAGAAGTTGTTGTCTTTTTCACCTCCGCACAGGTGAACAACTTTCAACCACCGGCCAGCAGAAAAAATCCGCTGCTGGAGGAGTTCTATGGCATGGACGAGAGCGAGGTGACGGCGCACTTCCGACATCGTGGCTTTGCCATGGTCGCCTATGCCAATGGCGCGGCCGGTTTTTTGCCGATGGACGAATCCACCCGCGACACCCGCATGCCCCAAGCCAACGTCGGCCGCTTCGCGCCGCGAAACAGCAAAAAGTATCTGGAGTAAACCCATGAAAAAACCGCACAGTGATGCCATGAATAAAAACACCCTCGCGCTCGCACTGGCCCTCGTGGTTCTGGCGTCGGCTTACCGGGTTTTCAGCGCGGTCTATGTTTCCGCCCTGCCGAATTTTTCGCCGGTCATGGCCATGGCCTTTTGTTGCGGGCTGTTCCTGCCTGGTGCGCTGGGGGTGGGTGCTCCGTTGGCGTGCTTGTTCGTTTCGGATCTTTTGCTCAACGCTTATTTTGGTCAGCCGCTCATGCAGCCGGCCATGCTGGCCATTTATGCCTGCTACCTATTTGCCATTGGCACGGGTTCCCTGCTGCGCAACGGGAGCCTTCTGCCTGTTTTCGGTGCCGTGCTCGGCAATGCGGTGCTTTTCTATCTGGTGACGAACTCACTCGCATGGTGGGGCAATTCCCACTACGTCCAGAACTTGGGCGGCTGGGTGCAATCCCTCACCGTCGGCCAGCCCGGATTCGCTCCGACCTGGACGTTCTTCCGCAATTCCCTGATCAGCGATTTTCTTTTTACCGGCGTGTTTCTGGCCCTTTTTTACGGGGCGAGAAAACGCAACGCCTCGCCAATTCTCTGCCGCCAGGAAAGTTCATCGTGACCGCCACCCTCGACCCGCACAATTTGAAATTCCCGGCCGTCGCGCCAGCCCTTCTCCCGCAGCAAGGCCCCCAGTTCGTGGTGATAAAGCTCGTAACATTCATCCAGCCCTCTGGAGCCGTAATCGAAATACATCCGCGTTCCCGTCGGCAGCACCGGTTTTGCGGCCAGGGCGAGCAATTGACCCGACTGCGGCGGCGGGCTTTGCGAGACATCCTCGAACGCAGTCGAGAGGCAGGCGAAATTTCCAAACACTCCGGGATGGTGCATCGCCACGAAAAAACTGCTCAACCCCCCGAGCGACGAACCGCCCAGTACGCGCGCGGCGGGTTCGGCCAGAGTGCGGTAGCGGGCGTCCATGTGGACGAGAAGTTCGGTCACGAGAAATTGCGCGTACGCCGCGCCGCCGAGTTCAGGCGAGAGATCGTAATCCCGCAGCGTTTCGTTTTCCTCGGAGAATCCTTCGGGGTGACAGACGCCCACCACAATGGCCTCGGGCATCACCCCTTCACGGGCCAGCCGGTTTACCCATTCGTCCGCCGCCCAATCCACCCCGCTCAGCGGACTCGTCAGCGGATCAAAAATATTGGCCCCATCGTGCAGCACCATCACCGGAAAACGCCGCTGCGAATCCGTGACGTAGCTGTGGGGCAGCCAGATCAACAACTCGCGGCTGCCGGCCAGCACGCGCGAGTGGATCACTTCGCGGGTCAGTCGTCCCTGGAAGCGATCCTTCCAGTCTGCCACGGTGTGGTGCAGCGTGGCGTCCAGCCAGACTTCGTGCACGGAATTAGACGGTACATCGCCGTACGCATCCACCGCCTCCGTTTCCCAGGAACCGCGCGTGATCTTGTAGTCAAAGTGCGCCCCGGTCTCCGCCTCGATCTCGCCCACGTGATACGGCGGTTTCCATTCCAGGCGCAGACCGCGCTCCGGTTGCCACTCGCCCAGAGCCGGAATGCTGCCGGTGATAAAAACCGCCTCGTCGCTGCGGGCAATGGGCGGAACAATTTGAAAGCGGATTTTGCTCATACGGAACCTGATACCATTAGCCACAGCCCATGATTTCTGAAACTGAAAAAGTCCTGCGCGAACTCCTGGCCGAACGCATCCTCATCATTGACGGTGCCATGGGCACCATGGTCCAGCGTTACAAACTGGAGGAGGCCGACTATCGCGGCGAGCGCTTCGCCGACTGGCCCAGCGACGTCAAGGGCAACAACGACCTGCTTTGCCTGACGAAGCCTGAAGTCATCCGCGAAATCCACACCCAGTATATCGCGGCCGGGGCGGATATCATCGAAACGAACACCTTCAGCGCGACCACCATCGCCATGGCCGACTACGGCCTGCAGGAGATCGTGCCCGACCTCAACCTCGCCGCCGCCAGGATCGCCCGCGAGGCTGCCGATGCCTGCAAGGATCGCCGCATCTTTGTCGCCGGAGCCATTGGCCCGCTCAACCGCACCCTCTCGCTTTCCCGCGATGTCAACGATCCCGGCGCGCGCGATGTGACCTTCGAGCAAGTCGTCGCCGCCTATCGCGAACAGGTGGAAAATCTCGTCAAGGGCGGCGTGGACATCCTCCTCGTCGAAACCATCTTCGACACCCTCAACGCCAAGGCCGCCCTTTTCGCCATCAGCGAGTATTTTTCCCAGCTCCCCGCTTCCGGCTCCCAACTTCCCGTCATGGTTTCCGGAACCATCACGGATTTGAGCGGACGCACTCTCACCGGACAAACCGTCGAGGCTTTCCTGAATTCCGTCTCCCATTTCCCAATGGTCTCGATCGGCCTGAACTGTGCGTTGGGACCGAAGGAAATGCGTCCTTACATTGAGGAACTTTCCGACAAGGCACCATTTTTTGTCAGCACGTATCCGAATGCGGGCCTGCCCGAGCCGCTCTCCGAAACCGGCTTTCCCGAGACGCCGGAAAGCCTCGCCCCGCAGCTTCGTGAATGGGCCGAACGGGGTTGGTTGAACATCATCGGCGGTTGCTGCGGCACCACCCCCGATCACATCCGCGAAATCGCCAAAGCCGTCAGCGGTTTCAAACCCCGCCCCATTCCCGAGCGCACCCAGACCCTGCGCCTGAGCGGACTCGAACCCTTCACCGCCCGCCCGGAAATTCCTTTCATCAACATCGGCGAGCGCACCAATGTGACCGGCTCTCCGCGTTTCGCGAAGCTGATCCTTGCCGGTGACTACGACACCGCCCTCGCCGTCGCCCGCCAGCAGGTCGAGGCCGGCGCCCAGATCATTGATATCAACATGGACGAAGGCATGCTCGACGGCATCGCGGCCATGCGGAAATTCTGCAACCTCATCATGGCCGAGCCCGACATCTCGCGCGTGCCGATCATAGTGGACTCCGTAAAATTGAAGGTTATCAAGGCCGGACTCGAATGCGTGCAAGGCAAGTGCGTGGTGAATTCCATTTCGCTTAAAGCCGGCGAGGAGGAGTTCAAAAACCACGCCACTCTCGTCCGCCACTACGGCGCCGCCGCCATCATCATGGCCTTCGACGAAAAAGGTCAGGCCGACAACTTCGAGCGCCGGGTCGAGATCTGCACGCGCGCCTACCGCATCCTGGTGGACGAAGTCGGCTTCCCGCCCGAGGACATCATCTTCGACCCGAACGTCCTCACCGTCGCGACCGGCATCGAGGAACACGCGAACTACGCCAAGGACTTTATTGAGGCCACCCGCTGGATCAAACAAAACCTCCCCTTCGCCCGCGTCAGCGGCGGCATCAGCAACATCTCGTTTTCGTTCCGCGGCAACAACGCCGTGCGCGAGGCCATGCATTCGTGTTTCCTCTACCACGCCATCCAGGCCGGACTCGACATGGGCATCGTGAACGCCGGCCAGCTCGCCCTTTACGAGGATGTCCCCCTGGACATGCGCGAACTGATCGAGGACGTTTTACTCAACCGTCGCGAGGACGCCACCGAACGCCTCGTCACCTTCGCCGACGAACTCAAAAACAAGGCCAGCGGCACCAAGGCCAATACCGCCGACCTCACCTGGCGCGAAGGCACCGTCGAGGAGCGCCTCAAACACGCCCTCATCAAAGGCATCGTGGATTTCGTGGATGCCGACACCGAGGAGGCTCTCGCCAAATACGGAAAACCGCTCCTCGTCATCGAAGGCCCGCTCATGGACGGCATGAGCGTCGTGGGCGATCTCTTCGGAGCAGGAAAAATGTTCCTGCCGCAGGTCGTCAAAAGTGCCCGCGTGATGAAAAAATCCGTCGCCTGGCTCACGCCCCTCATGGAAGCCGAGCGCGCCGCAAATCCCAATGCCCGCACCCAGGGCCGCGTGCTTATGGCGACCGTCAAGGGCGACGTCCACGACATCGGCAAGAACATTGTCGGAGTCGTGCTCGCCTGTAACAATTACGAGGTGATTGACATGGGAGTGATGGTCCCGTGTGAAAAAATCCTCGCCGCCGCGAAGGAAAAAAACTGCGATGTCATCGGCGTTTCCGGCCTCATCACGCCGTCGCTGGATGAAATGATCCACATCGCCAAGGAAATGACGCGCGAGGGTTTCACCATCCCGCTCATCCTTGGCGGCGCGACCACGAGCAAGGCCCACACGGCCGTAAAAATCCAGCAGTTTTACCCGCACGGCGTCGTCCATGTCCTCGATGCCTCCCGCGCCGTCAACGTCGTCAGCTCCCTGCTTAACCCCGAGCGAAAACCCGCCTATCTTGCCAAGCTCAACGACGAATACGAAGCCCTGCGCGTTGAACACGCCGGCCGCGGCGCCGCCAAGCCCCTGCTCACCTTCGAGGAAGCCCGCGCCAACGCCTTCACCGCCGACTGGGCCGCCGCCGAAATCGCCGTGCCGGAAAAGTACGGCGTTCAGGTCTTCGACGACTTTTCCCTCGAGGAACTCGTGAGCTATTTCGACTGGTCCCCGTTCTTCCACACCTGGCAACTCCGCGGCCGCTATCCCGCCATCTTCGACGACGAAATCGTCGGCGTGGAAGCCCGCAAACTGTACGATGACGCCCGCGCCCTGCTCGACGACATCATCAAAAACAAACGCTGCCGTGCCCGCGGCGTCCTCGCCATCTGGCCGGCTAATTCCATCGGCGAAGACATCGAACTTTACGACCCCGTCACTCGTGCTCCCATCGGCGTTTGCCATTGTCTGCGCCAGCAAATTAAAAAACCTGCCGGGCAGCCGAACTACTCCCTGGCCGATTTCATCGCGCCAAAATCCAGCGGCCTCCTCGACAGCTTCGGCGGCTTTGCCGTCACCGCCGGACCGGAGGTTCACGAACTCTCCGAGGATTTTAAAAACAAAGGCGACGACTACAATTCGCTCATGGTCAGCGCGCTCGGCGACCGTTTTGCCGAGGCCTTCGCCGAATGCCTCCACAAAAAAGCACGCGACATTTGGGGCTTCGGAAAATCAGAAAACTTCACGCACGAGGAACTCATCCGCGAAAAATATCGCGGCATCCGCCCCGCGCCCGGCTATCCGTCCCAGCCCGACCACACTGAGAAATGGGATCTCTTTCAACTGCTCGACGCCACCGCGAACACCGGCATCACCCTCACCGAGTCCCTCGCCATGAATCCCGGTTCCAGCGTGAGCGGACTCTATTTCGCCAGCCCGGAATCCCGCTATTTCGCTGTCGGAAAAATCGAACGCGACCAGATCGCGGACTACGCCGTCCGCAAAGGTATGACCATTCCCGAAACCGAAAAATGGCTTGG
>Ga0163144_10016303_pt1 | contig 15229 bp, 12 predicted proteins | sample OliLak19BULKMAT1_FD_123175 | JGI IMG/M metagenome (GOLD analysis project Ga0163144, IMG submission 123175) | Freshwater microbial mat bacterial communities from Lake Vanda, McMurdo Dry Valleys, Antarctica - Oligotrophic Lake LV.19.BULKMAT1 | ecosystem: Environmental > Aquatic > Freshwater >... | reverse complement strand
GCGGGTGACGTTGGGGAAAGCTTCCCCATCGATTTCGCGGTCGATCCCACCACCATCCCGCGCCACAGTTTCATCGCGATTGAACGCGGGCTGTTCCAACCCGGCGCTCTGAAGGGCAAAGATGTAATCATCGGTGCGACCGCAGTAGAGATGGGGGATCGCTATCCGGTGCCGCGCCACGGCGTAATCCCCGGCGTGATTGTGCAAGCGCTGGCGGCTGAAACGCTGGGTGCGGCGGTCCCCACCTATGGCGGCTGGATGGCACCGCTGGCGCTGGCGACCATGATAGCCCTGATGATCGGATCGGCCCGCCGCCGCAAGACGGTGGTCCAGCGCACTGCCGTGGGTCTGGGCATCGCCCTGCTGCTATGGCTGGGCGCGCGGGTGGCCCTGGGCACCTGGTTCCAAGTCGTGCCGGTATCTGCGCTGCTCGGCGCGACCGCGCTGATGCGGCTGGCATTCCTGACCCATCGCAAAGCCGTGCAGCTTAAGCGGATCGATCCCGAAAGCGGTTTGCCCAATCGGCTGGCGCTGGACGCGCGCCAAAGTCTTCACGAGGACCGCTATGTCGTGGCCGCGCAGATCGACGAATTCGACGCGCTCAAACTCGCGGTCGGATCGCAGCACGTTGGTGAATTGCTGCGGCGGCTGGTTGAACGCTTGCAGGTGACCGCTTCGGCCACGCAAATCTACCGCATCGAAGGCCGCACGCTGGTATGGAACACCCCGCTTGAAATCAGCGAGGTTGAGCCGTTGATGGCGGGCCTGAGGGCGATTATGCGCAGCCCGTTTGAAGTGGCGGGACGCAGGCTCGGCGTTTCGCTCACCTTCGGGGTTGCCGCCGCCGAAGCGGCCAGCGCTGCCTCAAACGCTGCCCACGCGGCCAGCCTTGCCCGGCGTTCGGGCAAGCCGTGGCGCCTGCATTCCGTTGGCGCGGGTGAGGCCGCTGCGCAGCAGTTCTCGCTGCTTGGCGAGCTTGATGACGCGCTGGGCGAGGGCCACATCAAGGTGCTGTATCAGCCCAAAATCAACCTTGCCACGGGACGGATTGACGCGGCTGAGGCGCTGGTGCGCTGGCAGCACCCGGTGCGCGGGATGCTGCCGCCCGATTGCTTCATTCCGCTGATCGAGGAGGCCGGGCGGATCGACGATCTGACGCTGGAGGTGCTGGCGCAATCGATCAGGGCCATGCGCGGGTGGTGCGATCAGGGGCTGGTTATCGGGGTTGCGGTGAACATCTCAGCCAGCCTGCTGGCGTCGGATAGTTTCGCCGCCAAGGCGCTGGTTATGATCGCCCGATCCGGTGTGCCCGCGCATTGCCTGACCTTTGAAGTCACCGAAAGCGCGCAGTTCGAGGATACCGACAAGGCGGTCGCCATGCTCCAGCAGTTCCGCTCTGCCGGCATCCAGATTTCAATGGATGATTACGGCACCGGGCAATCGACGCTCAATTATCTCAAGCTCTTGCCTTTGACCGAGCTGAAGATCGACCGCGCTTTTGTGCAGCACGCGCATATCGACAAGGGCGATGCGATGCTGGTGCGATCGACTGTGCAACTGGCGCATGAACTGGGTTACAAGGTGGTGGCCGAGGGGATTGAGGATGCCGCCTGCCTAGCGTTCCTCAAAACTATCGGCTGCGACTATGCGCAGGGCTATTTCGTCGGGCGGCCCCTGGCGGCGGGGGATCTGGCGGCCTTGGTCAGCCAGTCTGCCGACATTGCGGCTTAGGGCCTAGAACACAAGCACCTCGGACAGCGGCAGGCGCGCTGGCGCAAAACCGCCGCCGCTGCGCCGCCCGATGCGGAACGCGCTGATCAGCCGCCGGTGCGCATCGATGCCGTATTCGTTGGAGAGAGCAGCGGCGGTTTCGGCGTGATCGGCAAGCGCGGCGAGAACATTGCCGCCAAGCCCTGCCGCATCGATTTCGAGCCACAAGCGGTGAAATGCGCGCCCGCTGTCAAACGGGTCTTCATCAGCGCCGCGGTGGAACAGCACGATCCCGGCGGCATTGGCAAAGCCTTTCGCCTCGGCCAGCAAGGCCGGGGCAAGGCCTAATGCAGCAAGCGGACGGAACAGCGGGCCGAGCACCGCGCCTGCGGCGGTTGCTTCAATCCCCGATAGCTGCATCGCCGCCGCATTCAGCCCGTCGCGCGCCCAATCGGTGTGGCTGGGCTTGAGCCGCATCCAGTGGGTGAGTTCAGCGCGGAATCCTTCGCCGCGCATGATTGCATAGCTGGCGCGGTCGTAAGCGGCGGCGATGGTTGCGATTGCGGCGGGATCGGTGATGACCGTCCGGTCTTCGCCAAAAAGCGCGGCGGCAGCGCCGCGATCTTCGGGCGAGGGCGGCAGGAAAGCGCCGCGCCACGACGCCCGCTTGGCCAGCACCGGCAGCAGCGGATCGGGCATAGCGCCGGAGCTGAAAGTCAGGCGGGCGACCTTGCGCAAAACCCCGTCATCATCGCTCAACCGTTCAACCTGCGTCGCCAGCCCTTCGCCAGACGCTGCAATCGCCAGCCCTTCGGCCGCCGCGCCAAGGCTGATGGCGGCATCATGCCCGTGCGGGTCGCCCACCGCCGGCCGCCGCGCTGTATCCTCCAGCAGCACCAGCCGATCGCCATCAATCCGCCAGCGCGCGGGCTGGACATTGTGGACGCTGGGCGAAGCGCGCGCGGCGTTGACCAGCCGGGCCAGCAGAGCGCTCATGCCCCCGTTCATACAAGCCCTTTGCGGAACAGGTGCAGCTTGTGCAGACTGCGTCCGCCGAGCTTTTCGACCTGCCGCAGGCTCGCCGGGTTCTCGTCTGCGATCCATGTCCCGCCCACCGTTTCGTAGCCTGCATCGCGCACCCGGCCGAGCGTATGCGCAATCATCGCCCCCATGATCCCCTGACTGTGCGCCGCACGCGCGACTGAATAGAAGATCAGCACCGCGCGCTTGCGGTTCATCCGGTACCGCAGGAAATGCCACGGCGTGGTGATGCCGATGCGTGACCGGGTCGCCTTCAGAAACCCGTTGAGATCGGGAATCGCAATGATCACGCCCACTGGCTCCCCATCACGTTTGAGCACTGATGACAGGCGCGGGTCGAGGATGGTGCTGAGTTCGCCCGCCTGAAACTGGAATTCGTCGGGCGTCAGCGGCACGAACATCGGGTTGTCGTAAAACCCGTCATTGAGCAGCAACCGCGCCTCCTCCATCCGTTCGGAGAAAGTGCTTTGCTTGATCGGTGCGAATTCAAACCGCGCCGGGTCGAGCGGGGGCACCGGGACATTGGCTTTGGTGAGGTCGACCTCAAATGTCGTCATCGGGAATTAGGGCGCAAAGCCCGCCGCCTCCAGCATCCCCGGCAGCCACGGCGCGCCGACGATCATGTCGGTATAGGCCGCTTCGCCAAACCCGCCGGTCATCACGCCGCATTGCTGCATCGCGGTGAGGTTGAAGTTGCCGACCAGTTCGGCGGTGCCTTGTTCGCGGGCAAAGCCTTCGGCGGCATCCAGCAGCATTCGGCCTGCCTCAGGGTCGTCGGCGCAGTCGAAAAACCCGAATTGCGCACGGTTCCAGCCCCACCGTTCGTTTGACGCGCGGTGCATGTGCGCGATGATCCGCCCGATGGGCTTGGCGCCGCGATGCACGGTCCAGAACCGATAAGGGTTGCCCGCGAGCCATAGCGGGTTCTTCGCCGGATCGAGCATCTTGGCGATGTCGCCCTTCAATGGCGAGACATAGCCGACGCTATCGGGATAGGCGTTGAACGGTGCTTCGAAGAACGCGCGTGCATCGCCTTCATGCAGGGTCAGGGTCATGGGGCGCGCTCCAGCAGCCGGGCGACAATGGTGAGTTCGCCGGTCAGGCGATCGGCATTGAGCGCGCCCCCTGATATCGCCAGAAAGCGCGGCGGCGTTTGCGAAAGGCGGAGCAGATGGCTCGCGCCGTAACGGCTGAGCAATTCGCGCGCCGCGCCCGTTAGGGTGTCGCTGGCCGCTTCGCCTGACGCGCACACCACCGGTCTGGCCGCGAGCGCCGCGATCAGATCATCGGGCAGATCGGCCAACGTGGCGGCGGTCACCGGCACGCCGCTTGCGAGCAAGGGATGCGCAGCCAGGATCGCAGCCTCGTCGGGCCCGGCGCGGGCGATGGGTGTAAGCAGGCCTTCAGCCCGGCCGTCGGGATCGGCGAAGCGTTCGACCAGCAGCGCCAGCGCCGCCGCGCCTGCTGCCGTGGCTGACAGCGCCAGCGTAACCGGGTCTGCGGCACCCACTAGGTAAGCGCCTGCCGCCACAATCCCGCCAGCCCCCGCCGCAATCACCAGATCGCCCAGCAACCGCAATGGTCGGCTCGCATCCCCCGCTAGCCGCGAACAGGCGAGCACGAACACCAATGCCGCAAACGGACCGCCGCGAAACGGAAGGGCGGGGAACAATCGCTCGAAATCGGACGCCAGCAGCGGCACCGCCAAGGCAAAGGCCAGTGCGAGCATATCGACGGCGCGCCGCTCGGCCAGCGATACAGACGCGCGTTGGCTGAGCATATGAGCCAGCACTGCCGCCATGACCGCCGCCTGAAAAAGCGCCAGCGCGATAATGGCCGCCCCCGTCCATACGAGGCCAAACGTGATGGCGAGCACCGAGAATCCGATGGCGCCCGCCAGTGCAGTCAGCTTGAGCCAGCGCGGGGCATGGCGGCGCACCAGTTCCTCGGCCAGCCGCAAGGTGGTGAGCGGCAGCCACGCGGCGACCACCATGGTGCAAGCGACGAAGAACGGCGAGGGCAGGGCGACATTCGCCAGCCGCAGCCCCATCAGCAACGCGGCCAGCGTCAGCAGCAGCCGCAAATGCCCGGCCACCCCGCCATTGCGTGCCGCTTCCCGCACGCCAGCGCGCGCCACCAGCGCAGCGAGCAAGCCGATGCCGGTCAGCAGGGCTCCAATCACGGTCACGCCAGCAGCTTTGCCATGAAGCGCCGCACCAGCAGGCGCTTTGCAAAGGCGAGCGGGGCGGGCAGGGGGCGTTCGACCTTCATTGCGTGCGCATTGAAGAAATAGCCGCGATAATCGGTGCCGCCTGGCCGATCCAGAATGATCCGGATCGCTTCGTCGGCCATCAGCGTGCCCGCCATCGTCACCATCGTCGAGAAACTGAAGCGCGACCGCTTGCCCGAAGCGACCTCACCCGCGACATCCAGATCGACGTATTTGTGGCTGGACGAATGGACCAGCACGTATTCAATCTCGCGCATCAGGCACTCCACGCCCATGTCCTTGGTGATGTCCTGCCACGGCACCCCTATCGTGGGATAGTCCAGCCGCTCTTCCAGTCGGGGATCGTGCGGGCGCACCACCGTGACTGAGGGGAGGGGGGAGGCATAGGCATCAATCAGCGTGCGCCCATGCGTGCGACATTGGCGGTAATACTCCGCCCCCGCCGCCGCATCATCGGTGCCGTTGATCGCGACATCGACGCGCGGCAGGATGTCCGGGAGCCGCTCGGTCCATTCGCGGCCCAGCACCTCGATCTGCAATTCAGGATTGAGTTCCAGCGCGAGCCGCGCGGCGGCTTCGGCCTTTTGCTCACCGATGGTGTCAGCGCGGCAAAACAGCTGACGGTTGAGGTTCGACACCTCGAACACGTCGATATCCGCGATCACGAACCGGTCCACGCCCGCGCGCACCAGCGCCATGAACGCCGCGCCGCCCATCCCGCCCACGCCGGGGATGAACACGCAGGCTTCGCGCAGCCGCGCCTGCTCGGCTTCGGTCACAAAGCCACGGTTGCGGGTGGTCATTTCGGCATAGGTGAATGCGGTCATGAGCGTACTCTCAGGCGGCCATAAGGACGGGTGGAATCCAGCCACTGGATCACAGGAATTAGCAGCGCGCCGGTCAGCACCAGCACGCCTTGCAGGGCGAGCTGCGGCAGCGCAGCCCGCGGCACGCTGCGTGACAGGAAGCGGCCACCGGCGGCCAGATCCAGCGCGCCGATCTGCAACACATCATCGCCGCGCGCGTAATCGAGTTGGGCCGCGCAATAGGCATTGAAATCATCGCGGCGATGCTTGGCGGCGACATCGAAGGTCTTCTTCAGGTTATCCGACCCGCCGGTATAGGCGTTGGTGATCACCTGCCGATCGGCATCATATCCGGCATCATCACCCACGCCAAAGGCCGCGCGGTGTTGGCGCATGATCTGGTGGGCAAGGTGCCGGTGGATAAAGGATTGCGGGGTCGGCCCTTGCGCAGGGAAGACGTTGCTGAACGTTTCTGCCACCATGCCGACGACGGGCGGGCACCTGCGTGACGCTGCTGATCCACAGCGGGCGCATCCCCTGCCGCAGGAACAGCGCAAAGCAGGTGAGGCCGTAGAGAATCCAGCTCAAACCGCCGCTGCGTTCCGCGGGATCGACCATCACCAGCCCCAGATGCAGCACCGCCGCGCGCTCCCCGCCTTGAATCACATCAAGCAGCGGCATCGCATTGAAGGCCACGGGCACGGCGTCGCTGCTGCGGGTGATGAGGGTAATGACGCTGCGATCCCACGCTGCGTCCCCCTCGGCAAACAGCCCGTAATCGAGCGACTCGCCCGCAAGACAGGCGCGCACCACGCTTTCACATTGCTGTTTGACGCTCGCGAGCGCGCTATCCGTCACCGTGACGCCGGGGCGTTCAACAATCCACACCCGATATTCGCGGCTGGCGTTGAAGCTGACTGAGAGCGTGTCGCCAGCCATCGCCTTGAAGACATGAAACACGTGTGCTGACCCACCGGCGTTGCGCCCAACGCGGAATCTAGCGCAAAGTGGTTAAAGGACAATGGCCCACGACGCTGCCAGCCATCAAGCCGTGTGACGCACCACCAATTGCGGGGGCAGGACGAGGCTTTCAGTCTTTTCACCCGCCAAGCGCCGCAGCAAAAGATCGACGAGGCCGCGTGCGCCCGCTGCGATGTCTTGCCGAACGGTGGTGAGCGGCGGAACGGTTTGCTGGGCGATCGGCAGATCATCGAACCCGACCAGCTTGACCGTGTCCGGCACCGTGATCCTGCGTTCCCGTAGAGCGGTAAGACACAGCGCGGCGAGCGTATCGGTGGCAGCGAAGATACCGTCGATCCGGCCATCGGTGTTGGCCAGATGCCCGGCGATCTCCTCGCTCGCGCGGTCGGGCGAAAGGTGGGTGGGCAGGGCCATGATCGGCACGAGGCCCATTTTCTGCGCCACATCCTGCGCGCCGGCAAAACGTGCGGCGAATTCAATCGCGGTGGTATCGCCGAGGAAGGCGAGGCGGCTCGCTCCGGCAGCAATCAGCCGTTCGGCGGCGAGCCTCCCGCCCAGCCGGTTATCGGTGCCGACCACGCAGTGCCGCTGGCCTTCGGTGTGATTGCCCCACACCACCATCGGGCCATAACCATCGGCAACATCCTCGATCCGGTCAAACTGATCAGACTGGCCGATGACGATCACCCCGTCGATCATGCCCGAACCGATGAACCGGTCGAGCCAGTCGGCGTCATCCTCGGGCACCACCCGGCGCAGCATCAGATCGTATCCTTCGCGCGTCAGCTCATCGGCCAGAAAGCCGAGCAGCGTCATGAAGAAGGTGTCGGAAATCTGCTGCCGGGTATCATGGCCGAGCGGGATGACCACACCGATGACGCCGGTTTTCTGGCGCCGCAATCCGCTCGCCATCTGGTTCGGGCGAAACCCGTGTTCCCGGGCGATCGCCTCGATCTTCTCGCGGGTCTTGGTGTTAACGAGGCTCTTGCCCGCCAGCGCGCGCGACACCGTGCCGGGAGAGACGCCCGCCAGCCGCGCCAGATCGGTGATGGTGCGCACCGTGCCGCGTACTGACCTGTCTTCGCTCATGCCTAGCTTGCCGCCAGCCCCTGTTCGCGCGGGGCGCGGTGCCCGGCATCAACCAACAACGTAGCCAGTGCGCCCGCCAGCATCAAGACACCGCCCAGCATCAGCACATTGCGCGGGTCGCCGCCCAGCAGCGGGCGGTAGATCAGCGGCATGGTAAGCGTCTGTATCAGCATCGGTATCACGATGAACAGGTTGAAGATGCCCATATAAATGCCGTTGCGTTCGGGCGGGATGCAGTCGGCGAGCATCACGTAAGTGTTGCCCATCATCCCGGCCCAGCCGATGCCGACGCCCAGCATCAGCACGAACAGCGCGGCTGGCGTGCTCGCGCCCGGGATCATCAGCATCGCCGCGCCTGATGCGGCCAGACACACCGCGTGAACATGCCGCGCGCCGAACCGCGCCACCACCGGGATCAAGGCAAGCGCGCCGAGAAACGCGACAAAATTGTACAGTGCGCCTGCCTGCTGGGTGGTTAGCGTTGCTTCGCGAAACAGCGCGCTGGCCGGATCGCTGGTGTTATACATTGTGCGCCCGACCGCGAAGGTGATGTACTGCCAATATGCGAACATCGCATACCACTGGCACAGCATCGCACCGGCCAATTGCTTCATCGGGCGCGGCATCGCGCGGATCGCATCGCCGATTTCAGTGAAAGTGGCGCGCACGGTTAGCGGCTTGTCTTCGAGATTCGCCCGCTCGATCAGCGTGAGCGGCAGTTCGGGCACTCGCAGCACCGACCATACGATGGTCGAGATCGACAAAACCGCCCCGATCACAAAGGCAATCCGCACAATCACCGGAATGCCGTTAGCATCAAGCACGCTGCTTGCGACAAACGCGGTCAGCAGGCTCGGTGCAAGGTAGGATAGCGTCTGCGCGAGGCCCGTGAACGCGCTCTGCGTAAGGAACCCGACAGACCGCTGGCTCGCCGCCAGCCGATCCGCAACATAGGCGCGGTACGGCTCCATCGTGATGTTGTTGCCTGCGTCCAGGATCCACAGCAGACTCGCCGCCATCCACAGCGTGCTCGAATAGGGCATGGCGAACAGGCTGATCGTACAGATGATTGCGCCGATCAGGAAGTACGGCGTGCGGCGGCCCATGCGGGTGTTGGTGCGGTCGCTCATCGCGCCGACGATTGGCTGGATGATCAGCCCGGTCATCGGGCCTGCCAGCCACAACAACGGCATGGTCGCTTCGTCCGCGCCAAGGAAGCCGTAGATCGGCCCCATATTGGCCTGTTGCAGCCCGAAACTGAACTGTAGGCCGAAGAAGCCGATGTTCATTTCGATGATTCGCATCAGCGAAAGCCGGGGCTTTTCCGTCATGTGGCGCCTTTTCCGATCCTGTCCCATGCGCCGGTCTATGCCGCGCTGTGACTTGGAGGTGACACGTTTCCATGCAATTTGCAAACGTTTGCAAGATTCCTGTTGCAAACGTTTGCAAGAACGTTACGCCTGACATCGTCGTCGCCAAAGAAGCGCGAGTTCGAGAGGAGAATTATCATGAAACTGCGTACCGCGCTTTGCGCAAGCGCCGCCCTTTGCGGCCTAGTCACCCCAGCCTTTGCTCAGGATAACGCCGTAAGCGATTCGGCTGAGGGCGAAGGCAACGAAATCATCGTCACCGCCGTCGCCCGCGGGCAGAACCGGATCGAAAGCTCGGTCTCGGTCAGCACCATTGGCGCCGAAGCGATCACTAATCTTGCCGCGCCGTCAGCGGCTGACCTGATCCGCCAGATTCCGGGCATCCGTTCGGAAGCATCGGGCGGCGAAGGCAACGCCAACATCGCCGTGCGCGGCATTCCGGTCTCGACCGGTGGCGGGCGCTATATCCAGCTGCAGGAAGATGGTCTGCCGCTGCTTGAATTCGGTGATATCGTGTTCGGCAATGCCGACAACTTTCTGCGCGCTGATCGCTCTGTCGCCCGTGTCGAAGCGGTGCGCGGCGGTTCGGCTTCAACTTTCGCGTCGAATGCGCCGGGCGCGGTGATCAACTTCATCTCCAAGACTGGCAAGCAGGAAGGCGGCGCCATTCAGGGCAGCGTTGGCCTCGATTTCGAAAGCTATCGGCTCGATTTCGATTACGGCGCACCGCTGGCCGACGACCTTTATTTCCACGTCGGCGGCTTTTACCGTACCGGCGAAGGCCCGCGCGACATCGGGTACAACGGCTATGATGGCGGCCAGATCAAAGCCAACATCACCAAGGAATTCGACGGCGGCTACATCCGCTTCACCGGCAAGTATCTGGATGATCGCACCCCGACCATCCTGCCGCAGCCTGTGTTCGTTGGCGGAACCGATTCCAGCCCCGATTACAACGCCATCCCCGGCTTTGATCCGCGCAGGGACTCGCTCTACAGCCCGTTCCTGACCCCGCAGGTCACCCTTGATGGTAACAACAACCCCACCAGCTTCGATTTCCGCGATGGCTTGTCGGTGCAAAGCTTGGCCTTCGGGATTGAAAGCGAAATCGACGTGGGCAGCGGGTGGACACTGACCAACCGGTTCCGCTTTGCCGATAATTCGGGCAGCTTCCAGTCGCCCTTCCCGGCGAGCGCGGATACCGCGCAGAATATTGCCAACGGCATCGGCGGCGCAGGTTCGACGATCGAATTCGCCAGCGGCCCCAACACCGGCGATGTCGCCAATGCGGCAAATATCGGCGGCAACGGGCTGCTGACCAACGTGGTTGTGTTCAATGTCCGGCTGAACAGCCTCGACAATGTCACCAATGATTTCCGCGTGAACAAGCAGTTCGATTTCGGCGGCGGTTCGGCCAATTTCACCACTGGGTTCTATCTGTCGCGCCAGTCGATTAACACCGATTGGCTGTGGACCAGCCACGTGCAGACCGTGCAGGGTGACGGGCAGGCTGTGCTGGTCGATATCCGCGATGCGGACGGCGATCTGGTCACGCAGAATGGCACCGTGGGCTTCGGCGCCAGCTTCTTCGGCAATTGCTGCCGCCGGAACTATAACGTTGATTACAGCACCTACGCGCCGTTCGCCTCGCTCTCGCTCGAACTCGACCGCCTGACACTCGATGCTTCGGTCCGGTATGATTACGGCGATGCCAGCGGCACGATCACTGGATCGGACACCGGCTTTGGCATCGGGATCAGCAGCTTCGATTTCGACAATGATGGCGACATCAGCCCGGCTGAAGCCCAGACCGCTGTGCTCCCGCTCGGCAATGCGCGCCCGGTGAATTATGACTTCAACTATTTCAGTTTCTCGCTGGGGGCCAACTACCTGCTGACCGATGATCTGGGCGTGTTCGCACGTTACAGTCAGGGCGGCCGGCACACCGCCGATCGCAGCCTGTTCTCGCCTGCGGTCAGCACCACCGACGGCAGCCTGCCGGGCGGCGACGATGGCGTGATCGCAAGGGTCAATCAGCTCGAAGCGGGTGTCAAATATCAATCGGGTGGCATTTCGCTGTTCGCCACCGGCTTTTATGCCGAAACCGCTGAAACCAATGTCGACATTGCCCCGGTGGTGCTGTTCGACACCGAATTCGAAGCTTACGGCATCGAACTCGAAGGCGCCTATCGCACCGGGCCGTTCAGCCTGACGGCCGGCGTCACCTGGACCGATGCGGAAATCGTCGATGCGCTGGATTTGACCACCATCGGCAACACCCCGCGCCGTCAGGCTGACTTCGTCTATCAGGCGACTGCACAGTACGAAGCCGACCAGTTCACTCTGGGCGCGAATATCGTGGGCACCACCGATAGCTTCACGCAGGATAGCAACCAGCTGGAACTGCCCGCCTTCGCGCAGGTCAACGCGTTCCTGGCATTCCGGCCGATTGAGCGGATTGAGGTCGGGCTGAACGCGCAGAACCTGTTCAACGTCACCGGCTTTACCGAGGCGGAAGAAGGATCAATCCCGGCCAATGGCATCGTGCGCGCACGCTCGATCGCAGGCCGGACGGTACTCGCATCGGTGCGGTTCGACTTTTAAGAAACCGCGCCGAAGCATCAGGGCTGGCCGCCATCCCCCCTTCGGCGGCCAGCCTGTTTTTTGATGAAGCAATTGGGATAAGTTGTTGCCATGACCACCGCCTGGACCGGGGATCACGTGCGCCGGATTGCACCGGCAATGGCGGCGACAATCGCGCCGATCATGGTGCCTGAACGATCACGACTGGAGCCGGGGCGGCTTTACTGGGACATGTGGCCGGTGCAAGACGCCCACGGCGCCCGCGTAGTGGTGGCGGGCCGCGAGTTGTGGATGGCGCTAACCGCGCCTGATCGCGGTGATCCGGGCCTCAGACATTTCGAAGCGAAGATTCATCTGCTCGAACGCAGCGGATCGGATTGGGTCGATCTCGGCCCGGCCCTGCCTGATTTTGCGGTGCCGTACCAACGCGAATGGGCAGGTTCGGCGCTGCTCGAACATGGCGTGCTGACGCTGTTCTTCACCGCCGCTGGCACTGCGGACAGGGCAGGCGGCTATCAGCAGGAATTGTGGCAGACGAAAGCCACGATCGGCGCAATTGGCCTGCCGCAGGAATGGTCGTTTCCTACTCCGCTGATCGGTGGCTACGCTCCGCATTACATGCCTGCCGACGCGCACGACGGGACGCCCGGCATGATCAAGGCGTTTCGCGATCCGGCCTATTTCCGCGACCCGGCTGACGGCGCCGAATATCTTGCCTTCACCGCTTCGCTCGCCGGGTCGGTTTCGGCCTTCAACGGCGCATTCGGATTGGCGCGCAGGGGCCCGCTAGGGTGGGTCTTGACCCCTCCTTGCCTGCACGCAGAGGGCGTCAACAACGAGCTAGAGCGCGCCCATCTGGTGTTTCACGGGAAACATTACTACGCATTCTGGTCAACGCAGACGGCGACTTTCGCGCCCGATCTGCGCGATGCACCGGGGGGTTTGTACGGAATGGTGGCAGACACGATGCAGGGGCCATGGCGGCCGCTCAATGGGAGCGGACTGGTGCTAACGAACCCTGCGGATCGACCGCTTCAGACCTATAGCTGGTATGTCGACGCCGCGCTGACCGTGTGCAGCTTTGTCGATATGTTGCCGGATGGAACCTTCGGCGGGGTGCCCGCCCCCTTGCTCCAACTGGAACTCGACGGCGACCGCGCGACCGTGCGCGCCTTGGCGGCGGAGCAGGCGGGCTGATGCTCGGCGGGATCGAGGCGGGCGGTACCAAATTCGTGCTCGCCGTGGGGCCTTCGCCGGATGAGATCACTGCGCGCTATACGATCCCGACCCGCGATCCGGCGACCACCTTGGCCGAGGCTGCTGCGTGGTTTGCAGGCCAAGGCCAGATCACCGCGCTTGGCATCGGCAGCTTTGGCCCGGTCGATCTTGACCCCGCGTCAGTCACCTGGGGCCGGATCACCAACACGCCCAAACCCGGCTGGGCCGATTGCGACATCACCGGGTTCTTCATGGACGGGCTCGGCGTGCCGGTGGGGATTGACACCGACGTGAATGGGGCGGCGCTGGCGGAATTTGCGGCGGCAGATGGGGCTGTTGGCAGCTTGGCCTATCTCACCATCGGCACCGGGATCGGCGGCGGCTTGGTGCTGGATGGCAGGCCCGTCCACGGCATCGCCCACCCGGAAATGGGGCATATCTATCCTCGCCGCGCGGCCGACGACCGCGAATTTGTCGGCACTTGCCCGCATCATGGCGATTGCCTCGAAGGGCTGGCGAGCGGGCCTGCGATTATCGCGCGCTGGGGGATGCCGCTGTCAAAGTTGCCGCAGGATCACTCGGCCCACGCGATCATCGCCGACTACATCGCACAGGCCTGCCACATGCTGTTCGCGACCGTGGCGGTCGCCGAGATCGTGATCGGCGGCGGGGTGGCGAACACGCCGGGGCTGGTCGAGCGGGTGGCGACCCGCGCGCGCGAACTCGATGCAGGCTACCTGCCGGGCGGAGCGCGCCACCGCATCATCCGTCCGCGCCAAGGCGAAAACGCCGGAATCATCGGCGCGATGATGCTGGCCGAAAAGGCTTAACGCAAAGCGCAGGCGGCGCGGGCCATGGCCTCGATGTTCGCCCTGTCGGGCGCGCCTTTAGGCGAGACCCAGCTGCCGCCGACGCACAGCACGGGATCGAAGGCGAGCCATTCGGCGGCATTGTCAGGCCCGATCCCGCCGGTGGGGCAGAACCGGCACTGACCGAACGGCGCGGCGAGCGCCTTCAATGCGGGCAAGCCGCCAGCCGCCATCGCGGGGAAAAACTTGAACCGATTCAGCCCCAAGTCCAGCCCGCGCATGATGTCACCCGCATTGGCGATACCGGGAAGAAACGGCACGCCGCTGGCGATGGCCGCCTTGCCCAGTGTTTCGGTGAGGCCGGGCGAGACGATGAACTCGCTGCCCGCAGCCAGTGCCGCGTCCATTTCGCGCGGGTTGGTGACCGTGCCGGCGCCGACAATCGCGCCGGGCACCGCCTTCATCGCGGTGATCGCGGGAAGCGCCGCCGGGGTGCGCAGCGTCACTTCGAGTACTCGCAATCCGCCAGCAACCAACGCTTCGGCGAGGCCGACGGCATGGGCGATATCGTCGATTACGATTACCGGGATCACCGGGGCGACCCGCATCAATTCATCAATCGTGGCCATTGTCACATCCCTCCGGTTGCAAGCATTGCAGTGGCGCCTTGCTCGGCTCCGTCGGCGAAACGGCGGAACATGCCGAACAATTCGCGGCCTACGCCCATATCTGGGCGCGGATCGGGTGCAGGCTCACGGCTTGCAAGATCGGCGGTGGTGTTGAGATCGCCGGTGACCGCACAGACCCTGATGATATCGCCGTCGCGCAGTCGTGCAAGCGGCCCGCCGCCCAAGGCTTCAGGCGTGCAGTGGATCGCTGCTGGCACCTTGCCGCTCGCACCCGACATGCGCCCGTCGGTAACCAGCGCGACACGGAAACCCCGGTCCTGCAACACGCCCAGCGGCGGGGTGAGCTTGTGGAGTTCGGGCATGCCATTGGCGCGCGGGCCTTGGAACCGGACGACCACCACCACATCGCGGTTAAGCTCGCCCGCCTTGAATGCGGCGGCGACGCTGGGTTGATCCTCAAACACACGGCAGGGAGCTTCGATCGTCCAGCGTTCGTGATCCACTGCTGAGGTTTTGAAACAGGCGCGGCCCAGATTGCCAGTGAGCAGGCGCATCCCGCCATCGGGTTTGAACGGATCGTTGACCGGGCGGAGCATCGTATCGTCACCCGCCACACCAACATCGCGCCACACCAATTCCTCGCCCTCAAGACCAGGTTCACGCGCATAATCGCTGAAATTCCCGCGTCCGACGGTGAGAATGTCAGGATGGGCGAGGCCTGCTTCGAGCAGCTCACCAATCACATAACCCATGCCGCCTGCGG
>Ga0163144_10016299_pt1 | contig 15231 bp, 10 predicted proteins | sample OliLak19BULKMAT1_FD_123175 | JGI IMG/M metagenome (GOLD analysis project Ga0163144, IMG submission 123175) | Freshwater microbial mat bacterial communities from Lake Vanda, McMurdo Dry Valleys, Antarctica - Oligotrophic Lake LV.19.BULKMAT1 | ecosystem: Environmental > Aquatic > Freshwater >... | reverse complement strand
GCGGAGAGATCTGAACGCCTCCACCAGCACGTGAATCCCCTTCTCCGGATGGATACGCCCGGTGAAGATGATGGTTCGGCCGCGGCCGGCGGAAGCGTCCAGGTTCCGTGACGCGGGGGAACGGAAGAATCCGAGGTCGATCGGATTGGGGATGATGCGCACCTGCGACGCCAAGCCCGGACGCTCGGCGATGATCGCGTCCGCGATCGCTTTCGATACCGCGCTCAACCGATCGACTCGCCCGTACAGCCACATCTGCCCCTTGGGCACGCGCTGCACATTCATCGAGATCCGCCCAGCGCTCCGCTTGAACACCGAAAGCATCGCGGGAAGCCAGAAAGCGTTCGTCACAACGATGTCCGCGCGCGGGCACTTCAGGAACATGCGGGCCGAGAAGAGCACGTCCTTGATCAGGTCGAGCTTGACGTTGCTCCCCTGCTTCCATTGCGTGAGACGGATCGTCCGTACACCGTCGCGTGTTTCGTCGGCCGGCAGGCCCTCGAAGGCGCGAGAGAGAACGGTGACGCTGTGTCCCATCTTGGCGAAGTGGCGCGCGAGGTCTCCCCAGACCCGCTCCACCGCGCCGGAGGGGCCGGGAGGCGTCGGGAACCAGGGGCCGGTGACGATGGTGATCTTCAATGGCTTCATGCTCGGTCCTCGCGCGTGATCTGCACGAATGCGACAAGGAATCGGCTCCAGATGAAGCCTCGCAGGCCGGGTGCGGGAATCAGGATGCGGCTGAAGCGAAAGCCGCGGGGGATCGAGGCGAAGTCCTGCATCGAGACCCAGTGGATTGCATCGGAATCGCGGAACCACGGTCGATGAAACAGGGCCGGGTCGGTGTGGATCAGGAACTGCTCGCCGCGGCCCGAAAGCCCGAGCCATCGGGCGGTCTGCCAGAGCGTGAGCCCCAGGCGCGCCCCGGTTGTGTAGTGACGGGCGGAGGGCGGGATGTACCCGGGCATGTCGTAGCGGGGACAGGCAACAAAGAGCGAGCCGCCGGGGGAGAGACGTTGCAGCAGAAGGTCGCGGGTATGGCGAGGATTGGTGACGTGCTCCCAGACGAACGTGGAGAACATGATGTCGTAGTCGCCGGCGAGTCCGGAGATATCGCCGATGTGCACCGCGTCGGCTTCGCCGGAGAGGTAGTCCTGATTCTGGGGCGTGACATCCTGCACTTCGAGCCGCACGCGCGAGCGCAGTTCGCGGAGGAAAACAGCAAAGCCTGTTCGGCCTGCGCCAAACTCGAGGATGCGGCAAGATCCCTTGTCGGCGAATCTTTGCTCGATCGCGGCCTTGATGGGGGTCCAGATCTCGGGCTTAGAGTTGGCCTCGACGTTGAAGTCGCTGTAGTCCTTGGTGGAAGCGTGGAAAACGTCGAGCTTGCGGCGGAGCTCGGCCACGCTCGGGTCATCTTCGGTCGTGAGAAACGCGGGACGCATCATCCGAGGGCTCCATCGTCCATCCGCCGGGGCTTCACCACCTCGGCCGGGTTGCCCTGAACGATCACATCGGGGGGGACGCTTCGTGTGACAACCGCGCACGCGCCGACGATAGCGTTATCACCCACTGTCACTCCCGGTCCGATGAATGCACGCGTGCAGACCCACACCCCTGCACCAATGGTGATCGGTGGTCGAAGCAGTGGGAGGTTGGGCTGCGTGTAGTCGTGTGTGCCGGCGCATATGTATGCGTCCTGCGAGAGAACTGTGTGCGCACCGATGCTCACCGGGCCGAGGTTGTAGACCATCACGCCGTCTGCGAGACAGCCATACTCGCCCATCGTGAGCAGCCAGGGATGCCAAACGCGCGAGGAGGGGAGCAGGTTAACGGTATAGGGGACCTTTCCCCCGAAGAGCCGGATGAGGAAGACGCGGAAGCTGCGCATGGCGCGCGGGGTGGGTCGGTAGAGCAGGTGCCAAACGAAGAACCACAGCAGCTTTCGGGCATACCAGGCGCGCGGATACGGAGCCTTGGAGGTGGTGTCCAAACGCTGGAAAACCCGCCGAGTCGGAGAGGCGGTGGACGGAGTTTGATTGGTCTGTGTATCCATCTGGGTAAGCGACTCCCCTTCATCGGCATGTCCCGGGGGCGTGGACACCAGAATGGCCTGAGGTTCTCCTATGACGGTAAGAGGGCGGGAGTTCGTGGGTGCGATAGTTACGCGGCCGCGGTTTGACAGCCGCGCATGCCGCGCACGCGTCGAGTCGGCCGTTGCGCAAGATGACGCGGGGGAGCGGCGATTCATTGTTCCAGAAGTTTGGGTTATGAAAGGTTGAATGCACAGAAATGGGAGGAGGACTTTGGATTAGGCATTAGGGACTCGGCACTGGGCGTACCGATCCAAGGGGATGATGGCGCGAACCCTACCATCGGGGATGCCTGGTGATACGTCTGCTGCCGCTTCGGTTCGGGTGACGCTGTCATCGCTCGCTCGGATGGCCGCGGAAGGGAAGCCGTTTGCGTGCCTGACGTGTTATGACGCGACGACGGCAAGGTGGCTTGCGCGGGGCGGGGTGCACGTGCTGCTGGTGGGGGACACCGCGGCAGAGATGGTGCTTGGGCTGGGGCGGACGATCGACATGCCGCTGGAGGTGCTGATCGCGCTGACGGCGGGAGTGAAACGCGGCGCCCCGGATGTCGTGGTGATGGGAGATATGCCGTTCATGTCGTACCACGCGAGTGAGTCGGATGCGATTCGCAACGCGGGCCGGTTTCTGACGGAAGGGATGGCGGATATTGTGAAGCTTGAGGCGGATGCGAGCTTTGCGCCGCTGGTGGAAAAGATGACGCGGGCCGGGATTCCGGTGTGCGGGCATGTGGGGAGCAAGCCGCAGCAGGCGGCGCTCACGAGCGGGTACGCCTCTGCGGGGCGGACCGCCTCGGAAGCGCGCCGGGTAGTTGATGATGCGGTTGCGCTCGAGCGTGCGGGGGCGAAGCTGCTGCTTGTGGAGGCGGTGCCGGCGGAGGTGACGCTCGCGATACTGGATGCGACGACGGTGGCGCTGATTGGGATCGGTGCGGGGACGGATTGTCATGGGCAGGTGCTGGTGTTACAGGACTTGGTGGGGATGACGGAAAGGCCGCCGCGGTTTGCTGAACCCGTGGCGAGCCTCGGGCGTAGCTTCGAGGATGCGGCGCGGGAATGGGTGGGCAGGGTCGGTACGCGGCGGATTGGCGGGCAGAGTTATTCCATGCGTGCAGGCGAAGCTGAAAAGCTGGCAGCGGAAGGATTTCCACGCGTGAGACAGGGTCTGGTCGACGATGCTTCGGCTGCGCCTGCGCGATCAGTGTCAATCCCCAGGTCGGGTGCACGGGATCAGCGGTCGACCTGAATCGATCGGCTTGGGTTCCCGAACAACCTTTGGGGCCGAAGCCGGTTGAATAGGCGGACTCGGAACGCAGAAGCCCGGAGGCGTGGATCGTCTGGTCCACTCCCATTAACGGACAAGGACAACATGAGACGCTTTATCACTTTCGGTCCTGCCATCGTCGTGCTCATCACTACGCTGGTTACGCTTGTCGCCGCGCCCGCCGCGGTGCGGATGGTTGGGTATGCGAACACGGATGCACAAATCCGGCTTGCACAGCAAACGCTGGCCGGGGATGACATTCTGGTGCGGATGGATCAGGCGGTACGGGCGATTGCCGAGAGCGTGGAGCCGTCGGTGGTACACATCGGCGTTGATGAACGCGCGGGCGGTGGACGGTGGATCCGGCAGTCGCAAGGCTCGGGCTGGGTATATGACGAGCAGGGGCACATCGTGACGAACGCTCATGTGGTACGCGGGGCGCAGCGGATCAGCCTGCAGTTTCAGGATGGCCGCACGGTCGATGCAGAGATGCTCGGTTACGACACATCGACGGATGTGGCGGTGCTTCAGGCCAAGACCACGGAGGGGCTGTTCCCCGTTCGCCGAGCGGATGGCGACCGGCTGCGGCAGGGCGATCGTGTGTTTGCCTTTGGCTCACCGTTTGGCTTCAAGTTCTCGATGTCGGAAGGAATTGTGTCGGGGCTGGGGCGGGACCCAAGATCGGTGATCGGGCAGAGCGGGTACACGAACTTCATTCAGACGGATGCGGCGGTGAACCCGGGGAACTCGGGCGGGCCGCTGGTGGATGCAAAGGGACAGTTGGTGGGAATGAACGTCGCCATCGCAACGGGGTCGCGGTCCGCGGCAGGAAATGAGGGACAGTCGGCGGGAATCTCGTTCCACATTCCTCTGTCGACGATCGAGTCGGTGGTGGAGCAGTTCATCGCGGGACAGCCGTTGTCAAAGGGGTTTTTCGGGATCAATCTGCCGATGGATCGCTCGCGGCCGGGCGACACGGATGCGCACGAGCGAATGAACCGGCAGTTGCTGGATCGGCTTGCGTATCGCGGGCAGGGCGTGGTGATCGTTGATGTCGAGCCGGATGGCCCCGCGGCAAAGGCGGGACTGCGCGCCAGTGACGTGATCGTGAAGATCGGTGATCAGCGGGCGACAAGCATTGCTGTAGCGCGGGCGCTGATTGCCAATCATGCGCCTGGCGCGACCCTAAACACGGAGATCTGGCGGAACGGAGAGTCGATCGCGGTGCCGGTGGTGCTTGGCGCTCGGCCGGTTGGTGAGCAACTGGATGCGGTGATCGAGGCGGTTGCGCGATTCGGGATGGGGGAGGTGATAAAGCCTGGGGATGAGCTGCTCATCAGCGAGATCGCGCGGAACTCGGGGGCGTTTCGGGCTGGATTGCGCCCGCAAATGGTGGTGACGAGCGTGGAGGGACGGGCGGTCGCGGAGCCGATTGATTTCTATCTCGCGCTGGCATCGGCGGGGATTGCACAGGGGCGAACGGTGTCAATCGGAGTTCGGAACGCCGATGGGACGGAACGGAACGTGGAGATCCAGCCGAACGGCTGAGCAGCGTTCGTTGTTTGACTTCTTGTGGCACTGCTCTCAAGAGCACTGTTCATCAGCGCCCAACAGGCCGCAGGCGTATGCGCACCTTCGTCCCCGGCGGAGGCGTGCGCGAGAAGTCCGCGATCCATTCCGGCGCATCGATGCTCGCATCGTGGCTGAACGTGCGCGACCAAGCGATCACCTCGCTCCCGAAGCAGCACAGCCCGACCACGATGCCCGTGCCGTCGGCGTCGTAGACCTCTTGCATCGCCCCCGCCTTGTCGGCAACCGTGCGCATGGATGAACCCGCGAACACCCAGCCGTGCCCACCCCCACTGGCATCTTCGGCATCGCTCCCGAAGCGACGAGGCTCGGGATTGTCGCGATCCGCGACGTTGATAAGCCAGGTGCGGGGGTCGGAGGCACTCCCTTGAGCTGAATGAACCTCGACGGTTACGCGATCACCGGTCGCGTCGACGGGTTGGAACTGGCCGTTCTCGAACTTGAAGAGACCGGGCGCACCGGGCACGAGGCCGATGGCGAGCATGGCGGCGTGCAGGTGCGAGGGCTTCACATCGGTGACGAGGAGCGACTCGTGCTCGCGCGTATCGGGCGAGCACACCAGTGTCTCGACGAAGAAGAGGGGTGCCTTTGGATCATCCATCAGCATCGGGGATGTGATCGCATCGAACTCTACCACCTTGGCTGAGAGATCCGCGCGGACGCCGGGAAAGAGCTCTTTCAAAGCGATGGGCGGAGTCGCACTTGCGGGTCGAATCGGCAGTAAGGGCGGCGTTGGAGGAGTCGGTGGCTGAGGCTGCGCTGCGCGCGCGGGTGGTGCGGACGGATGCGGAGCGACCGGGGGCAAGGGTGGCAGGGGTCGTGTCGCGTTGTTGTCTGTGGAGTGGCAGGCGGTGAGCGCGAAGCCGCATGCCGCCGCGAGCAACAGTGATAGGGCGGTAGTCACGCGGGAGCTCCGACCTTGGTGTGTTCTCGCACCAACTTGGCGAACTGCTCGCCGCGGAACTCGAAGTTCGTGAACTGATCCCACGATGCGCACGCCGGGCTGAGCAGCAGCACATCCCCCTTCTTCGCACGCGACATCGCCTCGCTCACCGCGCGGTCGAGCGTCTCGCATTCGATGACGCTCGAACCTGCACCGGCCGAACGAGCCGCGGCGGCAATGGTGGGGCTGGTCTTTCCAACCGTATACATCCCCGCGAGCGTCGGCGCAAGATTGGCGACCGGCGTCAGGTCGCTGCCCTTGTCATAACCGCCGACGATCAGGTGGATCCGCGATCGCCCGGGCACGGGCTCGAACGCGGCGACAGCGAGCAGCGCGGCCTCGGGCGTCGTGCATTTGGAATCGTTGTAGCAGCGGACTCCGCCGAACTCGCCCACGAACTCCAGCCTATGCGGCAGGCCGCGGAAGTCGGCGAGGAGCGCGGCCGCGTTTGCGACGGCTCGAGGATGGATGCGACCACCGGGCTCAATGTTTGTTCTGCTTTCGCGGGCGAACGCGGCAGCGGCAGCCGTGCCGGCGACGAGGGCGTTCACACGGTTGTGCTCTCCGGGGACACTGAGGGTGAGCGTCTCGGGGAGCGCACTCCTCACAGACTCTGCATCGACATTGATAATCGTGACCTGGGCCTTGGCCACGGCGGAGAAACGCTGCGACGAAGCTGATTCGACGGATTCAATCGCGATGTCGGCGGGAGTCTGCTGCGCGAAGATGCCCTGCTTGCTCTGCGCGTAATGCGCAAACTCGCCGTGCCAGTCGATGTGATTGGGCTTGATGTTGGTCAAAACGGAGATCGCTGGCGACCACCCCCGCGCGTTCTTGTAGCCGGCCTCTTCGCCGAGCCAGTGCAGCATCGCGCTGGAGAGTTCCAGCACCACCCAGTCGACCGGTTGGATCCGCGGCAAGTCCGCAAGCAGCGAGCCGCCGATGTTCCCGCCCAAGTGCACATGCTCCGCCCCGAGCACGCGCCGGAGGATGTGGGCGATCATTGAGGTGGTGGTGCTCTTGCCCGCCGAGCCGGTGATGCCGATGGTGCGCTCGCGCGAGGGGAGACGCTCGATGAGCAGGCGGATCTCGGTGGTGATGGGGATGCGTGCCGCCTGCGCAGCACGTAGGAACCGGTTCTCCCACGGTTTGGGCACGGCGGGATTGGCGATGACGACATCACAGGTTGTGAAGTCCGCGACGTTGTGCTCACCAAGGCGCAGTGTGACACTGCCGGAATCGACAAGGTTCTGGATCTGCGCGATCGAGTCGGTAAGCTTGTCGGGCGGATCGAGATCGGTGACGAGGACATCGGCGTTCTGCGAAGCGAGCCAGCGTGTGACGCCGACGCCGCCGCCGAAGCGGCCAAGGCCCATGACGGTGACGCGTTTGCCAGCGATGTCGAGCATGGGGAAAGGGTACCGGGGAACAGAAAGCAGAAAGCAGGAGAGCGATCAGGCGTCGTCGCGCCCGGACTGGATGGCACTTATGAGCGTGCGGAGCAGTCGGACGGCGACGGGGCCGGGGTGGAGGGGGGCGTTGCCGACGGGTTTGCCGTCGAGCCTGGTCACGCTGGCGACCATGGTGGTGGTGCCCAGGAGCATGATCTCGCGGGCATCGCGCAGCTCGGCTGCGCGGATGGGACGCTGTGTGATCTCGGGTGCTTCGCGGAGGAGGATGCCGCGCGTGATTCCGGCAAGGATGGAGACGCTTTCGAGGGAGGGTGTGCAGACTTCGCCATCGCGGGTGACAATGACCACGTTGGTGGCAAGGCCTTCGGCAAGAAGGCCGTCTTCGCCGCCGCGGAGGAAAATGGCATCCTCGGCCCCGGCGGCATCGGCCTGCATCGCGCTCCAGACGTTGCCCATGAGGGAGATCGACTTGAGGTGCCCCATCTCCCAGCGGATATCGCGGAGAGTGATAGCGGACTTCGTTGCGGGATCGGAAGCGATGTTGAGGGGCGGCTGTGGGGAGCAGTAGGCGAAGGCGGTCGGCTGCATCTCCCTTGCGGGGACGCGCTGTCGGACGGGCATGGTTGCGGCGGGTGTGCCGCGGGTAATGTGCCAGTAGACGAATGCATCGCGCAAAGAGTTGGCGGCGAGGAGCTGCTCGGAGAGGGGGCCGAGCTGGTTGACGTTCCAGTCGATTGATGCCTCGCGGAGACCGGCGGACATGCGGTCTTCGTGCGCACGCAGACCGACGATGCGGGCAGCGGCGGGGTCGTGCGGGATGGCGCGGAGGCCTTCGTAGACACCATCGCCGAAGATGAAGCCGCGGTCGAACACGCTCACGCGTGCAAGGTCTTTGTGGAGCAGTTCGCCGTTCAGGTACACGATCAAGGTGATTGCCCTCTCAAAGGTCGTCTCGAACTCGCCGCAGACTACATCAATGCGATCGGGTCCACATCGACGGCGGTGCGGGAATCGCTCTTCAGGAGGCCACGGGCGCGGACACGCATAAGCGCTTCCTGTACGAGGCCGCGGCGAGGCGCGATGATTTCGATGGAGATGCGGTGGAAGCCTGCGATGCGCGAGACGGGGCAGGGCATGGGGCCCATGACCTCGACGCCCTGAAGGACATTCGACTCTTCGCGGAGGGCATCGGCGACAGCTTCGGCGGCGGCGGTAGCCTTGGCGAGGTCCTCATCGCGGCAGACGATGCGGGCCATGCGTGTGACCGGGGGCAGGTTGGAGCCCTGGCGGAACTGGAGCTCTTCGCGGGCGAAAGACTCGAAGTCGTGGTGGGCGGCATGGACGATGGCCGGGGCATCGGGCTCGAGGGTTTGGACGAAGACGCGGCCGGCGTGCGTGCCGCGACCAGCGCGTCCGGCGACCTGGGAGACGAGCTGGAAGGTGCGCTCGGCGGCACGAAAATCGGGGAGAGAGAGAGCGGTGTCGGCATTGATGACGCCGACAAGCCGGACGTTGGGGAAGTCGAGGCCTTTAGCGATCATCTGGGTGCCGATGAGGACGCGGACTTCTGCGCGCGCGAAGCGTTCGAGGAGTTCGTGGAACTCGCGGCCGGTCTTCATGGTGTCGCCGTCGACGCGGACAAGCCAACCCGGGGCCGCGCCTGCCGCGGCGAGCACACGGCCGAACTTGGCTTCGAGCTCTTCTTCGACGCGCTGGGTGCCCATGCCAAGGAGCTGGATTCGGCCATCGCAAACGGGGCAGCGGTCGGGGACCTTCTGCTGGGCGAGGCAGTGGTGACAGCGGACGAAGTTGGCACCGCCCGTGCCCCGTCTGAGACGGTGCTCGACCATGCGGGCATCGCACTCGCTGCAACTGAGAACGTACCCGCACTTTGGTTCCGCGCAGGCGATGTAGCAGGAATAGCCGCGGCGATTGAGGAGGAGGATGGCCTGTCCGCCGTCGCGGAGGGTTTCGCCAAGTGCGTGTTCGAGCGTGGGACCGAGCATGTGTTCGCGCGGGCCCACCCCCCCACTCCCCCCACCAGCGCCACTGCCTGCGCCGTTACCGATCGGCGTGCCGGCACGGATGGCGTTCATCGAGCGGATCTTCCACTCCTCGCGGAGATCGACGATCTGGACGCGGGGCATTGCACCGCCGCCAACGCGCTCGCAAAGTCGCCAGAGGGTGTAGCGGCTGCGCGAGTCCGGCTTTGGATCCGGCGCTGCATTTGCCCAGCTCTCGAGGGCAGGGGTCGCGGAGCCGAGTATCACGGGGCAGCCTTCGAGCTGGGCGCGTTTGATGGCCACGTCGCGGCCGTGGTAGCGAGGCAACTGGTCCTGCTTGTAGTCGCTTGCGTGTTCTTCATCGACGACGATGATGCCGAGACGATCGAGCGGCGCAAAGACGGCAGAGCGCGCGCCGACGACCACGCGGGCCTTGCCGCCAGCGGCGGCGGCCCACTGGGCGTGACGCTGAGATGCGCTGAGGCCGGAATGGAGAACGGCGACACCCGCCGCGCCGATTGCGCCGACGGAGCCAAAGCGTGCCTGGAATCGGCCCGCGGTCTGCGGAGTGAGGGATATTTCGGGCACGAGGACGAGGGCGGTCTGTCCCTTGGCGAGGATGCGCTCGATGACGCGGAGATAGACCTCGGTTTTGCCGGAGCCTGTGACGCCGTAGAGAAGGTGGACGCTAAAGCTGTCGAGCGCGGCGGAGATGCCCTCGACCGCGGCGTGCTGATCGGGGGAGAGACGCATCCGCTGGGGCACCGCGGTGTCTGTGGCGCAAGAGGCGGATTGCTCGATGAGCACCGGGTCGGGCGCGCCGCCGATGCTGCGGACTTCCTCTCGCTGAATGCGGCGCAGCAGACCCGCGTTCACCAGTTTGTTCAGCGCGCCGATGTTGGTCGCGCCGATTCGCTGCGCGAGCACGCGGGCATCGAGGGGCAGCGACTCGCGTCCGAGCGCGGAGACGGTGTCCCAGGCGGCACGCACGGCCTTGGTCATCTTCGCTTCGATGAGCGGCGCTTCGACGCCGGGCTCGACACGGTCGAGGAGTTCACGGAGGACGTGGCCTGTGCGCCTTTTTACGGCCGCGGGCATCATCGCGGCCAGGACCATCCCGACAGGGCAGACGTAGTAGCCGGAGATCCAACGGGCGAGTTCGATGAGCCGCGGGGGCAGGCCGACACCGACTTCGCGGAGGATGGATTTGACTTTATCTGGAGAGAACCCGCCTCCTGTGCCCCCAGCTGTTGCCGATTCGCAGAGTTCCACGCCACCCACTTCGACGACGATGCCGGCGGCAGTGACATTGCCGCGACCGAGTGGGACCTCGACGCGGCGGCCGACTTCGACCGGAACGGGGCTTCGGTAGGTGAATGCGGCTTCGGTGCCGCCTTTGTCCATGCCACGTTCGACGGCGACGCGGAGATAGAACCACCCGCCGTCGGGGGCGGGAGAATCGATTTGGTCCTGGGCGAAGAGGTGGGGCATATAGACAGTGAAACGGTAACCGCGCGGAGCGGCGTGCGCCGGGGAAACGACCTATCATCTGCTTTGATGCACAACGAAAATGAACTTCCGCTGGGCCGGCTCGCACTTGAAGACGGTTCGGTGTTTTCAGGCCGCGCCTTTGGCGCGACGGGGCGATCGATCTGTCGGGGGGCGGAGGTCGTGTTCAACACGGCCATGACGGGGTATCAGGAGGCGCTCACCGATCCCTCTTATTCCGGGCAGATTCTGGTGTTCACCTCGCCGCTGATCGGCAATACCGGGGTGAACGAGGAAGACTTGGAGTCCGCCAAGGTGCAGGTGTCGGGGATGGTGGTGCGAGAGCTTGCACGGCAGCACTCAAACTTCCGGGCGACAACAGACCTTTCGACGTATCTGCGACGGGCGGAAATCCTGGGCGTGACGGGGGTCGATACGCGGGCGCTGACCCGTCGGCTTCGGGTCGCGGGCGTGATGAACGCGGCGATCACGGACGTGCCGCGGGAGACGCTGTCGGATGCGGCTTTGGTGAACGCGGCCAAGACCGCCCCGGATATGCGCGGACTGAATCTGGTGCCGCTGGTGGGCTGCACGAACGACAGCAAGTGGGGCGAGACGCTGGGGGAGTGGTCACCTGAGGCTCAGACTGGGCATAAGTCCAGCGTTGGCAGGCGCTTCCGGGTTCTTGCCCTGGATTGCGGAGCGAAACGAAACATCCTGCGGAACCTCGCGGACCGTGGGTGCGACATCACGGTGGTGCCCCACAACATTTCCGGCGCGGAGTTGAAGGCCCGGTTTGCCAAGGGCGAAATGGATGGGTTGTTTGTCTCGAACGGCCCGGGGGACCCTGCGGCCGTTGCAGCGACGATTAATGCCCTTAAAGTGGTGGTCGAAGATCCCAAGTTCACAATCCCCACTTTTGGGATTTGCTTGGGGCACCAGTTGCTATCGCTTGCGGTTGGCGCAAAGACGTACAAGCTGAAGTTCGGGCACCGCGGATTGAATCAACCGGTTCTGAACACGCTGACCAGCCGGGTGGAAATCACCAGTCAGAACCATGGATTCGCGGTGGACCAGGAATCCCTGAAAGCGGTGGGTGGAGTGCCTACCCATTTCAACCTGAATGACAACACGCTGGCAGGGTTCTGCATGAAGGACCGGCCGGTATTTGCGGTGCAGCACCACCCTGAGGCGTCGCCGGGCCCACATGATTCGTCGTATCTGTTTGATGCATTTGTGCAGATGATGACGGATCGCAAGCCGCTGACGGAGCAGGTGCGGGGGCGGGCGGCATCGGTGGCGGAAACCGCACCGACGTCGGGTTAAGGCAATAGAAGCGGTCGGAGATTGTTATTCTGTGGTCGGGGCGCTGTCGCGTCTCGCCCATACTGGAGACCATGCCATGCGCGCTCGTTCCCCTCGACGGTTCCGCGGTTTTTCATCGAGCACCCGAGTCGCCGCGGTCTTGATCGCGGGCGCGGTGCTGGCGGCATCGCCCGCGTTTGGGCAGGGTCAGGGGGAGCGGGAGACGGGCCAGCGTGAAGGAGGTCGGCGAGGGGGCGGCGGAATGTTTGGCGGCTTTGGGGGGATGGGCGGCGGGCAGCAGATGTTCGAGGCACCGGTGAACTCGCGCGAGCTCGATAAGTATTCCAAGATCCTGGAGCTCGATGCAGACCAGAACGAGGCTCTGTCCGCGCTACTTGAAGCGCACCAGCAGGAGTTCGCCGAGGCGGCAAAGCCGGCGCGTGAGAAGTTTGAGACGCTACGCGAGCAGGCGCGGGAGGCTCGGGACCCTTCGGTGTGGCGCGAGATGGGCGCACAGATGGAAGTGTTTGGCAAAGCCCGGCAGAAGATGGAGGCCAGCTTCTTCTCTGACTTCAGGTCGGTGCTGACATCTGCGCAGTCGGAAAGGTTCCCGAAGATTGAGCGGCAGCGTCGGCGCGAACAGACGATCGGGCGGGGGCTGATGAGCGGGGAGCGGCTGGATCTGATCCGCACTGTTGAAGATCTGAAGCTTCCGGAGGCAGAGACGGCGACGGTGATGCCGACGCTGGATTTGTATGAGGCGGATCTGGATCGCGAGCTTGCCGCGAGGAACGCGGTCTATGAAGAGAGCCAGAGCAAGATCCGCGAGATGTTCGAGGCGGGGAACATGGACGAGATGCAGAAGGTGCTGGAAAAGGGGCGGGAAGCCTCGAAGCGCGTGCGGGATGTGAACCGGCGGTACGCGCGGCAACTGGAGACAACGCTCCCCACGGAGGCGCAAGCGAAGTTTGCGGAGCAGGTGCGCCGGGAGAGCTTCCCGATGGTGTATCGCCCCACGCAGGCCGGGCGTGCGCTGGATGCGGTGAAGGGGTTCACGGACCTGGATGAGACGCAGGGCACGGCGTTGACATCGCTGAAGGAAAGCTATGAGCGGGAGCTGGGCGCGCTGAACAAGCAGCTTGAGCAGGCCACGCTGGATCGGGAGGAGAGCATCACGGCGCAAGACCTGATGTCTCGTGGGTTCGGCGGGTTTGGGGGAGAGGATGGCCCGGCCGGCGAGCTGCGCCAGAAACGCCGCGACCTTGACAGCACGACGATGGACAAGCTGCGGGCCTTGCTGACTCCGGAGCAGGTGGAAAAGCTGCCTCGACGGGATGTAGATGTACGCGGAGGACCAGGCGGCGGGGAACGCGAAGGCGGGCGAGATGGGGGCCGGCAGCAGCCGCGGCGGCGTCCGGGCGGAGGTGGTGAAGACACTGCTCCGCCGCCGAACTCGCGTACGTAAGCATGCGGGCTGACGGACTCTGCATCCGGGCGCATCTGGAATCAATGACGGGGCCGGGTTTTCCGGCCCTTTTTCCCTGAGGAGGAGTCTGGCATGTTTGCATCCGGGACCGTGCGTCGTTGGGCAATGGTGGCAGCGTGCGCGGTCGGCCTGACGGTGGGCGTTGCGGCAGACCAGGCGGCGGCGCAGCGCGGCGGAATGGCGATGGGGATGCGCGGGGGCATGGGGGGCGGGTTTGCGGCACCGATCAGCAAGGCGGACCTGAAGAAGTTTGGCGCGACACTGGCGCTGGATGAGGATCAGATGAGCACCGCGGAGGTGCTGCTGGAGGCGATGCAAGCGGAGCACGATGTCATCGCGAAGCAGGCACGCAAAGAGACGGACCGGATCCGCATGGAGTTTGAGGACTCGCGGGACCCATCGGTGTGGCGGGATGAGTTTCCGAAGATGATGGAGGAGTATCAGAAGGGGTCGCAGTCACTGGAGAAGCAGTTCTTCGAGGATATGAAGATGCTGCTGATACCGGCGCAGACGGAGCGGTGGCCGAAGGTGGAGCGCCTGCACCGGCGGATCAAGAGCCTTCCGGCAGGAATGCTGAGTGGGGAGACGGTCGACCTGATCGCCACGGTGGAGCAGTTGAAGCTGGAGATGCCGCCCGCGGAGTTGACGGCAACGCTGGACCGGTATGAGGCGGACATGGACCGCGCGCTCATTGATCGCGACAAGGTGCGGGAGGAGCGGACTTCCGGAATGATGCGTGGCGGGTTCAACTTCGACATGGAGCAGCTTCGCAAGGACATGGCGGAGCTTCGCAAGGCAGGGCTGACAGTGTGCGAGGTGAATCAACGGTACGCGCGGACGGTGGAGGCGACGCTTCCGGAGGAGCGGAGGGCGGAGTTTGCGCAGCAGGTCCGGGTGGAGAGCTTCCCGCGGGTGTATCGCGAGACCCACACGGGCAAGTGTGTGAAAGCCGCGGCGGGGTTTACAGATCTGAGCGGGGAGCAGAAGACGGCGATCGCCGAACTGCTTGCGACGTATGAGCGCGAGGTGAAGAGCTTGAACAGCAAGTGGGCGGACGCCGTTCAGGCCACCGAAGCGGATGGCGGCGGGGACCCGATGGCGATGTTCATGGGCGGGGGAGAAGACGGCGCGGTGGCGGATGCGCGGAAGGCCAAGCGGGAGTTGGATCGGGTGACGCGTGACAAGCTGATGGCAGTGCTCAACGAGGAGCAGAAGGAGCGCCTGCCGGAGCGGGAGGATGAATCGCAGGGCGGAATGATCATCCGCATGGGGGGCTGATCGGCTGATTTAGCCGATAGGGAAGCGGGGCCGGGGTGGCGAGGAATGGCGTGGAGCACGGATGACGACGGCCCCTTCGCAAACGATGGTGAACAGGACTCCGGAAGAGAACGCCGGCGCTGCGCGAGCGGCTGCGCTGACGCAGGTTCCGTCGGTGGAGGCACGGGCCGCGGCAACGGTATCGGCGGATCAAGCGGTGCGGCTAGGGGCGGTGCCGTACGCGTTTGAGGGCGATGTGCTGCTGGTGGCAATGACGGATACGTCCGACCTTGAGGCGGCGGATCAGGTTTCGATCTTGGCAGGAACGCCAGTTCGGCGGGTGGCGGTGGAGCCGGCGGTGTATGGGGAGCTTTTGCGGGAAGCGTTTGGAGCG
>Ga0163144_10016298_pt1 | contig 15232 bp, 14 predicted proteins | sample OliLak19BULKMAT1_FD_123175 | JGI IMG/M metagenome (GOLD analysis project Ga0163144, IMG submission 123175) | Freshwater microbial mat bacterial communities from Lake Vanda, McMurdo Dry Valleys, Antarctica - Oligotrophic Lake LV.19.BULKMAT1 | ecosystem: Environmental > Aquatic > Freshwater >... | reverse complement strand
TGCAGGCGGTGGAAATGATGCGAGCCCCCGCCGCGGAATAGACCCCGCGCCGCCAGTACGAGAGCATGTCGAAGTGGCCATCCAGGCCGGCTTTTTTCGTGGACTCAACGAGCGAGAAGCCCAGCACGATTGACTTGACGGTATTGAGGCCCAAAAGGCCGGTGGCGCGCTTGATCGATGGGCAAGGGGTGGAAAGGCCGTAGAAACTCGAGTTGATGGTGCGCAGGACTTTGGATGTCAGCGCGGGGTCGTTCTGGATAGTGGCCGCGATCTCGACCGAAGAAGCGTTCTTGTCCTGCGTCAGCTCGATGACTCGCATTGCCACGCCGGGGAGGCTTGGCAGGCTCTGACAGTTCAGAACACGCTCGATAATTTGGTTGCTCATGAATGAAGCACTCGACCAACAGTTCTCGGACGGCTCGGACAACCCGTTGTTTCCCATAGCGCTGGGGGGCTATTTCACGAATCCCCCTCTCACGACGCTCTGCCACACGCTTTCATCGGATCCCGAGTGTGTATGAATAAACTTCCTTATGACCTACGGCAAGTTTCTTGGGAGTATCCCCCGTGCCCGTGGTGCGGCCCTTCGCTGCGGTGCGCATGACGGCCGGAAACCAATAGGTGCCCGGTGCAGCGGAGGGCAGGGCGCCTGCACTGCATCCTCTCTCCCTTTACTTGCGAATGGAACTCCGGAGAATAACTCGCTATAGCCGCCCGCAAAGAACACCGGACGTAAGCCGGGCGGGTCTGACAAAGATCGTGAGGAAGAAGAATGAAGCAGCCCCCCCGTCAGCAGATCGACCACGACCGACTTATCCGCGCGACCGATGCCGTGATCGAAGCGATCCAGGAACTTCAACGCGGCAACAAGCAGGTCACGTATCCCCCGGACCTGATCGGCCCGAACCGTCCGGCCTGCCTGTCGGGCTTCACTCGCTTTGAGGTGGAGGAAGCGATGGCCTTCCTCGCCCGTTTGGGTGTTGTGGAGTTGGGGTAGCCAACCGGCGCAGGCGTGGCGTGCGCTGTGAGGCGGCCCATGCCAAACCGCGCCAAACTCGGCTGCGCACCAAAACATTAAACGCGCGGGGATGGCGTCCGGTCGTACCCACGTGCGGATACCCAGCGAGCGGAGTTGCGCCGACATTCGCGCCACGCGAGCGAACTATCCGGTGGCGTTGAACACGCCCGGCGTCGAAGCCGCGCCGGTCAAAATGATCAGTCCGCAGACAAAGTTCCCAAAGTAGATCCACTTGAGGTTGGTGTCGTCGTTCTTGATGAACACCCAGAAAAGAATATAGAATGGAAGAAAAAACACGAGCGCGCCTTGAGTCACAGAGTGCTGAAAAGCCCTGACAACAATCAGCAACCGAATGCAGACAACGGCGAGGCACCAGAGGATCAGAAGAAATTTCATCATTTCCGGCGCGCCCATCGCCACCCCCGCCGTCGCCAGCAGCGTTACCCCCGCTGCGAGCCCGACCTTGCTCGCCCCCGACATTTCCTTTTTCCCGCCGCTCGCTTCCTCTCCCTGCGCCGGCTTGTACTTTTCCACCTTCACTTTCATCTGCTTGCCCGTGTTGAGGTTAAACCCGCAGGCGAGGCAAATCATGTCCCGCTTGTTCAATACTGCCTGGCAGGTGGGGCATTCCTTGCCACCCTCCAGCGCCTGGGACTTTCCGCCAAGCTCAAGCAAAAAGGCGTTCTGGGCGGTGTCGTCTCCCCCCTCCCCCGCCTCCGCTCCGGGTGCGGCCGCCGCTTTGGGCTTGGGAGGATTGGCCTGAATCTGCTTGGTTTCCTTGGCCCTGCCCACGCATTCGCCGCAGATGTACCGCCCCTGCGCATCCTTGGTGCGCGGCTTGGCCGAGCAGTCAATGCCGCAAATCGAGCAAACTTTGGCAACACTACCTTCACCGGGCATAAGCAGTCCTCTCGTCGTCTCCGGCCCCTCGAAAAAGGGAGCAGGCGTAATGGTTGGCAGATTGGGGAGGGCAGTGTAGACGGGTTGGGGAACAGTGTGGATCGGCCGTCGGAACCGAGAATCCCACCGCTTGCGTAGTCCGTATCTCCGTTTCGCCGCGCCTTCTGTCTCACTTGCAACACCCGCGGATGCGCGCATTCGGGTCGTGGCCATGCTCGCAAACCGCATCCGCGGCCCCTACGTTGGAATACATGGCTGTGAATGCCATCAACTTGGCCTATAAAGGGTTGGGTATTGAGTGTTCCCGTTGCACCTGTCGCCGATAGTGGCAAGCCCAATGATTCACTATGATACCCCACGCCACTGCCGGCGTGTACCCTCTGAAAGACCCACATGGCCGAAGTGCCCGCGCCCGACTTCACGATTCCTCTTCCCATCCCCGCACCTGCCCGACGATCCTTAACGGAAGCCCCCGATCCGGGAACTCCCAGGGCCGCCTTCATCGCTTGGATTCTCACCGTGCTGCTCCTCTCGGCGGTGGTTTTCATGAATCAGTGCGAGAAGCCCGCCGCGGCGAAAACCACGGCCCCCATCGCCAGCGGATCGACGCCCCCCAAACTGGTTGACCCGCTGGCCCTTTATGGCAAGATCATGGTGAAGCTTGCACATTCGGGCATGGTTGCTGATGACAAGGAGAGGATTCAACTTGTCGAGGCCATCGACGGCGCGGCCGAGACGCCGGAGGGTCGCCTGCGGGCTTCGCTCGTCGCGGCGGAGATCCTCGGTCCACAGGCGGGACTGGACCGCCTCAAATCACTCGAAGAATCCGAGGTGCTCAACCCGCGGCTTGGTGAAAAACCCACGCACGAGGTGCCCGAAACGGTGAGGTTGCAAATCCCGTTTTTCAAGCGAGTGCTCGAAGGCGACTCGCCACAACTAGAGGCCGCGGAACAAGAGAAGTTCCTCAGTGAGCACGGGTGGTTCGCCAAGCTCGCGCTTTCCCGCGGGTTGAGCGATACTGATCCGCGGCGCGCGGGGATGATCGCGGGCGGGTGGAGACTCATTGCAGTGATTGTCGCGGCGATCTGTCTTTTGGCAGTCGCGTTTGTGGGCGGACTGGCTTGCTTTATTACCGGCATCGCGATGGCCTCGACCGGCAAGCTCAGGCCGGCGTTCATCTGCCCCGCCCGCGGCGGGAGCGTGTATCTCGAACTGGTAGCCGTATTCATCGCCGGCTTCCTGCTGTTTATGGTTGGCCTTGATTTCTTCATCGGAAGTTTCGGGTCGGTCCCGCCGGAGTGGTCGGTCAAGCTTCATCTCATCCTTCAATGGGTTCTATTAGCACTTGTTTTCTGGCCCCTCGTTCGGGGCGGTCTTTCCTTCGGCGAGTTTCGCAGGCGGCTGGGGTGGCACGGGGGCCGCGGTGTGCTGCGCGAAATCGGGAGCGGGCTTTTCGGTTACTTCGCCTGCCTGCCGCTGCTCGCCGTCGCCATGCTCATCACCGTGGTCATCGTCCTCGTTCGTGCCGCGATGCAACAGAGTCAGGGTGTTGATCCCTCACCGCCGGACAATCCCATTATCGAACTCGTGAGCAATGCAAGCACGCTCGAACTCGTGATGATCTTCATCCTGGCGACTTGCTGGGCTCCGCTCGTGGAAGAGGCCGTGTTCCGCGGCGCGTTCTTCCGTCACCTGCGATCGCACGTGGGAGTGCTCGCCGCGGCGGCGATCAGCGCTGTCGCATTCGGGGTCATGCACGGGTATGAGTTGCTTATGCTGCTCCCGGTCATGACCCTTGGCTTTGGATTCGCACTTATGCGCGAGTGGCGAGGATCCGTCATCGCCTGCATGACGGCCCACTTCGTGCATAACGCGACGGTGCTTTCGTTTCTGTATGCGTTTCTCAGCATTCTGCGCGACTAACCGGGCGCACAACTCCATCCACTCCGGCCCCTGGGACCGATGCCGATTGCCTTGTGGCCCGATCCGAAACCCCCGCCCCGCTTCTACTCTTTTGCTCATGCCCGACCCTTCCCCAGCATCCTACATCCCGTCGCGCGAGCAGATTCTCATCGCGGCCACAATGTTGCGCGAGGGGCGGCTCATCATCATGCCGACCGAAACGCTTTACGGCGTCGCCGCCAACGCCGCGGATGCGGGCGCTGTTTCGTTGCTTCGCGACCTTATCACGGTGCGTTCGGGCGCGCCCAAGGAGTTCCCACCGTTTACATGGCACACGCATGACGTGGAGATGGCGGAAGAGTTCCTTGGTATCACAAGCGATACACACAGGCGCCTGTGCGACAAACTCATGCCCGGCCCGGTGCGAGCCGTGATTCAGTTGACCGCAAGCCAGGCACAAGCGGCTCGCGCACGACTGGGTGCGGCTCCCGGCGTGATCGACTCGCAGGATGAGTTTGCATTCCGAGTTCCCTCCGATCAGATCGCGCAGCAGGTGCTTCAAGCCGCCAATATTCCCGTGGTGATGGAGCGCATCGCCGTGCTGGGACTGGGAGATGGCAGGCAACTGCCCCGCGACACGCGCGAGCGCGCGCCGATGATGGGCATTTCAAGCGTGCTCGATGCCGGACCCACGCGCTTCGGCAAGCCCTCAACGACGGTGCGCCTTGATCGCGATGGCGGCTTCACGATTGTCGCCGAAGGTGCCCTTGAGGCACGCTACATTCTCAAGAAGATGGAACGCACTATTCTCTTTGTCTGCACTGGGAACACCTGTCGCAGCCCCATGGCCGAGGCGATTGCTCGCGATTTGCTTCTGCGATCCGGCGACACCACCGTTAAGGTCGCCTCCGCGGGCGTCGCCGCGAGCGAAGGCGCGCCCATGACTCCCGAAGCGCGGCAAGCCCTGGTCGAGATGGGTGTCGATCCCGGCCGACATCGCAGCCGCGGCGTAAATGAGGCTCTGCTTGCCCAGTCGGAGCATATTTTCGCCCTCACGCACTCGCACTTGCGAGCAATCGGGGGAGGAGGCGCGAGCGGGCTGGATATTGAGGAAACGGCTCGGTTGCTCGATCCACAAGGCCGGGATGTTGCCGACCCAATCGGCGGCCCAATTGAAGAGTATCGCAGGACCGCAAAACTTCTCCGCGAAATGATCCAGGCCCGATTCGAGGAAATGGGGATCATCGCCGAGCGGCCATGAGTACTGCATCCGCGGCGGCCCTGACAGTGGCAAACTCGATACGGCCGATCGCGCACCGCTCCGTATGGTCATTGGCGCTCAGGTCATCGGGCAAAGTCGGATCGGCGAGAACGATCACTTCGGGCGCTCCCGCCCGCGTCGGCACCAGCGACCAGCGATGATCGGTCGGCCCGAACAGCGAGACCATCGGCGTCCCCAGCGCCGCCGCGATATGCCGCGGCCCCGTGTCATTCGTTACAAGCAGCGCGGCACGACGGATAAGTTCCTTCAGCGCGCCGAGCGTGATCCCTGATCGCGGCAACGAAACCGGCTCTGCCTTTTTGCACATCCCCACGATCTGCGCAACCAGCGCTTCCTCCGCGGGGGAACCATTGACGAGTATGCGCAATGTGTGATTGGCCGCGAGGTGATCCGCGAGCGCCGCAAAGCGCTCGGGAGGCCAGCGCTTGGCCGGATTGTTGCCACCGGGATTCAGCATTGCATATCGCTCCGCCCCGGCAAGCCCGACCCTTTTCAGTATCACCTCGGCCGTCGTCCGCTGCCCGTCCGTAATCCCAAGCTCCATTACCGCGCCGGCGCCCAATGCAAGCGCAATCGGCTGATTGTCCTTGGTGTCGTGCACGGTCTGTCGGCCATCGATGAGAAAACCCGCCGCGTCCCAGTAGTATTGGCACGCGGGAATAATGGCCCACGCCCCGTCTGCACGCTTGGGCGCATCCAGTTTGTCCGTCAGCAACAAGCCGCGGCCGTCGCGGTTGTACCCGATCCGTCGAGGTATCCCCGCGATTCGTGTCACCATCGCGGTGGCGAACGAGTTGGTCAGCAGAAGCGCCGCGTCATACTGCCGCGGTCGCACCTTCGCGGCCATCAATTTAGGCCCAAAGACTCCGCCGCCGCGCTCAACATGAAGCTCATCAACCAGGTTGCTTCCGGCAAGTAACTCATCAATGCCCGGCCTGCACAAGCCACCGATAAACGAGCCGGGCAGCGCGTCACGAATGCGGCGCAGCGCGGGAGTGGCCATCACAGCATCGCCGACCCAACTGGGCAGCACGATCAGAAGGCGGCGGGGCTTGGAAACTGGGGAAGGCACGATCCCCAAGGATACGTTCGGCCGGGGATTGGATCGCTAAGTCTCCTCTTCGGGATTTGATTCTGCCCGCCGCGTGCCCCACATCGGCCCGGCGCGAAACTTCTCTTCAAACCACTTGTTGGTGATTCGCCGCAGTTCCGCGGCGAACCCCACCGCGACCACCTCTTCGGCGACGAGATCGACTTCGATAAAGTCATCGCCGGTACTCAGATAGACAATGCGAATACCCGAACGCTCCGCCAAAGCGTGGGCCGCCGCGACAACGCTTGAAAGAACCGCGTGATCGGCGAGCGGTTTTCCGGAAAGTGCGTTGATCCGGACGGTGCGGGAGTCCATATGAGTTGGTGTCTTGTGTGTGAGGCGGGAGAGAGCGGGAGAGGGGCGTGAGCGGGGCGTGAGGGGGCGTGAGGGGACGTGAGGGGGCGTGAGGGGGCGATGAATGGAAACTATTTCATCTCGTCCATCTTGTCCACCGTAAGCGCGGCATCCGCGGGCGGGTCGTACTTTGTAACAGGCTTGGCTTGCTTCGGCGGCTTAGTCGCCGCGATGAGCTTGCCAAGGTTGCGCAGGAAGAGGGTGCGTTGGTCTTCGGTGAGGAGAGGCAAGATGCTGAAAAAGAGTTGAGAGTTCTGCTGATCGTTCGCATCGCCCTTGCTCTCACGCATATACCGCTCGAGAAGCAGGTGAGCCTTGTCCTTCTGTTCCGGGGTAAACGCGATGCCCTTAAAGAGCAGGTCATACACGTACTGGCCGGACATGAGCAGCCGTTGGAACGAGCGCTCGACTTCCTTGCCGACCGACTCGATCTTGGCGCCCGAAACGACCTCGAAGCGGTTGGGCAACTTCCCGTCCTCTTTCACGATCTTGATCTTGGGCTTCACAAAGGCATCCCAGTAATCCTTTAGAATGCGGTCGAAGACTTTGGCGTTCGGGTCGGTGAGGCACTCACGGATGGAATCCTGCAACGGACCCATGAGCAGGAGCGGCCGGAGTTTGGCCGCCGCGTCCAGAAGCAGATTCATCTGATCCTGCTTATCGTTGGTTCCCGCGGCGACGCCCAACTCCGTGAGAAGGTCGATGTTGTTGGTGACAAAGTCATCGACGATACGGGATCGCTTCCCCAGAATCGCGCCGACCTTGTCCTTCTCACCTGTGTTTAAGGTCAGCAAAGAAAGCGCGGCCTCCTCGGGCGTAGGCTCGGCGATCTTCACGAAGCCATCAAAGCCCCGCTCGATGATGGTGAACGATTCCTGCGCTTCGACCTTTGGGCCGGAAAGAGCGTTGGGCTGCGGGACAGGCTGCCCGACCGCGAGCGAGATGGCGAGCGAGACGGGGATAGCAGAAGCGACAATAAGTCGGCGGAGACGGAGCATGGATCACCTCGAGGGATTATTGGGCAAGTGCCTGCAATAGTTCCGCCCGGCGAAGGAATTTCGCGATCATTACCTGCTCGTACGCGGCGGAGCATCAACCACCCGCTTCGGGCGGAGACTTTCCGCAGCGCTTTGATTGCGCGGGGCTGTATGAATAAAGTGATAGGGGTGGCAGTTGAGTCGGAGTGCATTATGGAAACTATCGGAATCGTTGATGTCGAATCACGCCTGACCGAGTTGCTTGATCGCACATTGAAGGGCGAGACCTTCCACATTACGGCAAACGGTCGCGCTATGGGTAATCTCGTGCCGCCGGACAAAGTCCCTGACCCGAAGGCGGTTGCCGCCGCGGTAGAAGGACTTCTGAGTTTCCGCGGCGTTTTCAAGGGCTTGGACCTGAATGAGCCCAAGCATGAAGGGCATAGGTTCTAATGGCACTTGTCCCCGATGCTTCGGCAATTGTGGGTCATGCGTTCGCGGACGAGGATCCGACCTACGCCAAGGCTGTCATACAGACAATCGTTTTGGCGGGAGGTATTGTGCCCGTGTTGTTCTGGTTCGAGTTGCGCAACACTCTGCTGATGGGAGAGCGGCGAAAGTGTACCACACCCGAACGTACCTCCGAGTTTTTATCCTACATAGCGATATTGCCTTTGATTGTAAGTGAACCGCCCCGGGAGGCGACCGTTTCAGGCTTGCACGCCGACACACACTCACTTTGTACGACGCGGCATACCTGGAGCTTGCTCAGCGGAACGACCTGCCGCTGGCGACGCTCGATCGCGCCTTGATCCGGGCCGCGAACAGCGAGGGTGTAGTTGTTTTTCAATCCCCCACGGCGTAGCGCGGGGGCGAAATACTCCGGCACATGTTTCGCAAAAGTCGAAACACGCCACCCGATGCTTTGGGGTTGGCGGAGGGTTTGGCTCCGTGAACGTGCTATCGCGCGGGCGAATCACTCGCCAGGTGCGACTCTTCCATCACCACCATCGGCGTCTTGCCCGCGACCGTCTGGATGAGCTTGTCGGTGAACTCGATCTTGGCTTCCGCAAGGCTGGGATGAATCTTGTACATCAGCGTGTGGATGCCCTTCGTGATCGCCTCCTGATTACCGCCCGGCGCGACGACCTTGAGTGTGATGACGCCGCCCTTGGAAACAAGCTGAAAGCGTTCGACTCCCGGCACGGTGCGCACCGAGTGCTCGAACGCGACGCTGTGCACCTTGGTCCCATCGGGCATGGTGACAAAGCTCAGGCTCTTGCCGACGATCCTCTGGACTCGCGTAATGCCCAGCTCGACATCGCCATCGAAGAGCGTGACCTCATCGCCGATCTCATATCGCAGCAACGGAAACTTCTTGGGGAACAGGCTTGTCAGGCGGATCACCCTTCCGCCGGTTGGCCCGACCTCGTTCGCTTCGATGAAGTAACTCCGCCAGAAGAGATCAAAGTGACCCAACCCTTGCGCTGCCGGCCGCGAAAATCCCATGATCCCGGTCTCGACGCTGCCGTATTCCATCGCCACGCGGCAGCCCAGCGTTTTGTTCACCCACTGCGGCGAATCGGGGAACGGAAACGACTCGCCGGTTCCGAACGCCATCTTGAGGTTGAGTTTCTTGAGTTCATCCGCCCGATCCGCATTCACGCGACAGAAATAGTCGAGCGCGCTGCTGTAACAGAGCATGTACTTGGGCTTGAAGCGCAGCATCTCATCCGCGGCGTGCCGAAGTTTCGCGGGGTCGAGTTGATACGCCGAGAACCGGTAATACCCCAGCGCGGAATCCTTCCACACCCGCATTTTCCCCTTGAGTTTGCCTTTCACGCCCGTGCCGAGCAGGTGGCTATGGCCCCAGATCATAAAAAGTTTGTCCGAAGGCTCGACGCCGTACCACCGCCGGCACATCCAGCGGTCGGGGATCGAATGCGCGGACTCGGAGTTCCAGAAGGGGAACGTGGTCGGCTCGCCCGTGCTGCCGCCGGTGGTGAAGGAAAAATCAAGCGGCTTGGTCGGGTCGCTCAGTTCCTTCATCTGGGTCTGGACCATCCTCTCGGTGGTCGCGGTAACCCGGTAACAAAACTCCCGCATGGATGTGAACTGCTTGGGCAGCCGCCCGCTCTGCACCGCGCTGATGTACGCCGGAATGGTGGTCTGCTGCACCGCCCAGTTACGGTTCACCTGCTCGAGTTGCCACGCCAGGCGCTGCTCGTGGGAGAGCGATGGCTTGTAGCCCATCTCGCGCTCGATGACGCGGGCGACGACTTTGTTGCTGCGGTATTGTGCGATGAGGCCCATGTTGGGAGTAACTTATTCGTGGGGGGGGGGAGGGAAGTGCGCGGTGCGAATGACTATCGGTTCGGATGGTACGGGGGGTTCCCAAATAGCAAATGGCAAAGCAGAAGTTCGCGTGCGACCGGCTTCGGCGTGGCGCGTCGTGCGATGCGCTCACACGATGCGGTCTGGGACGGGTGGGGTGAGCGATGGGGAACAGATCCACTTGACGAGGATGAGGCAGGGGATACCCGGCCACAGGTTGTTGACTTCTTCGAGGTCGAGGAAGCCGCTGGAACGGTAGAAATGAGTCGTTCGGGCATACTCCTGGTTCGGGCGGCTTGGCCCCATCGTTTTGACGTGCAGGATGCTCGCCCCTTGCTCACGGGTGTACGTCTCCGCGTGCCGAATAAGTGTCGTGCCAAGTCCCCGCCCGTGAAACTCCCGATGAACGGCGATGCAATGAACATCAATCGCGTGCGGAGATGTCTGTGAGAGCGTGATGAAGCCCGCATCGCGACCCTCGCACCGCGCCACCCACGTGGGCAGTCGCGCGGCATCGGCGATGTACGCGAGCGTCGATGATTCGATGCCGAACCACTCTGGGACGGAGCGAAGGATCGGCTCGCACGCGGCAACGGCTTCGTGGCCTTTCACGGGGCGGATTTCGATGGACGGATTCATGGGGGAAGATTATTCAGGTAACGCGGCACACCGCGAAAAGCCGTGAACGGAGCGAGTGGCCGTCCGGCACCGAGGATGCTCAAAGCAGAATCCTCGGTGGCACGATTCGTTCAGCAACCCGCCTCCCACGCCACGAAAAACGTTTCAGCAACGATCCACCTCGACGATCAAGTCATCAAGGAACGCGTTTGCGACATCTGCCGTCAGCAGTCTTGAGTGACAGCCAAATCTGATGACCACTCCGCTCCCCCGCCCCAGTCGAACAGGTGTTCACCCAAAAACGAGCTTCCAGTTTAATTTCGCACAGTTCCGATGACCTGTCACACAAAGGACCTGCAAACACAGCAAAACGAAGTTTTTCAAAACTTGCGTTTGATTGCCTTTTACCCGTTCACGCTCATCACCACCTTGATTCCCTCACCTGAAATCATCGTCTCATGGGCCTCCTTGAACTTCTCGAGGGGAAACTCGTGTGTGATGATCTCATCGAGTTCGAGTTTCCCGCTGATGAGCAACTCTTCCATCTGGTACCACGTCTCGAACATCTTGCGCCCGTTGATGCCCAGCACCGTCGCGCCTTTGAAGACCACATGCTGCGTGATATTAAAGGTAGGCGGCTTGGCCGGAATGCCCAAAAGCGCCGCAGTGCCGCCGTTGCGAAGGCACGAAAAGCCCTGGTCGTACGCCGCGGGGGAGCCGGACATTTCAAGGAGGACATCGACGCCCTCGCCGCGGCAGGTCGCGCGGATTTCGTTGATGAACGCGCTATCACGGGGATCAAAGGCTTCTGAAGCGCCGAGTTTTCGGGAAAGGGCGCGGCGCTTGGGGTCCATGTCGGTTGCGAAGATGCGGCCCGCGCCCGCGGCCTTGGCAACCGTCACGGCCATCAGCCCGATAATGCCCGTGCCTGTGATGAGCACGCTCTTGGCCGAGACGCCCGCGGCCATCACCGTATGAACGGCGTTGCCCAAGGGGTCCATCACCGCGGCGACCTTGTCGGGAATCTTGGGATGCACTGGCCAGACGTTTTCTTCGGGAATCACAGCATAATCGGCGAAAATGCCATCGCGGTCGATGCCCAGAATGCGCGTGTCGCTGGCGATATGGGCGTTGCCGGTGCGAGAGTTGTAATCGACGCCGGCGGTGATGTGGCCCTCAGCGCTGACGCGCTGGCCGACGTGATAGCGCGTGACCGCGGCACCGACGGCCTCGATCACACCGACAAACTCATGCCCTGTAACGATGCCCACGGGGATGCGGCTGGCGGCCCACGCATCCCATTCCCAGATGTGGCGGTCGGTGCCGCAAATGCCGACCTTGGAGACTTTGATGAGCACATCGCGAGGGCCGGGGATGGGCCTGGGGCGGTCGGCGACAAACTGAAGTTCTGAACCCGCGTGGTGCTTGACGAGTGCCCGCATCGTCTGCTTCGCGGAGGGCGCATTCACAACGACAGGGCGGGCGGGCGTAAGCGTCGGGGCGGGGGAGTGAGTCGTCATGGTAAGAATGATCGCCAGATGTGAAGCGTGAACCGGGGTCAGGAATGACAGTACGTCTGCCACATTGTTCGCAGCACGTTCTCGAAGCGTCGGGCATAATCCCTAGCGTTGCACAACGGCGACGCGGCCATCCGCTCACGCAAGGATAGCTTGAGCGCGGCCAGCGCCCCGCGGTCAGCCGCAAGTCGCGAGGCGATCCGCACGTATTCATCAACATCTCGAGCGATAAGGTCGGTCAGGCCCATCGCGGTGTTCAGGGAAACCCCAACGCGGCTGCGGTGGCTGTCCCCTTCGAGAACGACGACGGGCACCCCCATCCAGGTGGCTTCGCAGGTGGTGGTGGTTCCGTTGTAAGGGAAGGCATCGAGGGCAATGTCCATCTGGGCGTACATTCGCGCGTGGTCGTCGCTATGGATGGCGAACGGAACCATGTCGATGCGCGAGGGATCTACGCCGCGGGAGGTGAAGAGTTCGATTGTGTCGCGGCGAAGTTCATCCGACATGATGCGCAGTTTGAGGAGCATCCTGCTGTTGGGAACTGCGGCGAGCACGCGGCACCAGACCGCCACCGTCTCGGTGGTTACTTTGGTCATGCGGTTAAACGAGCCGAACGTGATCGGGGCGGTGCTATAGGGCGTGACGGTCGCGGGCGTCAACACCGGGGGCAACGTCATGGCGTCGTGGTTGAAGCACAGAAAGCAACCGGGGATGCGGGCGAGTTTCTCCGACACTTGCTCATCGTTCTCCGGCGGGTCTGTGAGGGCATCGACGATGCGGTAGTCGATCGTGGGTACGCCGGTGGTGTTGGGATAACCTAGCCATGTGCATTGAACCGGCGCGGCCCGCGGAATGAGCGCCTTGAGCCGGTGGCCCTGGGTCAGGCCGCTGCACTCGATGAGGATGTCAATCTGGTCGGCGCGGATCGCCGCATTGGTCTGGTCGATGCTGCAATCCGTGATGTCGCGCCATTCGCACCCGGCCTTGAAGGGAGCCTCGCCCCCGTCTTCCTTGCGAGTGGTTGAGAAGCAATAGGGAATGACTCTGGCGCGATCAAAGTTGAGCAGCGGCCCTTTCATGAACAGAGAGCAGGCGTGCAAGGAGTAGTCTCCCGACATGAACCCGACTCGCAGCGGGCGGTCGGGGTCGCGCGTATTAGGAAAGACCGACGAGGGGCCGCCGCGCTGCTTCAAATACTCCGCGCCCAGCCGCTGGTGCAGGCGGCGAAGCTCGATGTTGTCCGTTCCGCTGGGAAAGTTCGCCGAATACGCGATGAACTCCAGTAGCGCGGGGTCATTCGGCAGCCGAGCCAGCCCGCGGCGGGCGACATCGACCGCTTCCTTCACTTTGGCGATCAGCACCAGCGCATTGGCGTAGTTGCCGTACGCAATGGCATCCTCGGGGTTGGCCTTCACCGCCGCCTCAAACGCCTGGCACGCCTGGTCGTACTGGCCCAGACTGATGAGGCACTTGGCAAGCCCATCGCACGCCCCCACATCACCGGGCGCGAGTTTGCAGCATTCGCGGTACGCCGCGGCGGATTCCTTGTATTTTCTCAGGCTCATCAGCACGTTGCCCAGCATGAAGCGAATGAAGCCATCCTTCGGCGCTGCATAAGCGGCCCGCTGAATGTAGAAAAGCGCCTTGTCATCCTGGCCGTGCGCTCCGTAGATCATGGCCATGAGTTTGTTGGCGACGGCATCGGAGGGGCGCTTTTTCAAGTGGTCCTCGAGGAGCGCGCGGGCCTGCGTTTCTTCGCCGCGGTCGAGGAGGGACATGACGGTTTGTTCGAGCATTCGTGGCGAAGGGTAGAGAGGGAAATAATGGCAAATGGCCAAGATGGCAAATGACAAGTTCGGAGGGGCGACGAGCGATGTCGCCGCCCATGAAATCGCACGGAGGTCCGATCACTCAGCGTCGGGCCATTTTGCGTGCGCTCGCGACGCCTGTGCCGCGCGTGCCGCCGCGACGCTTCCGCGACGGGGCCTTTTTTCAGCCCTTGGACTTGCGGATGTGCGCCGGTAGCGCATAGTGTGGTTGTCGCCGCGGATTGCATTCGACGCGGACGGCAAACGTCTCCAAAGGCCGCCAAACGCCACAACGAATATCACGCGGGACATCCAGAACTACTCAAGATCGGCGCTCCTTTCGTGGTAGCGGCCCGCTCCGCAGGCATGACGGGGCGGGCCGCGGTTTTTTTTGACGAACGAACACGGGCACATCGGCCCGTCGCTCAGTGTTTGCCATCAAACTTGGCGCTTCAACTCGAACCCCCTGGTATGCCCGCAGCCCAGTTTTGGAGAGGCCGCGCTTAAGCACTGCCGCCGCTCTTCGGCGGGGAGCGCATTCAATCGCCGCCCGAAACTCGCGCGAGGATGATGAACCTTCCCGTCGCCCTCCACCACACAGACACCCTATCCTTCCCCAAGATGTTCGAGCTTACCGTAGAAACCCGTTTCGCCGCCGCACATGCCATCAGCATCGCCGGAACGCCGGAGCCTCTTCACGGGCACAACTGGCACGTAACGGCCCAAGTCCGCGGCGAGAAGCTCGATTCGGACGGGCTGGTCTGCGATTTTCACACTGTTCAGGAAATGCTCGGGGAAATTGTCTCGCCGTTTCACAACAATAACCTGAACACCACGCCCCCGTTTGACCGGACCAATCCGACGGCGGAACTGCTGGCAAGTTATATCGCCACGCGCCTCAGCGCTTCCCTTGATGAGGCGCTCGCGCCGCACGCGAAGGTCCACAGCGTGCGCGTTACCGAGGCCGATGGATGCGCGGCGACGTACTACATGCCGCCGTGACGCGGCCGAACGCCCGCGGGTTCCTTCCTACGCTTGGTCCGCCCCTTGCCTTTTTTTTCTGCTGTTCACATGTCCCAAACACGCAAGACATCCCGGCTGATTTCAACCTCACCCGCGCGCGCTGGCGAGCTGACTCCAATGGCGGTGCGGGGCGTCTCGGGGTCGGCGCTGGCGACTCGAACGCCCTCAAACGATACTTTGCCGGATTCCACGCCGCGGTTTTTCAATCGCGACCTCTCTTGGCTTGAGTTCAACCGGCGGGTCCTGGCCCAGGCGGCTGATTCAACGATGCCCCTGCTTGACCGCGTGCGGTTTCTCACGATCTTCACAAGCAACCTTGATGAGTTCTTCATGAAGCGCGTCGGGCTGCTCAAGCGGACGGTTCATGCGGGGATCGACGCCGCCGGGAGCGATGGGATGACACCCC
>Ga0163144_10016297_pt1 | contig 15233 bp, 12 predicted proteins | sample OliLak19BULKMAT1_FD_123175 | JGI IMG/M metagenome (GOLD analysis project Ga0163144, IMG submission 123175) | Freshwater microbial mat bacterial communities from Lake Vanda, McMurdo Dry Valleys, Antarctica - Oligotrophic Lake LV.19.BULKMAT1 | ecosystem: Environmental > Aquatic > Freshwater >... | reverse complement strand
GCGGGTGCGCGCAGCGCTCGACACCGATGAGTATCCGACCGGAATAAAGGTGGATGACGCGACAATGGCCGCCTTACGCATGGCGCCGGACAAATTCCACGGAGATTGGAACTATGCGATTGCACCGCACGAGCCACGACGAATTTAGCGCTCACCACGCAAGCTTCGTTAGAAGTTGTAAAACTAATTAACTGACACTTCCTTAGCGCTTTTCAAAATTATCTGGCACCGCTGTTGCGCCGTATTCCGGCAGGCTTAGCGCCCGGCGTGCGGTGCGTATTGTGTCAGGTCACTGTTGCTCCCGATCTCGTGAATCATCTGCGCCAGCGCGCGCATGCCATGTCCGCGCGCCGCACGACGGTAGGCGACGGACAGGTTGTGTGCGCGTAGCCGCGGCGTGACCTTCAGCGCGACCAGGCGCGCAGATTCGAGTTCGGCGCGCAGGATCGAGACCGGCAGCAGGCTGATGCCCGCGCCTTCGGACGCGAGTGTCTTCATGATCACCAGGCTATTGCAAGTGTTGATGCGTGCCGGCTGCAAGCCTGCAGACGCGAACCACCCGAATATGCTGCTGTGCAGTTGCGACGGGTTCGGGTTGGTGATGATGGGCAGATCGACGAGGTCGCCGGGCCGGAAGGTGCCGCCGCGCAGCCCGAGCGACGGCGATGCGACCCAAATGAGCTCTAGTTCCGCCAGCGGTTCCACGGTGACCAACGGGTTGGGTGCGGGTGCGGTGAGCACTGCAATATCGAGCTCACCTGCCTGCAGGGAACTGTCGAGGCGCGCGCTGAAGTCGACGCGGATTTCGGCGCGCGCCTGTCGAAACCGGTGCGCGATCATGCGCATGAGATCTGGCAGACAGGTCATCGCGAAGGTATCGGCGACGCCGATCCGCACCTGTCCTCGCAGTTCGTCACCATGCCCCAGTCGGCCATCGAGGTCTTCGCAGGCGGCGATGATCTGCTCCGCGTGTGCGGCGATCTCGCGCCCTAGCGGTGAGGCGGTGGCCCGATAGGTGTCTCGCATGATCAGCGCACCGCCCACCTTCGTCTCCAGTTCGCGGATACGCACCGAGACAGCGGGCTGGGTCAGGTTCAGGCGTGCGGCAGCGGCCCGGACGCTGCCGAGACGGACCACCCAAATGAGGGCCTCGAGCTGGGCCAGACTGAAGCGCATGATAAAAAAGGATTATCTTCAGTCGCAAGAATATTTCAATATCTTTTTCAATCGAACTTGGCCACGATGTTGGGTATGGAACGTTATGTGCTGGGCTGTGACATCGGGGGGACCTTCACCGACATCGTGCTGCGTGGCAACGGCAGCGTGCGCACCCTGAAGGTCTCGTCGACGCCCGACGACTACAGCCGCGCCATCCTGAGCGCCATTGAGGAGATACGCGTCACGCTGGGCGTGGAGCCGCAGGCCATCGATGCGGTGGTGCATGCCACCACGGTGGCCACCAACACCATCCTCGAGCACAAGGGCGCCAGAACCGCCCTTGTCACAACCGAAGGTTTCCGCGATGTGCTGGAAATGCGCCGCCTGCGCATCCCGGTGATGTACGACCTGCAGTACGACAAACCCGCGCCACTGGTTCCGCGCCGCCTGCGATTCGAGGTGGCAGAGCGCCTGGATGCCCGCGGCGCCGTGAAGACCGCGTTGGATGAGACGCAGGCCCGCGTCATCGCGCAGCGCCTGCGGGAGCAGGGCGTGGAGTCGGTGGCCATCTGCCTGTTACATGCCTATGTGAATCCGGCCCACGAGAAGCGGGTGGCCGAGATCCTGCGCAGCGCACTGCCTACCGACACCTATGTCTGCCTGTCGTCCGACATTCTTCCGGAGATCCGCGAGTACGAGCGCAGCAGTACTGCCGTGGTGAATGCCTACATTGGCCCGGTGGTCAGACGTTACGTCAGTTCGCTCACAGCGCGCCTGAAAGAAGTCGGGGTGCAGGGCGCTCTGCACATCATGCAGTCCAATGGTGGCACGATGTCAGCCGCGACGGCGGTTGAAAAGCCGGCCTTCCTGGTTGAGTCGGGGCCGGCGGCCGGAGTCATAGCCTGCGCCAACATCGCGCGCTCGGCCGGGCTGGGCAACGTGATCTCATTTGACATGGGCGGTACTACCGCCAAAGCGGCCATGATCGAGGATGGTGAACCGGCACGCACTACCGAGTACGAAGTAGGCGCCGGCATCAACGTCAGCTCCAGGCTTGTGAAGGGCGGTGGCTATGCGATCAAGCTGCCGTTCATCGACGTGTCCGAGATCGGCGCTGGCGGGGGCAGCATCGTGTCGATCGACGGTGCTGGGTCGGTCAAGGTCGGTCCGCGCAGTGCCGGCGCGGTGCCCGGCCCGGCCTGCTACGGACTTGGCGGCGAAGAGCCGACCTTCACCGACGCCGCGGTCACGTTGGGCTACCTCAACCCGGACTACCTGGTGGGCGGCAAGCTGCGCATCGACGCGCGGCTCTCGCGCGACGTGATCGCACGGAGCATCGCCGCGCCGCTGGGCCTGGACTTGCTGGCGGCAGCCTACGGCGTCTACCAGATCGCGGTGGCCACCATGACCCGTGCCGTCAAGGCCGTGTCCACTTACCGGGGGCGCGACCCGCGCGATTTTGGCCTGGTTGCGTTTGGTGGCAACGGTCCGGTTGTGGGCGTGGCCATCGCGCGCGAGCTGCAGATGCGCCGCGTGCTCATTCCACCGGCGCCGGGCGTCTTCAGCGCGGCGGGGCTGCTGTTCTCGAACGTGGAACACAGCCAGCAGCAGTCTGTGGTGCGCCAGACCAGCGACATTGCCGCCACCGACCTCTTACAGGCTTTCGAGCGGCTGGAGTCGCTGGTACGCGACGGCATGCGCCGCGAAGGCATCGCCGACGCACGCGTCAGCGTGCGCCGTCTGGCCGACCTGCGTTACGCTGGCCAGGCGTTCGAATTGACGGTGCCGGTGAGCGCGGCGATGCGCGTCGCCGATATCGAGGCGGCATTCCATGCGGAACACGCCAGAACCTACGGCCACAGTTCGCAGGTCGATCCGGTGGACCTGATAAACATCCGCATCGTCGGCTCAGCCGCCCCGGTGGGCCGGGAGGGCTTGGCCGAAGGCCTGCGCGCGGCAGTCGCGGCGTCGGGCCCGGCCCGCATCGGCCGACGTCAGGCGTACTTCGGCGCGCCTGGGGGGCTGCTTGACGTGCCGGTGCTCGCCCGCTCCGACCTTATATCCGGCCGCAGGGACGGCCCCTTCATCGTGGAGGAGTTCGACGCGACCTGCATCGTGCCGCCCGGCGCAAGCGCGGAACTCGACGCACATGGCAACATCCTGATCGACGCGGGTAACCCGTGGGCACCATGAACACTGCCACCATTGACCCGATCACGTTGGAGATCGTCAAGAACGCGCTCTCGTCGATTGCCGACGAGATGGCGCTGGTGCTCATGCGCAGCGCCTATTCGCCGGTGGTGCGCGACTCCATGGACTATTCCACCGCACTGTGCGACCGCCATGGCGCGGTAATCGCCCAGGGCCTGACGCTGGCGGTGCAACTCGGCGCCTTCCCGGACGCGATGAAGCACCTGCTCCAGGAACATGCCGCCGAGATGCAGCCCGGTGACATCTTCATCATGAACGACCCGTACGGCGCCGGCGGTCAGCACCTGCCCGACATCTATGTGATCAAGCCGCTGTACTGGGACGGTGCGGTAGAAGGCTACGCCTGTACCATGGCCCACCACTCCGACGTGGGCGGCATCGCGCCGGGCAGCGTCGCGATCCACGCCACGGACATTTTCCAGGAGGGCCTGCGCCTGCCCATGCTCAAGCTGTTCGAGGCGGGCAAGGAGAACCGCACACTGTTCCGGATCATTGAGAAGAACACGCGCCAACCGGTGCAGGTGCTGGGTGACCTGCGCGCGCAACTCGCCGCATGCGCCGTCGCGGAGCGCAGCTACCTTGCGCTGCTCAAGCGTTACGGCGGCCCGGCCTTGCGCCCCTATCTCGAGCAGATCATGAACCAGGCCGAACGCCTGATGCGTGCGTTCATCCGGCAGATCCCGAACGGCATCTACCGCTTTGAGGACTGGATCGACGGGCTGGGCGACACGCCGACCCCGCTGCGCATTGCCGTGTGTGTTACCGTGCGGGACGACGAAGTGGAGGTCGACTTCACCGGTACCGCGGCCCAGGTCCAGGGCGCCATCAACTGCCCGATTGCGATGGTGCGCTCCTGCTCGTATTGCGCGATCCGTTGCCTCACCAGCCCCGACATTCCCAATTGCGAAGGCTACATGCGGCCACTCAAGGTGCACGCGCCCGAAGGGACCATCCTCAACCCGTTGCTGCCCGCCGCCTGCGCGGCACGCGGGGTGATGGGGTACCGCGTATTCGACGCGATCATGGGCGCGCTGGCCCAGGTGGCACCGCAGAAGGTCATCGCCGCTGGTGAAGGTGGCCCGACGCTGTTCGCGGCCGGCGGCTACCACAAGGGTCGGCCCTTGGTGCTCACCGAGGTGGTGGTCGGCACGTGGGGTGCGCGCGCCACCAAGGACGGGGTGGAAGGCATCTCCAACCCGGCGGCGAACCTGTCCAACCAGCCCGTTGAGCTGATCGAGGCCGAGCTGCCGCTGGAGGTCTTGCGCTACGGCATGGTGCAGGACTCCGGCGGCGCGGGCCGCTACCGCGGCGGCCTGGCGTTCGTACGGGAGTTCCGGCTCACCGCCGCCGAAGCCGTCTTCACCACCCGGGCCGACCGGCGCGACCACCCGCCATATGGACTGGATGGCGGGCTGCCCGGAGGGACCTCGTCAAACACCCTCGTCAACGCGCAGGGCGAACATGCGCTGCCCACCATGCCGATGGAGGCGGTGCGCTGGAGCGCCGGCGACGTGTTCCGGCACGTGAGCGCAGGTGGAGGGGGCTATGGCAGCCCGCTGGCGCGCGACCCGGCAGCCGTGCTCTCAGACGTTCTCGATGAGAAAGTCAGCCTGGCGGCTGCGCGCGAACACTATGGAGTCGTCGTTTCGGATGGCGCGGTCGATACCGCGGCTACGGTGATTCTGCGCTGCCATCTGCGCGAACGGACAGGGGTCGCATGATGGATGTGGATCTGCTGATTCGCGATGGAACGGTCCTTGATGGCGAGGGCGGACAAGTCCGGGCCGACGTCGGCGTGCGTGATGGCCGCATCGTGCTGTGCGGGTCCAGCGAGGGCGTGCAGGCCCGCGACACGCTGGACGCACACGGGTTGTGCGTGGCACCCGGCTTCATCGACATCCACAGCCATTCCGACTACACACTGCTGGTCGACCCGCGCGCCGTCAGCGCAATTGCCCAAGGGGTTACGCTGGAGGTGATTGGCAACTGCGGATTCGGCTGTGCGCCGATTGCCAACCCTGATACGGCCAGTGCGAACATCTACGGGTTCAACAACCAGATCGCGTTGACCTGGAACAGCGTCGCGCAGTACCTTGAGCGGCTGGAGCGGGCGCGACCGGCGGTGAACGTCATCAAACTGGTGCCCAATGGCCAGTTGCGCCGTTCCGCCGTGGGCGTGGCAGACCGTGCCGCCACCAGGGAAGAGCTCGGCGCGATGAAATCCCTGCTTGCCGAGGGGCTGGACCAGGGCGCCTGGGGTTACTCGACCGGACTTGAATACCCGGCGGAGCGGGGCGCACCAGACGAGGAAGTGCTGGAACTGTGCAAGGTCGCTGCGGCGGCGGATGGCTTGTATGCCAGCCACACGCGCCGGCGCGACGATGGGGCTGTGTCGGCGATTGCGGAGGCGATCGACGTCGGCGAGCGCGCAGGCGCACGCACCCAGATCTCGCACCTGCTGCCGCGCAAGACCTCGGAGGGGGAAGCCGAGCGGTCGCTCGAGCTGATTGATCGCGCCCGCGGCCGCGGCGTCGACATCGCGTTCGACATGCACACCCGCCTGTACGGCACGACCTATCTCGACACCATCGTTCCGCCGTGGGCCAGCGAAGCTGGCCCGAGTGCGCTGGCGCGGCACTTGGCGTCGCCCGCGAGTCGCGAGCGTATGCGCCAGACGCGCAGCATCATCACCGGCGGCGGCTGGGACCGCATCGTTCTGCTCGACCATCCGCGTTTCCCCGCGTATTCGCGGCGCAGCTTCGGCGAGCTCGCGCGTGAGACCGGGCGCGACGCCTTCGATATCGCGTATGACATCCTGCGCGCCGACCTTGGAGCGCCGGAGCGCGCGATGGTGATCATCCGCGCCTATACGCCCGACCAGCAGGCGCAGATCTTCGCGCACCCACTGTGCATGCCGGCGTCGGATGCGACCACGCTGGCGCCCGACGGACCGCTCGCCGGGTCGGCGTTTCATGGTGCTTACAGCTGGGCCGCGTGGTACTTCCATTTCATGGTCCATGAGCGCAAACTGCTGAGCGCGGCCCAGGCGGTCGAGCGCCTGACCGGCTTTCCAGCGCGCACCCTGGGGCTGACCGACCGCGGGCGCGTGGCCGAGGGCTGCTGCGCCGACCTGGCGGTCTTTGATGAAAACGTATTTTGTGCAACCGCAACGACCTTCGAGCCCAACCAGTTGGCACGCGGCATGCGACATGTAGTGGTGAACGGCGCTGTCACGCTGAAAGACGGACAGTTGACAGGCGCCCGGGGTGGAAAAATTCTCCGTCGTAAACACACTTGATTGAAGGAGCGTGCGATGACCATGATGAAAAGCTGGATGAAAGCAATGGTGGCCGGCCTGGCCACTTTGTGCCTGGGGGCCGGAGCGGCGAACGCGCAGATCGTGCTGAAGCTGGGAACGGTCGATGCGCCCGCGACGCACTCGGGCGTTGGTGCCGAAGCCTTTGCCGCCGAAGTCGCCAAGCTCTCAAACGGGCAGATGAAGGTGGAGGTGTTTCATGCCGGAAAACTCGGCAGCATCCCGGAGCAGATCAAGAACGTGCTCCAAGGCGCACAGGACATGCACCTGCTGTATCCCGAGTTCCTCACCAACCTGATCGACGAGACCAAGGTGCTGTCGGCGCCGTACGTGTTTCGCGACCTGGCGCATACCCAGGCATTCATGAAGAGTGATGTGTTCAAGCCGGGCCTGGACAAGCTGCGCTCCCTGGGTGGCGTAATCCTGGATGAAACCTGGAACTGGCAGATCCGGGACCCGCGCGGCCTGATCTCGGTGCGGCCGGTGCGCACGCCGGACGATCTCAAGGGCCTGAAGCTGCGGATCTGGGAGTCCAAGACAGCCATCGAGACCTGGCGCGGCCTTGGTGCCAATACCGCGGTGGTTGCGCGGCCGGAAATGTACCTGGCCTTCAAGCAGGGCATCATCGAGGCCGGGCCGGAAACTATCGGCATCGCCTATGACCAGAAGAATGCGGAGGTGGCAAAGTTCTGGACCCGCACCGACGATTACTACCAGATCATCAATATCATGATGAACGAGAAGAAGTACAACAGTCTGACGGCGCAACAGCGGGAAGTACTGCACGCCGCAGCCCGCAATGCGTCGGTTGCTTTCCAGGCTGAATCAACGCGCGGATTCACGGAGAAGAAGGACAAGGCGGTCAAGGAGTTCGGCGTGACGGTGCTGGAGCCCGACCTTTCGCCCTGGCGCAAGAAGGCAGAGCAAATCCAGGTCAAGCTGGAGGATGAAGGTGTTATTCCCAAGGGCCTGACCGCCAGGGCCAAGGCCGTCAAATAGGCATGCGCAGCCCGGCGCAGATTTACCTTGATGTGTCCGCCGCCACGATCCAGTGGGTCGCGGCGGTGGTGCTGATTGCCATGGTGGGGATCAACGCGGCAGAGATCTTCTACCGAACGACCTTCTCCATAGGGCTCAACTGGGTGCAGGAGCTATCTCTGGTGCTGGCGATGGTGCTGTACTTCCTGACCTATGCATTGATAGCCAAGAACCGCGAGTACATCCGGATCGAGCTGCTTGCGCGCAGCTTGCCACCGGGCGCCAGAAAAGTTCTCTCCATGCTGATCCGTCTGGTGGTGCTGGCATTCCATGCCTGTGTTGCCTGGTATGCAGTGCGGACAGTCCAGTTCGCCGCCATGTTCGAGTTGCCGATCCTCGGTGTGGGCGAATGGGTCTACTATCTGCCGTTGGCGTTGGGCAGCGCGGACATCGTTCTGACGGAGTTGATCTTCCTGTCCTGGCAACTGCGAGGCATGGACCTTGAAGAAGAACGCGCAGAAGCGTTGACCTGATGGCAACTTTGTGGATGATCTCCATTTTTCTGGGTTTGGCCATCGTCGGTGTGCCCGTGTGTGCTGCCATGGGGATCGGGGCCTTTGTCGGGCTGTTCCTGATCGACGCGCCATTTGACGTGTTCCCGCGCTACATGCTGCACGACGTTCGCAGCGTGCCGTTGCTGGCTATTCCGTTCTTCGTCCTGGCTGGCAATCTGATGAATCGCTTTGGCCTCACGCTCCGAATCTTCGAGTGCATCCAAAGCCTGTTTGGCGCCGTGAGGGCCGGAATGGCGCAGGTGAACGTGCTCTCCAGCGTAATGTTTGCCGGCATATCCGGGTCGGCGTTGGCGGATATCGCCGGTTTGGGGACGATGCAGATTCAGGCCATGAAGCGTGCCGGCTACCGCGCTGAATTTGCGGCCGCGATCACCATCGCATCGTCCCTGCTGGCGCCCATCATTCCGCCTTCCATCATGTTCATCATTTATGGCGTGATGATGAATGTCTCCATCGGCCATTTGTTCGTGGCCGGCATTCTTCCAGGTCTGGCCATGGCAGCCATTCTGCTGATCAACAACTTCATATTGGCCAAGGCCGGCTGGGAGCACTTCCCGCAGGGCACGCGCTCGACCTGGCCCGAGATCCGGCGCGCATTCTGGCGTGGCCTGCCAGCCTTGCTGACGCCGGTGGTGATTCTGCGCAGCATGGTCACCGGCCTGGTGACCCCCACCGAGGCCAGCGTGCTGGCGGTGCTATACGCGTTGCTGCTGGGCCTGCTGTACGGTGAGCTCAAGTTTGCGTCCTTGCGCGAGGCGCTGGCCAACTCCGCCCGCACCACGACGCTGATCATGTTTCTGACCGGCGTCGGTAGCGTCGTGTCCTTCGTGATCACGTACGAGCAGGTCGCCAGCCAGCTTGCGCTGGTGCTGGTAGGAACCACAGACAACAAGTGGGTAATCCTGAGCCTGGTGGTGTTATGCCTGCTGGTGCTGGGCAGTTTCGTGGAGACGGTGCCGGCGATGTTGATCAGCATTCCCTTGTTCGGGCCTCTGGTGGTGAAGTTCGGCATCGATCCGGTGCATTTTGGCGTGGTGCTGACGTATGCGCTGCTTCTGGGAATCGTGCACCCGCCGGTGGGCCTGGGCCTGTTTGCCGTATGCGCCGTGGCCAAGCTGCGGATCGAAGCGGTGACGCTCGCCACCATGAAGTTCTACCCTGCGTTTCTGGTGGTGCTGATGCTTTACATGTTTGTTCCGAGCCTGTCGACCTGGCTGCCGTCCGTGGTGTTTGCCAAGGCTGGTGCGCCCTAGCGCCCATGAGAGGCAGCTCCGGCATGGATGGGCGAGACACCTGGGCCGAGGCCGACGAACAAGCACTGCGCCACAACATGCAGGTGCAGCGCGACACCGTGGGCCCGGGCGTCAAGATAAACGTCTGCATCAAGATGAACGCTTACGGCTTTGGAGCCGACTGGGTGGCACGGATCGCAGCGCAGGAGGGCATCGACGGCTTTGCGTGGTGCGATGCAGATGATGCGGCCCAGGTACGCGGCGCCGGGGTCGACCTGCCCGTGCTGCTGTACCCGGGCACCCACGGCGCTGGACTGCAGGTGCTTGCGCAGCACGGCTTCATCAACACGGCCCATGACGGCCTCAGCCTGGCCGCCTGTCTGGGCAGTGCCCGGCCGTTCTACCTCGAGCTCGATTGCGGCTTGGGGCGACTGGGATTTCCGGCGCAGGATCCCGAAGCGATCCTTCAGGCCATGGGCAACAACCCGGCCATCTGTCAGCTGGTCGGTGCCTATGCGCATTTCGACGATCAGCTCGACCGGGTTGCAGTGGATAGGCAAGGGTGCCTGTTCCAGCGCTGCGTCGACGTGCTGCAAGGCCGCTTCGATAGGCCGCTTGAGCGCACCGTGGGCGCGTCCCGCGTGCTTGTCACGGACGCGCGCTGGGCCTTGAAAGCGACCAACCCCAGTGCCCTGCGATATGGGCTGCACGGTGCGCTGGCCGGGCTGACCTTGCACTCGGTGCTTGTGGGCGTCAAAGGCTGTGTCATCGCGATCCGGCACATCCCCAGGGAGTCGATGTCGGGCTATCCGGTTAAGACCTGGAGCTCCGGGCGGGTCGTTGCCCTCGTGCCCGCCGGGTACTCCGACGGCTTGCCGCGGGTGCAGCCGCAGGGGCCGGCCCTGCGCCGTGGCCATCAGGTGCCCGTTGACTGGCCGCGCCACGCCACGCCGAGTACACCATGCTCGACGTGACGGCGCTGTCCGAGGCCAAAGTCGGGGACGAGGTGGTGTTCGTGGGTCGCCAAGGCGAGCAGATCATCACCTTGGGGGATGTTGTCAACGCCACAGACATATCAGTGACCGAACTACTGCAGCGTCTGCGGCGGCAAGGCAACATGCGCAGGGTCTGACGTTCACCGCACATGGGAGGCAGCATGAAACTACTCACCCCCGAGCAACACGCTCAGTATCTGGAGCAGGGCTTTTTCGCTCCGATCCGGGTCATGCCCGCGCGGCAGGCACAGGCTCTGCGAGATCGTCTCGAAGACTTCGAGCGCTCGCAGGGCGGGTCCCTGAAAGGCTCGCTACGGCACAAGTCACACCTGCTGTTCAGCTGGATGGCCGACTTGGTGCGGCATGAAAGAGTGCTTGACGCCATCGAGGATCTGTATGGTCCCAACCTGTTGTGCTGGACCACCAATTTCTTCATCAAGGAAGCCAACGACCCCGGCTTCGTTTCGTGGCACCAGGATTCGACGTACTGGGGGCTGTCACGTCCGGACGTGGTGACTGCCTGGGTGGCATTGTCGCCGTCCAATGCGTCCAATGGTGCGATGCAGGTCATCCCGGGCACGCACCGATCCGACCAGATACCGCACCGCGATACCTATGCAGCGCACAACCTGCTGACGCGCGGTCAGGAAATTGCGGTGGACGTCGACACCGCCACGGCCTGCACCATCGAGCTGGAGCCGGGCGAGATGTCCTTGCACCATGTGCGCATCATTCACGGCTCGCCCCCCAACCAGTCTGCAGTTCGGCGCATCGGTTTCGCGATTCGATACATCCCGACTAGCGTGTGCCAGGAACGGGGCGCCGACAGCGCCACGCTGGTGCGCGGAGTGGACCACTACCGCAGCTTCGAACATGAACCCCGCCCGGTTCGGGACCTCGATCCGGAGTTTGTCTCCTTGCATGGCGCCATGGCACAGCGAAATGCCCAGATCCTCTACCAGGGAGCGGGTGTCAAGAGCCATGAGGATCGGATTGACGAGCCCTAAATGCGCATGCTGCCGCCACAATGCTCTGCGCATCAACACCAAACCATCGCCGCAGCGCGGCCCGCGTGTCGCTGCGGCCGAAGCCGTCCGTGCCCAGCGTGCGGTAGCTGCGTCCGAGCGGGATGTAGGCGCGGATCGATTCGGGCACAGCGTGCACGTAGTCGGTCGCGGCGATGATGGGGCCGCCGCCACGCGCGAGCTGCCCGGTAATGAACGGCTCCCGCCCAGCGCCCCCGGTATTCGTTGCGTCGCTGCACGCACGCCCGTCACGCGAGAGCGCGCTCCAGCTCGTGACGCTGAAGACGTCCACCGCGATGCCCTCGCGCGCCAACTGCTGTGCCGCCTTGATTACCTCCGTAAGGATGGCGCCGGAGCCGAGTAGGGTAACCCGCTGCAAGGCGCTGGCGGGTCGGGGCGGCGCGCTTTCTGGCACCGGCCAGTGGCCAAAGTGGTAGCAACCGCGCAGCAGGTCCGGCTCCACACCGGTCGGCAAGCTCGGCTGCGCATAGTTCTGGTTCATCAGCGTGATGTAGTAAAAAACATCCTGCTGATCCACCAGCATCTGGCGCATGCCGTGGTCGATGATCACGGCCAGCTCGCCGGCAAAGGCCGGGTCCCATGCCTGGCAGTTGGGAATGGTGGCGGCTACCAGGTGGCTGCTGCCGTCCTGGTGTTGCAGGCCCTCACCGCCCAGCGTCGTTCGGCCCGAGGTGGCGCCGAGCAAAAAGCCGCGCGCGCGCTGGTCCGCTGCGGCCCAGATCTGGTCGCCGACGCGCTGGAAGCCGAACATTGAGTAGTAGATGTAGAACGGCAGCATCGCCAGCCCATGCACGCTGTAGCTGGTGGCCGCCGCCGTCCAGCTGGCGATGGCGCTGGCCTCGGAGATGCCCTCCTCCAGGATCTGGCCGTCCTGCGCCTCGCGGTAACTCAGCACCGAACCGATGTCCTCGGGTGCATATTTCTGCCCTACGCTGGAATAGATGCCGACTTGCTTGAACAGGTTGGCCATGCCGAAGGTGCGTGCCTCGTCGGCCACGATGGGCACAATGCGCGGGCCCAGCGTGGCGTCCTTGAGCAGGGCACCGAGCATGCGCACGAAGGCCATCGTGGTGCTCATCTCCTTGCCGTCGGCCTGCGTCGCAAATGCCGCATAACTGGCCGGTGGCGGAACGGCCACGGCTTCGCAGGCGGTCTCGCGTCGTGGCAGGTATCCGCCGAGCGCCGCGCGGCGCGCATGCAGATAACGCATCTCGGGGCTGGCGTCGTCGGGTTTCAGAAAACTCAGCGATGTGGCCTGCGCATCGGACAGCGGCAGGTTGAATCGGTTGCGGAACTCGAGCAGGTCGCTGTCGTCGAGCTTCTTCTGGCTGTGCGTGGTCATCTTGCCCTGGCCCGCGCTGCCCATGCCGTAACCCTTTTTGGTATGCGCCAGGATCACCACCGGCTGGCCGTTGTGGGCTGCCGCCGCAGCATATGCCGCATGGACTTTCACCAAGTCGTGGCCGCCGCGCTTGAGCCGGTCGATCTGCTCGTCGGTCATGCCCTGGGCCAGCCGTGCCAGCTCCGGGTTCTGGCCGAAAAAAGTATCGCGGTTGAAACGTCCATCCTTGGCGGCGAAGGTCTGCATCTGGCCGTCGACCGTGTTGGCAAAGGCGCGCGCCAGCGCCCCGGTGGTGTCACGCGCGAACAGGCCGTCCCAGTCGCTGCCCCACACCAGCTTGATGACGCGCCAGCCGGCGCCGGCAAACAGCTTTTCCAGCTCGTCGATGATGCGGCCATTGCCGCGCACCGGGCCGTCCAGGCGCTGCAGATTGCAGTTCACCACCCAGACCAGGTTGTCCAGGCCTTCACGCGCGGCCAGCGTGAGCGCGCTTGTCGATTCGGGTTCGTCCATCTCGCCGTCACCGAACACGCCCCAGACTTTGCGGCCGTTGCAGTCGAGCAGGCGCCGGTGCGTAAGGTAACGCATGAAGCGCGCGTGGAAGATTGAGCTGATCGGGCCGATGCCCATGGAACCGGTCGGGAACTGCCAGAAGTCGGGCATCAGCCAGGGATGCGGATAACTCGAGAGTCCGCGCGCACCTTGCCCGGTGCTTGCGCGCGGGGCTCGAATCTCCTGGCGGAAATGCAGCAGGTCCTGCTCCGTAAACCGCCCCTCCAGAAAGGCGCGTGCGTACACCCCTGGCGCGCTGTGCGGCTGAAAAAACACCAGGTCGCCCAGAGCCTGCTGGCTGCGCGCATGAAAGAAGTGGTTGAAGCCGGTCTCGAACAGGTCGGCCGCGCTGGCGTAACTCGCGATATGGCCACCCAGCTCGCCGTAGGCCTGGTTGGCACGAACCACCATGGCCAGCGCGTTCCAGCGCATGATGGCGGCCAGCCGCTCTTCGATCGCCAGATCACCCGGGAACGGCGGCTGCAGATCCACTGGAATGCTGTTGACATAGGGGGTGCACAGCTCCGGTTGCCAGCCGATGCCGTGGCTGCGCGCGAGGCGGGCTAACTCGTCGAGGACGAAACGCGCACGGTCCGGGCCTGCGCTTCCAATCAGCGACAGCAGGGCGTCGCGCCACTCCTGCGTTTCCTGGAGGTCGCTGTCGGTCGCTGAGTCGAGGGCATGCAGTTCGGGGAGTGTTTGGCGCGCGTTCATCGCAAGAATATTAGCGCCAGAAGTCAAGAATATTTGTCTCCAATTGGCCGTGAAGTTAAGATTCTCAGCACTTTATGCCGTCAATAGAAAATCTTGAAGAACTTTAGCCTCGATTCCACCGACCTGCGCATCCTTGCCGAACTGCAGGCGGACGGCAGCCTGTCGAACGTGGACCTGGCGCGGCGGGTGCACCTGTCGCCCTCACCGTGCCTGGTACGGGTGAAGGCGCTGGAAGCCGCCAGCGTGATCCGCAAATACGTGGCGCTGGTCGATGCCGCGGCATTGGGCATCGGCTTGAACGTGTTCATCAACATCAGTCTCAAGGAGCAAAGCAAAGAAGCGCTGGCGGTCTTCGAGCAGCGCATCGCCGAGCACGACGTGGTGATGGAGTGTTACCTGATGACTGGCGACTCCGACTACCTGATCCGAGTGGCGGTCAAGGGTATTGGCGAACTGGAAAAGTTCATCCTGGAACAACTCACGCCAATTCCCGGCATCGAGAAGATCCGATCCAGCTTCGCACTCAAGCAGGTGCGGTACAAAACTGCATTGCCGCTGCCAGGCGTTTAGGATGCGGTCATAGGTAATTTGCCCTCCGCAATTGGCAACTACCGTATCAAGCGCGAACTCGGCAAGGGTGCCACCGGCGCGGTCTGCCTGGCCTGCAACGGGTTTCGCGATTCGCGGGTTGTCGTCCAGCAGATCCATGCCCACCGGATGGTCGAACCAACGCAGGCTACGCGGTGTCGGCGCGTGTTGCACAACGAGGCAATGCTGGCCGGGCGCCTGAACCACCCGCATATCGTGGCCATGATCCTGGAAACCGCAGTTGGACGCGCCCGAGTGGGCTGCGATGGGGTGCGCCGGCAAGGCTGAGCACTGCGGCTCCAGGTGTGCCCGCGCACGCCTGGACAGCGCGAAGAAGGCAAGCCTCTGGCTTGACTGCGGCCTGCAAGGTGACGACGCTGCGGGCTTCTGAGCGCAAGGAGAAGCAACGCCGCCGGCGTGCGCCAGCGCGGCTCCATCGGGTGCGGTGCGTGGTCACCATTGAGGTGACCTTGCTGGTGCGCACAAAAGCTGGAGTTCATAAGGCGTATCCAGCGGAAGAAAGCGG
>Ga0163144_10016296_pt1 | contig 15233 bp, 16 predicted proteins | sample OliLak19BULKMAT1_FD_123175 | JGI IMG/M metagenome (GOLD analysis project Ga0163144, IMG submission 123175) | Freshwater microbial mat bacterial communities from Lake Vanda, McMurdo Dry Valleys, Antarctica - Oligotrophic Lake LV.19.BULKMAT1 | ecosystem: Environmental > Aquatic > Freshwater >... | reverse complement strand
CATCGGCGGCAGCTTCTTCTACCTCCAGATCCACCGAAGCGCCGAGCCACGGCGTGAACAGCTGTCACAGCTCGGCACGGACGCCTCGTTGCTCGCGCGGGAGTTTCGATACGAGGTCAGTCAGCATGAGGAGCTGATCCTGCTGGCGCACACGACTCGTCTGACGCTCGATGATGTGCCCTATCTGCTGACGGCACTCACCGACATCACGGAACTGAGACGTCTCGAAGAACGCCTGCTCGGGGCACAGCGGATGGAGGTGATTGGACAGATCGCGGGCGGCGTGGCCCATGAGTTCAACAACCTGTTGACCGTGATGCAGGCGCACACCGACGCACTGGCCGCGGCCCTGGGGACGTCAGTGTTGCTGCGCCATGCCGACGCCCTTCGACGGGCGGTCGCGCAGGCCACCCAGATCACGGGCGGCCTGTTGACCTTTGCGCGGCGCAAGCCCCTGAACGAAGAGGCCATCGACCCGCGTGCCGTCATCCGCGAACTCACCTCGATGATCGAGAGCCTGCTGGGCCCGGCAATCCCCCTCACACTCGATCTCGGTCCGGCGGCCGATCTCGTCAGGATCGACCGGACGCAGCTCGCGCAGATTCTGATCAACCTGGCTCTGAATTCCCGTGACGCGATGCCCGATGGCGGGCATCTCACGATCGCGACGCGGCGCGCGATTGCTCCGGGCGGCCCGCAGGCCGCATTGCGAGCCGAGGGGTTGGCCGAAGGAGTGGTCGTCACGGTCGCCGACACGGGCCGCGGTATGTCCGACGACATCCGGCAGCATGTCTTCGAGCCCTTCTTCTCGACGAAGGAACCCGGGCAGGGCACGGGGCTGGGGCTGTCGATCTGCCACGGCATCACGGAACACGCCGGCGGACACATCGAGGTCGACTCGACGCCGGGCGCAGGCACGAGCATCCGGGTCTGGCTGCCGCGCGCCGATGCCGGACCGGCCACCACGGACGAGACCAGCCGGCCCGCGGCACCGCTGCCCCGTCAGGGCCAGACGGTGCTGCTGGTCGACGACGAGGACGATGTCCGCGAGCTAGTGGCAGAAATCCTGGAGCAGGCTGACTACAAAGTGTACGCGTGCAACGGCTTGGCGGCCGTGGAGGTATTCCTCGCCCGGCACGTCTCAATCGACCTGCTCCTGACCGACCTCGTCCTGCCCCGCGGCGGCGGCCTGGACGTGGCCAAAGCCGTCAAGGCCCGCCAGCCTGAGGTCCCCGTGCTTTTCATCTCTGGCTATTCCGAATCGGTCTACTCTGGGCAGCGGGCGGTGGAGCACCTGCTGCCCAAGCCGTTCTCGTCGCATGTGCTGCTCAAGAAGGTCCGGGAGATGATTGGAATGCCATGACGCCACTCCTGATCGAAATCTACACGATCTACGGCGCCAGTTTCATCGCGCTCGGCACCGTGGCCCTCATGTTGCCTCGCGCGGCCGACGACCTGTGGATCGCGCGGCACATTCGATGGCTGGCGGCGTTCGCCCTGCTGTTCGCCGCCGCGCAATTCATCGGCCTTATGGGGTTCACCCAGTCATCGCTCGGGTGGCACGGCGGGCTGATGCCACGCACGGCAGCGGGCTCGGCCTCGCCACCGTAATGGGCATCGTCAAGGGGCACGGCGGATTCATCCTGGTGTCGTCCCAACTGGGGCGGGGCGCCACGTTCGCTGTCTACCTGCCCGCGGCCACCGGCTCGGCCGAGGTGGCGGTCGGCCCACCGCTGACCGCCTTCGCGGGCACCGGCGAGATGGTGCTGTTCGTGGACGACGAGCCGACGGTGCGAGAGGCGGCCCTGGCCGTCCTGTCGCGGCTGGGCCTGACGGCGATCATGGCGGTCGATGGCGCCGATGCGCTGGTGAAAGCCGCGCAGCACCGAACACACCTGCGCGCGGTCATCACGGACCTCCACATGCCGAACGTCGATGGGCTGGCGTTTGCGCGGACGTTGCGGGGCCTGCTGCCTGATGTCACCGTGATTGCGTCGAGCGGCCGGTTCGACGCCGACTCCGCCGAGGCGTTCGCTGCCCTGGGCGTCAAGTGGATGCTCGAAAAACCGTTCACGCAGGACCAACTCACGGTGGTACTCGGGGCCGCGCTGGGCCTGTCGACGCCGTCACGACCTGACCAAGACGCTTAGGCGAGAACCGTCACCAGCCGCGTAGCGGCGCGTTCAGAACGCGCAAGGAACGGGTATCCGACCCCGTTCGCGTTGCACGCCTGGTGCGGGGTCGGCGCTACTGAGGGGCGACGGCGGGCTGGCGGCGCATGAATGCCCACACCACCAGGCCGAGCAGCACGAACGGGATGGCGGGAATCACCAGGGCGATGATCGCCGCGAACAGGCCGATGAGGGCGACCACGCCGCCGACGACGAGCAGGATGGGCAACAAGGTGGCGCCGGCGGCCAGGCCGATGGCGCCGGTCACCAGGCCGAACGGGATCCACAGCAGCTTGAACAGGATGCGGAACGGCAGGAAGACCGTCCACATCAGCAGCTTGAGCACGAAGAAGATGAGGCCGAAGACAAACGCCATCGCGAGGCCTGCGGCCAGGATCCCGGCAAACGCAATCATCGTGAACATCTCAATTGAAACAGACGAGGAGGAGAGCCCGGTGGTTCCGGGCAAGGTGTCTGACACCGGTTTGGCCGGTGCCAGACGCTTGAATCCACCGGCGGGAGCCGGTGTCAGACACCCTAACGGAGGTCGACGACGACCTTGAAGTCGGGCAGGTTCCACTGGACGAGGTTCTGCTTAACCTCTTCCATGGCTACACGTTCCGGCTTGATCAGCTTCGACGCCGGCAGCATGTCCAGTGTCTCGCTGTCGAGGCGGACGCGAGCGCCGCGGCGCAACTGCTTGGCGCGCAGGGCTGACACGTCGACATAGAGGAAACGGCTTTCAATCGGCGCGGCCTTCGGGTGAACGATGGGCGCTTCATCCGCAGGGGTGGCGTCGGTGGTCTGCGGGATTTCGGTCTCTGACATAGCCTCTCAGCTTACTTCCGATACAGGCGGGAGGGCAACTCTTGTCGGGAGGGCACTTCTTGTCGGGCGGCACTGCCTGTCGGGAGTTGAAACTTTCCCGACCTGTCGCACCTCCCGACAAGGAGTGCCCTCCCGGTAAGGAGTGCCCTCCCGGCAGGTTCCGTGCCTACCGCGTTTCCGCGAACTCTGCGTCCACCACCTCGCCGTCCTTGTCGGCGAGGACCTCGCCGTCTTGAGCGGCGTCGGCCGGTTTCTCCTGCGGCGGCGCCTGCTGCGCGGCCTTGGCCGCCTGCTCCGCCTGGTGCGCTTCGGCTTCGGCCTTGTTGCGGGCCTCCACTTCCTCGCGCTTCGTCGCGTCATCGGCGGCCTGGGCTTCGGCTTCCTTCACCATGCGGTTCACTTCGTCCTTGTTCAGGCCGCTCGCGCCGCTGATGGTGATGGTCTGCTCCTTACCGGTCGCCTTGTCCTTCGCCATTACGCTGACGATGCCGTTCGCATCGATGTCGAAGCTCACTTCCACCTGCGGCAGGCCGCGCGGTGCCGGCGGCAGCCCGGTCAGGTGGAATCGTCCCAGCGTCCGGTTGTCGCGCGCCATCGAGCGTTCGCCCTGCAGCACGTGCACTTCCACGCTGGTCTGGTTGTCGGTCGCCGTCGAGAAGGATTCGCTCTTCTTCGACGGAATGGTGGTGTTGCGCGGGATCAGCACCGTCATCACGCCGCCCAGCGTTTCAATGCCGAGCGAGAGCGGGGTCACATCCAGCAGCAGCAGGTCTTTGACATCGCCGGCCAGCACGCCACCCTGGACCGCGGCGCCGATGGCGACCACTTCGTCCGGGTTGACGCCCTTGTGCGGCTCCTTGCCGAAGTACTCTTTCACCACCTGCTGCACGCGCGGCATGCGGGTGGAGCCGCCCACGAGCACGACCTCGTCCACGTCGGACGGCTTGAGGCCGGCATCGGCCAGCGCCTGCTTCAGCGGCCCAATCGTCCGCTGCACCAGGCTCTCGACCAGCGACTCGAGCTTCGCTCGCGTCAGCTTCATCGTCATGTGCTTGGGACCCGACGCATCCGCCGTAATAAACGGCAGGTTGATTTCGGTCTCCATCACCGACGACAGCTCGATCTTGGCCTTCTCGCCGGCTTCCTTCAGGCGCTGCACCGCCATGCGGTCCTTGCTGAGATCAATGCCGTCGGACTTCTTGAACTCCGCCGTCATCCACTCGACCACGAGCTGATCGAAGTCGTCGCCACCCAGGTGGGTGTCGCCGTTGGTCGACTTCACTTCGACCACGCCCTCACCGACTTCGAGCACCGAGATGTCGAACGTGCCGCCACCAAGGTCGAACACCGCGATGGTCTCGTCCTTCTTCTGGTCGAGGCCGTACGCCAGCGCCGCCGCGGTGGGCTCGTTGACGATGCGCAGGACATTGAGGCCGGCGATTTGGCCGGCGTCCTTGGTGGCCTGGCGCTGCGAGTCGTTGAAGTACGCCGGCACGGTGATGACCGCGTCGGTGACCTTGTCGCCGAGATAGTCTTCCGCGGCCTGCTTCAGCTTCTGCAGGATCATCGCGGAGATTTCGGGCGGCGAGTACTGCTTGCCGCGCACGGTAATGCGCGCGTCGTTGGCCGGGGTCTGCGACACCGTGTACGGGACCCGCTTGGTCTCTTCGGTGACTTCGTTGAACTTGCGACCCATGAAGCGCTTGACCGAGGACACGGTGTTCTCGGGGTTGGTCACGGCCTGGCGCTTGGCAACCTGGCCCACGAGGCGGTCACCATCCTTACCAAAGCCGACCACTGACGGGGTCGTGCGAGCACCCTCCTGGTTGACGATGACGGTGGGCTGCCCGTTTTCCATGACCGAGACCACCGAGTTGGTGGTGCCCAGGTCGATGCCAATCACTCTGCCTTTACTTGCCATGTTGTTGCGTCCTCCCTTGGACTGATTCAGTGTGGATCAAACATGAGTGCTTGTCAATAATTTAATCTTAGCATCTCGCACTCATGCTCAATCAGATGCGGCCGGCGGCTGAAAGGTTTCGGACCGCGCTAGAATCGTGACGTGGCGGCTTTTTCCTCGTCTTCGATGGACCTCGACTCGGCGGACCTGGCCCAGGATGTCCAGCGGTTGTTCGAGGACCTGGCGCGGCGCCGCCCCGACCGCCGGCATGTCGTCGCCGGCGAATGCCTGCCGGGGGTGGATGTCTTTGAAACCGATCGCACGGTCGAAATCGTGCTCGACCTTCCCGGCGTCGCGGCCGATGCGCTCCGCATCCTGATTAAGTCGGGAGTGGTGCTGATCGTCGGCGAGAAGGAACGGCCGGTGCTGGCCCGGAACACGCCGGCGAGCTTTCACCTCGTGGAGCGCGACTTCGGGCGCTTTGCCCGCGCGGTCCGCATCAGCGGCGCGGTCCAGGCCGACCAGGCGCGCGCGCGGTTGTCGCAGGGCGAACTGCGCGTCGTGCTGCCACGCCGCGACGAACGACGCGGCCAGGGCATCCTCGTGCCCATCAACACGGGCGGACCGGCCGCGTCCGAATGAAGCTGCTCTTCATCGGCGACATCGTCGCGCGGCCCGGACGCGACCTCTTACGCAAGCACCTGAAGGCCCTCGCGGCGGCGCACGCCGTGGACCTGGTGATTGCGAACGGCGAAAACGCCGCCGGCGGCAATGGCATTACCCGCGACAACGCCAACGAGATCTTCGGCGCGGGCGTTGACGTGATCACGACCGGCAATCACGTCTGGGACAAGCGCGAGGCCCTCGAGTTCATCGTCAACGAACCGCGCATGATTCGTCCCGCCAACTATCCAGAGGGCACACCGGGACAGGGCTCGTATCTCGCGCTCACCCGCGGCGGCGTGAAGGTCGGCGTCGTCAACCTGATGGGCCGCGTGTTTCTCAACGCCATCGACGATCCGTTCCGCGCCGCGGACCGTGAGATCGCTCGCGTCAAGCACGACGGCGCGCAGGTGGTCTTCGTCGACATGCACGCCGAGACCACCTCCGAGAAAGTGGCCCTGAGCTGGTACCTCGACGGCCAGGTCGCTGCGGTGGTGGGCACCCACACGCACGTCCAAACGGCCGACGAGCGCATTCTCCCCAGTGGGACCGCATGCCTGACGGATGTCGGCATGACCGGCCCGCACGACGGCGTCATCGGGATGGACAAGACCGCCGTGATCGCGCGCTTCGTGACGGGATTGCCCGGCCGCTTCGAGCCAGCCACCGGCGATGCGCGCTTGCACGGCGTCACGGTCACGACCGATCCCGTCACGGGCAAAGCCACGGCTATCGAACGCATCGCGCTCACAGAAGACCAGTTAAAGGCCCTTACTGACGCAGCCTCGACGGTGACGGCATGAGCAAGCTGCCGTTTGATGAGCCGGAACAACGGGCGCAGCACATGCAGCCGGTACAGCCCGTGCAGCCGGTGCGGCACCAGCCCCACCGGCCCGACCCGCCCCACCAGCCTCACCCGCTACCCCAGCGACAAGTCCTGACCGTCAGTGAACTGTCGGCGACCATCCGCGACACGCTCGAGACAAAGTTCCAGACCGTATGGGTGGAAGGCGAGATCTCGAACGCGCGGCTCTGGAACACCGGGCATTTCTACTTCACGCTGAAGGACAGCGCCTCGCAGATCAAGGCGGTGATCTTTCGCGGCTCGCTGCGCTATCTCAAGTTCAAGCCCGAGGACGGCCTGCGCGTCGTGGCGCGCGGCAAGATCAGCGTCTACGACGTCAAGGGCGAATACCAGCTGATCTGCGAGCACATGGAGCCGCAGGGATTTGGCCCCTTGCAGGTGGCGTTCGAACAGCTCAAGAAGAAACTCGCGGCCGAGGGATTGTTCGAGGCCTCACGCAAGCGCGCGCTGCCGGCCCTGCCCCGCCGCATCGGCCTGGTCACCTCGATCGACGGCGCGGCGTTGCGCGACATGGTGCGCGTGCTCAGGCGACGGTATCCCAACGCGCACCTGGTGATTTCGCCGACCCGCGTGCAGGGTGACGGCGCCGCCGCCGAAGTGGCGCGCGCGCTCGCGCTGGTCGCGCGCGTCCCGCACGTGGACGTGATCATCGTGGCACGCGGTGGCGGCTCGCTCGAAGATCTGTGGGCCTTCAATCAAGAAGCGGTGGCCCGCGCCATTGCCGCGTCACCGGTACCGGTCATCTCCGGCGTCGGCCACGAGACCGACACCACCATTGCCGACTTCGTCGCCGACCTGCGGGCGGCCACGCCGTCGGCCGCGGCCGAGCTGGTCGTGCGGCGCAAAGACGAGTTCTTCTCGCACCTCGACCGCATCGGCGAACGGCTCGACGCGGCCATGGGCAACCGGTTGCGGCGCCTTGAGTCACGGCTGCACTCGCTTGAAGCGCGCCCCGGATACTCAGGATTCCCGGGACGCCTCGCGTTCCGCGGCCGGCACGTGTCCGAGTTGACGTCTGCCCTGCGGCACGGCGTCGGCCAGTCGCTGGCCCGGCGTGGCCGCCGGCACGAGTGGTTGCGACGGTCGCTCGATCAGTTCGACCCGCGCCATCGCCTCGCCGCCATCCGCACGCGTCTGGTGTCGCGCGACGCCCAGTTGGCGGCGGCCGCGCGCCGGCGCGTCACGGCCTGGCAGGGACGGTTCGGCGGCCTCGCGGCCCGTCTGGAAGGCCTGAGCCCGCTGGCCGTGCTCGGCCGTGGCTATTCGGTGACGTGGGACGCCGAGCGCACGCGGATTATCCGGGATGCCGCCACGTTGCGGGCGGGCGACGAGGTCAGCGTCACGCTGGAACTCGGCACGTTCGTCGCGACGGTAAGACACGTCACGAACCACGGCGATCTAAAAGTCACAGGAGAATAGGGGGCCAGGAGATATCTCGGTTCTCTTAGTTCTCCTGATCTCCTGTCAACAAGGCATCAATGGATCCAACCATCAAAGATTTCGAAGCCGCGATCGCGGAACTCGAGACCATCGTCAAGAAGCTCGAAGACGGCGACCTGGCGCTCGAGCAGTCGCTGGAACTGTACGAGCGAGGCGTGCAGTTGTCGCGATTCTGCCACTCCCGGCTCGAGGCGGCCGAGAAGCGCATCGAGATCGTGAACGAGCGTGGCGAGCTCAAGCCGGCGCCGGCGTCCCTGCGCCTGCCCGACGACGAAGACGAGTCGTGACCTTCGCCGAGTACGTGGATCTGCGGCGAGCGGAAGTCGAGGCCGCCCTCGAGGGGTTTCTGCCAACGCCGCCTGGTGTGCCGGCCGTGGTGGCTGACGCCATGCGTTACAGCCTGATGGCCGGTGGCAAACGCCTGCGGCCCCTGCTGGTGCTGGCGGGCGCCGAGGGCGTGGCCCAGGCGGTGGGCGGCTCCGCAGCGGCCGCGCGCGATGCCGCCATGCCGGCGGCGTGCGCGCTCGAGATGATTCACACCTACTCACTGATCCACGACGACCTGCCGGCGATGGATGACGATGACCTGCGGCGCGGGCGGCCGACGTCGCACGTGGTCTTCGGCCAGGGCCTGGCGATTCTCGCCGGCGACGGACTGCAGGCCGAGGCCTTCAGCCTGCTCGCGCGAGAGCCCCAGGGCTATCACCCGACGCTGATGACACGGAAACTGCGCGTGCTCGCACTGGTCGCCAGCGCGGCGGGACCGAGCGGCATGGTCGGCGGGCAGGCGATCGACCTGGCCGCGGTCTCGCCGCCGCCGGGTGTCAACGCGGTGCCCCTCGATCCCGCGGGACTACAGGCCATGCACATGCGCAAGACCGGCGCGCTGATTCGCGCGGCGGTCGTGGCCGGTGCCGTGATGGCGGGCGCCGACGAGCGACTGACGGCAGCCGTCGATGACTACGGCCAGGAAATCGGCCTCGCGTTCCAGATCGTGGACGACATCCTGGATGTCGAGGGCGCGGCGGCGACGCTGGGCAAGACCGCCGGCAAGGACCAAGCGGCCGGCAAGCCGACCTACCCGGCGTTCTTCGGACTCGATCAGGCGCGCACGCTCGCGGCCGGCTGTCACAGCCGCGCGCGTCAGGCGCTCGAACGCGCCGGGCTGCTTGATTCGCGCCTCGCCGACATCGCCGGATGGATCATCGACCGCAAAAGCTAGAAAGCCGGGCCCCGAATCATGCAGTGGTCGATCGCGCACGACAAGCTTAGCGGTGAGGAATACATCGCCGTCGATCAGCGCGGCGAGGAAGTCCTGCGCGATCCCCTCACCAACAAGGGCACCGCGTTCACCGCCGCCGAGCGTGAGTCGCTCGGCCTGGACGGCCTGGTGCCGCCCGCCATCAGCACGATCGATCAGCAACTGGCCCGCGTCTACGAGAACTTCCGCACCAAGCAAACGCCGATCGGGCGCTACATCTACCTGGCCAGCCTGCAGGACCGCAACGAGACGTTGTTCTTCCGCCTCGTTCACGATCACATCGACGAGATGATGCCGATCGTCTACACCCCGGTGGTCGGCGAGGCGTGCCAGCAGTTCTCGCACATCTACCGCCGTCAGCGCGGCCTCTACATTTCGTACCAGCAGCGCGATCGCATCGACGCCATTCTCGCCAACCATCCGCGGCCGCCAGCCGTCATCGTCGTGACCGACGGTGAGCGGATCCTGGGACTCGGGGACCAAGGGGTGGGCGGCATGGGCATCCCGACCGGCAAGCTGTCGCTGTACACCGCGTGCGCCGGGATCCCGCCCTCGCTGACGCTGCCGATCATGCTCGACGTCGGCACCGACAACGAGGAACGGCTGAACGATCCCCTGTATCTCGGCTTGCGCCATATGCGGATCCGCGGCGCGGCCTACCAGGAGTTCATCGACGAGTTCGTGGCCGCGGTGATGCGCGTCTACCCGGGCGCCGTGCTGCAGTGGGAGGACTTCCTCAAGGCCAACGCCATCACGCAGCTCAAGCGGTTTCGCGATCGGCTGTGCACGTTCAACGACGACATCCAGGGCACCGCCTCGGTCGTCGTCGCCGGTGTCTACGCCGCGCTGCGCATGACCGGCCAGCGGATGCGCGACCAGCGCGTGGTCCTCGGCGGCGCGGGCGCGTCGGCCCAGGGCATCGCCGAACTGCTCGAGGCGGCACTGTGCGCCGATGGGCTGACGCAGGATGAGGCGCGAGGTCGCCTCTACACCGTCGATCGCCGTGGCCTGGTGACGCAGGACCGCCCCAACCTCGAGGACTTCAAGGCGACCTATGCCCGGCCGGTGGCGGAACTCGCGTCGTTCACGTGCCACGACCCCGCGCACATCACGCTCGAGGAAACCATCACCAACGTGCGTCCGACGATTCTCGTCGGCACGTCGGGCTCGGCCGGCCTGTTCAGCGAGGCGGTCGTGCGCGCGATGGCGGCCGTGAACGATCGGCCGGTGGTGTTTCCGCTGTCGAACCCCACCAGCAAGAGCGAGTGCACCGCAGAGCAGGCCATCCAGTGGTCTGACGGCCGCGCCATTGTCGCCACTGGCAGCCCGTTCGCTCCGGTCACCTATCGCGGCACCGCGCACCGCATCGGACAGGGGAACAACTCGTTCATCTTCCCGGGTGTCGGCCTCGGCCTGTGGGTGGGCGGCGTCGGTCGCGTCACGGCGGCGATGTTCCTCGCGAGCGCGCACGCGCTGGCGTCGCTGGTGCGTCAGGCCGATCTGGATCAGGGCGCGGTCTATCCCGAGCTGACGCGCATCCGCGACTGCTCGCATGCCGTGGCCTGCGCGGTGATCCGCTGTGCGGTCGCCGAGGGTCACGCGTCACCGGCGTTGTTGACCGACCTCGACGCGACCGTCCGCCGCGCGATGTGGTTCCCCGACTATCGGCCCGTGCGCCTTCAACCGGCGCAATCCTGAGCCCGGTGCCTGCCGTGCCTGCACTGAAAAAATCACGCCTCGACACGCTGCTCGTCGCCAAGGGCCTGGTCGAGACCCGCGAGAAAGCTCGCGCCCTGATCATGGCCGGCCAGGTCGATGTCGACGGCCACGGCGCGGCCAAGGCCGGCACCATGGTGCCCGTTGACGCCGAGGTGCGCGTGATTGGCCCCGACCATCCGTGGGTCAGCCGCGGCGGCATCAAGCTGGCCCACGCCCTCGACACCTTCAGCATCGACGCCACCGGACAGGTGGCCTTCGACGTCGGCGCCTCGACCGGGGGCTTCACCGACGTCTGGCTGCAGCGCGGCGCGCGCCACGTCATCGCGCTTGACGTCGGCCACAGCCAGCTCCACTGGAAGATTCGCAGCGACCCGCGCGTGTCGGTGATCGAACACGTCAACGCCCGGCACCTGAAGCCCGGCGACCTGCCGGATGTTGGCGGCGCCATCACCCGGGTCAGCATCGATGTCTCGTTCATCTCGCTGCGCCACATCTTTCCCGTCCTGCCGGCGCTGATCGCGCCGGGCGCCGAGATCGTGGCGCTCGTCAAGCCGCAGTTCGAGGCCGGCCGGCACGACGTCGGCAAGGGCGGCCTGGTCAAGGATCCCGATGTCCATGGCCGCGTGGTCACCGAAGTCACCGGCGCGGCGGCTGAAGTAGGATTGACACGCGTCGCCTTGATCGAATCGCCGATCACCGGCGCGCATGGCAACCAGGAATTCCTGATGCACCTCCGATGCGCATAGGTATCGCCGTCAAACCCGGACTCGCCGAGGCCCGCGAAACGCTCCTGGGCGTTGAGCAATGGTTGAAAGACCACGCGGTGGACGGCGTCTGGACACAGGAAGCCTCTGACCTGTTGCCGCCGGGCACGCGCACCGTCGTGACCCGCTCGACGCTGCCGGCCGGCCTCGACCTGGTGCTGGTGCTCGGTGGCGACGGCACGCTGCTGGCGCTGGCCAAGGCCACGGCCGAAGCCGGTCTCGACATCCCGCTGCTCGCCGTCAACTTCGGCTCGCTGGGCTTCCTGACCGAGATCACGCGACCCGAACTGTACGGGTCACTCGACGCCGTCTTGAACGGCCGCGCCTCGCATGATCAACGCATGATGCTGCGCGCGGTGGCCACCCAGGCCGGCGGCACGTCGACCCACCTGGCGCTGAACGACGTCGTCTTCACCCGCACCGCGCTGTCGCGGATGATCGATCTCGAGGTCTCGGTCGGCGACCAGTTCGTGACCTCGGTCAAGGCCGATGGCTTGATCGTCGCCAGTCCGACCGGTTCGACGGCCTACAACCTGGCGGCCGGCGGCCCGATTATTCACCCGGCCATGGACGCGCTGGTGCTCACGCCGATTGCGCCGCACACGCTCACCAACCGGCCGATTGTGATCCCGGCGGAGCGGGAGGTGCGCGTGAAGTCCACCGGCGCCAACGCCGGCAACGTCTACGTCACCATCGACGGGCAAACCGGCTTTGAGATGCAGGAGGGCGATGAGGTCGCCATCTCGCGCGCGGCGCGCCCGCTGCGCCTGGTCCGCGCGTCGGCCCGCAGCTACTTCGAGGTGTTGCGGCAGAAACTGAAGTGGAATGAGCGATAGGCGGGTCTGAAGACCCGCCTCTACGGCTGCTGGCGGATCCCGGATCCCGAACCCCGGCGTCGATTTCTGAAGTATTCCACCTGCCAGGTGAAGACGTTCTGGTTGTGCTCAGCCAGCGTCGTCGCAAAGACGTGCGTGCCGTCGTTGCGGCTGACGAAGTACAGATAGTCCACGGCGGCCGGCTTGACCGCTGCGGCCAACGACGCGCGTCCCGCCGACGCGATGGGGCCGGGCGGCAACCCGGCATAGCGATAGGTGTTGTAGGGCGAATCGAACTGTAGATCGCTCTTCGTGAGGTTGCCGTCGTAGCGGCCGGCCTTCTGTAGTGCGTAGATGACGGTGGGGTCGGCCTGCATGCCCATCCGGATCTTCATGCGGTTGCGATACACCGCCGCCACCAGCGGCCGTTCGTCGCCGCTCGCGGTTTCCTTTTCGACCAGCGACGCCAGGGTCACGGCTTGCCGCACCGTCAGCCCCTCGGCGGTCGCCGCCGACCGCAGGCCCTCATCGAAGGCCGTCTTGAAGCCGGCCACCATCTGCGCCACGACCTCGGCAGCCGGCGTGTTTCGCGGCAGCGCGTAGGTCTCCGGAAACAGGTAGCCCTCGAGATCGCGCGCGGTGGGATCGAGGTCCTGGATCAGCCGGGCGTTCTGCGCGGCGGTGATGAACTCCGCCGCCACGCCAAAGCCGCGCGCTTCGAAGACCACCGCCATCTCCGCAACCGTCAGGCCCTCGCGGAACGTCAACATGCGTGTGTAGACATCGCCGCGCGCGATCTTGTCGACCACCTCCAGGGAGGTCATGGGCGCAGCGAAGCGATACTCGCCAGCCTTGAGTTCGCGCGCGCGACCGCTCAGCAGGACCGCCGCGCGAAAGGTCCACGCATCCTGGACGATGCCGGCGTCAACGAGGCGAGCGCCAATCCCGATGGGACCGGTGCCGGCCGGGATCTCGACAAACGTTTCCGCGGCAGCGGCACCGCGATACGGCGCCTGGACCCGCGTATAGGCCCACCACGCGCCGCCGCCGGCCGCGGCGGCAAGCATCACCAGCAGGATCGCCATTCGTCCGAGCCATCGCATCATCGTTACAGGCCGCGCTCTGGGCGCGGGCGCCCGTCGAGATAGTCTTGCAGAATGATCGCGGCCGCGGCCGCATCCAGCTTGCCCTTGCGCTTGCGCCAGTCTTTCTCGTCCACGGCGAGGCGCGATTCCGCTTCGACGCTGGAGAGCCGCTCGTCCTGGAGCACGACCGGCACGGTCACTTTGGACTCCAGTGTCCGCGCGAACGTCTCGACGATCGGCGTTTGCTTGTTCGCAGTGCCGTCGAGCCGCCGCGGCCAGCCGACGACCACGGCTTCAAGCCCGTCATCGGCCTGGGCCAGGGCCGTGACTTCGGCCACGATCAGGCGGATGGTCTCGGCATCCGACGGCGGGCGATGCAACAATCGCCACGGCGAGGCCAGGGTCGCGGTGGCGTCGCTCAGCGCCAGGCCGATGCGACGCGCGCCATAGTCGATGCCCAGGACACGCACGCGGCCAGTATAATTCGGGGCACCGTGCGTAGGCTGGCCGCATTCCTGATCGTCATCACCGCGGCCGTCGCTCCGCCTCAAGGCGGAGGCTACTCCGTCACTGCCCTCTTCGCCCAATCCCAATCACCCGCGAACGAGGCGCGCAGCCGCGTTGCCACGCGGATTCGCGGGTTACAGGCCGAAGCGGATCGGCTGGCCGCGCAGGCCCGCACCGTGTTCGGCGATCTCCGGAAGCTCGAACTCGAACGCGAGATCGCACGCGAGCAGGTGGTCCGCGCCGAAGCCGACCTGGTCCGCGTGGCAGCCACCTACGCCCAGGCCACTGCCCGCTTGCAGGCACTCGAGGCGACGCGCATGGCGCAGACCCCAGGCGTCAACGAGCGCCTGATTGAGCTGTCGAAACGCGGCCGCGGCGGCGACCTCCAATTGCTGCTGGCGTCCGATGACATCCGCGCCTTCGGGCGCCTGAGCCGCGGCGTCGCCGCCGTTGCCGAACTCGATCGCGTCCGCATCGAGACCCATCGCCGCACCCTGGCAGCGGAACGCGCCGCGCTGGCGACCGTCGACCAGGAACGCGTGGCCGTCGAAGCGTCGCAGAACGAGGCGCGCCGCACGCGCGCCACGCTCGACACCGCGGTCGCTGCGCGCAACCGCCTGATCGACAGCCTCGATCAGCAGCGCGACCTGGCCGCGCAGTACGTCAGCGAACTGCAGGCGGCGCAGGTGCAGATCGAGCGGACCCTGGCCACCGCTGACGCATCCTCCGCGATCGTGGCGCTCCCGATCGGCCCCTTCCGGGGCGACCTGCCCTGGCCGGCCAACGGTGCCATCGTCTCGCGCTTCGGACGATCGCCCTCCGGCCGTTTCGGCACCGCCATCGTCCGAAATGGTATCGAGGTGGCGGCTGCCGAGGGCACCGGCGCCAGGGCCGTGCACGAAGGCAGGGTGGCCTACGCCGCTCCGTTTGCCGGGTTCGGCATCCTGGTGATCGTCGATCACGGCGGCTCGGCGTTCACGTTGTATGGTCACCTCTCAGAGGCGCTGGTCACGCCAGGCGCGGTCGTGACAGCCGGCGATGTCGTCGGCAATGTCGGAGTGGCCCCAGCGGGAGAGGCCGCGTTGTACTTCGAAGTGCGCATCGACGGCCGGCCGGTCGATCCCCTACAATGGCTGGCGAGGAGATCACGATGAAGATTCGCGGCCGGGTTCTCGTGCTGGCGGTGTCGGTGCCCGTCATCGCTTTCGCCGTCGT
>Ga0163144_10016295_pt1 | contig 15234 bp, 14 predicted proteins | sample OliLak19BULKMAT1_FD_123175 | JGI IMG/M metagenome (GOLD analysis project Ga0163144, IMG submission 123175) | Freshwater microbial mat bacterial communities from Lake Vanda, McMurdo Dry Valleys, Antarctica - Oligotrophic Lake LV.19.BULKMAT1 | ecosystem: Environmental > Aquatic > Freshwater >... | reverse complement strand
ACATCCGTGACGCTGATCGAACGCACCACATCGCTCACCGACTGGTCCTGCCAGACCAGCACATCAACCTGCCGAAGCTTCGCAACAATCTCTTCCGGCTTCCGTTTACTTGCCATCGTGACCCTGCAACCCGTCCGAAGACATCCCTAAGGGCGGACTACTTCAAAGGGGACGGATCACACGGATTGCCTGGGCGCTCGGGAGAAACCTGGGGCAACGGGGCCTTCGACGCTTGGGACCGGTCGCAATCCAGACGGCACTGTCTCAGATCCCGGCATTCAGCATTCAAATGGGGACAAAAAGGGGATGTGACTACTTCTGAAGCCGAAATTGTTTTGAATATCAGAAGGTTAAAGCGGTGCGTTGGTGGAGCCGAGGGGAATCGAACCCCTGACCTCGTCATTGCGAACGACGCGCTCTCCCAACTGAGCTACGGCCCCGTTTTCCGGGTCCCGGCGATGCCGGGATTTGGGAGCGCGTGTGCTAGTCCCGCGCAACCCGCTCGTCAAGGATGGCCCGCCGGCGTCCTAAAGCCGGCGTTAAGGGCTGTGGCGCACTCTGGCGGACATGCGCCACCTCCTACCCCTTCTCGCCGCCGCCGCGATTGCGGGCAAGGCCGCCGCGGCACCCCCGCCGGCGGGCAAGGAAGCAGAACTGGATCCGCAGGCCAAGCGGATCACAGGGTCCGACAACTATGTGCCGACCTTCGGCCTGCGCGCCTCGATCGCCAGGGGCTTCAAGCTGCATGGCGTGCTGGCCGTGGACGCCGGCCTTGATGTGCCGAAGGAGGAAGACCGCAAGACGTGCGCGGCGATCCGCCCGCGCATCACCAGCGCGATGCGGGATGCGATCCTCAACTATGCCTCGCTGTCCTATGTCGTCGGCGAAAAGCCGGACGTGGATATCCTGTCGGCCCGACTGCAGAAGGCTGTCGACGGCGTGCTTGGCAAGGGCCTCGCGCGCGTAGCGCTGGCCAGCGTGATCGTGTTCGACAACTAGTTCCCTACCCGGTCGCCGCGTCCATGAACGCGCCAAGCTCAACGTCCTTGTCCGTGACGCCGCCGGCGTCATGCGTGGTCAGAACCACGTCCACCTTGTTGTAGACGTTCGACCATTCCGGATGATGGTCCATCTTGTCGGCCTTGAGCGCGACGCGCGTCATGAATCCGAAGGCTGCGTTGAAATCGTCGAACTTGAACTGCTTGGTGATCGCATCGCGCCCATCGACGGCTTTCCAGCCCTTGAGTTTGCCGAGCGCGTCGGCCGCGCCTGTCCGCTTGGTCATGTGCCGGCTCCTTTCCAGAACCTTAACCTGCAAACGGACAACCGCCAGACGGGATGCAACGGTTAGTCAGCTTGTCTGTGCGATGGTAGGACTCACGATTAGGGGAGACCGCCCGTGACCCATTTCCTGCGCTCCGAGAAGAATCCCGAGGGCCACAAGCTCGAGGACCTGCTGATGCAGCTGCGAGCGGACATTCTCCACCGTTGCGAAGTCATCGCGGCGGACACGCGGCCCGAAGCGCTGCATGTCATGGCCAACAATGTGAAAATCCTAAGCCATCTCAGCGATGCGATCAACGCGGCGCTGGATTCGACCCGTGTGCTCGACCGCGCCTTTGGCCCCTCGCAAGCGGCGCATGGCGGCCCGCCCCGCATCGGCAAGGCCGACGCTGCCTGATCACGTCATCCGGCGCCTGACACGAAATAAAGCCAGGTTCCGTCCTCGGCGACGCCCAGCACATAGCCGGGCCAGACCAGCCCGTTGCGCATCGCATCCACCTGTCCCTCGCCCAACAGCCGATCGATATCGCGCGCAATCGCCGGCGTGATCTGGTCGACCGGCAAGGTCGCCATGAGCGGCCAGATGTAGATCCTGCCGCGCGCGCTTGGCCGCACGGCGTAGGGAAAAGTGAGCAGCCTTTCCATCTGCGCCATTGGCCAGTCGCCGGTGCGCATCTTCAGATACCAGTACTCGCTATGGCTCATGCCGGCATTGTTGGAGCGGAAGCCGGGCGTCTGGTCCGCCAGTTTCGCCATGTCGCGATACGTTCCAGTCGCGCCGATCGCGCGGAGCCGCTCGACGGTCGCGGCCACGGCGGCCGGCAGGGGCGCTGCGGCTTGCGCCTGCGGGGCGTCCACAATGGCGGCGCCTACGGGCTCCGGCGCAGGCGGCGGATCGCAGGCCGCGGCCATAAAACTCGCCGCGACGCAGGCGCGCAAGATGACCTTGTGGGACAGCATATGGATCGCACGTCGCGAGCTCCGGTTCATCCAGCGCCTTCTTGTTGTTGTGCTGGCTTGCAGTCGTCCTGTTTGGTCCGGGAGAGAAACACAAGGGCACGGAGATTCACACGAAGGACACCGGGCGCGTGTGCGGCGTGCTAGAAATTGATCCCGACGGCGCGTGAAAGGTCATCCAGCAGCTGGTCTTCCGACAGGACCTTGATCGTGGTCATGCCCATCTCTCGGGCGGGCTTCAGGTTGATGCCGAGGTCGTCGAGATAGACGCACGCCTCGGGCTTCACGCCCAGCGCATCGCACATCAACAGGTAAATGCGCGGATCGGGTTTGCGTAAGCCTGCCTTCGAGCTTTCGATCACATGATCGAACAAACTGAAAACCTCGGCGATCTGCTGCGCCTGGTCGCTCGACGACGACATGCCGGAGCCCGTGCCGGTGGGCGCGTTGTTGGTGATGCAGCCGACCTTGAAGCGCGCCTTGCACGCCGTGAAGGCGGCGACGACGCGGGGGCGAAGGTTGCCCGACAGCAACGCCAGAACGTCGGCGCCGCGAATGTCATAGCCGAGCGCCGTCGCTTCCCCGGCAAAGAGACGGTCAAAGGTGGCCGCATTGACCTCCGAGCGTTCGATCTTCGCCCAGGCATTCGTGTCCGGGTTCACCGAATTGATCCTGCGGATGATGTCGTGCGGCAGGCCGCGCTCGCGCTCATGGCGGTTGAAGGCGTCGAATGGCGAGTTGGTGAACACGCCCCCGAAGTCCCAGATCACGGCCTCGATCGCCACTACTATGCCTTTCGAAACTGCGTCCGGGATATCAGGCTAACCGCCAGACACAACTGCACCCTCCTTTTGGGGGACGCCGCCCGTTCAGTTCGCTTTTGCAACGCCCGCTTGTCTAGCCTTGAGGATTCTTCGGATCTGGAGTCTCGAACTCGTGGGGCCCTGGCTCATGTCCCGTGACAACCTCGCCCTTGGCCAGTTTGGAGTTCCACATGCCGTAGGCGAAATAGATCACGACGGCACCGGCCATGAACCACGCGAAGAACATCAGCACGCGCATCTCGACAGTGGTGATCAACCAGATGCACGACACAATGCCGACGACCGGCAGGACGGGATAGAGCGGCACCTTGAACCCGCGCGGCAACTCGGGGCGGGTCTGCCGCAGGAAAATAACCGTGAGACAGACGACGGCGAATGCGGCCAGCGTTCCGACCGAGGTGAGATCTCCCAGCGTGTTAATGTCGAAGATCGCAGCAGCGAATGCGACCAGGACGCCAACGACCAGAGTGTTGATCCATGGGGTCTGGAACTTGGCGTGAACCTTGGCGAACGGCTTGGGCAAAAGGCCATCGCGCGCCATCGTGTAGAAGATGCGCGTCTGGCCATACATGAGAACGAGGATCACCGAGGTGAGGCCGGTGATGGCCCCCACCTTCACCATCTGCGCGAAGACGCTCCACTCTGGCCCGAGCGCGTTGACCGCGACGGCGACCGGATCAGGGACGTTCAGCTCCTTGTAGCTGACCATCATGGTCAGAACCCAGGCAACGAGCATGTAGAGCACAGTACAGACCACGAGGGAGCCGATAATGCCGATCGGCAGATCGCGCTTCGGGTTCTTCGCCTCCTGGCCTGCGGTCGAAACCGCCTCGAAGCCGATATACGCAAAGAATACGATTGATGCCGCCCGTGCGACACCGTCCATGCCAAACTTGCCCGGCCCTTCATTCTCCGGAATGAACGGAACCCAGTTCTGCGATGTCTCCGCAAAATTGGACAGAACATAGAAGCCGCCGACAAGGATGACGGCGATGATCGTGGTCACCTTTACTGCGACGATCGCGTTGTTGAACGAAGCCGATTCGGAAACGCCCACAACCAAAAGCACGGTCAGCGCGAGCACCACGAGCGCAGCCGGCAGATTCATAATTGCGGCAGTCGTCGTCCCGTCTGCCAGCGTGACCTCGTGCCCAAAGGGCGCGGTCAGGGTCGCAGGTATGACGATCCCGAAATCTGCGAGCAGACTGACGACATAGCCCGCCCAGCCCACAGCAACTACCGACGCGGCCAAGCCGTATTCGAGCAGCAGCAACGCGCCCATCAGCCAGGCCGCGCCCTCGCCGAGGGTCGTGTAGGAATATGTGTAGGCCGATCCTGACACGGGCAGAGCCGACGCGAGTTCGGCGTAGCACAGGCCTGCAAGAGCGCAGATCACACCGGCAACAACGAAGGACAGAATGACGGCAGGCCCGGCGTGGAGGGCGGCGGCAGAGCCAGTTCGCACGAAGATACCAGCGCCGATGATGCAGCCAATACCGAGCAGGACGAGGTTCCAGGCCCCCAGCGTTCGCTTCAGCTCGCTCGCACCATACTCGGCCTGAATCTGCTCAATCGACTTTCGGGCAAAAATCTGCCCGAGACCACGTCCAGCCATCAATATCCCTCCGCCGCAGGTTTCCCCGAGGATCCGCCAGTTGTTGGCAGGGACGTTACCTGTCCCCTTGTGCGCCTGCAACGGTGCGCTTTTTGCCGGGCGGTTGACAGATTCTTCCACCTATACTGCCAAAAATACCCATCCTTGCTCAGATATCAATCGTTCCGGGGTCGGCGGCGCGCCGCCAGGGTCCATTGTAGCGGGGTTCGCTCCTGCGACGGCGCTCAGGCCCGAAATATCCCGGGACGTCGATGAAAGGACGACGTCGCTCGATCACGGCGTTCATCCGGTTGGCGACATCGACGGCGCGAATGGGCTTCACCAGGAACTCATCTACGCCAGCATTGACTGCGTCTAGCACCCGGCTGCGTTCCGAATAGGCGGTGACCATGATAATGGGGAGAAAGGGGTTGGGGCTGTCCGGCGCGCGCCGGATCTGGCGGCAGAAATCGATGCCATCGAGGCCGCAGAGCTTGAGGTCGATAAACGCCAGGTCGATCTCCCCGCGGGCGACGACGCCGAGCGCCTCGTTGCAATCGGCCGCCTCTTCGACCCGGCGCATGCCGAAGCTGACAAGAATAGCCCGCAGCACCCCGCGCATGTGCGCGTTGTCGTCCAGGACCAGCGGCGTTACGCCTTCCAGAGCCATACTCACGATGTCCCTCGGTCGCCCATTGCAGACGACTGCCTGTTCCATCCCCTGACAGGCTGTTCCCAGCTTGGCGGCCCCCGACGCTTTACTTTGGGAGATCGGTCTAGACCCTTCGTCGAGCAAGACAAGACCAATTGTTGGTAAGAAAAGACGCCACGACCGCTTATCCGTACCTGACCTCGACTGTCAGTTGGACCTTGTCTTGCTTGCCGCTGGGGCGGCAGGGGGACAGTCTGGCGCGCGCGCGCACTTTCGCTAGAAACAGCACTGGCAGCAACACGAAGGAAGAGTTTTGACCGCCACACGAGACGACATCCAGCGACTCGCCCGCGGCCGCGTGCTTGTGATCGGCGACGTGATGGTCGACCACTATGTCTCGGGGAAGGTCTCGCGCGTGTCGGACGAGGCCCCTGTGCCCATCGTGCAGGTGACCGACGAGCGCTGGACGGCCGGTGGCGCCGCCAACGTTGCAGCAAACATCGCAGCCCTCGGCGGCCGGGCGATCCTTGTCGGCGTGACAGGAACCGACGCCGCCGCCTCGACGCTGGCAGGCATTGTGGGCGCGATGGGCAGCGCGGTGGAAGCACACCTGGTGGCCGACGCCTCGCGACCGACAACGCTGAAGACGCGCTATATGGGCGGACAGCACCAGATGGTGCGCGTCGACCGCGAAACCGGCGTTCCGATCTTGCGCAGCACAGAAGACCGGCTGGGCGATATCATCGCGGACCTCGCCGACGAGTGCGACGTCATCATGGTGTCCGACTACGCCAAGGGCGTGCTGAGCGATCGCGTGCTGGGCGCCATCATGGAACATGGGCGCCGCGCAGGCGCGGCCATCGTCATCGACCCCAAGCGCGCCGACTGGAGCGCCTATCGCGGCGCCAGCCTGATCACGCCGAACCGCAAGGAACTAAACCTCGCCACGCGCGCGACATGCGGGACGGATGCGGAGTGCCTTGCGGCCGCGGACACTGCGATTGCGACTACGAGCGCTGCGATCCTGCTGACGCGATCGGAGCAAGGCATGTCGCTGTTTCGCGCCGGACAGCCCGCCTTGCACCTGTCCGCGAAGGCGCGGGAAGTCTTCGACGTATCTGGGGCTGGCGACACGGTGGCGGCGACGGTCGCGCTGAGCATAGCCAGCGGGCTGGCGCCTGACCTGGCCATGCAGATCGCCAATGTCGCGGCGGGCGTGGTGGTGGGCAAGCGCGGGACTGCCACCGTCTCACCTAAGGAGATCATGGCCGAGCTGGATGCGGGCCATCGCATGACCGCCTCATTTCCGGGAGCCATCAGCCTTCCTGAAGTCAGAGCCCTGCGTGAAACCTGGGCACGCGAAGGATTGAGCGTCGGCTTTACCAATGGATGCTTCGACATACTGCACGCAGGACATGTCGCGCTCCTGCGACAGGCCGCAGACGCTTGCGACCGGCTGATCGTGGCTCTCAACACGGATGCATCGGTGAGCGCGCTCAAGGGGCCGAACCGTCCGGTGCAGTCCGAAGCCGTGCGCGCGGCCGTGATGGCGGCGTTGAAGGGCGTCGATGCCGTTTTCGTGTTCGGTGAAACGACGCCGCTGGAAGCCATTCGGGAACTCCAGCCCGACGTACTGGTGAAGGGGGCCGACTACGCCGAGGACCAGATTGTCGGCGCTGATATCGTCAAGGCGCGAGGAGGCCGGATCGTCCGTGTTGGGCTGATCGACGGGCAATCGACCACCCGAGTCATCGAAAAATCCCGTAAAACCTGAGGCGGGGCACCGTCAAAGCTTCCCTAATCTGCTCGTGGCAGGTTGGCGCTATCATGACCGAGACTTTTCATTCCGATGCCACGCTGACGTCGTGGGGACGCGTGGTGCGCGAGCGCCACGATGTCGCCCGCCCGCGCTTCGGCGACGAGGTAAGTCGCATCGTGCAGACCCTTTCGGCAGACAGTCCGGGGCTGGCCGTGGGCCTGCGGCGCTCCTACGGCGACAGCAATCTCAATCCGGATGGCCGCCTCATCGACATGACGGGCGTCGACCGGATCATCTTCTTCGATCGTCGCACAGGCGTCATGCGCGCAGAAGCCGGCGTGTCCCTGAGCCAGGCATTACAGGTGCTCGTACCCGCGGGCTGGTTCCTGCCGACTACGCCCGGCACGCGGTTTGTGACGCTCGGCGGCGCTGTCGCAAACGACGTACACGGCAAGAACCATCATGCGGCCGGCGCGTTCGGCGCATCGGTCACGCGGCTCAAGTTGTTGCGGACAGATGGCGGCTCGCAGGAACTGGCCCCGGGCGATCCGCTCTTCCATGCGACTGTGGGAGGGCTTGGCCTCACCGGCATCATCGCGTGGGTGGAGTTTCGGGCGACTCCGATCCCGTCGGCTTACCTGGATGGCGAGGATACGTCCTTCACCCGCGTCGAGGACTATTTCGACATTGCAGCCGAGAAGAGGAAAAGCTTCCAGCACACCATGGCGTGGGTCGACTGTTCGACGCAGGGAACGAAGCTGGGGCGGGGCATCTTTTCATCAGCGAACTGGGCGGCCTATGGCGATCTTGCGCCACATTCCGAACAGTCGCGCCGCAACGTCCCTCTCGACGCGCCGGACTTCACCCTGAACGCGCTGACGGTCCGCGCCTTCAACAGCGTCCGCCACGAATTGAAGCGGATGCGGCATGGGCCCTATCGCACCCACTACGACCCCTTCCTTTACCCGCTCGACGGAATTGCGCACTGGAACAGGCTCTATGGCGCGAAGGGCTTCTACCAGTACCAGTGCGTGCTGCCGCCTGCGACGGCGCACGCGGGCGTTTCGGAATTGCTGAAGACAATTGTCGCGTCAGGCCAGGGCTCCCCCCTCGCCGTGTTGAAGGACTTCGGGCCCAACGCGCCCGTTGGGATGCTGTCCTTCCCCATGGAGGGAACGACGCTGGCGCTGGACTTCCGCAACCAGGAAGAGCGGACGCTTCGCCTCATGGCCGATCTGGACCGCATCGTGGCCGACGCGGGCGGGCGGCTCTATCCGGCCAAGGACGGGCGGATGCCCGCGGCGATGTTCCAGTCCGGGTTTCCGAAATGGCAGGATTTCTGTGCCTATGTTGACCCGGGCCTGTCATCGGCCTTCTGGAGACGGGTGTCAGGCTGATGGACGGATCGCTGGGATACGCGCCGATGCAGGCAGACCTGAAGCAGGCGCAAGCTTCGAACCGGGTCATCATACTCGGCGCCCTGTCCGCCATCGCAATGGCGGCGGCGCGGATCTATGCGCGCGAAGGCGCAGCCCTGGTCCTGGTCGCCCGCAACGAAGCGCGGCTGGATGCCCTGGCCGCCGATCTTTATGCCCGCGGCGCGGCGAACGTGGTTGTAGCGGCCATGGACCTCGAGGCGGAAGCCCGGAACGCCGGAGAGCATCTCGCGGCATGGTCGTCGCCCATGGGCGGCCTCGATCACATCCACCTTGTCTACGGCTATCTGGGATCGCAGCTGGAGGCGACTGCCAGTCAAGCCGAGCTTTCGCGGATCGTGACCTCCAACTTTACCTCCGCCGTTCATTGGTGCGAGGCGGCCGCCAACATCCTGCGCCGGCAGAAGCACGGCACCCTGGTCGCGGTCTCGTCGGTGGCCGGCGATCGGGGCCGCCAGTCGAACTACGCCTATGGTGCGGCCAAGGGCGGACTCGCCCTCTACGTGCAGGGCATCGCGCATTCGCTCGCGGGAACAGGTGCCCGGGCCGTTGCCGTGAAGCCCGGCTTCGTCGATACGCCAATGACCGACGGCCTGAAGAAGGGAGGCCCGATGTGGGCCAGCGCCGACCAGATCGGCCAGGCGCTGCGCCGGGCGGCGGACAAGGGCGGCCCGATTCAGTACTCCCCCGGAAAATGGCGGATCGTCATGGCCATGATTCGCGCCGTGCCGGCGTTCGTTTTCCACAAGACCAGGTTGTAGGTGCCCAACCGGCAAACGCGTCCGCCACGCCATATCATTCGCTTGGGCGGACGGGGCTGGTCCGGGGGGACGCCTTGACTTTGGCTCCCTGCAAGTGACTAAGCCTGCCTTGGGCGGCAGCGCCCCACAATTCTGGAGTGCGCCATGCGCGTGACGATGATCGGGGCAGGCTATGTTGGCCTGGTGTCCGGAGCCTGCTTTGCCGATTTCGGCCATACAGTCACCTGCGTCGACAAGGATGCGGGGAAGATCGACCGGCTGAAGAATGGCGTTATGCCCATCTTCGAGCCCGGACTGGCCGAGCTTGTCGGCTCGAACGTCAAGGAAGGCCGGCTGTCATTCACCCTGGATGCGCCGGACGCCATCGGCAACGCCGACGCCATCTTCATCGCGGTGGGCACGCCCTCGCGCCGTGGCGATGGCCATGCCGATCTCTCCTATGTCTATGCCGCCGCAAAAGAGATCGCGGAGCACATGGATGGTTTCACCGTCGTCGTCACCAAGTCGACGGTTCCGGTCGGCACGGGCGACGAGGTCGAAGAGATCATCCGCAAGACCAACCCGAACGCGAAGTTCGCCGTCGTCTCCAACCCGGAGTTCCTGCGCGAGGGCGCCGCCATCGGCGACTTCAAGCGTCCCGACCGCGTCGTTGTCGGCACCGACAGCGAAGAGGCGCGCGAAGTCATGCGCGAGCTCTATCGCCCCCTGTTCCTGAACGAGACGCCGCTGGTTTACACCTCGCGGCGCACGTCCGAGCTGATCAAGTACGCCGCCAACGCATTCCTCGCCGTGAAGATCACCTTCATCAACGAGATGGCGGATCTGTGCGAGAAGGTCGGCGCCAACGTGCAGGACGTTTCCAAGGGTATCGGCCTCGACAACCGCATTGGAAAGAAGTTCCTGCATGCCGGCCCCGGCTATGGCGGCTCATGCTTCCCGAAGGACACGCTGGCGCTGACCAGGACCGCCAACGATCATGGCAGTCCGGTGCGGATCGTCGACACGGTTGTCGAAGTGAACGACGCCCGCAAGAAGGCGATGGCCGAGCGCGTCATCAAGGCGATGGGCGGCAGCGTCAAGGGCAAGACGATCGGCGTGCTCGGCCTTGCCTTCAAGCCCAACACGGACGACATGCGCGATGCTCCCTCGCTCGACATCATCCCCGCCCTGCAGGCAGCAGGCGCGCGCGTGAAGGCGTACGATCCGGAGAGCATGCACGAGGCCGGCAAGATGCTGACCGAGGTGGATTTCTGCGACGGCCCCTATCACGCCGTCGACGGCGCCGACGCGATGGTGCTGATCACGGAATGGGACCAGTTCCGGGCTATGGACTTCGACCGGGTCAAGAAGCTGCTCAGGACGCCGACCGTGGTTGACCTTCGAAATGTCTACCAGCCGTCCGACATGAAGCGCCGCGGCTTCAACTATGTGAGCGTCGGGCGGCCTTAGGTCCATACCTGCAGGCTCACCGCAAACCGGGGGAATTCCTTGACCAGATCAAGCTCGCTTCTCGAGAACCGTGCACTTGTCACAGGCGGCTCGGGCTTCCTTGGCTCGCACCTGTGCGACAGGCTGCTGGGACGCGGTCAGGAAGTGCTCTGCGTCGACAACCTGTTCACGGGCCAGAAGCGCAATGTCGCCCACCTGCACGGCAATCCGAAATTCGAATTCCTGCGCCATGACGTGACCTTCCCTCTTTTCGTCGAGGTGGACCAGATCTGGAACCTCGCCTGCCCTGCCAGCCCCGTGCACTACCAGCACGATCCGGTGCAGACGACGAAGACCAGCGTGCACGGCGCGATCAACATGCTCGGCCTCGCAAAGCGGCTCGGCGCGAAGATCCTCCAGGCGTCAACCTCGGAAGTCTATGGCGACCCTGCCGTCCACCCGCAGACCGAAGACTACTGGGGCAATGTCAACCCGATCGGCCCGCGTTCCTGCTATGACGAGGGCAAGCGCTGCGCCGAGACGTTGTTCTTCGACTACTGGCGCCAGCATCAGCTGCGCATCAAGGTGCTCCGCATCTTCAACACCTACGGTCCGCGCATGCACCCGAATGACGGGCGGGTCGTGTCCAACTTCATCGTGCAGGCGCTGCGCGGCCAGGACATCACCATCTATGGCGATGGCTCGCAGACGCGCTCCTTCTGCTATGTTGACGACCTGATCGAGGGCATGATGCGACTGATGGATTCGGCCGACGACGTCACCGGACCGATCAATGTCGGCAATCCCGGCGAGTTCACGATGGTCGAGCTGGCCGAAAACGTGCTGCGGCTGACCAAGTCGAAGTCGAAGCTCGTTCGCATGCCGCTGCCTGCCGACGATCCGAAGCAGCGCAAGCCCGACATCACGAAAGCCAAGACGGTGCTGGGCTGGGAGCCGAAGGTCCAACTCGAGGATGGCCTCAAGGAGACCATCACTTACTTCAGGAAGCTGCTGGACGAATAGCTCAGTCGGCAAGGCGCGCACGAACCTCGTCCGCGATCGCCAGCGAAGATGTCAGCCCCGGGCTCTCTATGCCGAAGAGGTTCACCAGCCCCGCAACACCGTGCAACTCCGGTCCATCGATGCGGAAGTCTGCTGCCGGCTCGCCTGGCCCCGAAAGTTTCGGCCGACAGCCGGCATAGTTGGGTGTGAGCGCGCCATCCTGCAGCCCCGGCCAGTAGCGCCGGATCGCGTCGTAGAAGATATCAGCGCGCCGGGGATCCACCGTGTAGTCGATGCTCTCGGGATCATCTGATGCGAGCCATTCAACATCCGGCCCGAACTTCATCCGACCGCCAAGATCAAGCGTCACATGCACGCCAAGTCCGCCATCGACAGGCGCAGGATAGATCAGGCGCGAGAACGCCTGCCGCCCGCTGCACGCAAAATAGCTGCCTTTCGCAAGCACCAACGTCGGAATGTGCTCGGCCGGAAAGCCATCGATGGACAGCGCAACTCGCTGCGCGTTAAGCCCACAGCTATTCACCAGCCGGCGGCAAGTAAGCGCGGCCGCCTCTTGACCGCCCGTCGTCACGCGAAACCCGCCGCCCGCCAGCGGCTTGATCCGCTCCACCGGCGAATTGAACGCAAGCATCCCGCCATGATCTTCTACCTCGCCCCGCAGCGCGAGCATGTAGCCATGCCCATCGACGATCCCCGTCTCTGGCGACCACAGCGCCGCCGTACAGGCAAGCTGCGGCTCCCACGCCTTCGCGGTGGCTGCGCTGACAAGCTCCAGACCCGCGACGCCGTTGCGCTGGCCTGTCGCATGAATCGCCTCGATCTTGGCGACCTCACGCTCCGAAGTTGCCACGATCAGCTTGCCATACCTGTGATAGGCCACGCCGCGCTGCTCGATATACGCGTAGAGCTTACGCCCGCCCGCGACGCACATGCGGTGGCGCAGCCCGCCGGTCGGATAGTACATCCCGGCGTGGATCACCCCGGAATTGCGCGAGGATATGCCAGTCCCCATTGCGGCGGCAGCTTCCACCACCAGCACGTCCTTGCTCGCCCGCGCAAAGGCGGCAGCGATCGCCAGACCGACCGCGCCCGCTCCCACGACGACAACGTCAACGTCAACGTCCATTAACCAACCCTAGCCGGCCTGCCCCGGCAAACCCGGGGAACAGCAGTTCTCACGCGCTAACCTGTGATTTCGTTTTCCGATAATTACCTATGCGTGTGTAGCCTTTCGGTTGAGAGCCGAAAGGCCGGGTGATAGGCGCAGGCATGGCCGAATTTGACAATCTTTACGTGCACGGTTTCGTGCGGGTGGCCGCCGCCAGCCCGCGTGTCCACCTTGCCGATCCGGCCGGCAATGCGCGCGAGACCATCGACCTGATGCGTAAGGCCGACAAGGCCGGCGCCGCCCTCTGCATTTTCCCCGAGCTTGGCCTGTCCGGCTACACGATCGACGATCTGCACATGCAGTCCACCCTGCTTTTCGCCGTGCGCGAGGCGAGCGCGAGGGTGAAGCACGCCAGCAAGTCGCTCGCCTCGGTCGTGGTGGTCGGCGCGCCGATCCAGGTAGGCCCCGCCATCCATGGTTGTGCGGTAGTCATCCATCGCGGCGCCATCCTCGGCGTCGTGCCGAAAACCTACCTGCCGAACTATCGCGAGTTCTACGAGAAGCGGCAGTTCGCCATGTCGACTGATGCGACCATGACCGAGATCGCGCTAGCTGGTGACACGGTCCCCTTCGGCGTCGACCTGACATTCGAAGCCTCCGACATTCCGGAATTCACGCTCGCCATCGAAATCTGCGAGGACATGTGGGCACCGATCCCGCCGTCCACTTATGCGGCGCTCGCCGGCGCCAATATCATCGCGAACCTTTCGGCCTCCAACATCACGATCGGCAAGGCGGCAGAACGCGACATGCTCTGTATCTCACAATCAACGCGGGCGGCCTGCGGCTACATCTATTCAGCGGCCGGCTATGGCGAGAGCACTACTGATACTGCGTGGGATGGCCAGCTGGCGGTCTATGAGCTTGGCTCGAAAATCGCCGAGTCGGATCGCTTCGCAGATGGGTCCGCGATCCTGTTCGCAGATGTGGATATCGCACGCATCGTGCAAGACCGCATCCGCAACGGCACGTTCCGCGACGCCGCACGCAACCACGGCGCACAGTTGCGCCGCCGCCGCATCAGCTTCGTCGTCGCACCGGAACTGAACAGTATGCTGCCGCTTTCGCGCCGGATCGACCGCTTTCCATTCGTGCCGGACGACGACGCCCTGCTCGATCATGACTGCTTCGAGGCCTACTCGATCCAGGTGCAGGGGCTCCGCCGCAGGCTTGAAACATCTGGCGTGAAGAAGGCCGTCATCGGCGTCTCCGGCGGGCTCGATTCGACACAAGCCCTGCTGGTCGCCGTTCGCGCCTTCGACCTGATGGGTGCGAAGCGCAAAGACATCATCGGGGTCACGATGCCCGGCTTTGCTACGACCGAGGGCACGAAGTCGAAGGCAAGCGCGCTGATGAACGAACTCGGCATCGACGCGCGCGAGATCGACATCAAGCCAATGGCCCACCAGATGCTCGCCGATCTCGGCCACCCCTTCGCCAAGGGCAAACAAGTCTACGATGTCACGTTCGAGAATGTGCAGGCGGGCCTTCGCACCGACTACCTCTTCCGCCTAGCCAACAAGGAAGGCGGACTGGTCGTCGGCACCGGCGACCTCAGCGAACTGGCGCTTGGCTGGTGCACCTATGGCGTCGGCGACCATATGAGCCACTACAACGTCAACGGTGCCGTGGCGAAGACACTTATCCAGCATCTTATACGGTGGAGCGCAGCAAGCGGCCACTACTCGAACGGCGCAGCGCAAGTCATGCGCGAAATCCTCGACCAGGAGATCTCGCCCGAACTCGTGCCGCCTGGAGCCGATGGAAAGATCCAGTCCACCGAGGACACGATTGGCCCCTACAACCTGCACGACTTCTTCCTCAACCAGGTCATCCGCTGGGGTGCCTCTCCGACGCGCATCGCTTACCTCGCATACGCCGCGTGGGGCGACGCTAGAAGCGGAGTGTGGCCCGCCCACACAGCGCCGAAGGACCGCGTCGCCTACGACATGCCAACCATCGTTAAGTGGCTCGAGGTCTTCACGAAGCGGTTCTTCCAGACGAGCCAGTTCAAGCGCTCTGCGGTTCCCAACGGTCCGAAAGTCACGTCCGGCGGCGCCCTTTCGCCCCGCGGCGACTGGCGAATGCCCTCTGATTCCAGCGCTGCACCGTGGCTGGAAGATATCGCCCGCCTCAAGTTGCAACTGGGCCTCAAGGCCTGACAGCCGCGAATCTTGCCTTTTGCCCCGGGGTGATCCATGAGGAGCCGCATTGCACTCGTAGCTCAGCTGGATAGAGCGCTGCCCTCCGAAGGCAGAGGTCACAGGTTCGACTCCTGTCGAGTGCGCCAGATTTCCCTGTTTCATCTCGCAACCAGAAACTTGAACCGCGCGCGCGCGACGGTGCTT
>Ga0163144_10016294_pt1 | contig 15234 bp, 10 predicted proteins | sample OliLak19BULKMAT1_FD_123175 | JGI IMG/M metagenome (GOLD analysis project Ga0163144, IMG submission 123175) | Freshwater microbial mat bacterial communities from Lake Vanda, McMurdo Dry Valleys, Antarctica - Oligotrophic Lake LV.19.BULKMAT1 | ecosystem: Environmental > Aquatic > Freshwater >... | reverse complement strand
CGGGGATCGGTGCGAATTGCGTCCGAAGCCACCCAAGCAGCCCGCAAGGGCAAAACTTCGGAGTCCAAAGCCAACCCGCGGACGGCGGCCTTCCACCAAACGTGCTCGGAGGGAATCGAACCTTCAACCTTTGGCTTCGGAGGCCAACGCTCTATCCAATTGAGCTACGAGCACACAGTTTTCGACGCCCGATGCTACGATCGCCGCCCGCTCCGGGCAACTCTCCACCGCAGCCTCCCCGAAGCCGGGCAAGCCATATCAAATGCCCGACCACGCCACGAAAAGCCCAACCCAGATCGCCGCCGACCGCACCCGCGCCCCCTTGGGCACGGCGTCTGCACCCACGCCAAGCCCGATCGGCCTGGCATCTGATGCAGCGCCGCACGCGTTTACATTCCTCAATAGTTTCTGCACGACGATTCTGACTACCGCGATCTTCTTCCTCACCAAAAGCGCATATGGCTTCACGCAAACCCTGAATCTCGCCCTCGCCGTGCTGCTCGGCGTCACCTACATCGTCGGGGCGAGGTTCGCCGGTGCCATCACGCGCCGCCTGCTCCGCACCTTTCCGGCCCTTTCATCCCGCGGCATCCTCGCTCTGCTCCTGCTGGCGCTCGCCCTGTTGTGCGCCACGCCCTTGGTCATCGTCCGTGTCTGGCCCGACACCGGCTCGTGGCCCATCTGGGTCGTCATCGGTCTCTACAGCCCGCTCACCGGCATCCTGTGGCCGCTCGTCGAAAGTTTCATCGCGGGCGGCAAACGTGGCGATCGCCTCGTCCGGTCGGTCGGCCTGTGGAACGTCAATTGGTCCTCCGCCGGCGCGATCGCCTCGATCGCCGTGGCCCCCCTCATCGCCAATTATCCGCTCGAAAGCATGGTGCTGTTGGGCGGCATCCACTTGCTTTCCGGTCTTTGTCTCCCGTTCTTCCCCGCGCACCCCGCACCCCACGCCGACGGCCCGCACGATCCGCATCCGGCCCACTACACCGCCCTCCTCGTCACGTTCCGAATGTTGCTGCCCGCCGCCTATGTCGCCTCCAGCACGCTCATGCCCTTGCTCCCCAACCTCACGGAAAGTTTCAACGTCGTTCCCGTGCTTTCCACACTCATCACCGCCATCTACCTCGCCACCCGCTCGTTCACGTTCCTTGGCTTCCAGTTCTTCCGCGGCTGGCACGGAAGGTGGTGGCCCGCCATCGTCTGTCCCGCCCTCCTCATCGTCGGGTTCGGCCTGGTGGTCTTCGCGAGCCGCATCGGCGGCAACCTCGGGTCCGGGGCGGGTTGGTTCGCGTTGGTCGGCGGCCTCGTGGGGTTTGGAGTCGGCATGGCGGGCATCTATTCCGGGGCCCTCTATTACGCCCTAGAGGTCGGTAATGCCCAGGTCGATGCCGGCGGGGCTCATGAAACCCTGATCGGGGTGGGCTACACCATCGGACCGGCCATGGGTCTGGGGGTTGCGCTCGCCATCGACCGTGGCCGCCTCAAGCCCACCTCATTTGAGCCTTGGGTGCTCTCGGCCGTGGCGGTCGTCGTTGTGGCCGTGGTGCTTATGGTCGCCGTCCGGGTGCGCCAACAGACCCGTTCGCCCCGCTGACCCAGCCCGCAGATCAGGGCTTTCACGCCCCCGGGCAGATGCCGACCCGACCGAACCGCCGTCCGAAAACAACCGTACCTGTCGGCAGGATCCCTTATGATGGGCGTCGGCGGCGGACTTCCAGCAGAAGCGCATCAGTATGGAGTGCGGCGGATCCGATTGAAAACGGACCGCAGGAGCCAAGACGAGCGACGTTCGGTCAGATAACACCAGAGACAATCGTTTTTCATTCCAAGCGGCACGCGACACCGAGGCCGCCTTGGCAAGGAGATATGCGGATGAGCATGGACATGCGTTTCGGGGTTCGGCGGGGGGTTTGGCGTGGCTTCGGACGTCAATGGGTGCTGGGTGCCGCGGCTTCACTCACCCTGTGTGCCGGCCTCGCCGCTGCCCAGCAGCAACTCACCAATCAAGACCCGCCCGCCGCACCCGCCGCGGCGTCGTCCCCCAACCTGTCTCCCGATGCCCACTCGACTGATTGGTCAAGCCGTATCTGGTCCGTCGCCCGCACGGGTGATGAAGCCGCGTTCCTCAAGGCTCTCGAAACGCTCTCGAAGACGCACGGCTCCGAGGCGGATACTTCGGTGGGGGAACTCGCCGTCTCCGGCGACCAACTCCGGTCCCACTTCGCGCAGCGAGAGACCGACCGCGCCGCCCGTGCCCTCGAGTTGCACGCCGAACTCGAGAAGCACCTGGCCGAACCCGAAGCCGACCTCATGCTCGCCAAGTGCCTGCGCTCCGCCATCGAACTCGAGATGATCGCCACGACCAAGGGCGAAGCGCTCGCCGACCCACGCATCATCCCGCTTATCGCCAAGTCCGTTGCCGCGGCCCACGCCGCCGAGGCCCGCGGCGAGATCCTCACGGCCAGTGAATTGTTCGTCCTCCTGAATGCTCTCTACGAAGAGCCCGGCACCTATCTGCCGGACGTTGATCGCCTCAACACCCGCCTCTCCATGCTTCGGCTATACGCCCCTGTCCGGCTCTATGACATGCGCGTCGCGCGATCCAAACTCATGGGCGAAGAGAGCAAGATGGCCCCCTACAACCCGCTCGGTGATGACTACACCGAGAAGTTGAAGGACGTCGATCAGACCATGGTCCTGCGGGCCATCGCCTATTCCATCCGTCACGTCGAGAAGCCGCGGCTCACTGACCTCTTGGTAGGCGGCTTGGCCAACGTACGCACGCTGCTCACGACCTCCGACCTGAGCACCACGTTCCCCACGATCGCCGACGACCGCAAAGTCAACGGCATGCTCGCGTTCCTCGATTCCGAAATCGCCACCCTGAAGGCGGCCCCCGCAGCCCCTGACATCGTCAAGATCGATGCCATGATCGACCGCATGAAGGAAGCCAACGGTGCTTCCGTCAATGTCCCCACGCCAGTGCTCCTGCACGAGTTCGGCAACGGCGTCATGTCCCCGCTCGACGACTATTCCGTCGTCATCTGGCCCGATGAAGTTCGCCGCTTCGAGAAGAACACGCAGGGCAAGTTCGTGGGCGTCGGAATCCAGATCGAGTACGACGAACTTTCGCGCATCCGCGTTGCCACCCCGCTCGAAGGCACCCCCGCACAGCGGGCGGGCGTCCATACGGGCGATGTCCTTACGTCGGTCAATGGCCAGAACGTCTACGGCCTCACGCTCGACCAGGCCGTCGATGTCATCACCGGTCCGGCGGGCACCAGCGTCACGCTCACGATGGAGCGCAAGAACCCCGAAGACGCGGAAGCCAAGCCAGAGTCGATTGACTTCAAACTCACCCGCAGCATCATCAACGTCATCACGGTAAAGGGTTGGAACCGCATCAACGCCCGCGAAGACGGCTGGGAATGGTTCATCGACAAGGACAACGGCATTGGCTATGTCCGCCTGCTCCAGTTCACCGACACCACCGCAGACGAACTCGCCCGCGCCATCTCCGACATGCAGGCGGTCGGCCTCAAGGGCCTCGTCTTCGATCTCCGCTTCAACCCCGGTGGCCTCATGGACCAGGCCGTGAAGGTCTCGCGCAAGTTCATCGCCGCCGAGGGCGACATCGTCATGGCCCGCAACTCGGCGGGCGTCGTCGAGAACCACGAGAAAACGCGCCCCGCGCAGGCCGTGCTCGCCAACACCCCCGTCGTCGTGCTCATCAACGAGGGTTCGGCTTCCGCCAGCGAGATCGTCTCTGGTGCGCTCGCCTGCTACGCACGAAACGGCGAGGCCGACGTCCTCCTCTTGGGCGAACGCAGTTTCGGCAAGGGCAGCGTACAGAACGTGTGGCGCCTCACCGCCGCCTCGCACCTCAAACTCACCGTCCAGTACTACATGCTCCCCGACCAATCCATCATCCACCGCCGCCCGGGCGCGAGCACCTGGGGCGTCCAGCCCGATTTCACCGTCGATCTGCTCCCCAAGCAGACGACCGATGCCCTCACCCTGCGGCGTGACGCCGACATCATCCCCCTCAACGAGAACGGTGTCATCGAGGGCCAACTCGCGGGCCGGAAAGACCCCAACGATCTCCTCTCCAAGGGCACCGACCTGCAACTCGAAACCGCGCTCTTCATCCTGAAGGCCCGGGCGATCGAACAGCCCAATCAGGCCTCCAAGACGGAGTGAAAGCCCGGCGGTCGCTGCCGACGGGTCACATCCCGCAGCACATCACGCAGCACATCACGCAGCACATCACGCAGCACATCATTGAGGCTTGACCGGCTCTGGCGTGCCCACCTGCGCGCTCGGCCCGGGCTCGCACACCACACGGAACCCCACAAAGCCGCAATCCGCCATCCACCATTTGCTCTTCGGAATCTGCGGGTCGCTCTCATTCCACAACGGGCTGTACTTCATCGCCGCATCCGGGCTCACCTCAGTGGGCCCATCCAGGAACGATCCGCCCGCGGCAACGCCCTTGCCCTTCGCGTCCACCGTCCATTCCGCGACATTCCCAAGCGTGTCATGAAGGCCCCACGCGTTCGCCGCCTTGGTTCCCACCGTGTGAGTCTTCTCACCGCTGTTGCCGTGGTGCCACGCCGCGGCTTCGAGCGTTTCGCCGGCGATTTCCTCCGTGCCCCGCCCGCCGCCCCGCGCGGCATACTCCCACTCATCCACCGTCGGCAGCCGATACGCCCGACCCGTCTTGGCCGACAGCCACCGGCAGAACTCCTTCGCTCCATTGAAACTCACGGAGATCGCTGGATACCCCGCGTGACCGAACCCGCGGTCCGCCGGCAGGTACGGCTTGCTCGGCCGCGAAACCGCATCAGGGCCCAGCGGCGCTGAAGGGTCGGCCTCATCCAGCCGGAACAGAAAAACGTCGTACATGTCCCACGTCACTTCTGTCGTGCAGATGTACAACGCGGCGACCTCCACCTCCGCGAGTTCAGGATCGCCTCCCCCCTGCCCGGCCACCGTCTGCTGCATGAACGTGCCCGCAGGAATCGGCACAAGTGTGAACTCCACCGTGGTGCCAGCGATCCGCTCGACAAACGGCGCAGGTGCCACGGGCCGGGCATCGGCGGGGTTCGCCGGAGTGGCCACCTGGGCCGATGCCGAGTAGGCGCAGCACACCGTTGCGGTTAGACTGTGACGGATGGAAAAAATCAAGGGAGGTGGTCTCATGGATATCCGATCATTGTTCGCTGCGGCGGCCTTGGCAGTCGTGGGGTGGTGGGGGTGCGGCGTTGTTTGGGCAGCCGCGCCCCGGCCCGTGCAGCCAAGCACGCATGACGTTCAGCGTTTTGAGTACACCACCATGGCGATGGGCGTTCGCACCCGCGCCGTCATCTATGCATCCGACGAAGCCCTCGCCGCCGATGCCGCCAAGGCCGCGTTCGCCCTCATCGCCACCATCGAAGAAGAAATCAGCGACTACCGCACCGATAACCCCCTGGCCCACGTCCACGCCCAAGCCGGTTCCGGTGTGCCCGTGCCCATCGGCCCGCACTTTGCATCGGTCCTTCGCACCAGCCTCGATATCGCCGAAGCCACCAACGGCGCTTTCAATCCCGCCCTCGGCGCCCCCGTCGGGTTGTGGCGACAAATGCGCGCCTCAGGCCAACCCATCCCCGCCCCCCAAATCGTCGCCGCAACCAGCGCTGCACGAATCTCCAACGTCCGTCTCAATGCCTCCGAAACCGTCGACCTCCTGCACCCTGCCACCCGCCTGGATTTCGGCGGTATTGGCAAGGGTTACGCCGCCGAATGTGCTGGCCACCTCCTTGAATCTCGCGGCATCCAGTCGTTCCTCATCTCTCTCTCGGGCGATGTCGTCGTCGGCGCTGCCCCGCCCGGTTCCGCTGGCTGGGAGATCGCGCTCGAAGGGCTCGAAGGCCTTCCAATCGGCACGCTCACGCTCAGCAACGCCGCCGTCTCCACCTCAGGCGATACCACGCAGTTGGTCACCATCGATGGCGTTCGATACTCCCACATCCTGGATCCCGCCACCGGCATGGGCCTCACCCAGCCCGTCGTCGCCACCATCGTTGCACCCTCGGGCACCCTCGCCGATGCGCTCGTGACCGCCGCGTGTGTGGCCGGTCCCGCGGCCATCGCGGCGTTCCCCCAAGCCCGCTGGCGCATCGAGCGTGGCACGGGCGTCGAAGCCTCCCCGAATTTTCCAAACCTCGCCAAACCCCAACCCGCCGCTCAAGACGACGTCGCCCAACGTCTCGCCCAACGCCTCGCGTGGTTCAAGCACGACCGCTTCGGTATGTTCATTCATTGGGGCCTCTATGCGATCCCCGCGGGCGAGTGGAACGGTGAAAAAGTGGGTGGCACGGGCGAGTGGATCATGCACAACGCCAAAATCCCACCGGCCGAGTACGAGCCGCTGGCCGCCCGCTTCAACCCCGTCAACTTCGATGCCAAAGCGTGGATCGCCGCCGCGAAAGGAGCCGGGATGAAGTACGTCGTGACGACCACCAAGCACCACGATGGCTTCTGTCTCTTTGATTCCGCCTTCGGCACCTACGACATCATGGACGCTTCGCCCTTCAAGCGCGACATCATGAAGGAACTGGCCGATGAGATCCGCGTTCAGGGCCTCCGCCTCGGTTGGTATCACTCAATCTGGGATTGGCACCACCAAGATGGCAAAGGCGACCGCTTCCCGCTCTACGCGAAAGTTCTGAAGCAGCAGGTCGGCGAGATCCTGACTAACTATGGCAAGGTCGATGTCGTCTGGTTCGACGGTGAATGGACGGAAGAGTGGACCGAAGCCCAAGGCGTCGAGATGTATGCCTACTGCCGCTCGCTGCAGCCGGAGGCCCTCATCAACAACCGGGTCGGCAAGGGCCGCGACGACATGCGGGGCCTCACCAAGGGCAAAGCCGTCGGTGACTTTGGCACGCCCGAGCAACAGGTCCCCGGCGGCACCGTCACGGCCGAGGCCTGGGAATCCTGCATGACGATGAACGACACCTGGGGCTTCCGCACCGACGACCACAACTGGAAGTCCAGCGATCAACTCATCCGCACCCTCATCGATTCCGTCAGCAAGGGCGGAAACTATCTCCTCAACGTCGGCCCGACCGCCGACGGCCGCATCCCCGCCGAAAGTCTGGAACGACTCGCCGCCATCGGGGCATGGATGAACATCAACAGCGATTCCATCTATGGCTGCGGTGAGGCCGCATCGGGTTCACCGCCCGCGTGGGGCCGCATGACGCGTCAAGGCGACCGCCTGTTCGTCCACATCTTTGATTGGCCCAAAGACGGTCGCATCCAACTCGCTGGCCTCGATGCCGACCTTAAAGGCGGACGGGTGCTCGGGAGTGAGGCCACCGTCCACCTCACAAAGTCCGATGGGGACTGGATTCTCGCGGCCCCGCACGTTGTGCCGCACACAGCCTCCACCGTGTTTGAGTTCCAAGTCCGGGGCGAGGTGACTATCTCCACGCTCCGATAAAAGCCGCTATATCCCCCGGCACGTGGCAGGATCTCCAACCTCCTCAACCGGCCGACGGAACACGGCCTTCGCCGCATCACAACTCTTAAGCACGGTCCCAATAACACAAAATCGCCCTCCGGCGCGCCAAAACGATTAAAATTCCGCAGATTCTTCAACTCGTTCGAAAAATCAAGGTGCGTTGTCCGCAATTCCGAGGTACACTTTCCGTACGAGGGTTCCGTTCGGCCCCTCGTCTTCTCCCCCGGCAGCGAATTCCCGCCATAAGAAAGTCGATGTGATGTACAATCCAAATTTGAGGACAAACCTGCCTCGCACGTATTCAGCGGGTAAGTTTGCCGGCGCGCGATCGCTCCATCTGTCCGCAGCATTGGCGGCTGTGGTTCTCCCGGTCGTCAGCAGTGCGCAGCCGGTGGAGTTGGGGATAAGGACGATTCCAGCGGCGACCACACAGTTCACTTCGATGGATGTACCGACGAAAGTCAGTGGCTGGAGTGATGGAACTGCAATTGTCGTGGGGAGCGGTTACGAAGGGGATCCGAGCAGCACCACTTTCGGTCCGACGAAAGATTTTTCCGTTATGAGCCTTACGGAGAATGGAACGCTCAATGCCAACTGGCATTTGAGGCAGACTTGTGGTGAAAACGAGAACTGTTTTTATGAAGAGGTCGCTTGGTCGTGCGCATCACGGGGCGGTGCCAGCGGAGTGACGGTGGTTGCCGGAGAAAGTCGCCACCCGGAAATTTGCTATCAGGTGAATGCCATAGTCGTTTTTCGGCTTAGCTCCGACGGCACTGCGGCGTGGGCGAGGCGAATCGAGGGTTCGTTTCCGGCGCAGGCAGGCCCGATGAAGCCGGCACCCCACGTCGATGTTTGCATCGATGAAGACAATTACATATTCGTTGGAACAACGTTATCACCATCCTCGTCGGAGTCCTGTGGCCCAGCGTGTGATTCTCGATTTGGCAGCGTAACTAAGATTGCGGCTGATGGCACAGTGCAATGGACTAAAAGAATCTCAAGCGGTGGATCTACACCAGCTCTGAGTCGCATGAACATTTCGGATGTCGAACCGCACAACGGTGGCGTAATTTGTTTCGCCACGGTTGAATACTCTCAGTTCAATGAGGAAAATCCATGCGGCGATTCCCTCATTTCCACGATCGCAGTGATGTTTATTCTCGACAGTTCCGGCGGGTTGGTCGACTCCGTTTCGTTTGATATCGACTATTCAACGAAATTGGATCCGCTTGGGATTACCGATGAAATCGCTTCTTCCATTTCGGTGAACTCTACAGATGATGCTGCCATTTTCGTGATTCCGCATCAAAGTCTCAGCCAGAATAGCACGTCGATTACCTCGGGCGTTGTCGCGATTGGAACGTCCATTTCTCTCAGTTCGACCTACACGTCCGAAGGTTTTGTCGCCGACTTCGCTTGTTTGGATCGTGACGACGAGGGAAACGCGTGGGGTGCGGGTCATGGTGTAATTCGAGGAAACCTAGGTGATTATCGGCTTCCAGCACTAGCCTCCTTTTCGAGTGCTGGCCAAATATCCAGCGCAAATGGATATGCCGACAATATCGATCCCGGTGTCGCGAATGATTTTCGAGGTCTTTCGTGGGCAGGCGAACGGTTGTGGGCAGTTACAAGCATCTACGACCGTGAATACATCCTCGGAACTTCGTCGTCGCTCGCTGGCGACTGTACCGGGCTCTCGATACCGCTTTCAGCAGATGACGCAGACATTCTTTTCGATCAGTTCGCGTTGACGGTGACCAATGGGAATGAAGCTACAAGCATTTCCTTGTCGTCAGTGGCGGTCAGCGCTGAAATGATAAATGTATGTGATGACTCGACTGGCTGCCCTTTGTGCATTGCTGATTTTGATCGCGATGGCGATACCGACTCGGACGACATCGGTGCGTTTTATGCCGTCTGGGATATCGGTGGGAATTGCGCTGATGCTGATGCTGATGCTGATGTTGATTCGGATGACGTCGGGATTTTCTTTGACCGCTGGAACAACAGCGGCTGCTAACAAACGGAGGTGTCGTATGGGCTTCTCAGGTAGTTATAGTTTGGCGTACGGAAACCGCACGCGAGCTTTTACACTCATTGAACTCTTGGTCGTCATCGCGATCATCGCGCTGCTGATCGGCCTCCTTCTCCCCGCACTCGGCAAGGCGAAGGCCTCTGCCCGCTCCCTCAAGGAGCAGGCCGTTGCGCACAACCAAGTTATAGCATGGGCGGCGTACTCTACCGACAGCCGCGACAAGATTCTCCCGGCCGGGGGTCACTGGGCCTGGAACCATCTTGGTACTCCGCCCGGGGGCGGGGGAATAACCATTTCGGCATACGGAAGCTATCCAGCCGACCCGTTTGATCGGTCGAAATTCATGGAAGGTTCAGTGACCAAAACGTGGCCTTGGCAGCTCATGGGGAACAACTATTTTCCACACGAATCGCTCCAAATCGACAAGGCCACTTGGCTGGAATTCTACGCCCGTAATTCGCGGCCAGGCGGCGCTCCAATACAGTCTCCATTGCCAAACTATATAGGCTACGGGTCCGCAAGCTACGCTGCGGGTTTGGGGTTCCATCCTACGCTGGGTTATAACGGGGTTTACGTTGGCGGTGCATACCAGATGGGTGCATTCCGCGGCCAAGGTACCGGTGGGCACTTTGACCTTAATTGGGGGAATCCGGAACCAGGAGGAAATCCACGGTCGTCCGGCGGAAATTTTTACCTTCGCAGTTACGCCGATGCCCGTATTCCAGATCAACTTATAGTTTTTGCTTCTAGCCGTGGCGGAGACGTCATGGATGGCGGTGGTAGCTGGTGGAGTTGGGGTCAAGCCCGCCCCGATTCAGGCGTCATTCGTCCCGGCAATTGGCTCGTCACCCCGCCAGCCCGCCACCCTTATGGTCGCAACCCGCAGCGAGGTGCGGCTTACACCCTCGATTGGGGCTGGGCCACCAACTCGGGCAACAACTTCGACCCCCGCCGCGTGCCCAGCACGTGGGGGTACCTCGATGCCCGCAACCTTGGCCGCGTCGTCACCGCTCAGGCCGACGCCAGCGTCAAACTTCAAAGCCTCGAACAACTCCGCGACATGCGGAAGTGGGCAAACATCGCTGGCACCTCCGACTGGACGTTCCCCGCCACCGCTGCCGGCATCAACTGGTAACGGCCTCTTTGCAGTGTGGGCGTCCTGCGCCCGTGCCTTAACGTCCTGGCCTCTCCGTGCTTTTCTGAGCCTCTGCGTTCAACCCGCCTCCAACGTCATCCTCCATGCCCCACCCGGTCGCAATCTTCCTCATCATCATGCACGCCCTCGTGGGTGCCCTTCCGGCATTCACACCCGCGGCGCTGATTCCTGCCATAACGGCGTGCGGATGCGGTCACGCGGGCCAATGCTGTTGCATACAAGACGAAGATTCACCCACCCGCCCCGCCTCCGTGCCGGTCCCCAAGCCTTCCTGCCCCTGTTCACCCGCGCAACCACCCGCGCCATCATCCACGACCGGTCCGACGCTTCCGCAGCCGCTGCTCGCCGCTGCACTTGCAACCCCGCGCTCGCTCGTCAACCACGACCGATCCTCGTTCACGCAGGTGCAATCGAGTGCGTCCGCCGCGGCATCGACGGTGCTCCTCCCTCGCCACGCCAACGCACTCCGCCCATCGCTGATGCGCCTCTGCCGTTGGCAGGTCTAGAACCGTCGGTAGGTCTAGAGGCTCGCACTCCCCATCACAGTCGCTCACCGCCCTTGCTCCGCAATTGGGCTTGAACGACCCACTCGTAACTGCCCCGTCCAGCCCGCATCGCCGGCGTTTGCGCGGCAGACACTCTCATGCACCCACCACTTTGGAGATCACCCTTGAAACTCAATTCCATGTTCACGCTGTTCGCCCTCGCTTGCCTTTCCGGTTGCGCCTCCACCCCCGCGACCACCGACGGCGAGCCCGAAAAAAACTACATCTATCACAACGTCTCCGCCGCCGACAAAGCCGCCGCGGCCAGCACCAACAGCGTCTCGGCAAATGAAGTGGTGCTCTGGGTCAGCGGCATGGGCTGCCCCCTGTGCGCTTCCAACATCGATAAGCAGATCGAACGCCTCCCCAACGTGACCTCGGTCAAGGTTGACCTCAGCAACGGCAAGGTCCGCGTCGGCATGCTCCCCAACAAGCCGCACCCCTCGCCCGCCACCTTCGGCGAGGCCATCGAAGATGCGGGTTTCACACTCGACAAAGTTGAAGAACTGGCGGGATAAGTCACCGCATACCGCGTCGATGCAACGTGTCGGCGGATTCAGTCCGCGTGTCCGAACCGGACACGTTCGCCATCGCGCAGCCCGGTTCAGCGGGCTTGCTCGCTTGTAGACCACGGCTTCAGCCGTGGGTTTCATGCCGCGCGACCATTCTTCAAGCCCGTTTCAATGGGCTTCCCCGCCCTCCTCGCCTTCAGACGATTGATCTTTTCAGGAAATCCTATGAAACCCATCATGTGTGCCACGCTCCTTGCACTTCTCGCACCTGCCGCGGCCATGGCCCAGGAGGCCATGTACACCGAGGCCGCCACCATGCCCTCGCCCCATGTTTCGGTGCTGCGTCCGCAGGTCAACTACTACCGCTACGGGTCCGAACCCGACGGCGACAGGCAAGAAACCGAACGCATCGACCTCACCACCAGCATCCAGTACGGCATCGCAAGGGCCTGGAGCCTCCGCATGGAAGTGCCCCTGGTCATGGAAGACCGTGACTACAAAGACGGCACCGATGAATCCGATACCGGCCTCGAAGACCTCGACGCGATGGTCAAGTGGAGGGTCTACAAAAACGATACCGGCGGCGTCGATACCGTTCGCATCGCCCTCATGGGTGGTGTGTTCTTCGCCAGCGGCGACGACAAGGACTTCTCGTCGCAGACCATCAATCCCCACGTTGGCGCGGTCGTCACGATGGTTCGCGGCCGTCACGGCTTCAACCAGGAGTTCACCTACCGCCTCAACACCGGTCAAGACGACGTCGACAACACCGGCGGCGGCAAAGGCCCCGATGATGCGTTCTTCTACAACACCGCGTATCTCTATCGCATCGATCCGGCCAAGTACACCACCGAAAGCACGGGGGCTTGGTACGTCACCGCCGAACTCAACGGGCTTTACGAAACCAACGGAGACAATGAGATCCGCTTCGCGCCAGGAATCATGTTCGAAGGGTGGGAATTCGCCTTTGAACTCATGGCGCAACTGCCGTTCGTCAGCGACCTCGATGAACGGGCCGAACTCGACTTCGGCGTGGGTTTCGGCTTCCGTTGGACGTTCTAGTGGTGGGACCGCTCTCAATAAAGCGGTGATCCTTCAACCACCCTTGCGGGCCCCCGTCACAAACCCCACCGCCGCGGCACCCCCCGACGGCAGATACCCCGTGACAAACGCCTTCACGCTCGCAAACTGCGACGAGATCCACCCGCTCGCATCGTCGAACTGGCCCTCCATCGCGCCCCACTTCACATCCACCAGCCCCGCGTACTGAAGCCCGAAAAGAATCAGAGCCACAAACCCCGCAAAGATCAGCGCCAGTTTGAAGACCGTCCGCAACGCATACGCCGCCACAAACGCCACAAAGAAACTGAACCCGAGCCGAAACACCGCCGGTGACCACGCCGACTTGGGTTCGTCGCCGCCAGTCGCGGCACCAGTGCCGCCTTCGGAAAGTGTGTTGGAGAGTGCCGAGACGCCACCGCCCGAGGGCCGTGCTTCGCCCCCGACCAAGAAGGGCATCGCAAGCCCACCAGCCATCAGCACGACCGATGCCGCGAGCAGCAGTTTGATCCAAACAGGGAATCGGGGTTTCGAAGCCCCGGGGGCCGTGGTGTGGCTCATGCCCGTATTATTCCCACCTTCCGCAGGCCAAGGCCCTGGGAAGGCTCACAGCACGGGCGGAACTTGCCCGCGTGTGCGGCATCTAACTTTGCTGGGCGGAATGTGGTCCGATGGCCGCGCGCCGCCGAACGGTGAGTCGAACCCCATTCGGCCCAAAGGCAGGCCAATGTGCCGGGCTGGTCGTCCTTGGTCGGGCCGGGCTGATTGTGCCGCTTCGATTCCGTTTCCCCTGTTTCTTCTGTTTCTTCTGGAGTTTGAGCATGTCGATGAATGGTTTTGGCTCAGTTGGTCCTCCCCCGGTTGGTTCTGGTCGGTCCGCGGGTTTCCTTTTCGGTGCTGGCCTCATCAGCGGCCTCGTCTCCCTCGCCGGAGCACAGCCCGCGCCAGACCGCAAGCCCGACGCCCCGGCTGCCGCCGCGCCCGCCGCACAGCCCGAGCCGGCACCCGCCGATACCGCCATGCCAAAGGAAGAAGGCCCCACGCTCAAGGTTGGTTCCAAAGCCCCCGGCTTCAAGGTCGCCAAGTGGATCAAGGGCGATGAAATCAAGGAGTTCGTGGCTGGCCGCGTCTACGTCGTGGAGTTCTGGGCCACCTGGTGCGGCCCCTGCAAAAAATCCATCCCGCACCTCACCGACGTCGCCGCGAAAATGAAGGACAGTGTGACAGTGGTGGGGGTCAGCGTCTGGGAAACACCGCCCGAAGACACCACCACCGAATACCTGCCCAAGGTCGAAGAGTTTGTCGCCAAGATGGGTGACAAGATGAACTACGTCGTGGCCGCCGACACCGCCGAACACGACATGGCCGATACCTGGATGGCGGCCTCCGGTCAGCAGGGCATCCCCGCCTCGTTCATCGTCAAAGACGGCATTGTGCAGTGGATCGGCCACCCCCTCGACGGCCTTGATGCTGCGCTCGCCGAGATCGTCGCGGGGACCTACGACCCATCCAAAGAAGCCGAGCGCAAGGCCAAGGCCGAGGAGGCCATGCGGGGCAAACAGGAAATCTTCCAGAAGGTCACGGAACTCGCGAACACCGACAAGAGAGCCGCCGCGGTGGAACTCGACAAACTGATCACGCTCGAGGAAGAAAAGGAAGGCAAGAACTTCCTCAACCGCTTCAAGTTCGATCTCATGCTGGGGTTCGATGAAGCCGCGGCGTATGGCTTCGGCAAAGAACTCGCGGCTGGCATCCTCAAAGACGACGGCTTCAATCAGTACGTCATGGCCGAACGAATCTTGACCGACGATGCCCTCAAGGCCCCCGACTTTCCGTTCGCGCTCGCCCTGGCCGAGCGGGCCGCGGCGACGTGGGAAGGTGACAACGCGCCCGTCCTCGATGTCGTCGGCTACGCGTACTACAAACTCGGCAACGTGGGCAAGGCCATCGAAGTGCAAGAAGGCGTCCTCAAAGCAATCGAAGCCAACACCGATGCCGACCCCAACTTCCTGACCCACGCCAAAGAGAACATGGACCTCTACCGCAAAGCCAAAGAAGGCCAAGCCCCCGGCAAATAAAGACGGCCGTATACCCAGACAAAAGAACGCCGACCGTCAGAAAGCGGGCCGCCGAGACCGAACCCCTGCCGGGTGAGGCGGTGGCCCGTCTCTCTTTGTAGTGCGGGAAGACTGAGGACTGACGACTGAGGACTTGCGGCCACGCCGCAAAACCCAAGTCCGCTTCCGATTTTGTCAGTTTTTCTTCACAGCCGCCCAACCCGCGGTCCGCCATCCCTTTGCGCCACCAAACACGCCCACCCATCGCACGCCAAATCCGCGCCATCGCCCATCCGTGCGCTCACCAACGGGCACTGCACCCCCATCTACAGAGGCCCTTGTTGGTCCTCCCCGCCGCTT
>Ga0163144_10016293_pt1 | contig 15234 bp, 11 predicted proteins | sample OliLak19BULKMAT1_FD_123175 | JGI IMG/M metagenome (GOLD analysis project Ga0163144, IMG submission 123175) | Freshwater microbial mat bacterial communities from Lake Vanda, McMurdo Dry Valleys, Antarctica - Oligotrophic Lake LV.19.BULKMAT1 | ecosystem: Environmental > Aquatic > Freshwater >... | reverse complement strand
GTTCGTGTCGGGCGGCCCCGTGGGCGCCGTGACGCCGGGCACCGCCAGCAGGCCCTCGGCGAGCCGCCGCGCGCGACGGTGGTCGTCTACGAGCCGCGCGCGCATCGTGCGCAGCGCGACCAGGCCCGGCGCCGCGAGCACCCCCACCTGCCGCATGCCGCCGCCGAGAAGCTTGCGGGCCTCGCGGGCCCGCGCCACGAACGCCGCGTCCCCGACGAGGATCGAGCCCACGGGCGCGCCGAGCCCCTTCGACAGGCACACGCACAACGAGTCGACGACGGCACCGTAGTCGGCGAGGGCGGTGCCCGTCGCGACCGCCGCGTTCCAGAGCCGCGCGCCGTCGAGGTGGACCTGCGCGCCGCGCTCGCGCGCCACGGCGAACAGCGTGCGCAGGTGGTCGACGGGGACCACGGCGCCGCCGTGGAAGTTGTGCGTGTTCTCGAGGAGCAGCAGCCCGCAACGCGGCCGGAACCCGCCCGCGGGCCGGAGCATCGCGCGCACGGCGTCGGGGTCGAGGCTCCCGCGCGCCGACGGGAGCGTGCGCGCCTGCAGCCCCGAGAGCGCCGCGAGGCCCGCGAGTTCCCAGTCCACCATGTGCGCGGCCGCCTCGACGACGACCTCCTCGCCGGGACGGCCGTGCAGGCGCGCGGCGATCTGGTTGCCCATGCAGCCCGTGGGTACGAAGAGCGCCGCCTCGCGACGGAACAGGTTGGCGGTCTCGGCCTCGAGTTCGCGGACGGTCGGGTCCTCGCCGAACACGTCGTCGCCGACGACGGCCTCGGCCATGGCCCGCCGCATGGCAGCCGTCGGCCGGGTCACGGTGTCGCTGCGGAAGTCCGCGGGCGTGTGCGCCATGGCGCCACCCTACTTCGCGGGGGCCTCGACCTCCACGGTCCGGTCGTCGTCGGTGTGCGGTCGGCCGTCGGCGCCGACGGACCGCACCTCGCCCCGACGGCCGTCGGCGCGACGCGCCCACACGAGGGGCCGTCCCCAGCCGTCCATGGGGACGCGGCCGAGCACCCGTCCCCGCACCGCGAGGTCGTCGAGCCGCGCAGGGAGCGCGCCGAAGAGCGCGGCGTACTCCTCCAACGCCGCGAACGTCGCCTCGAGCGCCTCGGCGGTCGTCTCCTCGGGGTCCGCGACCGCGGGGTCCGCGGTCGAGGCCACGAACGGCGGCGCCGGGGTCGCGCCGCCCGGCGCCTGCGGGGCGCGCAGCGCGACGACCGCGAGACCGACGAGCACGCCCGCCAGCGCCGGGACGGGCCCTCGCGCGTCGAACGCGACGCCCTCGGGCCCGGGGACCACCGCCAGCGACAGCGGACGCAGGGCCAGCGCGAGCGCGCGCGTCGGGGCGGCGTCCCCGAACGGGATCGGGCATCGGCCGCGCGACCGTGCGCCGCCGAACGACTGCATCCAGGGAACGACGGTGTCGTAGCCGACGCCGACCAGCGCGCCGAAGGCCCCCTCCGCGCTCGCCACGGCACCGGCCGGCGCGGGGTCGGGCCGGTCCGCGAACGACGGCTCGTGCGCGAGGCGACGGGCGACGGTCTCGCGGAGCCCGTGGACGTGGGGCGCGACGAGGCAGGTGCCGTCCACGACGGCCCAGGCGAGCCGGACCGCCGACGCGAGGCCCGGCGCGTCTCCGCCGTCCTCGACCCAGCGCAGCGTCACGCCGCGGAACGGCGCCTCGCGCACGCGGACCGACGTCCCCGCGGCGGCGCTCGCCGCCGCGAGGCCCGCCGCCGCGCGCGTCACCGCCGCCTCGAGCGCCGCCGGGTCGCGGACGCTCACCGCGCACCCGACGTCGGGAAACAAGCCCCCCTGCGGCGAGCGACCGATCCACGCGGTGACGTCGTCGCCGAGTGGCGCAAGGAGTGCGTGCAGGTCGTCGCCGGTCCCTTCGCGCCACGTCGCGAGCCCGCGCTCGAGGCGGTCGGCGGCGTCTTCGTCGGCCACCGCGAGGACGGCGCGGACGCGCGCGAGCCCTGCCGCGGGCGCGATCCCGGCGCCGAACGCGACGATCGCCTGTGGGGGCGCGGCGGCGCGGGTGGCGCGCGGGCCCGTGCGCCCGGCGAGCAGCGACGGCAGCCGGGCCTCGCGTCCCGGGGCGCGGATCACGAGCCGTTCGACGAGGTCGTCGCCCTCGATCCCGAGGCGGTAGCCCGCGACCACCACCCCCGCGAGGCCGAGGGCGTCGGCGACGCGGCGGCCCGACGTGCCCGGCGCCAGGCCCGGCGCCTGGTCGGCGAGCGCGCCCGGGTCGAACACCAGCGTCGCCAGCGCGCCCGCGGCGCCCGCCCCGCCGACCGACGTGAGCGCCGTCGTGTCGGCGAGCGACCCGGACGCCCGTGGCGCGTCGGCCACGAGGGCCTCGAGCGCCGACGGGTCGTTCGTGACGACGATCGTCGTCCCGCGGACCGCCAGCGCCGCCCCCATCGCCTCCCCCGCGACCGCGAGCGTGCCGCCGCCCGGCGTCGGCGTGAACGCGAGCGCGCCGGCGGTGTCGTTCGCGAGCGTGTGCAGCGCGTGGAGGAACGCAGCGACGCGCGGGCCGAAGTCGAGCGCGGCGGCCCAACGCGGGCCGGTCGCGGGATCGACGTCGAGCAGGGCGACCTGGACGTCGCCCTCGAGCGCGGCGGCGTGGGTGAACGCGTGCGCGAGCACGCGGGGGCACGACGGCTCCTCGCCCCGCGCCGCGCGCGCGAGGTACGCCTCGATCGCCGTGACGGTGGCGTCGGCGAACGGCGCCACGTCGGCGTCGCGCGTCAAGCGTCCCGCGGCCGTGGCGGCGAAGGCCGCGGCAAACGCCCTCGGGCTCGGCACCCGGAGGAAGGCGAGCGTGGAAGCCGGAACGCGGGCGGCCAGCGCGAACCCGGGGCCCGGCTCCGCACGGGCGGGGCGGAGCCCGAGGGCCAGCCCGAGGAGCGCCGGCAGGACCCCCCGCAGGCCGCGCGCCGCGCGGGCGGCGGGCCGGGCGCGGCGCGGGGGCCGCGCCGGGCTCAACGGGGCGGCGCGGCCGCGAGCGCCTTGCGGATGCGGTCGAGGCCGTCGCGGATGTTCTCGACGCTGTTGGCGAACGAGAAGCGCAGGTAGCCCTCGCCGTGGGCGCCGAAGCAGGTGCCCGCGAGGCACGCGACGCCCGCGTCATAGAGCAACCGGTGAGCGAGGTCGGCCGACTTGACCCCGGTCTTGCGCGTGTCCGGAAACACGTAGAACGCGCCGTCGGGGCGCTTCACCTCGAAGCCCGGGATCGCGTTCAACCCGTCGACGATGAGGTCACGCCGGCGCTGGAACTCCGCCACCATGCTCGTGACCGCGTCTTGCGGCCCGCGCAGCGCGGCGACGCCGGCCCGCTGCACGAAGTTCGCCGTGCACGAGTTGCTGTTGACCATGAGCTGGCCGAAGCGCGTCGCGCACTCCTTCGGCATCACGCCGTAGCCGAGGCGCCAGCCCGTCATCGCATACGTCTTGCTGAAGCCGTCGAGGATCACGGTCCGCTCGCGCATGCCCGGCTGCGCGGCGAGGGAGGCGTGGCGCCCGCCGAAGAGGATGCGCGAGTAGATCTCGTCGGAGAGCACGACGAGGTCCTTGTGGCGCGTCACGATCTGCGCGATGCGCGGCAGGTCCTCGGGGGGCACCACGCCGCCCGTCGGGTTGCCCGGCGTGTTCAGGATGAGCAGACGCGTCTTGTCGGTGACGAGCCGCTCGAGCACGTCGAGGTCGACGCGGAAGCCGTTCTTCGCCGCGAGCGGCAGCGGCACCCGCTTGGCGCCGATGAAGTCGAGCATCGACTCGTAGATCGGGAACCCCGGGTTCGGGTAGATGACCTCGTCGCCCGGCTCCACGAACGCCAGGAACATGTAGAACATGATCGGCTTCGCGCCCGGCGTGACGACGACCTCGTCGGGGTGGACGGGCTGGCCGAGCCGCGCCGCGATGTGCTCGGCGACGGCCTCGCGGATCTCCGGGATGCCGGGCGCCGCGGTGTAGCCGGTGTGCCCGTCACGCATCGCCTTCGCGGCCGCCTCGACGATGTGCGGCGGCGTCGGGAAGTCGGGCTGCCCGATCTCGAGGTGGACGATCTTCTTCCCCTCGGCCTCGAGTCGCTTGGCCTTCGCGAGCACCTCGAAGGCCGTCTCGGTGCCGAGCCGACCCATCCGTTCCGCGTACTTCATCGGGCGACCTCGTCGGCAGGGGGCGCGGACGGCGCGTGGGGCGGGGGTCGGACGACCCGCGTCCCCGGCCCCCGACGCCGCGGGCGCGTCACCGGGGGTGCGTCGCCGGGTGCGCCCCGGACCAGCAGAAGGAGATTGCAGAAGGCGAGCAAAAGTGAGTGAACGAGAGGGAAGGAGAGTACGCGAGAGTTTCGAGCGGGAAACCTGCGGGGAGACCGGCACGACCGACCGCCCGGGCGCGAGGGCCGCGCCGGACAGCCTGCTTCGGCGCTTCCTGGGCGCTTCCTGGGCGCTTCCTGGGCGGTGGTGGAGCTGAGGGGGATCGAACCCCTGACCTCGTGAATGCCATTCACGCGCTCTGCCAAACTGAGCTACAGCCCCGAGGACCGCGCCAGGACGGAGGATGGTGCCGGGGAGAGCGCCGAACGTCAAACTCCGGCGCAGGCGCCCGCGGCCCGCCGGGCCGTCCGGTCGCCGCGGATCGCCGCGGATCGCCGCGGATCGCCGCGGATCGCCGCGGATCGCCGCGGATGGTCCTTCGATCGATCCGGTCGATTCGGTATGCTGCCCCCGCTCTTTTCTCGACCGACGCCTACGGGTCCTGCGCGCCGAGCCTTCTGCCGTCCCGACGGGACGGCGCCGACGCGCGGAAGAGGGGTGCGAAACCCCCGCGGACCCGCCGCTGTGACCGGGGACGACCCGGGGACGTAGACGCGAGGCCCGCAAGGGTTCGCGTCCGCCACTGGGACCGCGCAGGCCGCGCGGTCCTGGGAAGGCGGTCTCCGGGGAGGACGATCCGGGAGCCAGAAGACCGACCCGCAGGCGAGACCTCTCCAGTTCCTCCGGTGCTCGAGGATCGGGTGCGTCGTCGTGGGCCTCCCGCGCCGGCGCACGCGGTCCCGTCCCCGCCGCGGTCACCGCGGGGCCCGGAGGGAGGTGCCCTATGCGCTCCCTTCCCGTTCGCGCCGCCACGTCGTCGGCCCGCCCGTCCCGCCCGTTGTCCGGTCCCGTCCGCCGTCTCGTCCCGTTCTTCCCGCTCTTCCCGCGGTCCTTCCTCCTCTCCTCCCGTCGAATCCACGGGCCCGCCGCCCTCGCCGCCGCGCTCGCGCTCGCCGGTTGCGGGGGAGGCGCCACGCCGCGGACGCCCTCCGAACCGTTCGTCGTCGGGTCGCCCGACCTGCCGGTCGGCCCCGCGCCGATTCCGGTGCCGGTGCCGCCGCCGACGTTCCCGACGTCGCCGATCTGGACCGAGACCGCCTTCGCGTTGCAGCGGACCGCGGCGTTCGGGTCGTTCCCGAGCGACGTCGTGGCGTACCGCGCGACGCTGTTCACGACCGACGCCGACCAGGTCGAACGCGAGGGCGCGCGGATCACGCCGGTGGACGTCTCCGGCATCGCGCCCGTCGGGTCGGCGGGCTTCCGCCCGACGACCGTCGCGCCCGCGGACCTGCTCGACAGCGACGGGCGCCCGTTCGACGTGGACGCCCCCATCGGCTTCGGCGCCTACGTGAACGACCTCGCGGTCGTGAGCGACGAGGTCGGGTTCGCGCTGGTGAGCGCAGGCGGCTCCGATTCCGCCCCGACGCTGTCGAACCTCGTCGTGTTCGACCCCACCCGCGGCGCCGTCGTCCAGGTCGTCGACCTCGCAACGGAGGTCCCGGCGCAGGGCCTCGTCGACTCCGGCGGCACGCCGCTGCCGGGCCCGACGTTTCGCCAGTCGCAGGCGGAGGGCGTCGTGTTCGTGCCGACGGACGGGCCGGAGCGCGGGCGCCTCTTCGTGACCATGGCCAACATCGTGTTCGGCCCGCCGTCCTACGGCGCCGTGAAGTACCCAGGGACCGTGCAGGTGTTCGACGTGGACCTCGCGGCCCCCGCGCCCGTCGCCCGTCGCACCGCGATGGGCCTCGCGACGACGACGGTCGTCACCCACGACTTCAACCCCGTGGCGGTCACGCGCCTCAACCTCCCCCACGGCGGGTCCCGGGTCCTCGTGACCAACGCCGGCACCACCGCCTACGACGCCGCGTTCGAGCTGCGCCCGAGCACGCCCGCGTCCGTCGAGGTCCTCGACCCCGTGACGTTCGAGGCGCTTGGGCGGTTCGACCTCGGGCTCGTGGGGCTCGCGGGCAGTCGGCCGGCGCTCGGACGGGACGGGGCCGGGCATCGCGTCGGGTTCTTCGCCTCGTCCGTCCTGGGCGAGGTCTACCTGCTCCAACTCGACGGCGTGTTCGCGCCCGCCGTGGACGCGACCCAGGTGCAGGTGCTCCGCGGCGTGAACAACCCGATCCCGATCGACCCCGTGGAGGCCGGCGGACCTGGCGGCAACGTGGCGGGGCTCGGGCTCTCGTCGGACGGGCGCACGCTCGTCGTGAGCGGCTTCGGCGACCTGTTCGCGTTCCCGGCGCCGAAGCCCGGCCGGCTCCTCGCGCTGTCCCTCCCGGCGGACCTCGTCAACGGCGCCGGAATCACGGGGGCGTACCTCCCCGGCACCTCCGCCATCGTCACGACGCCCGGACGCACCCTCGGCGGCCTCGTCGTCGGCGCGTTCCACCCCGACGGGCCGGAGGTGTTCGTCGCGGTCTCGGGGACGTTGTCGCCGACGACATTCCTCGGGTCCGGGCCCGCCAGCCTGGGAACGCTCCGGACGTTCGGGCGGATCCGCTGACCGGCGCGCCGCCCGGTCCGACCGCGCCGACCCGCCGGTCGGCGCGGTTCTCCGCCCGGGGGGCTTCGGCGCCCCCGTAGAATCCGCGCATGGTACGGACAAAGACCCCGCGAATCCGATGGGTCGCAGCGGCGGCGGCCCTCGTGGCCGGCCTCGTCGGGGCGCGCCCCCTCGTCGCCGCCCCGCCGGCCGAGGAGGCGCGGTACCGCCGCATCCACGTCATCGACGTGCAGGACGAGGTCGAGCCGGCGCTCGCGGCGTACCTCGAACGCAGCCTGAAGGCGGCCGTTGCCGCGCAGGCCGACTGCGTCGTCCTCCGGATCGAGTCGCCCGGGGGACGGCTCGACTCCATGGAGAAGATGATCGACGCGGTGCTCACGCTCCCGAAGTCGGTCCGGTCGGTCGCCTGGATCCCGAAGGCGGCCTACTCGGCGGCCGCGCTGACCGCGATCGCGTGCGACGAGGTCGTGATGGCGCCCGGCGCCGTGATGGGCGACGCCCAGCCCATCTTCATGACCGGCGAGGGCATCCAGCCCGTCGGGGAGAAGATCGAGACGGTCATGCGGGCGCGGGTCCGCGGCCTCGCCGAGGACAACGGGTGGGACCCGGTCGTCGCGGAGAAGCTCATCAGCAAGGACAAGGAGGTCCTCGAACTCCGCCCCAAGGGGACGACGCGGCGCCTCTACGTCTACGGCGAGGACTTCACGTCGGCCCGCGACGACGACCTCGTCGCGGGCGTCGCGAAGCGCGACCTCGAGCGCGTGCGGGTGGCGATCCCGAAGGACCGCCTCCTCACCATGACGACGGACGAGGCGAAGGACTTCGGGTTCGTGCGGCGCGTGTTCGGGAAGGAAGCCGACCTCCTCGCGGCCCTGCGTGCCGACGACGCCTCCTCGGTGACGCAGGTGACCATGTCGTGGCGCGAGCGCGCGAGCCGCTGGCTGCTCGGGGTCACCGGCATCCTCGGCGCCCTCGTCCTCCTGTGCGCGGGCATGACGGTGTTCCAGGGCATCGGCCTCTCGACGATCGTGGGCCTGGCCGCGCTCGCACTCGTCGGCATGGTGACGGCCACGGCCGACCTCGCGAACGGCTTCCCGCTCTTCCTGATCGGCATCGGGCTCCTCCTGCTCGTCGCGGAGGCGTTCCTGATTCCCGGCTTCGGGATCGCGGGCATTCTCGGCGTCGTCGCCACCGCGGCCGGGTTCCTCTCGCTCGCCACCGGCTTCACCCTCGAGAGCCGCGGCACGCTCTCGTGGGACGTCGTGGCGACGTTTCTCGGCCAGTTCGCGGTCACCCTCGTCGTCGGCGGCGTGATGCTCGTGCTCCTCTCGCGGATCGTGCCGGCCCTCCCGTTCGCGCGCCGGCACATGCACCTCTCGGCCGACGGGCTCGGTGCCGGCGCCGTGGCCGTGCCCGGCGACGTGGTGGTCTCACGCGGCGCGACGGGCACGGCGACGACCGACCTCCGTCCCTCCGGCCGTGCGTCGCTCGACGGTCGGCCCGTGGACGTGACGAGCGAGGGCGGCTACGTCGAGGCGGGCACGCCGGTCCGGGTGGTCCGCGTCGAGGGCGCCCGCGTGTTCGTCCGTGCCGTCCCCCCGGAGCGCCCCGCGTGATCACCTCCATCGGGCTCACCATGGCCGGCTTCGTGCTGATGGTCGCCGAGGTCCTCTTCCCGTCCCTCGGCCTCTTCGGCCTGATGTCGGTGAGCGCGATCGTGTTCGCCGACGTCGTCGCCCTGCGCGAGGTCGGACCCACGTTCTTCTGGGTGCTGATCGCCGTGCAGGTCGTGGCGATCCCCCTGGTCATCAAGGGCGCCTTCTGGGCCCTCCCCCGCCTCCCGTTCATGAAGGGGATGGTCCTGACCGCGGCCCCGTCCGACACGAACAGCGCCGTCGAGGCCGCCGACCACCTCGTCGGTGTCGTCGGCGTCGCGTTGACCGACCTCCGCCCGTCCGGCACCGCGCAGCTCGGCGACGAGCGGCGGTCGGTCGTGGCCGAGACCGGCGCCCTCGAGGCCGGCGCGCGCGTGCGCGTCGTGACGGTCGAGGGCTACCGCATCGTCGTCCGCCCCGAGGCCTGACGCTCCGCTTCGGCTTCCCGAGTCCCGCTCCGCTTTGGCTCCCCTCCCCGACTCCTTCCCCGAGGACCCCATGACCCCGCTCGCCGCCGACCTCCCCCTGGGCCAGATCTTCCTCATCCTCGGGGGCGTCCTCGTCCTCGTCTTCGTGTTCATCCTGCTGAAGTTCGTGAAGCTCTGGGTCCAGGCCTACTTCAGCAAGGCCGACGTCTCGATCTTCAGCCTCGTCGGCATGTGGCTGCGCAAGGTCAACGCGACGGTCATCGTCAACAGCAAGATCATGGCCGTGCAGGCCGGCCTCCAGGCCGACACGACGGCCCTCGAGGCGCTCTACCTCGCCGGCGGCCACGTCCCGAACGTCATCAAGGCCATGATCGCGGCCGACCGCGCCGGCATCCCGCTCGACTTCAAGACCGCCGCGGGCATCGACCTCGCCGGCCGCAACGTCCTCGAGGCCATCCAGACGAGCGTGAATCCGAAGGTCATCGATTGCCCCGACCCGAGCAAGGGCGTCGACACGATCGACGCCGTGGCCCGCAACGGCATCCAGATCAAGGTGCGCGCCCGCGTCACCGTGCGCACGAACATCCGCCAGCTCGTCGGCGGCGCCACAGACGAGACCATCATCGCCCGCGTCGGCGAGGGCATCGTCGCCACCATCGGCTCGGCCGTCGACCACAAGGAGGTCCTCGCGACCCCCGACCGCATCAGCAAGTCGGTGCTCGCCAAGGGTCTCGACGCCGGTACGGCCTACGAGATCCTCTCCATCGACATCGCCGACGTGAATGTCGGCGACAACATCGGCGCCCGCCTGCAGGCCGACCAGGCCGAGGCCGACAAGCGCGTCGCGCAGGCGAAGGCCGAGGAGCGCCGCTCCCTCGCCGTCGCGCGCGAGCAGGAGATGCAGGCCGAGGTCGTCGAGAACCGCGCCAAGGTCGTGCTCGCCGAGGCCGAGATCCCCATGGCGATCGCGAACGCGCTGAAGAGCGGCAACATGGGTGCACTCGACTACTTCAACCTCAAGAACCTGCAGGCCGACACCGAGATGCGCCGCAGCCTCGGCGGCGGCGAGCGCGCCGACGGCGGCAAGGCGTCGTGACCGGCGTGTCCGCCCTCGCCGGCGGGCTCGGGCTCCCCGCGGCTGCGGGGGGCCCCTGCGTCGCCGCGGGGTTCTCGCTCGACGACTGGGGCCTCATCGCGTTCTTCGTGATCGCGGGCCTGATCCGGCTCGCGGAGATGCTCCGGGGCAAGGGCAAGAAGGGCGCGCCGGCGCCCCGCGGAGAGGCACCCCGCCCGGAGTCACCCCGCGGGGCATCCCGCGCCCCCTCGCCCTCGCCGGTCCCGAAGCCGGTCCCGTCCGAGCCGCACGACCCGTGGCGTCGGTCGTCGCCGCCCATCGCGACCCCGCCGCCCCCGCGACCGGCGCCGCGCCCGATGGTCCACGACGTCGAGGGTCCCGAGCACACCCTCGTCAACCTCGGCGCGTGGAAGCCCCACGAGTTCGAGAGCGAGCGCACGGCGAAGGACAAGGCCGCGGGCCGGACGAGGCTGAAGGCAGCCCCGGCCCCGGCAAACGACCCGAGGCCCGTCGCGGGCCGCGCGCTGCTCGTCGGCGCGCTCTCGACGCCGCGCGACCGGATGCGGTCCGCCGTCGTCTGGAAGGAAGTCCTCGACCGGCCGCGCCGCCTGAAGTTGCGCCGGCCGCCGTCCGGCCCGTAACCCCGCACCGGCGTCGTCGGCGGCGTCGGCGTCGGCGGCCAACCCTCGGGCTCGCGGCCGACGAACGGCGGCCGCGCGCGGCGCGGGAGCCGTCAGGGCGCGGTCGGCGACGCCGGCGCGGCCTCCCCATCGGACCTCACGTCGATCCCATCCTCGGACCTCACGTCGGACGACGGATACCCGACCTCGGGCGCGTGCGGGACGGCCTCGTCGGGCACGACCTCGGGCGGCACCACGACCGACGGACCTTCGGGCGGCGTGTCCACGATCCGGCCGTCCACGATGTGCACGATGCGGTGAGCCTGCGCCGCGAGCGACGCGTCGTGGGTGACGATCACGAGCGTCTGGCGTTCCGTCGCGTTCAGGTCCCACAGCAGGCGCCGCACCTCGAGCGCGGTACGCCCGTCGAGGTTGCCCGTCGGCTCGTCGCAGAGGAGGATCCGCGGGCGGTTCTGCAACGCGCGCGCGATCGCCACGCGCTGGCGCTCGCCGCCCGAGAGCTGGGACGGCCGGTGCGTTTCGCGCGGCGCGAGCCCCACGCGCGCGAGCGTCGCGCGCGCCCGCGCGAGCGCGGCCGCGCGCTCGGCGCCGGTCGCCTTCACCATCATGGCGGGCAGCATCACGTTCTCGAGCGCCGTGAGCTCGGGGAGCAGGTGGTAGAACTGGAACACGAAGCCGATCGCGAGCGCGCGGATCGACGCGCGCTCCGCGGCCGACAACGACGCGCGGTCGCGGCCCTCGAAGACGATGGAACCCTCGTCGGCCTTGTCGAGCAGGCCGAGCACGTGCAAGAACGTGCTCTTGCCCGACCCGCTCGACCCGAGGATCGCGAGGATCTCGCCCTCGTGCACGTCGAGGTCGGCGCCCCGCAGCACCTCGACGCGGTGCGGGCCCATGCGGTACGACTTCTTGAGCCCGCGGGCGGAGAGCACGACCCGCGGCGCCGGCGGGGCGTCGTGCGAGGCGTCGTGCGAGGCGTCGTGTGCGACGGGCCTCGCGTCGGGCGCCGGGACGTCCCCGGCTCCCCGCATCGGCTCGAAGGACGTCGCTTCGGGGAGCGGCGCTTCGGTCCACCGCGGCGGCCCCGACGGCGGCCCCGACGGCGACAGGGGCAAGTTCGGACGGTCCACGGGGTCGGGCTCACTCATGGCGGAGCGCCACCACCGGGTCGAGGCGGGCGGCGCGCATCGACGGGAGCAGGCTCGCGAGGAACGCGACCGCCATGCAGCCGCCCGTGATCCAGAGCATGGCCGGCACGTCGAAGAGGTACGGGATCTCCTCGAAGCCGTACACGTCGGGCGGGAAGAGGTCGATCTTCGTCGTGTCGCGCAGCCAGTCGCGGAACGGGTTCAGGCTCTTCGTGAGCCCGATGCCGAGCAGCACGCCGAGGAGGCCGCCGAGCAGCCCGATGAGGACGCCGCTCAGCAGGAACACGGTCATGACGCCGCGCGCCGTGGCGCCGAGCGCCAGCAGGACGCCGATGTCGCGCGTCTTCTCGATCACGGTGAGGGTGAGCGTCGCGAGGATCGTGAAGCCCGCGAGGAGGCCGATGAACGCGATGACGATCGCGAGCAGCATCTTCTCGTTGTTCACCGCCATCAGGATGGACCCGCGCTGGTCCTGCCAACTGGCGCCCGTCATGCCGGTCACGCCGTGGGCCTCGCACCACGCCACGATGGCGTCGCGCGATTGCTCGACGCGTTCATAGTCCGGCACCGACACCGAGACCTGCGAGTACGGCACCTTCTCCGGCGGGGTGTCGGGGAGCCGGGGCGCGCGCCCGCCGCCGGGCGGCGGCGGCGGGAGGGGGGCGCTGAACTTCCAGAGCGCCGCGCGGTCGAAGTAGACGCGGGCGACGTCGACGTCGCGCTCCCGCGAGTCGTAGACCGCGGAGATCACGACCTCCTTGGTGCTCGGCTTGTAGTCCGGGTTGCCGTCCGCGTCGGCCGTTTCGCGCACGATGAGGAGGGGCACCTTGCGCCCGAGGTACGCGTGCGGCTTGTCCTCCGCCCCCGGCGGGAGGCCGATGAATCGCCGCAGGAACGTGTGGCTGAACATGCCCTTCATCGTCTCGGCGTCGCCGTCAGGCCCCCACCGCGCGAGCGACGACGGGCTCGAGAACGGGTCGCGCGGGTCCTCGGCGGCGACCACCAGCGACACGAGGCCCGACGCGTCGCGCAGGCCCCGTCGGCGCCCCTCGGCGACGAACGCCTGCTCCCGGGCCCAGTCGAGGCCGACGGCGGTCATGAAGTGGTAGCCCGTGCCCGTCCCGGAGACGCGCCCCGCCGCCTCGTACGGGTGGCCCACGTAGGTCGAGAGGCGCGGCACGCACGCGACGACGTCGGGTGAGCGGCGCAGCAGGCGCTCGAGGTCCGGGTAGTCCGGCGGATCGGTGGGCCCCGTCGGCGAGAGCTCGACGTCGGCGAGCGTGCCGCGGATGACACGCTTCGTCTCCGTCGCGAAGCCGGTGAAGACCGACCACACGACGATCATCACCGCCACGCCGACCATCACGCCGACCACGGACAGCCAGTTCACGAGCCGGGTCCGGAAGTAGCGGACGCTCAGGAAGCGGCGGTACACGGGGGACGAACTCCGACGACGGGAGGACGGGTCCGGCGAGCGGCACGGAGGGCGCGGACGGGACGCCCGTTGTACCGGTCGGGCGTCACCTCGGGGTCATTTCCCGTGCGCCCGCGGCGTCGGTTCCCGGCGGTCAGCGACCGTCCGGCTCGTGCAGCGGCACCTCGCCCGGCTTCGTCGGCGAGACGCGCACGAGGGTGCGGATCGTCTGGACGTAGTCGTCGGCGGCGAGCCCGCGGTACCCGACGAGCGCCACCGCCACGTCCGGGAGGTCGTCGCGGCGCAGGACGACGCGGCAGCCGTCGTCGCGCCGGTGGACCAGGATCGCGTCGGCGCCCTCGAGCATCTCCTCGGGGGTCTGGGCCGACGAGGTCGGGCAGGTCGTGCGGCCGGCGACCGTCGTCTGCTCGCGGGCCAGCGCCTCGAGGCGGCGCATGTCGGCGCGACGGGCCACGAACAGGTTCATCCTCACCAGGCCGTCGGTGTAGACAACCCACGCCAGGGGCAGCTTCTCGCCCGACGTGTCGCCGCGCGGGGCCCGGTCGTCGAAGCCGTAGTCGGCGCGGCGGAACTTCGGTGGCAGCCGGGCGGGCTCATAGATCGGGACCGGCACCCGCGCGGCGAACGCGGCGAAGTCGGGCTCGGCGTCGCTCGCGCGCGCGCCGCGGACCACGGCGCGCGGCGGGACCGGCGTCGGCGTCCATCCCGCGAGCCCGCGTTCGACGAGCTCGATCGACCGGAGCAGTTCCCCCGCGCCGTCGCGCTCGACGAGGCGGAGCAAATCCCCCGTGGACGCGCGGAACCAGGCCCGACGCGACGGACCGCCCTCGCGGGTCCACTCGAACGAGACCGCGCGCGCGTCGCCTTCGCCCTCGACGACGGGCCCGGCGGTGAGCGGGTACGCCTGCAGGAACTGGGCGACGTCGCCGAGCAGGTGCCGCGTGAGGTCGTCGCAGGCGGCGGGGAGGACAGGCGCGCCGGCCCGGTCGAGGAGTCGGACCTGACAGAGGTCGGCGCGCGCCGGGTCCCGCGCGATGAGGCGCTCGCGCGTCCACATCTGCTCGACGATCCGCCAGCGCCCGTCGACGAACCCGCGGGTCGCGACCTGCGTCAACATCGCGTCCGCCGCTTCCGCGTCCTGGACGCTCGGGCCGGACGTGGGCAGCACCGCCGGCAGCACCGCGAGCGTCCCGGCCCCGAGGCCCGCGCCGAGCAGCGCGGCGAAGCCGAGGGAAGCGAGGGGGGACGGGCGTCGCACGATCCGGGGATCTCCAACGGGTCACGGGACCGCGGGACGGCGGTCCCCGCACGGGACGAAGGCGTTACGGGCCGTCGAGCGGATCGAACGCGGCGTTCACGATCGACGCGGCCGTCCAATCGGCGCGGGCCGGGTCCTCGACGACGCGGACCCGCGGCGGGGGCGACTTCGCCTCGGGATGCAGCGTCTCCCACGCGGCGGCGGCCTGCGTCGGGCGCAGGCGCCCCCCCACGACGAACACCACCGCCGCGGCAGCCGCCGCGGCAGCGACGAGGGAGAGGAGTCGGCCGCGTCGCTCGCCGAGGGCGACCGCGGACGGCCGGTCCCCGAACGAGCGCACGTGCGCGGGCGCGTCGGCCGCCGCGAGGACCCGCGCCCGCAGGTTGGCCGGAACCGGGGGCGCCGTCATGCCGCGCAACCGGTCCGCGACAGCCCCAGGGCCCACCGCCCTCGGGCCCGGGCCCTGGATGGGCGAACCGGGCGAACCGGGCGAACCGGGCGAACCAAGCGACGGGAGACCGGGGGGCGGGGGGGGCATCTCAGAGGGAGGACGCTAGGTCCGGTCGGGATGTTCCCCGCGTGAGCGCGCGTTGTCCACCCTGTTCCCCCCCCCCCCCCCCCCCCCCCCCCCCCCCCCCCCCCCCCTTTCTCCCTTTTTTTTATATAACCCCCCCCCTTTCCCCCTTTTCTTTTTTTTTTTCTCATACTCCCCTATACCCCCCCTCTCTTTTTTTTTTTTTTTTTTTCCTTTTTT